>Ga0308410_1002085_pt1 | contig 11559 bp, 12 predicted proteins | sample HotsprOSTMatCore_FD_203467 | JGI IMG/M metagenome (GOLD analysis project Ga0308410, IMG submission 203467) | Hot spring phototrophic mat microbial communities from Octopus Spring, Yellowstone National Park, Wyoming, United States -... | ecosystem: Environmental > Aquatic > Thermal springs > Hot... | reverse complement strand
TAGAATCTTGAGGTGCCGCGAGACGACCGGCTGTGACAATTCCAATACCTCGGCAATCTCCAGCACACTTTTCGCGCCTTCCGCCAGCGTGTACAAAATCGCAATGCGTCGCGGATCCGACAAACCGTCACAAATTTCCGCATGGAGCCGATGAATTTCTTGAAGCAAGTGTTTATCCACCATAATTTATATATACTGTAATTTATATATTTGAATTTACCCTATTTAGAATATACTAAAATCGCTCGTGAGGCAATACCCGTTTGGTCAAAATCTGGTCAAAATTTCACGTGCGGTTGCCGTACAAAAAAAGTAATCGTTCAGCCCACTCGGTCGTTGCGAGCGATTTTTGCGAAGCAATCTCCAACGTTGTCCACCGCAGATCGTAACGCGGAGATTGCTTCGTCGCAAAAAACGCTCCTCGCAATGACACCTGAACAGTTACCAAAAAAAGAGCCAGCGCTATCTCGCTGGCTGTACGTTTCAGTCGAGTTCTGGACGATGTAACCCCGACTTCCATCTACCCCCTCCTTTCTCTGCAAAGAGAAAGGGGAAATAGAAGGAGGGGTAATGGCGGGCGGCTACGCCACCCGCCACTACCCTCTCATCCGCTTCTCGCGTTAACTATCTGGAAAACGAAAGCGGCCGCCGGGAATGAGCGGCACATAGCGGACGCCCAGTCGCGCGCTATTGTCTGCCGCCGCACCCAACTCAACCGTCACGGTCAACGTCTGTCGCCCGCGCGTAATGGCTAGTTCCACCTTGTCGCCGGGCTTGTACGTCTTGATGACATCGGCAAGCGAAGTGCTGACACTCAACTTGGTACTACCCACCGCAGTAATCACATCGCCTACTTGCAAGCCGGCTTTTTCGGCGGGGCTGTCCTTTTCCACCTCCTCAATGCGCGCGCCGCCGAGCACATTCAGCGCGCGCGGCAGATTCGGCATCACCGGGGTGCGGCTAGTAGGTGGCGCGGTCGGCGGGGCTGGAGACTGCCAAGGGATCGTCGGCTGCACGCGGTACGCCGCGCTCGCGTTCTGACCGGCAAAGTACCCTGCCACACCTCCCAGCGCCGCGCCTAACACCAAACCTAACACCAGCATTCCTATCGCCAGTAAAACAGTTCCGCGTGTACTCATCATCGTCTCACTTTCTAGAGTAATGTTCAGACTTTTCCGATGCTCTCCAGTCCAATCAAAAGTAACCATGCCAGAATCTTTCCGCTGGCAGCGTGTTCACTTGTTGGTCAAGGGCACGTCAGTTCAAAAAGCTGGTACCCGTGCTGAGTATATGCATAGCACATTATGCCAATGAAGATTAGATGCCAATGAAAACCACATTAGGGATGCATTTCATTTTACGTAACCGTTCAGGTGTCATTGCGAGGAGCGGTCTTTGCGACGAAGCAATCCCCTATTGCGGTTTGGAGATTGCTTCGCCGCTGCGTGGCTCGCAATGACAGGGGGGGGCTGACTTTGCACAAGCCCTGCGACTTGCAGTCGCCCAACTTGCTCAAACCGCGCCGCGCACGTATAATTTGCCTCAAACGCTGCGCGTCGAGGACAGGATGAGCGAACACAAAACCTTGCAACTGAGCGAACTGGAAAACTGGCTCTGGGAAGCCGCGTGCGTCATTCGCGGTCCCATTGACGCGCCCAAGTTTAAGGATTACATCCTGCCCCTCCTCTTTCTCAAACGCCTTTCCGATGTGTTCGAGGACGAGTTGCACGAGTTGGATGAGACTGCCCGGCACGTTGACGACGATCACGACCTCGTACGCTTTTACATCCCTCAAGCCGCGCGCTGGGAAAACATCCGCCGCGTGACTACCGGGCTGGGCGATTATCTCACCGACGCCGTGCGTGCGGTCGCGCGCGAAAACCCGCGCTTGCAAGGCGTCATTGACATCAAGGATTTCAACGAAACGGCGGCGGGACAGCGCATCCTGAGCGATGAACAACTGAGCGCGCTCGTTCAGGTGCTCTCGCGCTATCGTCTGGGCTTGCGCGATGTAGAGCGCAACGATTTCGGTCAGGCGTACGAGTATCTGCTGCGCAAGTTTGCCGAAGGGCAAGGGCAAAGTGCCGGCGAATTTTTCACGCCGCCCGAAGTCGCCGAACTGATGGCGCTCATCCTCGATCCCGAACCCGGCGATACGATTTACGATCCCACCTGCGGCTCGGCGCGCTTGCTCGTCAAAACCAGTTTGCGCTTTGTCGCCAGGTACGGCACATCGAGTCGCATCGCGCCGCTGAAATTGTTTGGACAAGAAATCAACCCCAACACTTTTGCGATGGCGCGGATGGACGTGTTCATCTACGATCTGGACGCGGAGATTCGGCTGGGCGATACGATGCATCGTCCCGCGTTCACCAACGCCGATGGCTCGCTGCAACGTTTCCGCAAAGTCACCGCCAATCCGATGTGGAATCAAAAATTCGCGCTTTCGACGTACGAAAACGACGCCTACGATCGCTTTCGGTTTGGCATCCCGCCTTCCTCCAGCGCCGATTGGGGATGGATTCAGCACATGTTCGCGTCGTTGCAGGACGATGGCAAGATGGCGGTCGTGCTCGACACCGGCGCGGTCTCGCGCGGCAGCGGCAACACAGGGTCGAATCGCGAGCGTGACATTCGCAAAGCATTCGTCGAGCGCGATCTCATCGAAGCGGTGTTTCTGCTGCCCGAAAATTTGTTTTACAACACCACCGCGCCCGGCATCATCCTCGTGATTCGTCGTCACGATGCCGCGCAGCGTCCTCACGCTGGACAGATTCTCCTCGTCAATGCCTCGCAAGAATTTGCGAAAGGTCGCCCCAAGAATTATCTGACATCAGAAAACATCGCGCGCGTCGCCGATGCGTATCTGAACTGGCGCGAGATCGAAGGACTGTCCAGAATCATCTCGACCGACGAAGCGGTTCGCAACGATTACAACCTCAGTCCCTCGCGCTATGTCGCGACGAACAACAAGGAAGAGGTGCTGCCGCTGGAAGAAGCGTTGGTGTTGTTGGCGGAGGCGGAGGAAGAACGCACAGCCGTGGATCGCGAGTTGGACGCGGTGTTGCGCGAGTTGGGTTTAGAGGGATGGCAGAGTGGGAGCGCGAAATGATTAGAGATCGAGTGGCGTGGGAAAAATGGGAGCGCGATTTTGTTGCCAGCGCGCCGCCCGATTTCTGGAAGAACTTGCGGCTGGTGGAAGAGATGTACGAGCACGCGCGCGCGTTGGGCGTCTTTCCACTTGCCAATCCAATGGAAGGGCTGGAGACCAAACTCTGGCTCGCCAGGGTGATCAATGTTTCAACAGATTCTGGAAAAAATCGCGACGGGGCTTGACCAGCGCGGACTTGGCTATATGATCATCGGCGGTCAAGCGGTGTTGCTCTATGGGGAGCCGCGCTTGACCAAAGACATTGACATCACGTTAGCCGCGAACGTGGAACGTCTGCCCGAGATTCTGGAAATGGTGCGCGAGTTGGAATGGCAGGTGCTGGTTACGTCGCCGGCGGAATTTGTGCAGGAAACGATGGTGTTGCCTTGCGTTGAGCCAGCCAGCGGCATCCGCATTGATTTGATTTTTTCTTTCTCGCCGTACGAGCGCCAGGCAATGGAACGCGTCCGCCGCGTCAAGATGGGAAGCGCGTACGTCCGCTTTGCCTCACCTGAAGATGTGATTATTCACAAGGTGATTGCGGGGCGTCCGCGCGATCTGGAAGATGCGCGCACAATCCTCATTAAAAATCCGAACGTTGACCGCCGTTACATTCGCGATTGGTTAAAGCAGTTTGAAGAGAGTCTGGACACTCCTTTTCTAGCACGGTTTGACGAATTGGAGCAAGGTTCGTGAGTGAAAAAATCAGAGGCCGACGACTGACGACGGATGACCGACGACCGACGACGGACGATGCAACGCGTCCTGTCGCGCTCACCGCGCTGCCCGACGGGTGGCAGGTGGTGAGGTTGGGGGATGTGACAACAATTATGATGGGGCAATCCCCACCATCCAAAACATACAACTCAGACGGTAAAGGGTTGCCATTTCTGCAAGGTAAAGCAGAATTCGGTGATTTGTATCCAACGCCCGTAAAATGGTGTACGCAACCTGTGCGAATCAGCCCGAAAGATGCAATCTTAATTTCTGTGCGTGCTCCTGTTGGCGATGTAAATCTTGCACCGTTTGAATGTTGTATCGGTCGTGGATTGGCTGCAATTAGCGGAACAGACAACACACATACGAACTTTCTTTTCTATTGGTTGCTTTTCTCAAAACCGAATTTGGAGGAGCAAGGAAGTGGTACAACTTTCAAGAGTATAAATCGAGCGGTACTCGAGAACTTTCCAGTTCCCCTCCCGCCCCTCCCCGAACAGCGCGCCATCGCGCGCATCTTGACGGCGGTGGATACAAAAATCGCGGCGGAGGAGAAACGCAAGGCGGCGCTGCAAACGCTGTTCAAGACAATGCTCCACCAATTGATGACGGGGCAAATTCGCGTGAACGCCGCCGGTTGATTGATGGGCACCGGTCGCCGGTCACCCGTCGTCGGTCACCGGGTCACATTCTCAAGCCAGCATTTTCGTAGTATAATCAGCCAAGAGGTTTGCGATGCCACGCCCAACCAAAAAACGCGCGCGCCGTGTTGCGACAAAAACCAGACGCCTATCGGTGAACGACGCATGTCTCGCCGAGATTGTTCGCCGCGTGGTGCAGGTCGCCCAACCCGAAAAGATCATCCTGTTCGGCTCCGCCGCGCGCGGCGAGATGGGACCGCACAGCGATGTGGATTTGCTCGTCATCAAGCGCGGTGAGTTCGATGCCAGTTGGTTGACGGGCGAAATCTACACCCACTTGCACGGCGTTGGCCAAGCCGTTGACATCATCCTCGTTACCCCTGAACAAGTCGAGCGGTATCGGAATGTGCATTCCTTGATCATCGCGCCCGCGCTGCGTGAGGGAAAGGAAATCTATCATGCCCCAGCGCTATCCGCCTGAAGATCCGCGCGAGTGGCTTAATCGCGCGCACAGTAACCTGCTCCAAGCCAGAGCCGCACAACCGGGCATCTACCTCGAAGACCTTTGCTTTCAAGCACAGCAGGCAGCGGAAAAAGCCATCAAGGCGCTCCTCATCCATCGTCACGTAGATTTTCCGTACGTTCACGACCTTGCCCAGTTGTTGACCCTGTTGGAACAAGCCGGGGAAACCATTCCTCAATCAATCCGTCAAGCCGAACGCCTGACACGTTTCGCCGTTTTCACGCGGTATCCTGGATTGGCTCCATCCGTTGATCAACACGAGTATGCCGACGCGGTGAATCTGGCGGAACACGTCGTGCGCTGGGCGGCGAGCATCATAGGATACTCGAATGACGAACCTGCATAGCGAACGCGCCACCGTCCAGAATCCACTCCTCCGCTACGCCACCGAAGCCGGCTGGACCTACCTCGCGCCCGAAGACGCGTTGCGCCTGCGGCGCGGCGAAACCAGCCCGCTTCTCTGGGACGTGTTTATCCAGCAAGCGCAAAAACTCAATCCCGGCATCGTGGATCACCTTGCCGCCGAAGACATCGCCAAACGACTCGTGCGCGTGCCGCCGCGCATCGAAGGCAACCTCGAAGCGTGGGAATTCCTCAAGGGACTCAAAACCGTTTTCGTCGCCAGCGAACACCGCGAACGCAACGCGCGCCTGCTCGATTTCGACGACGCGCGCCGCAACCTCTTTCACGTCACCGATGAATTCCGCTTCACCAATGGCGTCCACACGATTCGCGCCGATGTGGTGTTTCTCATCAACGGCATCCCCATCATCCTCGTCGAAACCAAAGCCGCGACCAAAATTGAAGGCATCAACGACGCACTCGATCAGGTGCGCCGCTATCATCGCCAAGGTCCCGAACTGCTCGCGCTGATGCAAATCTTTGGACTCACGCACCTCGTCCAGTACTATTACGGCGCGACGTGGAACACCGCCATCAAAAACGTCTTCAACTGGAAAGACGAAAGCGTCGCGCGGGATTTTGAAACGCTTGTCAAAACCTTCGTCGCACCCGAACGCATGTTGCGCATCGTGCGCGATTTCATCCTGTTCACGCGCCAGGACGATGAACTGACCAAAGTGATTCTGCGTCCGCATCAGATGCGCGCGGTCGAGCGCGCGCTCCAGCGCGCGCGCGATCCGCGCAAACAGCACGGTCTCATCTGGCACACGCAGGGCTCGGGCAAAACGTACACAATGCTCACCATCGCCAAACGCCTCATCGAAGACCCGGTTTTCAACCACCCCACTGTGTTGATGATTGTGGATCGCAACGAACTCGAAGCGCAACTCTTTAGCAACCTCGCCGCAATCTGGCTGGGCAATCCTATGCGACCGATGACACAACCGAGGTTGTACACGCAGTACGGCAACGTCTTTATCGCCGAAAGCAAAGACGGCATCCGCGAGTTGCTGCGCCGCGACACGCGCGGCGTCATTGTTTCGATGATTCACAAATTCGATGACATTCCGGCGCGGCTCAATCTGCGTCACAACATTTTCGTTTTGGTGGACGAAGCGCATCGCAGCACCGGCGGCGATCTGGGCAACTATTTGATGGGCGCGCTGCCCAACGCGACCTTTCTCGGTTTCACCGGCACGCCAATTGACCGGACCGCGCACGGACGCGGCACGTTCAAGGTTTTTGGGCGCGACGATCCGCAGGGCTATCTCGACAAGTATTCGATTGCCGAATCCATTCAGGATGGCACGACCGTTCCGCTCTACTACGCGCTCGCGCCCAACGAGTTGCGCGTGGATCGCGCCACGCTCGACCGCGAATTTCTCGATCTGGCAGAGGCGGCGGGGCTGAGCGACATTGACGATTTGAATCGCATTCTCGATCGCGCGGTCAACCTGCGGAATATGCTCAAGAATCGCGAGCGCGTCCACCGCATCGCGCAGTACGTCGCCAAACATTTCACCCAAAGCGTCGAACCGAGCGGCTACAAGGCATTTCTCGTCGGCGTGGATCGCGAAGCGTGCGCGCTCTACAAAGACGCGCTCGATCAATTTCTGCCGCGCGAATACTCGCAAGTCGTCATCAGTCCTCTCCACAACGATCCGCCCGAACTCGCGCGCTATCACCAGAGTCAGGACGCCGAGGAGCAGGTTCGCAAAAATTTCAAAAAGCCCGATCAACTCCCCAAGATTCTCATCGTCACCGAAAAATTGTTGACGGGCTTTGACGCGCCGATTTTGTATTGCCTCTACCTCGACAAGCCGATGCGCGATCACGTTCTCTTGCAAGCGATCGCGCGCGTCAATCGTCCGTACGAAGACGAACGCGGCAAACACAAGCCCGGCGGCTTTGTGCTCGATTTCGTCGGCATCTTTGAGAATCTGGAACGAGCGCTCGCGTTCGATTCCAGAGATGTGCAGAGCGTCATCGAAGGATTGGAGACGCTCAAGGCGCGTTTTCGCGGACAGATGATCATCGGGCGCACCGAGTATCTCGCGCTCGTCGAGGGCAAGCGCGCCGACCGCGCCGCCGAAGCCGCGCTCGAAGCGTTCCGCGATGAAGCGAAACGCAAGGCGTATTATCGTTTCTTCGACGAACTTGAAGACCTGTACGAAATCCTCTCGCCCGATGCGTTCCTGCGCGAGTTTATGGACGATTATCATCGCCTCGCCGATCTGTACGCGCTCTTGCGCGCGGCGTACGAAGGCAAGGACGTCGCCGATCGCGAACTGGCGCGCAAGACGGCGACGCTCGTGCAAACGCACACGCAGGTCGGCGTGATTCGCGAAGCGATCACCGTGTACGAAATCAATCCGCAAACTCTGGAGAGCATCGCGCAGAGCAACGAACCCGCTACGGTCAAGGTGTTCAACCTGCTCAAGAGCATCGCGCAAAAAGTGAATGACGAAGCCGCGCGCGCGCCGTACCTGCTTTCGATTGGCGAGCGCGCCGAGGCGATTGCGGAAGCGTTCAAACAGCGGCAGATCGAAACGCAAGAGGCGCTCGACCAACTCGCCGCGTTGGTGCGCGAGATCAACGACGCGCAGCGCGAGCAAGCCGAGCGCAACATTGCGGGCGAACCTTTTGCGATCTTCTGGCTACTCAAGCAAGCGGGGATGTCCGTCGCGGCGGCGGAGGAGATTGCGCGGCAGATGACGCGCGTGCTGGACGAGCAACCGCATTGGCGCGTCAGCGAGCAACAGGCGCGTGCTGTGCGCCGCGCGCTGTATCAGCATCTTGGGAACGCGAACATTCCAGACGTACCGCAAACAGTGAATCACATTATGACGTTGCTGGGGAGGGCGCGCGCGTGAAGAAAAAGATTCTGGACGAGGTGCGCGCGGCGCATCGCAACGCCGCGCGCGCGTCAGCGGACGCACCGCTGGAGCAGACAGTCCCCGTTGCAGTTTTCCACGCCGAAGTCGCCGCGTGGGCAAAGCGCATCGGCGTCGCGCCCAGAGAAATTCGCCTGCGACCGCTCAAGCGCAAATGGGCAAGTTGCTCCAGTCGCGGGCGCATCACGTTTGACACCGCGCTGTTGCAGCAACCGGCGCGCAAACGCGCCGAGGTCATCGTCCACGAGTTGTTGCACCTGCGCGTGCCGAATCACGGCAAGTTGTTCAAGGCGTTGTATCGCGCGTTGCTGGCTGAGGTAGATGAGGCATAACTACTCCTGTCATCCCTCTTGAATTGGACACATCCTCTCATCAATGCTATTATTGCGTTCGCCTATTTCTCAATCACGGAGTCGTTTGTGCCTGCTCCCATCATAACACCAGACTGGGTTCAAGACGCCATTTTTTACCAGATCTTTCCTGACCGTTTTGCCAAAAGTCCACACATCGAGAAACCCCACAACCTGGAAGCGTGGGACACACCGCCCACAACGTTCGGCTTCAAAGGAGGTGACCTGCTCGGCATCGTTGAACAGCTGGATTATCTGACCGATCTCGGCATCACCGCGCTTTACCTCAACCCCATCTTTCAATCCACGGCGAACCATCGTTATCATACCCACGATTACTTTCAGGTGGATCCGATTCTCGGCGGCAACGCCGCGTTCAAAACCTTATTGGACGCGGCGCACGCGCGCGGCATTCGCATCATTCTCGATGGCGTGTTCAACCATGCGAGTCGTGGTTTCTATCAGTTTAACCATACGCTCGAAAACGGCCAAGCCTCCCCGTATCTCGACTGGTTTCACTTTCATCGTTTTCCAGTGCGCGCCTACGATGCACATCCTGACTATGATGCCTGGTGGAACATTGCCGCGCTACCCAAATTCAATCACCAGAATCCGCAGGTGCGCGAATTTCTGTTGCGCGTGGCGGAATACTGGATTCAGCAAGGGATTGACGGCTGGCGGCTCGATGTGCCCGGGGAAATTGACGATGATGAATTCTGGCGGACTTTTCGACAGCGTGTCAAGAATGCCAACCCCGACGCGTACATCGTCGGCGAAGTGTGGCAGCGCGCCGACCGCTGGCTGCGCGGCGATCAATTCGACGCCGTGATGAACTATCAATTCACGCGCGCGTGTCTCGCTTTTCTCGTCGAAGATCCGCAGCGCGATCTCCTCCACGAACACTCTTACGGGTCCGTCCAGCCGATCAACGCCGAAGAGTTTGCGCGTCGCCTGACCGATATGCTGACGTGGTACCCCCGCGCCATCACCTATGCGCAACTCAACCTGCTGAACAGCCACGATACCGCGCGCTTGATCACCATCGCGCGTGGCGACCCGACCGCGCTGCAACTCGCGCTCCTCGTGATGTTCACCTACGTTGGCGCACCCATGCTCTACTATGGCGACGAAATCGCACTCGAAGGACGCACCGATCCCGATTGTCGTCGCGCCATGATCTGGGAGCCGAGCACGCGCGGGAGGCAGATGCGGACTTTTGTCAAACGTTTGACCGCGCTCCGACACAAGTACGTGGCTTTGCGTCGCGGCGCGCTGACGACGCTGCTCGCGAATGGCAAAACGTATGCGTTTGCGCGTCATTGTCCCGATGCGCCCACGCTCATCATCGCGCTGAACGCCGAGCGCCAACCGGTCACTCTCGATTTACGTGTGGAGACTGTACTCCCCAACGACACCCATCTGGTGGAAGAATGGACACGCGAGGAGATTATCGTGCGCGACGGTTATGCGCGCGAAATTACACTCGCCCCGCGCGCGGCAAGTGTGTGGGTCGCGCACACAGAGTCAGGCGCGCGTCGTGGTCTGATCCCTGGGGAGTAACCACGCGAGCGCGGCAGCCAGCACCGGCAATCCCGCGTTGATATGCATCGTTTGCAACAACCCCAGATGATCCGCCATCACTCCACTGATCGCTACCCCAATCGCACCCGCGATGAACGTGAATCCCAAAACGATTCCCGACATCAAGCCCAGGCCGCGCGGCACCAATGATTGCGCCATTACCAGTGTCACAGGTGTTGAAGCGCCCATCGTCAAGCCCAGGAGCACACCAAACAGATACACCGATACGCCACTTGTGTTTAGCAACAACCACAACGCCGGTCCAGAGAACACTGTCGTTGCAATCAACACACGTCGCCGTCCCACTTTATCGGACAAAGTACCGCCCACGAGTCCCCCAATCGCCAACGGCATCAAAATCGTGAACAAGACGTTGCCCGCCTCGGCGTTGGAATAACCAAAGGCGCGAAACACCTGAGGCACATACGTCGAAACGGCAGAATGCAACCACGCGCGCAGGAACATGACCATCAGCAAGACCACGATGACACTGAGCGCGGCGCGCTGGCGCGGCGATGAAGGCGATGCCGCGCGATCTTGCTCTGTGGGTGGACGTCGTGCCAACGCCCAGTACACAATGGCGGCTTGCAACAACCCTAACGTTGCCAGAGCCTCGGGCATATGGTCGCCTGTGAGGGAAAAAATCGCCGTGTTCAAAAGCGGCCCAAACGCATAGCCGGTGTTACCTCCCAGCATAAACACCGATGCCGCTGCTCCGCGCCGCGCGCTTGGCGCAAGCGCTGCCAGCGCGGCGCCTTGCGGATGAAACGCGGCGGACCCCAGCCCGGCAATGACAGCGAGTAGCACCAGGAGCGCGAACTTATCCACAAAACGCATCACACCGACCGTTGTGGCAATCGCCGCGACACCCAGCACAGCCATTGGTCGCGCGCCGCGCCGGTCGCCCAGCCAGCCAAACAGCGGCTGGCTTACCGACGCGGCGATACTGTACGTCATCGAAGCAAAGCCCACCTGAGCGTACGATAGACCCAGTTGCGGCGTTAGCGCGAGCAAAATCAGCGGCAACATCCCCGAGTACATATCCACACTGAAATGCCCAAACGTCGCCGCCAGCAGATAACGATTCCAGAGAAATGACATACTTTTTTCCTTGAGTACGGTATCACAAAATGTAATTACTCAGCCGCACCATCTAAGTAGGTGTGCAAAAGTCTTTTCCGCCATCGGAAGGTTACGATGCTCGTTGTTTCGCCATCGTTGTACGGGCAAAAAATCTTTCGCCTCTTGCGGAATAACCCCACTCATCCCCCTGCCCCCTGCTCTCCCCGCAAAGCGGGGA
>Ga0308410_1002083_pt1 | contig 11570 bp, 7 predicted proteins | sample HotsprOSTMatCore_FD_203467 | JGI IMG/M metagenome (GOLD analysis project Ga0308410, IMG submission 203467) | Hot spring phototrophic mat microbial communities from Octopus Spring, Yellowstone National Park, Wyoming, United States -... | ecosystem: Environmental > Aquatic > Thermal springs > Hot... | reverse complement strand
ACGGAGGAATAACTACGTTGGGAATTAACACATTTTCCATGGCAGCTCCGGGGGTTGTTTGTCACTATTTGGTTCGGCGATGGATTTCGGGAGGAGGAGCCTCTACCCTCTTTGCCGGGTTTGTTGCCGGTGGGTTAGCTATCATGCTTAGCGGGTTGACGGTTGCCGCGGCTTTGGTGCTGAGTGGTCAACATTTTAAGCTGGCAGCGGTGATCTTTACCGGTGCGGGGATAGTTTGGGCGTTGGTGGAGGGGATTGTTTCGGCCGCCACTCTCACAGCTTTGCGGCAATTCGACCCGAATTTTCTCAACTGGCACTCCCACGAAACTCTGGCGGAGGAAGTAGCTGCTTCGGAACCTTAGCGGTGGTTCCATGTAGTGGTGATAAACCGGCAGGATGAATCCTGAGGGCAAAGTTACAGGTGGGGAGAAAAAATTTCACGAAATTTTGAATCTTTTCCAACCGTAAAGACACCGAGATCCCCGGTTTCCGGCCACGTTTGTCTCTTTTGGTTTTGCCGCTCGTAACGAGGATCGGTGTTGCCGCGTGTACAGGTTGGCTCGCTCATAATTTTGGCGACCTTGAAGTAGTTACGAATTTTTTTCTTTTTGGGAGCGTCAGTGCAGCTGGGGCGGCTATCGGGGCAAAAGACGAGCTTCATCGTCGAAGCGACTGCTTGGTTAGCCTAAAGTTTGCGGGGAAATCTTTGATGGTACGGGGAGTTGTCTTTAAAGCACGGAAATATCCTTTGGCCTGGGCGGCAGTTTTCTTGAATCTGTTATTCTGTACAGATGCCGATGCTCATCGTCTTCATGTTTTTCATTATCTCGAGGGCCAAGAAATCCATGGGCAGAGTTATTTTCAGGATGGCTCTGCTGCCATAGGAGCAAAAGTGCAGCTCTTAGACTCAATGGGAAATCCTGTTAGCGAAGCAACGACCGACGAGAAGGGGGAATTCCGTCTCCCGCTCCCCCGGGTGGGGATTTATACCCTTCGCGTGGATGCGGGCTGGGGCCACACGATTGAGGAACGCGTGTCGATTCCGGATCCAACGCACAGGGCCGGGGCCGCCCTGAGCTCTCCGGCTCAACCCGATAAGAGTCCCACCCCGCCGGCGAAACGCGTGCCTTCTTTGACTTCTACCCAACAGGAGGGAAAGACTTCCCCGGTTGATCATTCGGAGTCTCTCATGCTGCAGGGGACTTCTAGCGTGCAGGTTCGTCCCTTGGAAGTCCATGGAACTGAGGACTCTCCCCAAGGATCTCTTCCAGGACCTGATTTGGGTCAAGTTTTGGCAGAGCTTCGTCAACTCCGTGGCGAATGGATTGCTTTCCGAGAGGCAGAGCAGAGGCATCGGGAAAGGACCCAGCTTCGTGATGTGCTCGGGGCACTGGGGTACCTCGTGGGAATAATGGGTTTGCTTCAGTTCTTGCTCTCAAGAACCAGGCGATCTTCGTGACCGCATGGTTGAGTGCCGGTCCTTTGCATGGCATTGGTTAGGGGAGTTAGAGTTACCCAGGCCCCGAAAAAGGCTTCCCCCAGCTCCATGGTGTTCGGGGATTTCGACAGCAGTTCATGGTAGTCAATAATTGGTGTAGAAAAATTCCCCTAATTGATTACCTTAGCAAACTTTGCTATCGGCAAATTGCCTTTGGGCGACCAAAGGGGCTCCCAGGCAGGTCGACGATAGTTATGCCGGCAAGATAAAAACCCTTTTCATAGAAACAAAGCAAGGTCCTCTAGGGGAGAACTCGGCTCTAGATTCGTTTGCGGTTTCCGCGTGGACAGCTTGCAGCTGTATTCTGTGTAGTGCTCGTCTGCCGGGTCTGTGTAGCGCTTGTCTGCCGGGTCGCGGACAGACCTGAGCCACGGCTGGTACTACCCTAATCGAACGCACTAGGTTGAGCATCTTTTGGACTTCTGCTCTGATGTGCCTCAACCCAAAGTTTGACCTTCGGTGCCACCGGAGGTCTGCCGACTCGGTAGCCAAATTTCTCGCAGTTCAATTGGGTGCCCAAAAGCTTTTAGTGTCCCACCGACAGAGTAACAGCTGCCTCTGCCAGTGGGAGCAAAAGAAATTGGACTTGGTCCTCGATGAGATTGGGGTGATCCCCCGTTTGATGGAGAGAAATCCCCAAGAAAGTTGATAGTTTCTCCTTCATACGAATTAAGTAAAGTTACAGACGGGACTGCGGTAACCTGGTTCAAGGCCACTGAAATGGTGGGTATTCATCCCCTACCTAGTATGGAGAAGGAGGTTAGTGTTTGCCCAGCTATAGCCCAGCTAAGGAAGGAGGAGCATTGGCTGGGCGGCTACGGTAGGATGCCCCCGGGGGATTAGCTGCCGTGGGCAAGACGTGGTGGGATTTTGTCCCGAAATCCTGGAAAAGTTCTTTCACTCTGCCTAGGTGAGCCCGACTTGGAAATCTTTATCGTGTTTATTCGTTTGGTAGTGCAATAGGCCGGGGGACGGGTCGGCGGTGCAAAATAAGGTGAAAAGGGCTACAATTGAGAAGAGGAAAATTCTGCTTTGAGGTCATTGGTGGGTTTTAGTTCCCAGCGGCTCGGCTTGGTTTATCTGGGGCCCGGGTTAGACTTTTAGCCCGATGGGCTCTACCCTCCTACGGTCCCCTAAGACTAGGGGTTCACCCGGATGGCTCGTGGGCCGGTAACTCCACGTTCAGAGGCGAGGTTAGCTTGGGAATGCATGCTGCCCTCTGGTGGGGTTTTGGCGGCTTTTAGCCGGCCGACAGGTAGTTGGCATTTTATCGTGGATGGATATTGGGCCCCCAGTGGCAGGCGTTCATCTGCTGGAGCCCATTGCCACCGGCTACCGATTCCGGTTTCAAAATCCGACGTAAACTTGGTTTTTTGGGCTAAAAATTTAGTCCGGCTCCTTCAATCTGGAGACAACTTGGAGACAAGGCGGGTATCCTGCTGCAGTTTTACGACCTAGTATTACGATTCGGTGTCAAAAAGCTTTCCAGAGGTGCGGGGGGTAGCACGGAACATGGAAGGGTGAGGGAGGAGTCACTTCGGGATTTCGGTTCCATCGGCAACACCATACTTAACAATACTTAACGGTGCCGTGGGCGGCAACGTCCTTGGAAATTTGGTCGCCTGGCATTTTTGGGAAATCTTGCTTGGTTCATACCCGGTGAGATTGGGGTTGGTTCTTTCGGAAGACGTACTTAGCCAGTTGGAGATTGGGGTGTGTTGATAACCATTTCAGCTCGCCATGGGTCATTAAGCCCTGAGACGCAAGAGCGAATTCGGGAGAAGGTGGAGAAATTAACTAGGATTTTTGACCGGGTGATGGCAATCGAAGTCACCGTCGATTTGGATCATCGGGAGGCACCGTTGGTTGACGTGAAGGTATCTGCCGAGCACCGGCATGATTTCCAAGCCAGTTTTCAGGCGGGCGAGCTGTTTGCAGCCTTGGATGTTGTCATGGACAAATTGGAGAGTCAGCTTCGGCGATACAAAGAGCGGATTCAGGAGCGACATCGAAATCCGGAGTTGCGGCGGGCCGAGTTTACTCCCCTTCCAGAAGTTCCCTCTGAGGAAGGAAGTCAAGAGGGGGAGGGATAATACTCCCTTCGGCGGGGAGGAGCGTGGGTCCTCTGATTGAGCCTGGGTGGCCCGTTGAAGAGGCCTCCGGGAAGATAGCGGAAAAGCTCAGATCATCCGCAACTCCGACTGGTGTGCCGGAAAAGCCGGTAACCCGATTTCCATACCCGCCAGGGATGATTCCGGGGGAGTGTTAAGGAAAGCTGAGTGGCCCGCTCCTGTGCTGGGTGCAGCCTATGGGGAGCTTGACTCGGGAATTGGTTGGCCCCGGCTTGAGGCGGATTCCACCGGCTAAAAACGGATTTCTGATTGTGGGGGTGATGGAGAGAAGTGGGTTAACTTGGGACCGATAACGTTTGCTACATATTCCATGTGCCAATTGGGTTCCGACATTTGCCTATAGGCTTTTGATAGGCCACGCAGACACACCAGCCAATGGTTGTTGAGGTCCAACTGGCGGGCCGGAAGTTCTGTCCGTGATGGGAGATGGGATCGATGAAGTTTTCGGAGTTTATCGTTCCGGCGGCTATTCGTACCGATTTGAAGGCGGAGGAAAAAGAACAGGCGGTGCGGGAGATGGTCCAGGCTCTCGTGGAGGCTGGGGCGGTCTCCCATGAGAGTTATGAGGGGATCGTTAAGGCGATTTTAAAACGTGAGGAATTGGGCAGCACCGGCATCTGGCGGGGAATTGCCGTCCCCCATACCAAACACCCTGGGGTGCAAAAAGTGGTGGGAATGGTTGCCTTAAGCCGAACCGGTGTCGATTTTAACAGCCTGGACGGGGAACGCGTGCATGTTTTCTTCTTGCTTGTCTCCCCGCCGGATCGGCCGGGGGATCACTTAAGGGCCCTAGAGCACATTGCTCGTCAACTCCGGGATGAGACCTTTACTCGTGTGCTCAAGCAGGCCCAGACTCCGGAAGAGGTTCAGCAGCTTCTCCAAGAAGCCGACAATGGCCGACCACGGGTGGGAGCTGGCTATTGAGCCGATTGGGCAACGCCCACCTGGCAAGCATGGGCAAATTCTCCGAACGGTGTAGGGGGCAGTGAGATGTCGGAGGATCCTGTGGTTTTTAGCGGTATGGTTCTCGTTCATAGGGAACGTCATCCGTTCGTCCCACAAAGGGGACAAAGGGAAGCGAGAACTTATTGATGTACGCATGATTAGGTATTTGCGGAAGAAATCTTGGGCATAGCTCAGGTGGCACAACCGGTTTCCACTCGCAACGTTAAGGTTCTGTCGCCAGAAGGCCTTCATTTGCGGTCGGCTTCCGCGATCGCCGCAGTGGCCAAGCGGTGGAACGCCGACATCGTCATCCGCAAAGGGGATCAGCGGGCAAACGCGGTGAACGTTCTCGAAATCATCACCCTTTTTGCCTTAGAGGGTGACGAGCTCGTGATAGAGGCGACAGGAACGGAAGCAGAGCTAGCCGTGGAGGCAGTGGCCAAGCTCTTTGAGAACGGCTTCGAAGTACCCTCTGAAGCGACGGAACATTGCGAGGGGGTCGGTTTTACGGAAAAGAATGTGCCTGGCTCAGAAGAATTTCCTGGGGGGGAGAAGTAGGTTCGGGCAAACAGCGACTGATCCCCGCAAACTGGAGGGAGCATGGGGCTGGTGTGAGGCAACGGTCCTCCGGTGAAGATGCCCGGGGCGTTAGGTGGGTTTTCCCAAACGACTGTCAGGCAAGAAATTACCTCCCAGACATCTCCGGACCTGAAGCAGAGGGACTTGCGGTGCTGCGTTTTTTTCGACGGGGCTAACCGAAGCAAGGATGGCAGAACTGAAGCTGCAGGTGAGATAAATTTGGGACCTGTCGGACGAGGAGTAGATTGGAGGCTTTGAACGGCCGGTAAGCGATAAGTTGCTACCGGGTGGTGGCCGAGTTTTAGTTCCAAAGGGCTTTCCCCGGGGCTACCAGTAAATCCTTGATCCCGACAGTTTTTCAATGTAAGGGTGGTGGAACCAAGGCTGGCGGAAACAATGCTTAAGCTAAGCGGAATCGGGGTTTCGCCAGGTGTGGCGATTGGCGAAGCCTTCATTTTGGATACCGCAGGGATTCATGTCCCCCGCTCGTACATCAGCGAGGATGGAGCGGAAAGGGAATGGGATCGGCTCCAGAAGGCTATTGCCGCCCTGAGTGAGGAACTGGCTCAGAACCGGGATGAAGTCGCTCGGCAGTTAGGGGAACGGTATGCTGCCATCTTCGAGGCTCACCGGCAAATGCTCGAGGATGGCAAACTCCTTGGGGAGCTGGCCAGCTGTATCCGTGATCGGAGGTATAGCGCGGAATATGCGGTAGCGGCAGTCTTCAGCCAATATATCGAGCTTTTCCGGAAGTTGCGAGGCCATAGCTTGGCTGAACGGGCCCATGATTTGTCGGATCTTCAAAATCGGCTCCTCCATTTATTGGTGGGAAACAATCCCCGGCAATCGCTGGAGCTGAATAAGCCGGTGGTTTTGCTTGCCCATAATCTCACTCCCAGTGAAACAGCCAACTTGGATACCCGTTTTGTCCGAGGTTTTGCCACGGAAGTGGGTGGTCCGAGCAGCCACACTGCTATTGTTGCGGAAGCCTTAGAGATCCCGGCAGTTGTTGGTGCCGGTGAATTCCTGGCACGAATTTCCCCCGGGGACTTGGTCATCGTGGATGGGAGCCGGGGGGAGATCATCATTAACCCCAGCCAGCAAACCCTGGCGGAATACCAGAGTCAGGAGAAGCGGCTGAAACGGCGGACTCAAAAGCTTCGCTGCCTCCGTTCCAAGCAAGCGGTAACGCGTGATGGCACCCGGATTTTTATCCTCGGAAATATCGAATTTCCCCATGAGGTAGAACATTGCCTTCGGGAGGGGGCCGACGGGATCGGGCTCTATCGGACCGAGTTTCTATATCTCAGTTCGGAGTCGGAACCGACAGAAGACGAACACTTTCACATTTATCGCCAGTTGGCGGAGAAAATGGAGGGCCGGCCGGTCGTCGTTCGCACCTTCGATTTGGGGGCGGATAAGCTGCCTTATCTCAGGGATCAGGTAACGGAGGAACGCAATCCTTTTCTGGGATTACGTAGTATCCGGTTATCCCTGCGGCATGTGCCCATGTTTCGGAAGCAGCTCCGGGCGATTCTGCGCGCAAGCGTCTACGGCGACTTGCGGGTAATGTTCCCCTTGGTTACCACCCTGCGCGAGTTGCGTCAGGCGAAGATGATTCTCCGAGACATGATGGAGGATCTTGCAGAAGAAGGGATTCCCTTCAACCCCCAGCTGCCTGTGGGCGTGATGGTGGAAGTGCCTGCCGTCGTGATGCTGATTGACCAGTTTTTGGAGGAGGTTGATTTTGTCAGTATCGGTACGAACGACCTCATTCAGTATGCCTTGGCAGTAGACCGGAGCAACCGGGAGGTAGTGTCCCTGTACAACGCTACTGATCCAGCAGTGCTTCGGCTTATTAGGACCACCATAACAGCTGCCAATCGGATGGGCAAACCTGTAAGTTTGTGTGGACAGATGAGCGCAAATCCAGTATACACGATGCTTCTTATCGGATTGGGATTGCGGCAGTTTAGTGTGCCGCCGTTGGCGATGCCCGAAATTAAGAGAGTGTGTTGTTCGGTCAGTGTTTCTCAGTGCGAAGAGATTGCGGGACGGGCTATGAGCTTGGACTCAGCCCAAAGCATTGAGCTTTTTTTGCGAGGTGAGCTTAGGAAGGCGGTACCAGAGTCGGCCGAGTGAGAACTATCTCAGGGGCGGCCGAGGATTGGCGGTGCTCAAGCTAGTAACGACCGTGGTGGTTGAGGGTGACGGAAATTCGTGGCGACCATCTTCCGAATCCGTGTACTCAATTGTCTACGGGAGTTGGGGAATTTCCCAAAACTGGGCTGTACCGAGAAAAGTAGCGGTTAAAAGGGCCCTGCGGCAGGGTACCCGCGGGTCCGGGGAATGCTTCGAGGCCTTGAATATCTGAGGTTTGCCGCGTGATAGTGTAAGCTCGAATATTTTTCGGGAAAATTCTTCCGAGAGCAAATCGAAGTATTGGATGTAGTTTGGTGAAGTGGGGAGCGGTTGCAGGTTCTTCCGAAAATGTCGGGCGTATAGCGGACATTTTTCGAAGGAGGTGATTCTTGAAAATCTAGCCAGTACCCTTAGCTGCCGGCCTTAAAGGAATGCTTTTGCCAGCACAGGGAAGTAACTCTTAGATTCAGACAGGCGGCACACCTTTTTCGGGGCAGGTTGCTCCTGCGAAAAACCCAAGTCGAAGTTCGGTTGCCCTTAACCAGGTCGGTTGGTCAACCCGTCGAGTTGGTGTGTGGTACTGGTTATTTGTACCGTTCTTTCCGCATAAGAGGAAGGCTAAAGGTTGGGCGGGGATAACTAATTCTTGAGTTTTTCACGCCGTTTGGTGCATTTTTCTCCGTAAGAGCCAAACAGGTTCTCTAAGGCCAGAAAAAGCCGTGTTGGTTGGCTTTGCCTGGACGGGTGGCTTAGATTGCTGGGAGAGAAGAGGACCGCTCACCTTGTCGGGGAGCACTAAACGGTGTGAAGGCAGTGTGGAAAGCAACCTTCGTTCTTTAGGGCATAACTTGGTGCCTTAAGAGAAAATTGGTGCTCTAGGAAAAAATAGCCCAAGGAGACACCTGTCGCCAGCAATTTGTAGCGGAGGCCTTGGGTCCTTGCTCGAGGGAGAATTTCGGGTCGGGCAATCCCGACTTTATTTGCCAGAAATTGTGGACTTGATGTCGAGACAATTTTTCGGGGAGGTCGGAGGTTCCGCAGGGGAATGAGGGTTGTTTGCCTGAATTCGAAGCGGAACCCCGGCACATCGGCTGTCCCCAAGAGCTCAAAGGATGTTTAAACAGCGGGTACGCATTCGCTTCCGAAAGGTAGGAGATCTCCGCTGGATAGGGCATCGAGATCTCGCGCGAACATTGGAACGAATCTTTCGTAGGGCGGACCTCGTGCTTGCCACCAGTCAGGGTTACCATCCGAAACCCCGGATGACTTTCCCCTGCCCGTTACCGTTGGGGATGGAGGGATGGAACGAGGTAGTGGAGATCCAATTAGCTCAGCCCACTGGACTCCCGGAGATGGTGGCCAGACTCAACAGGGAGTCGGTTCAAGGACTGGAATTTCTTCGGGCCTTTATGATTCCTGCCTCGGCGCCCACCCCTCAGGTGGCATGCTGCGTGTATCGAATCCGCTTAAACGAGGGGGCTTATGAAGAGGTTCGGTCCCGAGTGGCGGAGGTGATGGATTCCGCCTTTTGGCCGGTACAGCGAGTTTCGCGCAATACGGTGCTCAACCTCAGAGATCATGCTTGGGAGATATCGGCAGTTGAAGGAGAACTTCGCTTGCGGCTCCGGCCGAGCGAGGCTGGTGGGCCCACAGCCCGCGACGTCCTCGAGTCTTTGGGCCTGGGAAACTTCGAAAAAGATGGTGGGGTCATCGTTCGGGAAGACGTGATCCTCGTGGATGAAGCGAGCGAAGTTTTGCCTCCACCTTTGCCCCAAGCTTGACTCGATGCAAATACCTGGGTGCTTCCGGGGCGATCTCCTCCCTTTGATGAATGCGGTACTCGCCAAATACAACGGAGGGATGGCGAGACCCATGAAACAGGAGATGCTCATTAACGTCCGTGAGGAAGAGGAGTGCCGGATTGCTATCGTTCAGGATGGTGTGCTCGAAGAGCTCTATATCGAGCGAACTGACCAGGACACATGCGTGGGAAACATTTACAAAGGTGTTGTGGTTAATCTGGAGCCGAGCATCCAAGCCGCTTTCGTAGATTTTGGGATTGGCAGAAATGGATTTCTGCATATAACGGACGTGGAGCCCCAATACTTCCGCCAGGCCGGGTATGATCCTAATCAACTCCTGATCGCCCCTCATGCAAGTCTCGAAGGCCCTACTAAGGGGATAGGCGGCATAGGCGAGGCCGACTCCTCCAACGGTGGTGACGATCTGCCCGGTGATTGGCCCGAGGAAAGTTCGGTATCGCTTGCCGCACAGCGAGTTTACCGGACCTCGGGACGGCCACGATTTAAACCGCCTATTCAGGAAATATTCCGCCGAGGGGACCAAGTGATCGTCCAAGTCATCAAGGAAGGTGTGGGCAATAAAGGCCCCACTCTTTCCACCTATATCAGCATTCCGGGGCGATATTTGGTCCTCATGCCCCCATTAGGCAGGGTCGGGGTTTCTCGCAAGATCGAAGATGCAGAAACCCGGCGGCGTTTGCGGCAACTGATGGCCGAGTTAAAGCCTCCGAAGGGGCTCGGCTTCATTGTCCGGACAGCAGGGGCGGATCGGACCAAAAAAGACCTTTCTCGCGATTTGGCATACCTCCTTCGCCTATGGAAGGTGATTTACCGGCGGATCAAGAAGCTCCCAGCCCCCTGTCCCATCTACGAAGAGAGTGATTTGATCATTCGTACCATCCGGGATATCTTCACATCCGATGTGGACTGCATTTACATCGACGAGGAGCGGGCATACCAGCGGGCAAGAGAATTCCTCCAATTGGTGATGCCCCGATTTGTCAACCGCCTGAAACTTTACACGGGCAAGGAACCCCTTTTCCACAAATATGGTTTAGAAAAAGAAATCGCCAAAATCCATCAACGGGTGGTGCCTTTAAAAGAGGGGGGATCTATCGTCATTGACCAAACAGAAGCACTTGTGGCGATTGACGTCAATAGTGGGAGTTTTCGCGTGGACGATTCCGCCGAAGAGACAGCTTACCAGCTGAATCTCATCGCCGCCAAGGAAATAGCGCGCCAGATTCGGCTTCGCGACCTGGGAGGAGTGATCGTTAACGATTTTATTGACATGCGGAAAGAAAAACACCGCCGGGCCGTTGAGCGGGCATTACGGGAGGCTCTCAAACGGGATCGGGCCCGAATCAAAATTCTCCGCACCAGTCCCTTCGGACTGATTGAGATGACCCGACAACGAATGCGTCCCAGCCTCCGGTCCTTTATGTACACTACATGTCCCACCTGCCACGGTACCGGGGTGGTCAAGACCGCCGAGACAATGGCTCTCGAGGTCATTCGGGTGCTTCTCCCCATTGCCGCTCTTCATCCGGAGGTCAAACGCATCCAAGTAACCGTGGCTCCGGAGGTGGCAGACCATCTCAACAATAAAAAGCGACGAAAGCTTTTAGAGATCGAAGAGGACGGCCAGCGAAGTATCGAGATTCTCTCGGCCCCCGGAGTTAGTTCAGAATATTTGCAGATCACTTGCTTCGACGAGGAAGGTCGGGAAGTCCCCGTGGAAGATGAGGAATAGTTGGGTGAATGCTTTTCGGTATCCCATCGCGGTTCGGAAGCAGGGGGTAACGAGAGCTTGAAAGAAGATTCTTTTCTCGATTCGCACAGGCAACTCAAAGTGCCGGTGAAAAGGGTGGTCTTTCGAAAGGAAAAACGGGCACGATATCGGATCTGATCTGGTCCCGGTTCCGCTCACGGGTATCTGCCGTGGCCGCGTGATAGCCGTAGCAAACCTTCCTATCGCTTCCCCTCCCCCACACCCGGGCAACCCCACGCGAAAAAGCTCCGTTTACGTCTCCTCGGTTACCTACGCCTCCGAGATGGTTATCGCGGGCAGAAACATCAGGACTAGGAAGCCGTTTCCCTCGGAAGCTCGCTCCCAATCTTTGGGCCTGACTCGGAAAAGCCTAATGGAGAGAATGCCCACACCTTAATTTTAGAAAATAGGAAAAATTGTGAAGATTGCAAGTTTATTTCGGTTGAACTGTTCAATCCTCTTCCACTTCGTCCGGCTCCTCGGCGGATCAGGTTCTCCGGATTACTCCGGGCTTGAACTTCTCCTCTGTTGACCCGCCCCTCCATTGAGGTTTTAGGCTCGCAGTTTTTCTGGAAGTGGCGCGCAAATTTTGGGCCTCCGGTCCGTCATATTATATGGAAACCGGTAGATCCAGGGGCTTGATTTCTAACTGGCAAGAGCCGAAGTCTCCCTAGCCAGTCCTACCCAATAGGAGCTACGGG
>Ga0308410_1002082_pt1 | contig 11573 bp, 8 predicted proteins | sample HotsprOSTMatCore_FD_203467 | JGI IMG/M metagenome (GOLD analysis project Ga0308410, IMG submission 203467) | Hot spring phototrophic mat microbial communities from Octopus Spring, Yellowstone National Park, Wyoming, United States -... | ecosystem: Environmental > Aquatic > Thermal springs > Hot... | reverse complement strand
CCGACCCATAACCTCGCCGAGGTGATCGACGCCACCGTCAGGCTCATCGACGAGCCCGACGCGGACCTTGCCCGTCTGATGGAGGTGCTGCCCGGGCCGGATTTCCCGACGGGCGGGATCATCCTCGGCCGGTCGGGGATCCGCGCCGCCTTCGAGACCGGACGCGGTTCTATCCCCGTGCGCGCGCGCGCCGCCATCGAGGAGATCCGCCGCGATCGCGAGGCGATCGTCGTCACCGAGATCCCCTACCAGGTGAACAAGGCCGACCTGCTCGAGCAGATCGCGGCGCTGGTTCGCGAGAAGCGGATCGAAGGCATCACCGACATCCGCGACGAGTCCGACCGCGACGGCGTGCGCGTCGTGATCGAGGTGAAGCGGGATGCAAACCCCGAGATCGTGCTGAACCAGCTCTACCGCTTCACCCGGCTGCAGGTCTCGTTCCCGGTGCAGATGCTGGCACTGCACGGCGGCCGCCCCGAGCAGATGGGGCTGAAGGCGACCCTCGAGGCCTTCCTCGCCTTCCGCGACGAGGTGCTGGTGCGCCGCAGCCGCTTCCGCCTCGCGCGCGCGCGCGAACGGGCGCATGCGTTGATCGGGCTGGCGGTCGCGGTCGCGAACATCGACGAGGTCATCCGCCTGATCCGCGCCTCCGCCGACGCAGCGGAGGCGCGCGCGGCGCTGATGGCGTGCGATTGGCCGGCCGCCGATGTCGCGCCACTGCTGGCGCTGGTGGACGACCCGGCGAACGCGCTCTCCGCGTCCGGCACGCTCAGGCTGAGCGAGGCGCAGGCGCGCGCCATCCTCGATCTGCGCCTGCAGCGCCTGACCGGGCTCGAGCGCGACAGGATCGCCGAGGAGCTCAGCGGGGTGGCGTCCCAGATCGAGGACCTGCTCGCGCTGCTCGCCGCCAAGCCGCGTCGGCTCGCCGCGATCCGCGAGGAGCTGCTCGCCATCAAGGCGGCATTCCCCTCGCCGCGCCGCACCGTGATCGAGGAGGCCGAGAGCGACCTCGACGACGAGAGCCTGATCGAACCCGCGCCCATGGTGGTGACGCTGACGCGCGAGGGCTTCATCAAGCGCGTGCCCCTCTCGGCCTTCCGCGCGCAGAAGCGCGGCGGCCGCGGCCGCTCGGGCATGGCCACGCGCGAGGAGGACGCGGTCACGCGCATCTTCGTCGCCAACGCCCTCGACGAGGTGCTGTTCTTCACCAGCCGGGGCATGGCGTATCGGCTGAAGGTGTGGCGCCTGCCCGAGGCGCAGCCCCAAGGCAGGGGGCGCAACATCCGCCAGCTGCTGGGCGGCCTGGACCAGGCGGAGTCGATCAGCGCCGTGCTGCCGCTGCCGGCGGACGAGGCGCTGTGGGACAGCCTCTACGCCGTCTTCGCGACTTCCAAGGGCAATGTGCGCCGCAACCGGCTGTCGGACTTCCGCAACGTGCGCCAGAACGGACTGATCGCGATGAAGCTCGAGAACGACGAGCGGCTGATCGACGTGCAGGCGGTGCGCGAGGACGAGGACGTGCTGCTGGCGACGCGCAAGGGCCGTGCGATCCGCTTCGCGGTCGCCGACGCGCTGCGCGTGTTCTCGGGCCGGACCTCCACCGGCGTGCGCGGCATCCGGCTCGGCACCGGCGACGAGGTGATCAGCCTCTCGGTGCTGCGGCATGTGGCGGCGACCGCCGAGGAGCGGGCGGCGTACCTGAAGGCAGCGGGCGCGAAGCGCCGCAGCGGCGAGCCCGAGGACGGCGTCGACGACGCCGAGGCTGCAGCCGAGATCACCCTCTCGCCCGAACGCTTCGCCGCGCTCGAGGCGGCGGAGGAGTTCGTGCTCACCGTCACCGCCGGCGGCTACGGCAAGCGCACCTCCGCCTACGAGTATCGCGTCACCGCGCGCGGCGGCCGCGGCATCACCGGCGTGGCGCTGACGCGCAGGAACGGCGGCGCGGCGGTCGCCTCCTTCCCGGTGCGCGACGGCGATGCCTTGATGCTGGTCACGGACGCGGGCCGCACGATCCGCATCCCGGTGGCCGACATCCGCATCGCTGGGCGGGCCACCCAGGGGGTGATGCTGTTCCGCATCGAGGAGGACGAGCGCGTCACCTCGGTCTTCCCGGTTGTGGAGGACGAGGCGGAGGGCGAGGGGGCATGAGCGAGCGGCGCATCGGCCTCTATCCGGGCACCTTCGATCCCGCCACGCGCGGGCACCTCGACATCATCGGCCGGGCGACGAAGCTGGTCGATACGCTCGTGGTCGGGGTGGCGGCGAACGCGGGCAAAGGGCCGCTCTTCACGCTCGACGAGCGGGTGGCTCTGCTCGACGCCGAGATCGCCCCGATCGCGAAGCGCAACGGTACCGCGATCGAGGTGAGGTCGTTCGACTGCCTGCTGATCCAGTTCGCCCGCCGCATCGGCGCGCGCGTGATCATCCGCGGCCTGCGTGCGGTCAGCGACTTCGAGTACGAGTTCCAGATGGCCGGCATGAACGCCCGTCTCGATCCGGGGATCGAGACGGTGTTCCTGATGGCTTCCGAGGGCGTGCACTTCATCTCCAGCCGCTTCGTCAAGGAGATCGCGCTGCTCGGCGGCGACATCACGCCCTTCGTCTCGGCGCCGGTGATCGCGCGGATCGCCGAGAAGGTGGCTCAACGCGGCGAGAGGGCGCGGCTTGCGTCGGGCTCGGGTTCGGCGCACGAGTGAGCAGGGCAGGGCATACGGGAGAGACGCATGACCGGATTGAAGCGCGCGCTGATGGGCGCGGTGTTCCTGTTCTCGGCGACTGCGGCGGATGCGCAGGCGCCGGGGCGCGATCCTGAGAACACGCTGTTCATGGACCTCAAGGACGGGCGGGTGGTCATCGAGCTGCGTCCCGACCTCGCACCGAAGCATGTCGAGCAGATCAAGACGCTGGTGCGCCGCGGCTTCTACGACGGCACGCCGTTCCACCGCGTGATCGAGGGCTTCATGGCCCAGGGCGGCGATCCGACCGGCACCGGCACCGGCGGCTCCGACCTGCCGAACCTGCCGGCCGAGTTCTCGGCCTCGGCGCGCTTCCTGCGCGGCACGGTCGGCATGGCGCGGTCGCAGAACCCGAACAGCGCCAACAGCCAGTTCTTCATCATGTTCGCCCCGGGGCCATTCCTGGACGGCCAGTACACGATCTGGGGCCGGGTGGTGCAGGGCATGGAGTTCGTCGACAACATCAAGCGTGGCGACCGCAACCGCAACGGCCAAGTCGCTCCGCCGCCCGACCGCATCGTGCGGATGCGCGTCGCCGCCGATGTGCGCGACTAGGGCAGATCGAACACGGCTGGAATAGGCCGTGTGCGTGAAGATGCTCGCACGGAACGCCTAGCAGTTTGTCGGGTTTGCTCGATCATTCCGCAACGCTCGACTGGGCGTTGCGAGAAAGCGGCCTTGCAAGTACACATCGCGGTCATGTTGCCCGCCGAATCGCAACCTTGCTGCGTCGCGAGGCTGAATCGGACAGACTGCTAGCGCGGTTTCCCCCGAGCGGAAACCGCGCTTGGCCCAGGCTTTCCCGGCGCGGGTCGCGCGGGCGAGGGCGGCTTCCCGATGGGTGGAGCCGATCTGGACATGCTGCGCGAGCACCTTCACGCGCGGGGCCGATTCCAGCCGCGGGCGATCTGCTCTAGAACGCGGCAAGGCGGGCCGGTAGCTCAGCGGTAGAGCGGCAGACTTTTAATCTGCGGGTCGTGGGTTCGATCCCCACCCGGCCCTCCAGCGCTACACCCGGATCCAGGTCTCGGAGAACGCCAGCATCGCCGTCGAGATCGTCCGACCGGCGATCTCGCGCGGCACCGGCTTGCCCGGCAGCGGCCGGCCGTTCACGGTGATGGTCGCGCTCTCGCAGCCGACGAACAGGCTCGGCATGTGGTGCTTCCCTGTCGCCGACTTCTCGGGCGGCAAGGCGAAGCAGAACGGCTCGCCCAGTCCCTTCCAGGCGAGCTCGACCGTCATGTCACCCCCGCGCACGACCTCGGAATAGTTCGACAGCGGATCGCCGACGCTCCTCGCTTCGTCGAGCGTGCGCCAGATCAGCGAGGAGAGGCCGGGCAGGCCCTTGAACGCGCCGAAATGCGAGACGTACTCGGCGATCAGCCAGCGCGCGAGCCTCTCGTTGTCGGTGATGCAGAGGTTGGACCGTTCCGCCGGCGGCGACGCCTCCTGCGGCGACCGCAGCAGCACCAGCGCATGGCCGCGCCCGTGCGGCGACAGCACCACGCGGAAGAACGACGCGAGCGACACGAACGGCCCGTCCGGGCTTTCCTTCAGCGAAATCCCCGGGTTCTCGCCCGACCACTCGACCTTGCCGGGGAAGACGAGCGTATCCGCCATCGCAACCTCCGCATGTCCGTGAGGGCATCTTCTACCATGCGATCGCCACGCCGCCACCGCCGCGCGGATCGGCCCCGCCGCTCACGGCGCCGTTCCGCAGCAGGACCGCGTGCGCCCGCGCCATGGTCGGGTCGTAGGAGATCGCCGACTGGCGCACCTCGTGGCACAGGGCGCGCAGGCCCTCCACCACGTCGTCCTGCACGCGCGCCTCGCAGAACACCGCGCCGCCCTCGCAATGCAGGCGCGGAAAGGATACCGCCTCGACCGCGCTCATGGCGAAATCGATCACGTTGACGATGGTGGTCAGCACGGCGGAGATGATCACGCTGCCGCCCGGCGCCCCGACCACCAGGAACGGCGCGCCGTCCTTCAGGACGATCGTCGGCGCCATGCCGGTGGTGCGGGCCTTGCCGGGCGCGATGCTGTTCGGCCGACCGGGGCGCATGTCGAACAGCTTTATGCAGTTGTTCCAGTTGAAGCCCAGGCCCTCGGTGACGACGCCCGAGCCGGTGCCGATCGTGTGCGTCACCGCAACGGCATTGCCCGCCGCGTCCCACACCGAGAGATGCGTGGTGCAGGTGGGTGGGGTGCCCGCCCTGCCGCCGGGCAGCCAGCCGTCTCGGATCTTCGCCGCCCAATCGGCTGCGCGCGCCTTCGAGATCATCGCCTGCACCGGCACGGTGACCAAGTCGGGATCGCCGAGCTCCCGCTCGCGGTCCTCGTGCGCGGCCGCCATCGCGCGCGCGACGAGGTCGAGGTGCCGCACGCTGCCGGGCGTGTCGCCGAGATCGAACTGCTCGAGGATGTTCAGCATCGCGATCAGCACCGCGCCCGAGCCGGGCGGCGGGTTCGAGGCGATCGTGTTGCCGCGATAGGTGCCGAGCACGGCTGGGCTCTCGCGCACCCGATAGCCGGCGAGGTCATCGGCCGTCACGAAGCCGTCCTTGCCTTCGAAATCCGCGGCGATCCGCGCCGCGATCTCGCCGGTGTAGAAGTCCTGCGCCCCCGCGCGGGCGAGCCGTTCGAAGGTGTCGGCCATCGCCGGGTGGCGGATGACGTCGCCGATGTCGCGGATCTCGCCTGCCGCGTTCAGGTAGAGCGCCGCGCAGGCAGGGGTGGTCGAGACGCGCTGCTTGCCCGTCGGCATGCCCTGCATGGGCTTGCGCGTCAGGTACTCATGATGGAACGACGTGACGGCGATGCCCGCGCGCGCCATCCGGATCGCCGGAGCGAGCAGATCGGACCAGTCCCAGGTGCAGAAGCGCTCGTGCAGGCGCGCGAAACCGGCGACCGTGCCCGGCGTCATGATGCCGCTGTAGCCGAGCTCGGCGCGGAAATCGTCGAACAGCGCATAGCCCGAGATCTCGGAGCGGCCCCTGCTGTCGGCCTCCCACATTCCCGGCGTCACCTTCGAGCCCGCGCGGGCGTGGAAGTCGATCATGCCGTGCTCGCCGCTGGCGGGGCGCCAGTACTGCAGCGTGCCCATGCCGCCGATGCCGCACATGAACGGGTCCTGCACCATCTGGCAGAAGGCTGTCGCGAGGGCGGCATCGAAGGCCGTGCCGCCGCGCCGCAGCACCTCCGCGCCGACATCGGCCGCGCGCGGCTGCGGGCAGACGACGATCCCCTTCATGCGGCCCATCCCGGCTCCTCCTCCTGCCGCGACGAGACTGCCCGCCCGCCGCCCCGTGGACAAGGCATCGTCGCCGCGTCACGCTGGCCCCGTCCCGCCGGAGTGCCGCCATGAACGCCATGCCGCCCACCAACTCGCCGATCGTCGCCGCCTTCATCGCGCGCACGCCCGGCAGCGCCGCGAACTACGCCGCTGCGCTGCGCCTCTTCCCCGGCGGCGTGACGCACGACTCGCGCTACGTGCGGCCGCATCCGCTGGCGATCGTGCGCGCTGCGGGCGCGTGCAAATGGGACGTGGACGGCAACGAGTACGTCGACTACGCCGGCGGCCACGGCGCGCTGATCCTGGGACACGCGCACCCGGCGGTGACGGCGCGGGTGGCGGAGCAGCTCGCGCGCGGCACGCACTACGGCGCCAACCACGCGCTCGAGAACCGCTGGGCCGAGCTGATCCAGGAGCTGATGCCGAGTGCGGAGATGGTGCGCTTCACGAGCTCCGGCACCGAGGCGACGCTGATGGCGCTGCGCCTCGCCCGCGCCGCCACGGGACGGAGGAAGCTGCTGCGCCTGCGCGGCCACTTCCACGGCTGGCACGACCACATGGCGTTCGGCGTCACCAGCCATTTCGATGGAACGCCGACGCCGGGCGTGCTCGGCGCGCTGGCGCAGCACGTCGTGTTGGCGGATCCGAACGACGAGGCGGGACTGGTCGCGCTGCTCGATGCCGAGGGTGCGGACATCGCCGCCGCGATCCTGGAGCCGACCGGCTCGTCCTACGGCCAGGTGCCGCTGCGCCCGGAGTTCGTCCGCCGCCTGCGCGCCGAGACCGCGGCGCGCGGCATCGTGCTGGTGTTCGACGAGGTGGTGACCGGCTTCCGCGTCTCGCGCGGCGGCGCGCAGGAGGCGCTCGGCATCCGCCCCGACCTCACCACGCTCGCCAAGATCCTCTCCGGCGGGCTGCCGGGCGGCGCGGTGGTCGGCCGGCGCGACCTTCTTGAACTGCTCGATCCGGAGCGGGCGGCTGCGCGCGGCGTGGAGAAGATCCCGCACCAGGGCACCTACAACGCCAATCCGCTCTCGGCGGCGGCGGGGATCGCGACGCTGGAGATCATCCGCGACACCGACGCGGTCGCGCGCACCCATGCCTACGCTGCGCGGCTGCGCGCCGCCCTCAACGACGCGCTGGAGCAGGAGGGCGTGCACTGGGCGGTGTACGGCACGCACACCGGCATGCACGTGTTCGTCAACCCGAAGGGCCTGCCGATCGGGCCGCGCAGCTTCGATCCGCTGGCGATGGGCTACGCGGAGCTGAAGATCCCGCGCGGCAACCAGACCGTGACCAAGCTCTTGCTGGCGATGCGCACACGCGGGGTGGATCTCGCGCCCTGGCCGGGTGGGCCGGCCTCGGCGGCGCATGGCGAGGAGGACCTGGAACGCACGGTCGAGGCCTTCCGCGGCGCCGTGCGCGCGCTGCGCGAGGAGGGCGAGATCGCCTGATCCGTCGGCAGTGCCCGGCGGCGGGCTTGCCGGGTGCGACGAAGCGGTGTCACCATCGCCGCCGTCTCGGGTCGCCTGACGCTCGGTCTCCGGACGCATCGGGCGGCCCCCCAACGGACGGGAGGCTCGCATGAGGATGCGCAACCTGTTGGGTGCGGCAGTCGCAGCGCTGTGGCTTCAGCCTTTCGCCGCGACGGCGCAGGAGCTGCCGCAGCACCATTTCAAGGTGATCGGGCTCAACAGCCCGACTGTCGCCTCGATGCTCGACGAGGTGCCGTTCTGGCGCGAGACCATCCCGCGCGCCTCGAACGGCCGCATCACCGCCGACATCACCCCGCTCGACCAGATGGGCATCGACGACCGCACCATGCTGCGGCTGCTCAGGCTCGGCGTAATGGACTTTGCCGGCATGGACATCTCCAAGATGGCCGGCGACGACGCGCGGTTCGAGGGCTGCGACCTCGCCGGGATCACGCTCGATGCCGACAAGGCGCGCGCAGCCTGCGAGGCGTGGCGCCCGGTCATCGACCGGCAGATGCAGCGCAACTGGAACTCCAAGCTGCTGGCCTTCGGCGGCAACCCGCCGCAGGTGTTCTGGTGCCGCGACGTGATCAGCGGGCTCGAGGGCCTGCGCGGCAGGAAGATCCGGGTCTTCAACATCACCATGCGGGACTTCCTGCAAGGCATCGGCGCGACGGCGGTGAGCATGGCCTTCGCCGAGGTGGTGCCGGCCTTGAACAGTGGCGTGGTGGACTGCGCGGTGACCGGAACCCTCTCCGGCAATACCGCGCGCTGGCCGGAAGTGACGAAGTCGATCTACCCGATGTCGCTCGGCTGGAGCATCAACGTCCTCGCGGTGAATTTGAACACGTGGAACCGCCTTGAGCCGCGCGTGCAGCAGTTCTTCCTCGAGCAGGTGAAGGCCTACGAGGACAAGATGTGGCAGACGCTGAAGGCCGCCGAAGCCCAGGCCGGGAACTGCAATTTCGGGCGCGGACCCTGCACCATGGGCCGCCCGGCCGCCATGACCGAAGTGCCGGTGAAGCCCGCCGAGGCGGAGGTGCACAAGCGGCTGGTCGAGACCGCGGTGCTGGCCAACTGGGCGCGCCGCTGCGGCGCCGAATGCGCGCGGGAGTGGAACGAGACGGTCGGCAAGACGCTCGGCCTGACGGCGCCGGTTCCCTGATGGCGCGCCGAGCCGGTCCGGCTGTCGTGCGCCGGACCGGCGCAACGCGTGACCCGCGCGGCGTGACCGCGTGCGCGGGATGATGTCGGGCCTGTCCCTGCTGGCTCGTTGCGGGCTCTGGTTCGGCGGCGCGCTGATCCTGGTCGCGGCGATGCTGATCGGCATCGAGGTCTTCCTGCGCAAGGCGCTCGTCGTCTCGATCGGCGGCGCAGACGAGCTTGCGGGTTATGCGCTGGCGATCGGCACCGCGTGGGCGCTGGCGGCGACGCTGCTCGACCGCGGCCATATCCGCATTGATTCGCTCTACATCCTGCTGCCGGCGGCGCTACGGATCGTGCTCGACTTCGTCGGCCTCGCGCTGCTGGTCGGCTTCTTCGCGCTGGTGTTCTGGCACGGCCTCGGCGTGTTCGTGCAGTCCTGGGTGTCCCGCTCGCGCAGCCAGTCGGCGCTGGAGACGCCGCTCGTTGTCCCGCAGGCGATCTGGCTTGTCGGGCTTGCCGCGTTCGTCGTTGTCGGCGCCGCCCTGTTCCTCGCTGCGCTCACCCGCGTCCTGCGCGGCGACCGTGCCGGGGCGAGTGCGCTGATCGGCACGCGCTCCAGCGCCGAGGAGGTGGCCGAGGAGGTCCGCGCCGCCGAACGGCGGCTGAGCGAAGAGCCGCGATGATCCCCACCACCATCCTGATCCTGCTCGGCCTGCTCGGCGCCGGCATTCCCGTGGCGGCCGCGCTCGGCGTGCTCGGGCTCGTGCTGGCGGAGATCTACGCGCGGTTCCCGCTCTCCCTCGCCATGGGCGAGATGGCCTGGGCGACCTCGAACTCGTTCCTGCTGGTCGCGATCCCGTTCTTCGTGCTGCTCGGCGAGATCCTGCTGCGCTCGGGCTCAGCCGAGCGGATGTACGCGGCGCTCGTGCAGTGGGTCCCCTGGCTGCCGGGCGGGCTGATGCATTCCAACATCGCCGCCTGCGGGCTGTTCGCCGCGACCTCGGGCTCGAGTGTCGCGACCGCGGCGACGATCGGCACGGTGGCGATCGGCGAGATCGAGCGGCGCGGCTACGACGAGCGGCTCTTCCTCGGCACGATCGCCGCCGGCGGCACGCTCGGCATCCTGATCCCGCCGTCGATCAACATGATCGTCTATGGCGTGCTGACCGAGACCTCGATCCCCGCCCTCTATCTCGCCGGCCTCCTACCGGGGATCGTGCTCGCCGCTCTGTTCAGCCTGACCGTGCTGATCGTCTGTCTGCTGCGGCCCGGGCTCGACGGCGAGCGCATGCCGACGAGCTGGGGCGGTCGCTGGCGGTCGCTGCCCGACCTGATGCCGCCGGTCTTCATCTTCCTCGCCGTGGTGGGCTCGATCTATGCCGGGCTCGCCACCGCGACCGAGGCGGCTGCGCTCGGCGTGCTGGCGGCGCTTGCGGTCGCGGCCAGGAAGCGGCGGCTGACCTGGGGCGTGCTGCGCGAGTCGCTCGAAGGCACGATGCGCACCACCGCGATGATCATGGCGATCCTGATCGCCGCCTATTTCCTCAATTTCGTGATCACCTCGATCGGGCTTACCGCGCGCGTGAACCGCAGCATCACTGAGCTTGGCCTCGGACGGTTCGAGCTGCTGCTCGTCGTGATCGGCTTCTACCTCGTGCTCGGCATGTTCATGGAGACGCTGTCGATGATGGTCGCGACCGTGCCCATCATCGTGCCCGTCCTGGTGCGCGCGGGCTTCGATCCGGTCTGGCTCGGCGTGCTGATCGTGCTGCTGATGGAGACGGCGATGATCACCCCGCCGATCGGCATCAATCTCTACGTGGTGCAGGGCTTGCGCCAGCGTGGCCGCATCGACGATGTGATGGTCGGCGCGGCGCCCTTCGTGCTGACGCTGATCGGCATGATCGCGCTGCTGGTGGCGTGGCCCGACATCGCGCTCTGGCTGCCGCGCACCGCGCGGGGGTAGAGCTACCGCTCGATCACGATGTCGGCCGCATCGTCGAGCCGCGCCCGCCAGCCGGGCAGCACGAGGCAGGTCGCGTCGTACTCCTCCACGATCAGCGGCCCCGCGCGTTCGTGCGCGAGATCGGCGCGCCTCAGCACCGGCGTCTCGATCCAGCCGATCTCGGGGCCGAAATAGGCGCGGCGGGGCGGGATGGCCGCCTCGCTGCGCGCGGACGTGGCATGATCCGGCAGCGTACCTTCGCGGCCGATCCCGCGTGCGACAACCTGGATCGACACGAGCTCCACCGGCTCCTCCGGCCCCGCGCGGTGGCCATAGGTGCGCTCATGCTCGACGCCGAACGCCTCCTCTAGATCGCGCAGGGCCGCCGCGTCCAGCGGACCGTCCGGGACCGGCACGGTCAGGTCGAAGCTCTGGCCGTGATAGTGCAGCGCGGCCGCGCGTGTTACCCGAGCGGCCGGGCCCGTGAAACCCTCCGCCGCGAGCTGCTCCAGCGCCTGGGAAGCGAGCGCGTCCCACGCCCGATTGAGCTCGGCGAGGTCCAGGGAGCGGACCAGCCGGCGGAAGCTGCGCGCGTAATGGTGCTCGGTGTCGGCGTAGAGCAGCCCGAAGGACGAGAACAGGCCGGGAAAGGGCGGCACGACGATCTGCCGCATGCCGAGCGTTTCGGCCATGCCGCAGGCGAACAGGGGGCCGTTGCCGCCGAAGGCGAACAGCGCGAAGCGGCGAGGATCGCGCCCGCGCTCCGTCGAGACGGCGCGGATCGCGCGGATCATGTTGGAGGCGGCGATCAGATGCGCCCCGTGGGCGGCGCGGGCGAGCTCGAGCCCGAGCGGGCGTGCGACCTTCTGCTCGAACACAGCGGCCGCGCGCGCGGCGTTCAGCGCCACCGCCCCGCCGACCAGGTGGTGTGGGTTCAGGTAGCCCAGAATCACGTTCGCATCCGTGATGGTCGGCTC
>Ga0308410_1002079_pt1 | contig 11577 bp, 9 predicted proteins | sample HotsprOSTMatCore_FD_203467 | JGI IMG/M metagenome (GOLD analysis project Ga0308410, IMG submission 203467) | Hot spring phototrophic mat microbial communities from Octopus Spring, Yellowstone National Park, Wyoming, United States -... | ecosystem: Environmental > Aquatic > Thermal springs > Hot... | reverse complement strand
GTCTTTGCGACGAAGCAATCCCCTATTGCGGTGTGGAGATTGCTTCGCCGCTGCGCGGCTCGCAATGACAGGGGGCTGACTTTGCACAAGCCCTACACCCCACCGTCTCAAGGTATTGACATTTGTATAAACAAGATGTAATATATCGAACAAAGGACGACGTGGCAATAACGAGCCAGGTCAAAAAATTTATTCAAGGAGGAGACACAATGGCACTTTCGATCAGCGAAGTTCGAGGTATTTCACCGGCGCAAGCCAAAAAGTTTCGCCAGCGTGGTTTGGGGGACATTGAAAAATTCCTCGCGGCAACGCGGACGCCTCAGCAGCGCCGCCAACTGGCTCAAGAGTTGAAAATGTCGGAGCAGATGGTGTTGGAACACGCCAATCGCTGCGATCTGGCGCGCGTCGTCGGCATCGGCAAGGCATTCTCCAATTTGCTCGAGAATGCCGGTGTGGACACCGTCAAAGAGTTAGCGACACGCCTCCCCGAAAATCTCCACCAAACCCTCGTGGAGAAGAACGCGCGCAAGCGCTATGCCAAGCGCAATCCCACACTCAAAGAAGTCACGGACTGGATCGAACAAGCCAAAAAACTTCCCAAGATTCTAGAGTATTGAGTAGAGAAACACGAGACCCAAAGTGCACACTTTGGGTCTTGTTGCTTTTTGGTGCCACCATCATTACCGCGTGGCTCTGGGTCTTGGGCGTTGTGCACTCTGCACTTTTTCCCACGCTGGTCGCTCGTCCTGTAGGTCCAGCATCTGGCGCAGTTCAAAAATCTGATCGCGCAGCAGCGCGGCTTTTTCAAACTCCCAATTCTGCGCGGCTTGTTTCATTTGCTTTTCCAACTCGGCCATCAGTCGCGCGCTGTCCTCGCCAGGAACAATCCCCAGCCCGACCGGTCTGGTTTCGGCGACCACACGCACGCGGTCGGTCAGGTCACGCACCTGCTTGACAATCCCCTGCGGCACGATGTTATGCGCGGCATTGTACTCCATCTGAATCTTGCGCCGCCGATTCGTCTCATCTATCGCGCGTTTCATCGAATCGGTGATGGTGTCCGCGTACATAATCACCTGCCCGTTGACGTGACGCGCCGCGCGTCCAATCGTTTGAATCAGCGCGGTCTCACTCCGCAAAAAGCCCTCCTTGTCCGCATCAAGAATCGCGACCAGTGACACCTCGGGCAAATCGAGCCCCTCGCGCAGCAAGTTGATACCCACGACTACATCGTACACGCCTAAACGCAAATCGCGCAAAATCTCCACGCGCTCGATCGTCTGGATTTCCGAATGCAAATAGTGCACCTTGATATTCAAGTCGTGCAAATAGTCCGCCAAGTCCTCTGCCATGCGTTTCGTCAATGTGGTAACGAGCACACGCTCGCGTCGCTCAATCCGCTTTTTGATTTCCGCAATCAAATCGTCAATCTGCCCTCTGGTGGGGCGCACTAGCACTTCGGGGTCAACCAGACCTGTGGGGCGAATAATCTGCTCGACCACCTGAGAACTGACACGCAACTCGTACGGTCCTGGCGTGGCACTGACAAAGATCGCCTGATGAATTTTCTGCTCAAACTCTTCAAAGCGCAACGGGCGATTATCGAGCGCGCTCGGCAGACGAAAGCCGTACTCGACCAGCGTTTCTTTGCGCGCGCGGTCGCCGTTGTACATCCCGTGCACTTGCGGAATCGTCATATGCGATTCATCAATGAACATCAAAAAATCATCGGGGAAGAAATCAAGCAGTGTCCACGGAGGCGAGCCGGGCGCGCGCTGCGCGAGCGGGCGCGAATAATTTTCGATGCCAGAACAATAGCCCACTTCGCGCAGCATCTCCAGATCGTAGCGGGTACGCTGTTCGATGCGTTGCGCTTCGAGTAACTTGCCTTGCGCTTTGAACCGCGCGATCTGTTCTTCCAACTCTTTTTCAATGTCGGCAATCGCCGCATTCAGTTTGTCCTGTGGTGTGATGAAATGTTTGGCGGGGAAAATTTCGACGCGCGAATGCTCTTGCAGAATTTCACCGGTCGTCGTGTCCATCTCGACGATGCGATCAATCTCGTCGCCAAAAAATTCGATGCGATACGCGGTGGTGCCGTACGCGAGGGCTACTTCGAGTGTATCGCCGCGCACCCGAAACTTGCCGCGTGCCAGATCAAAATCGTTGCGCTCGTAATGAATTTCGATGAGGTGGCGCAACACGCGGTCGCGATGGCGCGTCTCGCCGCGCTGCAAAATCAAACGCACATTCCCAAAATCCACCGGCGACCCCAAACCGTAGATGCACGACACCGACGCGACGATGATCACATCGCGTCGCGACAGAAGCGCAAACGTTGCCGCAAGGCGCAACCGATCAATTTCCTCGTTGATACTCGAATCTTTTTCGATGTAGAGGTCTTGCTGCGGCACGTACGCTTCGGGTTGATAGTAATCATAGTACGACACAAAGTACTCGACGGCATTGTGCGGAAAAAACTCGCGGAACTCGGCATACAACTGCGCGGCGAGTGTTTTGTTGTGCGCGAGCACCAGCGTCGGCTTTTGTACCTGCTCGATGATCGCCGCCATCACAAACGTTTTGCCGGTGCCGGTGGCGCCTAGCAGCGTTTGAAATCGATCCCCGCGCCGCAAGCCCTCCACCAGTTTGGCAATCGCGGTGGGCTGATCGCCGGTCGGTTGAAAGGGGGAAACAAGTTTGAATTCAGGCATTCCATCTCTCCGAACAAAAAGGGCGAGATGTCCTCGCCCCTACGCTTGTCCACGAATCTCGCGCAACACCTCTTCTTCCAACGGCAACGGGTCTTGCCACAGCCACTCCACCCGCAACCAGAAACCCTCCACCACTTGCGAACGATAAACCCCTTGCGCGTCCGGTTCGCACAGGTGATACATCCCTTGCGCGTCCAGACGATAAAACTCGGCGCGCCGCCGCTCAGGGTCAATGAGCCAGTATTCCGCGACACCGGCGCGTTCGTACTCGACAAATTTCTCACCGCGATCGCGTCCGATACTTTCGGGCGAGGTGATTTCGATGACCAGATCCGCAGGACCATCGAGAAAAGTGGGCTTGACACGATCGAGATGTTCGGTGCGCACGAACAGCACATCGGGTGCGCGTCCGCTCGGCACATTCGGCAAGCGCATCAAGAAAGGCGCGCTACGGATCCAACCCAGTTGGTTATGTCGCACAAACTGACGCAAAAGGGTAAGCAAAAAATCAGCCAGGTCCTGGTGTTTGTCTCCTGCTGGTGAAACCATTTGAACGTCCCCATTGACCCACTCTGCCCGTGTATCTTCGTCGCACCATTCGAGGAATTCGTCGAATGACATTTTCTCTTTGTTTTCCAGCGCTACGCGCGGCAGAGTCTCTATCGTCTTGACCGCCATACCACCCTTCCTTTCTAGCCCTCGTGGCAGTCAAATTATAGCATGGCTACATCATTTGTTCAAATGCACCTGCTTTGACATTTTCGATAGGGTCAGTTATATTTTGTTATGTGAATCCACTGCGCTTGGCAATGTTGATTCTTTGTGCTGGGTTGCTTGCGTGGCTCGCGCCCGCGCTCTTGCCGACGCACGTGGCGCGCGCCTTTCCCGATAACTGCGGCTTGCATCCCTCCAACTTGTTCCGCAACGGTTCGATGGCGCCGGGACACGATACGCCGTACGGTACGGTCGCGCGCGAATGGACACCCTTTGTCATCACCGGTTCGCCCCGCTTTGAATGGGTGGACAATGAAAAATGGGATGCGAATGGCGCGCAATATTTTTGGTCCGATTCGGTCCCGTTCGACGCCGGCATCTATCAAACTGTGTGGGGCTTGCAACCCAACGTGTACTATCGCTTTCGCATCGGCTATTCGCACGCGCGACTGGACCCGGGTAACACCAAAAACGAAGTACACCCTTCGATGGGACGCCAAGTCGGGGTTGATCCTTTCGGCGGCACAGATCCCACATCGCCGAATGTGATCTGGGGACCCGCGCTCTTCAACAGCACGGCTGGAATGAATCCGCCCGAACTGACGATGACGTTTGCCGCGCGCGCCGACAAAGCCACGATCTTCTTTCGTGGTATGTTCACTGGCGCCAGCGGACGCGCCAAAGTGTGGTTCGATGTTGCGTGTATGGAAGCGGCGCCGAATATGCCCACCGCGACCGCAGTGCCTCCCACGCTCACACCGTCACCACAGGCGCCGCCCACGCGGACGCCCACACGCCCTGTCACCAGAATCGCGCAAGGACCCACAGTTACGAGCACACCCCTGTCACCGACAGCCACGCGCACGTGGACTCGTACCGCCACAAGCACACCGACGCCATCCACCACACCACGTTATGCGCGTCCTGACGTCACGCCTGCGCCCACCGCGCCGATAGATTTCACGAGTACGCTCATCGGCCTGGGGGTACTCTCTGCGGCGCTGGGATTGGTCTCTGTAGGCACGGGAATCTTTTTGTGGAGTAAAGCGTAAATGAATGTTCTTATCACCGGTGGTGCAGGATTTATTGGCACGGCGCTAGCGAATTATCTGGTATTGCAAGGACATCAGGTGCGCGTGCTGGACGATCTGAGTGCGGGTGATCCGAGCCTGTTGCACGCGCGCGTTCTATTCACGCGCGGCGACGTGCGCGATACGCCTAGGTTGTGGAGTTTGCTCAAAGGCACCGATTGTGTGTATCATCTCGCCGCGCGCGTGAGTGTCGCCGAATCGGTACTCTACCCCGTCGAGTATAACGCGGTCAATGTCGGTGGCACCGTATCGCTGATGACAGCGGTGCGCGATGCCGGCGTCAAGCGCGTGATTCTGACGTCATCCGGTGCGGCATATGGACATCAACCACAACAACCGGTTTCCGAAAACGCGCCGATGCATCCCGATACACCGTACGCGGTGAGCAAACTAGCCTCCGAGTATTACCTCCATTCGATTGGGGCATTGTGGAAAATCGAAACGGTCGTGCTGCGGATTTTCAATGCGTATGGACCGCGCCAGCCCTTGCCACCTTCGCACGCGCCAGTCATTCCCCTGTTCCTCAAACAAATCCTCAGCGGTGGCTCGGTCGTGCTCTTTGGCGGTGGCAAACAGACGCGCGATTTTGTTTACATCAGCGACGTGGTCCAAGCCCTCGCGCGCGCAGCGACGGCGCAGAATATCAATCGGGCGATCATCAACATCGGCAGCGGTCAAGAAGTGAGCATCGCGCAATTGGTCGAGCGGATGGAATACGTTACCGGGCGCACCGCGCATCGTCTGGAGAACCTCAGCGAAAAAGGTGGGGTGCCACGCCTGGTTGCCGACATTCGTCTGGCAGACCAGTTGCTCAAATGGCAACCGAGCGTCTCACTCGACGAAGGCTTGCAGCGCATGCTGCGGGAGGACGAAAGATTCAAACAATGAGCACCAGCCGAGGATAGTACCTCGGCTGATTTTTTGTGGTGGAGGATGCATTTCAGTTTGGGGGCAAGGGCAAGGCATTTGCATGAAAATTTCGCCTGGGCAGATCGCTTCCGATGCCCAATTGCTTAAGGAGTTGTTCATGGGTGCATGCGCCCGCCACGACGGATGAAAATGAGGGACGTAGGGCAAATTTTCAAATTTGCCCCACATTTTCGAAGGAGTTGTTCATGGGCGTATGCACCCGCCACGACGGATGAAAATATCCACCAAGAACACGAAGAGACACGAAGGTTTTTTCTTCGTGTTCCTTCGTGACCTTTGTGGACAAAGGTATCTTCGAAGGAGTGTACTGCGGCAAATGCCTCGCCTCTACTCGCACATGCCCTGCGGGTGGGCAACTGAAATGCGCGTGTTGTCAACGCGTTGCAATCGCATTATAATCTACACGAGCCTGTAGAGTTCCATCTTCAAACGGGAGGTGATACTCGATGCCCATCTACGAATATCGTTGTGCCGATTGCAAGCGTCGTGTCAGCATTTTTTTCCGCTCGTTTGCTGCTGCCACCACCGACACTCCCACCTGTCCGCACTGCGGAGGCAGCCACCTCACGCGCCTGGTCTCGCGCGTCGCGACAATCAAATCGGAGGAGGCGCGCCTCGAAGCACTGGCAGATCCTGCCAACTTTGGTGATGTGGACGAGAACGACCCCAAGAGCGTCGCGCGCTTTATGCGCAAAATGAGTAGCCAACTGGGTGGCGAGGACCTAGGTCCTGAATTCAATGAGATGGTAGAACGTCTCGAAGCCGGCGAGAGTCCAGAAGAAATTGAAAAATCTATGCCGGGATTGGGAGGAACCGGCGAAACAGAATCAGCGATGGACGATCTCTAACCACTAGCAGGTTGAATTGCCGCAGGTCAGTTTTGGCTTGGCGTCGTTGTCGCCAGCGTTCACGCTGTTTCGATTTTGACGCGCGTATCAAGTTTGCTGCGTGAACGCTGGCGATTGCCAGCGTTCACGCTTTAGCCGTAGCGACGAATATCAAGCGACTTGCTGGGCGCGAAACGCAAACCGTTTTGCGCGAGATGCCAATTTCGGGTATAATGAGCCAAGTTTTTGGAGTCACACAGTAGAATGCGCGCGCTCATCACGGGAATGAATGGCTTTGCCGGCAGTCATCTGGCAGAGTTTTTGTTGACTCAGGCAGATGTTCACGTTTTTGGCACCGGGCTGGGTTCGACGAGTCATCTATCTCATTTAGGTTCACGTGTCACGTTCATTCCTGGTGATTTGACCGACGCGCGCGTTGTGGAAAACTTATTAACGCAAACGCAACCAACGCACATCTACCATCTGGCGGGGCAGGCGTTTGCACCAGTCTCGTGGCAAGATCCCTGGGCGACTCTGGAGACGAACATCCGCGCGCAGGTGAATGTGCTTCACATCGCCGCTCGTATGCAATCCTCCGCGCGGATTCTTGTGATTGGTTCACTGGACGAGTATGGACGCGTAGAGCCGCACGATTTGCCTATTACCGAAACCACGCCGTTGCGTCCCGATAGTCCGTATGGCGTGAGCAAAATTGCGCAGGATTTTTTGGGCTTGCAATATTTTCTCAGCCACCAGTTACACATTGTCCGCGTGCGACCATCCAATCACATCGGACCGCGCCAGAGCGCGCAATTTGTCACGTCGAATTTTGCCAAACAGATTGCCGAGATCGAAGCCGGCTTGCGCGCGCCGGTGTTGTACGTCGGTAATCTGAGCGCGCAGCGCGATTTTACCGATGTGCGCGATATGGTGCGCGCCTACTATCTCGCACTCGAACACGGCGCACCCGGCGAGGTGTACAACATCGGCAGCGCGCGCGCGGTCTCCATCCAGACGATCGTCGAGATGATGTTGCAACACAGTCGCGTACCGATTCGCGTGGAGACAGACCCAACGCGCTTTCGTCCCTCCGATACGCCGATATTGTACTGCGATATAACCAGATTTCGCGCGCAGACTGGCTGGACCCCAACGATTCCACTGGAGACAAGTCTGCGCGATATTTTAGACTATTGGCGAGAGCAGATAGCGCGTGAGGTGGACAGGATACCTCAACACCTGTCTACCTGATACCTAATCACCTGTCTACCTGTCATCATAATCACTCTGGAGCATCCATGGCAAAGAAACGAGCACTCATTACTGGAATCACTGGACAAGACGGCAGTTACCTTGCCGAGTATCTTTTGGAACTTGGCTACCAAGTGATTGGGATGGTGCGGCGCACCTCAACCATCAACTTTGAACGCATTATGCACATTCAGGACAAGATTTGCATCGTGCAGGGTGACTTGCTGGATCAAGTATCGCTGATTGACGTTTTGCGCGAACATCGTCCCAGCGAAGTGTATAATCTGGCTGCTCAATCATTCGTCCCGACCTCGTTCAAACAACCTGTTTTGACCGGCGAGTTTACCGCGCTGGGGGTCACGCGAATGCTCGAAGCGATTCGCATTGTGGACCCTGACATTCGTTTTTACCAGGCGTCGTCGTCGGAAATGTTTGGCAAGGTCGTTGAGGTGCCGCAAAAGGAGACCACCCCCTTTCACCCACGCAGTCCCTACGGCGTTGCCAAAGTGTACGGTCACTGGATCACCGTCAACTATCGCGAATCGTACAATATGTTCGCGGTTTCGGGGATTTTGTTCAATCACGAATCACCGCGCCGCGGCTTGGAATTCGTCACCCACAAGGTCACGTATCACGCGGCAAAAATCGCGCTGGGGCTTGCGGACAAACTCCCGCTGGGCAATCTCGACGCGCAGCGCGATTGGGGCTGGGCGCCCGATTATGTGCGAATGATGCACTTGATGCTGCAACAAGACCAACCCGAAGACTATGTCATCGCCACCGGCAAAACGCATTCGGTACGGGATTTGTGCGAGGTGGCGTTTGGATGTGTGGATCTCGACTGGCAAAAGTACGTCTATGTGAACCCCGCCGATTTGCGTCCCGCTGATGTGGACTTGCTTATCGGTGATGCGAGCAAGGCAAAGCAAAAACTGGGCTGGGAACCCAGCGTCACCTTTGAACAGATGATTGAAATGATGGTGCAGGCGGATCTGGCAGCACTCAAAAAGCAGTATCGGTTGTGAGCACACGTAACTACGCAGGCTGTCATTGCGAGTAGTATGCGACGAAGCAATCCCCGACAAGCGCATTGGAGATTGCTTCGCCGCTGCGCGGCTCGCAATGACAGGTGGGCTAAGTAGTTACCATCAACTATTAAATGTCTGAGACAAAACTTTTTGGCACCGACGGCATTCGCGGCATCGCGAACGAGTTTCCACTGACACCCGAATTCATCACCCACATCGGTCGCGCGCTCGGTGAGGTGTTGGGAAGCGACACCCACAAACCGCTCGCCGTGATTGGACGCGATACACGCCTGAGCGGCGCGATGATCGAAAACGCGCTTGCCGCCGGCTTGATGGCACAGGGATTCGAGACGCTCCACGTGGGCGTTGTTCCTACGCCCGGCATTGCCTTGCTCACGCGCGCGCGCGCGGCGCGCTGTGGGATTGTGATTTCCGCCTCGCACAATCCCTTCGATTATAACGGAATCAAGGTGTTCGGCGCGGATGGTTTCAAAATTCCCGATGCGGACGAAGCGCGCGTCGAGACGCTTGCCTTTGCCAATCATGCCACGCCCACGCGCCGACACATCGGCTCGATTGGTCAACGCCGCGACGATGCCAGCGCCGTGAACGCGTACGCCGACTTTTTGCTGAACGCGGTGGCACATCAACCGATTCTGTCCGGCAAGCGCGTGGTGGTGGATTGCAACAACGGCGCTACCTCTGAACTGGCGCCGCGCGTGCTGCGCGAACTGGGTGCTGACGTGCTCGCACTCAATCACCAACCCGATGGCGTGAACATCAATCACGGCTACAACGCGCTCGAACCGAAACTCTTGCGCGACACGGTCTTGCGCACGCGCGCCGATTTCGGCGTGCAATTCGATGGGGATGGCGATCGCGCGGTGTTCGTGGACGAACGCGGCAACTTTGTGGACGGCGATTTTGTGCTGGCGATTCTCGCGCGCGATCTGCACGCGCGCGGTTTGCTCAACGGCAACGCGGTCGTCTCGACCGTGATGGCGAACATCGGTCTAGAAAAATCGCTCGCGGAAATCGGGGTCACACTGGAGCGCACCGCCGTTGGCGATCGGTGGGTCACCGAACGAATGCGCGCCACAGGGAGCATCGTCGGGGGCGAACAATCGGGGCACATCGTCTTGTTCGATGGTGCACACACGACGGGAGATGGCATCTACACGACACTTCGCCTTGCCGAGATTATGGCGCGGCGCGGTGAGTCACTTGCGCAACTCGCTACGTGTATGACGCGCTATCCCCAGGTGCTGGTGAACGTGCGCGTGCCGCGCAAACCACCGCTTGACGAATTTCCCCCAATTCAGGATGCCATCGCGCGCGCACAACGCGCGCTCGGCGACGACGCGCGCATTCTGGTTCGCTATTCGGGCACCGAAAACCTTGCGCGCATTATGATTGAGGGAAAAGATGCCGCGGCAATCGAGCGCGCGGCGCACACAATTGCTACGGTGATACAAGAAACGATTACGTGAGCAATGAGCCAATTGCCCAATGTGCCAATGAGCCAGATGACGAATGACGGATGACAAATGACGAATGACAAATAGTTTGGCACGTTTGGCACATTTGGCATCTTTGGCACATTTGATTTGGCTCATTGGTTCATTGGCTCATTGGCTCATTGACTTGAGGAGAGGATGCTGACAAAGATCGTTTTTGGTACAGACGGGTGGCGCGGAGTTATCGCCGAAGATTTTACGTTTGAGAATGTACGTCGCTGTGCGATGGGAATGGCGCGCTATCTCATCGCGACGAACCAGACGACGCGCGGCTTGGTCATCGGCTATGACACGCGCTTTGCCTCCGACTTGTTCGCGCAAGCCGTCGCTGAAGTAATTGCCGCGCACGGAATCAAGGTGTATCTGGTGGATCGCCCGACGCCCACGCCGGTCATCTCCTATGCCATTCTTGCCAAAAAGGCACACGGCGCGGTCAACATCACCTCGTCGCACAATCCACCTATCTGGGGCGGCTTTAAGGTGCGCGCCGATTACGCCGGAGCGATCGCGCCTGAAGGCTTGAAACACATCGAGTCGCTGATTCCGCCACCCGAAGAAATCAAGCGCGTCCCCTTTGATACCGCGCGCGAGCAAGGACTCGTCGAAATTTTTAATCCCAAGCCAGCGTATCTGGAACAACTCGAACGACTTGTCTCCCTGACGCCGCTGCGCGAATCGGGCTTGACTCTTGCCATTGATTCGATGTGGGGCGCGGGAATGGGCTGGTTCAAGAGTTTGCTCGCTGGCGGCACCACGCGCGTCGTCGAGATTCACGACCAGCGCAATCCCCTCTTTCCAGAGATGAACAACCCCGAACCGATCCCACCGAACGTCAACGGTTTGTTGGAACTGGTCAAGCGCGAACGCGCGCATCTGGGCATCGCGACCGATGGCGATGCGGATCGCATCGGTGGCGCGACGGAAAAAGGCGTCTTTATCCACCAGTTGCAAATGTACGCGTTGCTCGCGCTGTACTTGCTGGAGGTGCGCGGACAACGCGGCGCGATTGTCCGCACGCTCAACACCACCGTGATGCTCGACAAACTTGCCCAGCGCTTTAACGTGCCGCTGTACGAGACCGGCGTGGGCTTTAAGTACGTCGCGCCGAAAATGGTCGAGACCCACGCGCTCATCGGTGGCGAAGAATCGGGCGGCTATGCGTTTCAAGGTCACATTCCCGAACGCGATGGCATCGTCGCGGGTTTGTATCTGCTCGATTTTGTGGTGCAGACCAACAAGACGCCTTCGCAACTCATCGAGCATCTTTTCGATTTGGTGGGACCGCATTACTACGAACGCATTGACACGACCTTCCCCGAGGAAAAGCGTGGTGAGATTCTGGCACGCTTGGAGAGCGCGCAACCGAGTGAGATTGCCGGCATTCGCGTCACCGGCATCAACACGCTGGATGGATTCAAGTACTTGCTTGCCGATGGCGGCTGGCTGGTGATTCGCTTTTCGGGCACGGAACCGATTATGCGGTTCTACGTGGAGACTACTCTCGA
>Ga0308410_1002076_pt1 | contig 11586 bp, 8 predicted proteins | sample HotsprOSTMatCore_FD_203467 | JGI IMG/M metagenome (GOLD analysis project Ga0308410, IMG submission 203467) | Hot spring phototrophic mat microbial communities from Octopus Spring, Yellowstone National Park, Wyoming, United States -... | ecosystem: Environmental > Aquatic > Thermal springs > Hot... | reverse complement strand
ACCGAGATGCAATTCTATCGAAAAATCGGGATGCCGGAGATAAGGATGTACTTTCCCTTTTGGTCGATGGCGGGGTGAGCACAAAGGCTTCTCTGGTTTCCGGTCGGGGCGTGGGATTACAAACCGTGCATTCCCTCGTGGAAAAACTGGGGGGCTCCCTTAGCCTGGAAACCGAACCGGGTAAAGGTTCCCTCTTCGAGGTGCGATTCGACCTCATTTCCATCAAACATCCGGTGTTCCCCTGTGACCTGGGTGAAGGACAGTTACATGTGCCCAAGGTACTGGTGGAAGAGGTATTCCCCCTAACTCCCCAGTCCGTCCGTAGGGAGGGGGAAAAACTATTCTATCCCCTGAAGGGGAAGGCTATCCCTGTACTGGGCGTAAGTCCTGCCGTAAAAGTCAAAGGGGGGATAGGGATCCTCCTGAGTCTATCGGAACGTCAAGGAGTGCTCTGGGCGGATACGGTGGGCGAAGAACAGTGGATCCCGTCCCACGTGGTGAAGAAGGATCTATCGAGACTCATATCCTTCTTGTTCTCCCGGGAATAAAAAAAACGGTATGCCTGGACGTCGAATTGCATACCGTCTAGAGAGTAGTGAACAACCCTCCATTAAGAATCATCGGTTTCTGGGGGAAAATCTTGAGAAGTTTCCTGGGAAGATACGTTTCTAGTGAGAACTTCCCTGTGGAAGCGAATGGAATCTAGGAGATCCGTGTAGATCCGGAGGGAGTTTTCCAGGGTTTGCTCTACAGTGGCCGCTTTGGACTGCTCGATGCTCAGGAGGGTTTTTGCCAGGAGGAAACCTGCGATATCGTGGTATTGGTGGGAAATAATTCTTTCGTCAATCCTATTCAGAAGCTCAAGGTCGATCTTTTTTTGCTGCGGATCATGATTTCGCAGGGATTGAACCATCTGGATTCCCTCTCGAGCGATTTCTTCCAGCGTGTCCAATCCTTTCAGGATTTCCTGTTTCCCTTTTTCGATGGCGCTTTTGTCAGGCAGGACAGGAGGAGTTTGGTCGATTTCTCTCAACAGGGAATCTATCCTATTCCGGCAGGATGGATACTCCAATAGCGCTTCCAAGGAAACCCATTCCACACCTTCGATTTTCAGTCCATGCCGGGAAAGTGTCAGAGTCCGAAGATCCCGATGCAATTTACCCTGGATTTCGAACCAATCACGGTACACGAGCATTCTCTGATCGGTAAGGACGGTTTTCCCATCGTTGGAAGGCAGAAAGAGGGGAGTGGCTTCCTGCAGGTATCGGAAGAAGTGAGATTCTTCCGGGTCAAGACGGGTCCGGATGGAAAATACCCTTTCTTCGAAGAAACTTCCTCTGCAGTGGGTGCGCTTCCGTGGGAAGGACAGATCCAGTCCCGCCATCACAATAGGATTACAACCGAGAAGGCGGGCAAAATCCCATGCACTGGTGGCAACCGAGCCTCCCGCTCCCAGTGATGCCCTTTTCCCGATCTTGTCCACCAGATACCTCCCCAGGGGGAACAGAGAGCCTGCTAGAAAGGTCCTGCCTGGGAACTTGCGAAAAATCGTTGGATGGGTAGATGGTTCCGACACTAGCCGTCCCGATTTCTGAACCGCGCGGTCGAGGTGTCGTGTGTTCCAGTATTGAGGATCCATCACCACTAGGAAATCCGGTTCCACGTGGGCTCGTGTGCACGGGTGATAACTCGTATCCACTGCGATGATGAGAAACTTTTCCCGCAAGGTGAAAAGGTGGGGAAGAATTTCGTCCAACGAGGGGCCTGCCGCAATCACCAATGCCGGAATCGAAGAGAACTTTCCCTTCAAGGCCTCGATTCCCCCGTATCGGGATAGAAGATTCATGTTGCGACTCAGGTTTCGAACCCATAGTTTCCCGAAACGAACCAGGGTATGGAGGTTCACCTGCCGGCGAGAAAGCACTCTATGCAAGCGTCGTTCCAGGTCCCTAAAGAACTCCCCATGCAGTTCCACCGAAGGCCTGAATCGGTATAGGGTGAAATGAGTCTCTTCAATCGAATGGAGAAGATGATCTACCACACTTCCATCTGTTCCTACGAAAATGCGAACCCTGGGGTGGGATATCAGTTCACCACAGTCCTTCAGCTCCAGTGCGGATCGAAACAGAAGGGGGTCTGGTTCTACAACCCATACCTTCGCCCTGGGAAAGTGGGAAAGAATCGCTTCCACATGGTAGCCTAGACCGAATCCAAATACTACGATGCCCTCTGCATCCTGGGGTAGGGCTTCCTTCACGGCTCGTTCCGCTTCGCGTCTGGGGTCGATTCTGCTATGCAGGGAAACCCCTTTCCATACTCCAGATATTTCTCCGGTTCTGGTGAGGATGGGTTCGATTCGATCAGGATTCATCGCAGCTCCAACACAATCTCCATACCCGGTTTCACGGGAGTACCTGGAGGAGGTGTCTGTCGATACACCCATCCGGATCCATTGAGAAACACCCTCACATCCTTTCTACTGAGAAGGGGTAGGAGTACCTTCTTGGGCAAACCGGTAAAGTCGGGAACTGTATGTTCGAGGGGGGGTAAGGTTACCCTAGGAACGGTAAGAGTTCCAGGATGGCCATATACCTGTTCGCCTTCTCTAGAAATCCCCAAATAGGGCACCAGGAACTCTCCCACCTTCTGTACGAGGGGGGCTGCAATCCTACCCCCGAAGTAGCTATCCCCTTTTGGACTTTCTACGACTACATAAACGATTACCTGGGGAGATTCCGTAGGAAAGAGGGCAAGGCAGGAGGCGATGAAGGCTGTATCACTGTATTTACCCGTTTGAGGATCTATCATCTGAGCGGTACCTGTCTTTGCAGAAACCCGGATTCCAGGAATCTGGGCTCGGGTAGCCGTACCGCCTGGTTCCGTGACGGATGCCATATATTCGAGGATCTTTTGAGCCGTATGGGGAGAGATCACTTGATGGATAGGCTCACGGCTGTATTCCTTTACAACCTTCCCATCGGGGGTGAGGATCTTTTTTACGATGTGAGGTTGAAGTAGAACTCCCTCGTTTGCCAGGGCCGTTGCAGCTTTTACTATTTGCATGGCAGTTACCGCTATCTCCTGGCCGATGGCGATGGTGGGTTTCGAGCGGATGGACCAGGTTCGAGGGGGCCTTAGTGTTCCCGTTTCTTCGCCATTCAAGGGAATCCCTGTTGCCTCTCCAAAACCAAATAATTTCAACATCCGGTAGAAAGATTCGCTACCAGCCCGATCGGATGCGTATGCCGCTCCCGCATTACAGGAGTATTTCAGAATGTCCCGAACATTCACGTTCCCATGTCGCCCCAAACAGTTGATCCTAATGAGTTTCCCATCCGGTGCCTGTTTCTCGTAGTACCCATTACAGAAGAAGGTGTCCTCCTCCTGCATGACACCTAATTCGAGCAAAGAGGCCATGGAGAATACTTTGAACACCGACCCAGGCTCATAGAGGAGGGAGATGGGCTTATTTTTCATGGTGGAAGGATTCAGGGAAGACAGATTGTTGGGATCGTAGTTGGGAAGAGAAGTATAGGCAAGGATATCGCCAGTTTTGGCGCTAGCCACGATGATCATTACAGAGGAGGCCTTGTTTTCCTTGTACGTATCCTCTGCGATTTTCTCTACCACCTCCTGAAGGGGTAGATCGATGGTAAGGAACAGTTGGTTCCCGTACACCATCTCCTGTGAGTTCCCGATTACAGGAGGAGTGAGTTCCTGATTGAAGGTATACTCCAATGCATCCAACCCGATATTGTCTACCCCTACGTATCCAATCACATGGGAAGCTGTACTCTTAGCTGGGTAGTTTCTTCCAAACTCGGGGACCAAGGAGATTCCCTCCAATTTTCCTTCCGACAGTTGGGCCAAGACTTTGCTGTTTTCTGTGGGTGAAATTTTCCGTTTGATGAACACAAACCCCGTGCTGTTTTTGAACTTTTCCAGAATCTGTTCCTCTGGTATGCCGAGGATTTCTCCTAGAATCTTACTGGTTTCCTCCGGTTGGGTCACATGGGGTACCCATGCGCTCACTGAGGTGAGCTTCGTTTGTATGGCCAGAATCCTTCCGTTACGGTCTAGAATGGGTCCTCGTTCGACGGGTGGCAGGCTGATCTGAGAATCGATCCCAATCCCATCCCCACCGAGCATGATATATCCAAATTGCAAGAGGATGATCAGGGAAAACACACCCAAGGAGATCACAACGATTCGAAAGCGTCGATTGCGAAGGTTTTCTGTCATTTCCCTCTTCCAGGAATCGAGAGAATCACTTTGCCCCATACCTGTTCCATCGATATAGACCCGTACAGGCGAGAATCGACGGAAAACGTATGGTTGTCACCCTGCACAAACACACCCAACGGGGTCCTTCGGATGCACCTTTTTATGGTAAGTTCCCCGGTAAGAGGATCCTTCAAGAGAAGGATCTCCTCCGGTTCGGGTTGCCTCCACTGGAAAAGGTACCTTTGGAAACCAGGAATCCGCAGCCCATAGGCAAGTTTATTGATCAACACCACTCCCTGTGAGAGGATATAAGGCTCCATGGAACTACCTTCCACCAGGCAGGGCTCAAGGAAAAAAAGTCGTATACCGAAGAATAGGATAATTGCCGCCAGGACTCCCTTGAACGTTTCCAACAGGATCTCCTCTGCAACCTAAAGTTTGGTTTCTACTATAATCGTTCGTTTTTATCCTGTCGATAAGGGAATAAGGTATATGATGTTGGAATCGATCGACCAGAACGTGAAAAGAAGGCCTGCATTGCGAAACAAGGTCAAGATGGCTGTTTTTTCCTCTAGGATCAGGATGAGCATTCGAAAGGCAGCCTTTCGTATTCCCTTTGTATGGATCGGTCTGGGCATCGCTCTCACCATGGCCTTGATGGAGAGCGGAATGTCTTCCCATGCACTGTGGGCACGGGGAAAGGAAATCGAACTTCCTGTGGAATCGGAATTGGAACAGATCCTGATATCTACCTTTTTCGAGCCCCAGGGAAAAGATGTCCCCTATCAGGTGCCACAGGTAGAGCAATTCCCCGAGCTTTCCCTCAAGACATACAGAATGAAACCGGGAGAAACCTTACTCGAGGTGGCTAAGAAGCACGGGATTCGTCTGGACACTCTCATCAGTATGAATGAAATCACCGATGCTAGAAAGGTGCCCGCGGGCGCCGAACTCCTTATTCCCAATAAGGATGGGATTCTCTATAAGGTGAATCGGGGAGATTCCCTTTCGAAAATTGGTTCCCTATACAATACCAACGTTCGCTATCTGGTAGACGCGAATGATCTAGGATCCTCCGTGATCCATCCTGGAATGAAACTTTTTATCCCGGGTGCCCGGCTTCCGGAAATGGAACTGAAACGAATCCTGGGAGATCTGTTCCTGTTCCCCACAACGGGCAGAATCACCTCTACCTTCGGGATTCGACCGGATCCTTTCACTGGCGTACGAAGGTTCCATAACGGAATAGATATCGCCCATGAACCCGGGACACCTGTTCATGCGGCGATGGCAGGCAGGGTAGCCAAGATTGGGGTACATCCTAGTTACGGAAGGTATATCATTCTCACCCATGGGGGAGGGTTTCAGACCTTCTATGCCCATCTCCAATCGATAGGTACCATGGAAGGGAAATCCGTTTCCCAGGGTGAAGTGATCGGTGAAATGGGATCTACGGGATATTCCACCGGTCCACACCTGCATTTTTCAGTATTTAAGAATGGGAATCCTATAGACCCGTTGCAATTTTTTCGATAAACTTCACATGTTCTGGGAGGAGTGATAGGTATGAGGAAGGTTGCGATTTTTATCATTATACTCTTTGCCTTGGTAGCCTTTATCAATGCGTATTCCGTTGCCCGAGCCCACGCGGACCTGCGCCCTGCCGTGGAAAAATCCCTCTCCCTATAACCTTTATTGATTAAACCTGGTATAGAGCATTACTGGAATCTACCATGACAGTACTTATACTTCTTTCCGCTCCCGCAGGGGCAAGGATCGTTTCGACCCACCTTGGGGATGGTGCGTCGAACCTGGACATGGCTTTCTCCCATCCCCTGATTCCCGCTCTCGAAGGCGTTTGCCGCATGGTGAGTAGCTGTCCCCGCTGGAACTTTTGACGGTTGAAGGGGCCGTTCTTTAGCCTTCTCGATGCGGATCTGAAAGAATTTCTTGGCAATGCTTGTCCGTATGTCGTAAAGAAGCTGATCGAAGATCTCGAATCCTTCCAGTTTGTATTCCAGTAACGGATTCTTCTGCCCATAGGAACGGAGGTACACCGCTTCCCTTAGCGCCTCCAGGTTCTCCAGATGATCCTGCCATTTAGAATCGATCGCTTTGAGGTACTCGAACCGAATGATCAGGTTGAAGGTTTCCGGGCCCACCAGTGCAGCCTTGGAAAATAGATCCGAACGGAGTTCTTGCAGAACGAAAGACTTGAACTCCTCCGGACTGGTTCCCTCTAGATCGTCCACTGCCTTACTGGGAACGTACTGGAAAGTGGCTTTCAACTTTTTAAGCACTTCCGCCAGTATGGCAGGATCTTCTCCACGGGTTTTCGTATAGGGAAGTAGGATTTCTTCGAGAAGTTCTTCTGCAGTGGATAGCACCCGTTCAATCAAAGCGGGATCCTGGAGTATTTCATCCCTTCGGGCATAGATGAACTTCCGCTGTTCGTTCAGGACGTCATCGAACTCCAGTAGATGTTTTCTGATTTCGAAATTGCGCTCCTCCACTTTCATCTGCGCGCGTTCTATGGAACGGTTCAATAGGGGATGATTGAGAGGTTCCCCTGGACGCATCCCCACTTTTTCCAGCAGGGCTTTCAGATTCCCTTTCCCCCCTCCAAACAACCGCATCAGGTCGTCGTCCATGGAAAGGAAAAATCGGGATTTCCCCGGATCACCCTGCCGTCCAGAACGCCCCCGTAGCTGATTGTCGATCCGACGAGACTCGTGCCGCTCGGTTCCCAGTACGTAGAGCCCTCCCAACTGTTTCACCTCTTCGTACTGCTTGAGCCAGAGGGCAAACTCTTTCTGATAGGCAGCCCTGTATTCTTCCTCTGTGGCAGTAGTTCCGGCTCTCTTCCGGGCTCGAAACTCCGGATTGCCGCCCAGTTTGATATCCGTACCTCTACCGGCCATGTTGGTGGCAATGGTGACCGCCCCCTTCGCTCCTGCCTCTGCGATGATCAACGCTTCCCGGGCATGATTTTTCGCGTTCAACACCTCGTGTTGAACTCCCCGTTTCAAGAGCATCTTGGAAAGCCGTTCCGATTTTTCGATGGAGATGGTACCCACAAGGATCGGTTGCCCTTTCCGATGGACCTCCTCGATCTCGTTGCAGATCGCTTCGTACTTGTCTGACTCGTTCAGGTAGATCAGATCATCCTCATCTATGCGGATGACAGGGCGATTCGTGGGGATTACCACTACATCGAGGTTGTAGATTTTGTTGAACTCCTTCGCCTCCGTATCCGCCGTTCCCGTCATTCCTGCAATCTTCCTGTACATGCGGAAGTAGTTCTGGAAGGTGATCGTGGCAAGGGTCCGGTTCCGTTCTGCCACCCGAATGTTTTCCTTGGCTTCGATCGCCTGATGGAGCCCATCGGAGTACCGTCTACCGTAAAGGATTCTACCTGTAAACTCATCCACGATCTGTACCTGTCCATCCTGTACCACATAATCGGTATCTTTGTGGAATAGGTGGTGGGCACGGAGAGCCTGGGTTACGTAGTGAATGTACTCGAAGTTTTCATCCAGGAAGAGAGAGCCCTGAATGATCTTCCTTGCCTGCAGGATCTCTTCCAGGTGATTCAACCCCTCGTCGGTAAAGGAAATTCGCTTTCCCTTTTCGTCTATCTTGAAGTCTCCCCGGGGTTCTTCGGGATATTCGCCCGTGACGGGGTCTTTCTCGCATTCTACGAGGAACTTTACCACTTTATTGGCATTGAGTATTTTCGTGGTATCGTCTTCTGCCGCGCCCGAAATGATCAAGGGAGTCCTTGCTTCATCGATCAGGATGGAGTCGATTTCGTCGATGATGCAGTACTCATGGCCTCTCTGTACTCTCCCCTCGAGATCGTACCTCATATTGTCTCGAAGGTAGTCAAATCCAAACTCGTTGTTGGTCCCATAGGTGATGTCCGCTGCGTAGGCGATTTTTCGTGCATGGATGTCCATCTGGGATAAGATTACTCCCACAGAGAGTCCAAGAAACTTATAGACCCTTCCCATCCATTCGGAGTCCCGTTCTGCCAGGTAATCGTTCACCGTTACGATATGGACTCCTTTTCCTGTTAGTGCATTCAGGTAGGCTGCTGGAACGGAGGAGATCGTTTTTCCCTCTCCCGTTTTCATCTCCATGATTTTCCCCTGGTGAAGGACGATCCCTCCCAGGACCTGTACATCATACAAGCGTTCGCCTAATACCCTGCGGGCGGCTTCTCGGGCCAACGCAAAAGCCTCGGAGAGAATGGAATCCAGGGAGGCGCCCCTCGTCACCATGCTCTTGAGCCGAGCGGTTTCTTTAGGAAAGTCCTTGTCCCGCAACTTCATAGCCCAGAGTTCCTTTGCGTTTACTTCATGGAGCAAGGGAAGTAAGGAAGAAATATCTTTATCGTTTTTCGACCCTAAAAAGGCCTCGATTATTTTTTGTACCATAGTTGAAATCTAACTTTTAGTAGGGAATGGGTCAAGATTGACAATGGATAGCTCCCTGGCTACACTACCCCAATGGGTATGGGCACAGGGAAGGGTAAAGGATGGAGAGGTGTTTGCTGTACTCTACTCATCCTCGTAAGTGTCGGTTTTTTGGGATGTAAACAAAGCTCCTCCATTACTCTCGAGAGGGAGGAGTTGTTCACCCTCACCCTAGGGAAATTGGAAGACCAGCTGGATCTTTTCCACATCACAGAAAGCCCTTATCAGGCACAACCGAGCCTGTGGGCACAGGATGGAAGGTTCTATATTTCCAACAACCCTTCAGCAAAGGTAATGGTATTTTCCTCCTATGGGGATCTCCTTGCTCTGTTCTACAACCCTGAAAAGAATCCACCTCCCATTCAGTATCTAGGAGAGAAGGGAGGGGCAGTCTCGAACCGGAAATTGTTCCCCTATGCGTTCAATCAGGTAGGGAAGATCGCAGTGACTCCCCAAGGTTCTGTATATGTAGAAGATAAGCTGCCTAACGAACGAAGCGTATTCGAAAAAGACCTCGGGGTCCTGCTGAACGGCATTATTCTCCGGTTTGAAAATGGAGAGTATAGAGGATACCTGGGGCAGGAGGGGATGGGGGGAACTCCTTTTCCTTTCGTCGAACGGTTGCAGGTGACTCAGAGGGAGGAAGTGGTGGTAATCTGCCGCACTCCTACCTTATGGATCGTCTACTGGTTCTCGCCAGACGGGGCTTTGAAACACAAACTGAACTTTTCTCTCGAAGATCTCCCCATGCCCTTTGAGGGAAAAGTGTACGCGAACCTGGATACCATTCTTCCTTCACCCCTGTCCCCAACCCTCTTCTTTAAGGTAAGCTATTTCAAAGAAGGGTTGGATTCGCAGACGGGAATTCGGTATGGGATCGAACAGTTGGGAACGAAGATCTTTCGCTATAGTTTGCCTACGGGAGGGTTCAAAGAACTCTTCGATGTGCCGGAGAATCCCACCCTTGTAAGGACGAAAGGGACTACTGATCCCATAGAGATGCCTCTCGTCTATGAGCTCGTGGGTGTGTTCCCTAACGAACAGTTTCTCTTTCTCAGCGGTCATGGAAAGGACACGCGTCAATTGTTGATACTGCAGTCCAACGGCAAAGTTCTTTCTAAAAAGACGATACATATAGAGGATAGTCAGCTTCTCTACTCTACCTTTCATCTTTCGTTAGAGGGGATCCTTTCCGCTTTGCTGGTTTCTGATGTAGGGGCAAAGGTCGTGTGGTGGCGGACAGATTCTTTAGTGAAAAAATAAAGAAAAAATAAAGGGAAAAAGAGACATGAGACAGACCGTATGGCAGGAACCTGTACTAACCTGCACGGAAGCTTTAGAACTTGACCGTATTGTTCAGGCAGAATACCAATTGCCTGCAGCCATATTGATGGAGAATGCGGGCCGATCGGCCGCAGAACATCTTTCTCGAGAGTTCGAGGGCCCATGGGTCGTTGTGGCGGGAAAGGGAAACAACGGGGGGGATGCGTTAGTTGTGGCGAGGCACCTTCTTTTAAAAGGGGAAAGGGAGATCACGATCCTTTTAGCTAGTAAGGATCTTGGAGAACTTGCAGCTCTTCACCTCTCGGTTCTGCGAAAAGAAGGGTGCAGGGTGATTCAATTCTCAGAAGAAAAAACTACCTCTTTGCAAGTACTGAAAGAAAGCACCACCCTCGTCGATGGGATCTTTGGAATAGGATTGCGAGGAACCATCCGGGGTGAGGTGAGTGAACTCGTAGATCTGATGAATCAATCGGGGAAGAGAATCGTGAGCCTCGATATACCCAGTGGATTGGGAGACGAGTATTTTCCAGGGTACCCGGTCGTACAGGCAGAGGAAACCTTGAGCTTTGAAGTCCTAAAGCAATGCCTTTTCTGGCCAGAGAGTAGAACTCATTGTGGAAGGATCCATCGACTTTCGGCTGGTTTCCCCCCGGGATCCCTATCTCGATTCAAGACCCAGGTTCAACGGATCCATCCCGGAGGCATCCCCCATCTGATCCGATACCCCGAGCCCTGGGCCTACAAGAATAAGCGCGGTCATGCGGCGGTATTTGCCTCTTCCTTGGGAACTACGGGGGCAGGGTTGCTGGCTGCCGAGGCGGTTCTTAGATCGGGGGCCGGATTAGTGAGTCTTTTCGCTGATTCCTCTGCGTACCCCCTGTTAGCCTCGCAAAGCCGCTCGGTGATGGTAAAGCCTATGCCGCCGGATATTTCGGAAGGCTGGGCAAAGGCTTTTTCCGCGGTTTTGGTGGGTCCTGGATGGGGAAGGGAAGAGACTAGAATCCCCTGGTTGAGCAAGATCCTGTCACTCCCGCAGGGGGGGGTGATCGACGCGGATGGACTTTCAATCTTGAAACGAATTCTGGATAGGGAAGAGAAAGTGGACCTCTCTGGATGGGTGCTTACACCCCATCCAGGGGAGTTCTGCTCTCTCACCGGTTGCTCCAGGGAAGAGTTCGAGAGGAACCCTTTGCCCAAAGCGCAGGAGTTCGTTTCCCGTTACCGATGTGTATTGGTACTAAAGGGACACGTCTCCTACATTCTCGCTCCTGATGGACGGGTGGGTATCTATGATGGAATGAATCCTATCCTGGGTACGGGGGGTACGGGCGACGTGCTTGCGGGAATGATCACGGGGATTCTGGCTCAGGGTGTGGATCCATTCTCTGCAGCTACCGCAGGGGTACTCCTTCTGGGAGAATCTGCCAGGGAAGCCGAGAAAACCTATGGATATTTCCTCTCGCAAGACCTTCTATCTTCCATTTCTAGGGTGGTGCTATCCTATGCGGAAAAGTCCAGAAACCTCCGGTGACGGCAACTATACGTACCATTATAGCCGGGAGGAACGCCTCAAAAAAAATCCCAGGGTAAAAGCCGCTTT
>Ga0308410_1002075_pt1 | contig 11586 bp, 9 predicted proteins | sample HotsprOSTMatCore_FD_203467 | JGI IMG/M metagenome (GOLD analysis project Ga0308410, IMG submission 203467) | Hot spring phototrophic mat microbial communities from Octopus Spring, Yellowstone National Park, Wyoming, United States -... | ecosystem: Environmental > Aquatic > Thermal springs > Hot... | reverse complement strand
AACTTCCGGCCCGGCACCCTGGAACGCTGGGGGCTGGGCCCCGACCGGCTGCCCCGGCACCTGGTGACGGTGCGGATCTCCACCTTCGGGCAGGACGGCCCGTACGCGCACCGGCCGGGACTGGACCGGCTCGGGATCGGCTACGGGGGGCTTCTGCACCTCACCGGCGAGCCCGACCGCCCGCCGGTGCGGGTGGGGGTGACGATCTCGGACTACCTCACCGGGGTGTTCGCCGCGCAGGCGGCCACCGCCGCCCTGTACGCCCGCGACGCCCGGGGGGGCAGCGGAGCGGTGATCGACGCGGCCCTCTACGGGTCGGTGCTGCGGGTGCTGGAGTGGACGCTCGCCGCCTACGACCGGCTCGGGATCGTGCGCCGGCGCGAGGGGAACCGGCTGGCCACGAGCGCCCCGCTCGACAACTACCCCACCGCCGACGGGCGGTACGTGTGCATCGTCGCCGGCAGCGACGCCAACTTCGCCCGGCTGTGTGCGGCGATGGACCGGCCCGAGCTCGTCGCCGACCCCCGCTACGCCACCCTGGCCGAACGGGCGGCGCACGGTGAGGAGATCAACGCGATCGTCGCCGCGTGGACCGCGGCCCGCACCGCGGCCGAGGTGGAGGCCGTCTGCGTGGCCCACGACGTACCGGTGGCCACCGCCTACACCGCGGCCGACATCTTCGCCGACCCGCACATGGCGGCCCGGGGCGATCTCGTCACCGTGGACGACCCGGTGATCGGGCCGGTGCGCCAGCAGGCGCCGTACCCCCGCTTCGTGGGCGCGGCCCCGGCACCGCTGCGCCCGGCGCCCGGCCTGGGCGAGCACACCGAAGAGGTGCTCGCCGAACTCGGTGTGGAACCGGACGAGGTCGCGGCCCTTCGGGCCCGGGGCGTGGTGTGAGCACGGAGGGTGGCGGCCCGGCGCCTCCGGTCCTGGACGGCTCCTTCGAGGCGGACCCACCGCGCCTGCTGGGCACCCGCTGCGCCGCCTGCGACCGGGTGGCGTTCCCCCCGCACGGCACCTGCCCCTACTGCGGTGCCGACCGGTGCCGGCCGGTGCGGCTCGGGCCCTCCGGTCGGCTGTGGGCGTGGACCGTCGTGCAGACCCGCCCACCCGGCTACGACGGGCCGGTGCCGTACGGGTTCGGGGTGGTGGAACTGCCCGAAGGGGTGCGGGTCGTGACCCGCCTGACGCTGCCGCTCACCGACGCCCGTTTCGGTGAACCGGTGACGCTGCGCATCGTGACCCTCCACCCCGAGGGCGGGGCGCCGTTTTCGACCTGGGAGTTCATCCGGACCGGGGCGGAACGGTGAGCACCGGGGTCCGCATCACCGGTGTCGGCCTCCATCCCTTCGGCCGGTTCCCCGACCGGGGCGTCACCGAGCTGGGGGTGGAGGCGGTGCGCGCCGCGCTCGCCGATGCCGGCATCGACGATCCCGGCGACCCGGTCGACGCCGCGTTCTGCGGCACCGCGTACGCCGGGGTCGCCGCCGGCCACAAGGTGCTCGGTGCGCTGGCCCGCACCGGGATCCCGATCGTGGACGTGGAGGCCGGCTGCGCGAGTGGCGCCGCGGCGCTGAGCCTGGGGGTCACCGCGATCCGGGCCGGCGAGGCCCGCCGGGTGCTCGTGTTCGGGATCGAGCGGATGCCGAGGGGGATGATCCGCTCCAGTTTCTTCGAACCGTGGCGTGAGCAGGCGGGTCTGGCCGCCACCCCGGCGTACTTCGCGTTGAGGGCGCAGCGGCTCATGCGGGAACGGGGCGTCACCAAGGAGGATCTCGCCCGGGTGGTGGTGAAGAACCGGGCCCACGGCGTCGCGAACCCCGACGCGATGTTCCGCACCCCGACGACGGTCGAGGAGGTGCTGGCCTCCCGGGTGGTGTGCGAGCCGCTGCACCTGCACATGCTGTGCACCCCCAACGAGGGTGCGGCCGCGGTCGTGCTCGAGCCGGACGACCCCCCCGGCCGGGACGGGCGGGCGGCCCGGGCGGTGACCGTGGCCGCCGCGGTGCTGCGGTCGCACCTGCCCGGCAGCGTGCTCGGGGAGGCCACCCCGCTGTGCGGGGTCGACGACACCGGGATCCCGTCCCCGACGCGCCTCGCCGTCGACGCCGCCTACGAGCAGGCGGGGATGGGCCCCGAGGACCTCGACGTGGTGGAGTGCCAGGACACCGACGCCGCCCGCGAGCTCCTGGCCTGGGAGGAGCTGCGGCTCTGCGACCCGGGGGCGCAACCGGCCCGGCTCGCCGGGGGTCACCACGCCCTCGGCGGCCGCCTGCCGGTGAACCCCTCCGGCGGGCTGCTCTCGAAGGGAGAGCCGCTGGGGGCCTCCGCGCTCGGGCAGGTGGTCGAGCTCGTCCGCCAGCTCCGGGGTGAGGCCGGTGCGCGCCAGGTACCCGGGGCACGGGTCGCGCTCGGTCACACCGTCGGGCGGGGCGCCAACGCCTCGGCGGTCATCCTCCGCCGCTGAGCCACCGCCCCGGCGGCGCCGCCACCCATCCGCACGCCCTCCGGCCGGGCCGAGGAGTCACGCGAGGTGCCCGAGGGCGGTGCGGATCGCCCGGTTCGCGGCGGGGCCGTACCCGCCGCCGAACTTCAGGGCATGGACCACCAGCGGGGTGACCTGATGGAGCGCCACCCGGTCCTCCCATCCCGGGCGCAGCGGATGGACCTCGGCGTAGGCGGCGAAGCAGTCGGCCCCGAACCCGCCGAAGAGCCGCATCATGGCGAGGTCGAACTCCCGGTGGCCGCCGTGGGCGGCGGGATCGATGAGCCAGCTGTGCCCGTCGACGTCGACGAGCCGGTTGCCCGCCCACAGGTCGCCGTGCAGCCGGGCCGGGGGCTCCTCGGCGTCGGCGAACGCATCGAGCCGGGCGGCGAGCCGTTCGAGGTCGGAGACCGTCTCCGGCGGCAGCGCCCCGGCGTCCCGGGTGAGCCGGGCGAGCGGGAGCAGGCGCTGGGTGGCGTAGAACTCGCGCCAGGTGCGGCACGGCTCGTTGGGCAGCCCGCGGCTGCCGGTGCGGCGACGGTCGGTCCGGCCGAAGCAGGGGGCGCCGGCGGCGTGGAGCGCGGCGAGCTCGCGCCCGAACTCCGCCTCGGTGCCGGGTCCGGGCCGCCCCTCGAGGATCCAGCTCAGCACGAGCAACCCGGGCGGGTCCTCCACCACCCCGAGCACCTCCGGCACCCGCACCGCCCGGGCCTCCGCCAGCCAGCGCAGGCCGGTGGCCTCGGTGACGAAGAACCCGGGCGGACCGTCGGGATGGGTCTTGGCGAACACCCGCCGGCCGTCGGCGAGATCCAGCGCGAAGGCCCGGGCCACGTCGCCGCCGGTCACCGGCGAGCACGAACGCACCCGCACGCCCAGGAGCCGCTCGGTGCGGTCGCGCACGAAACCCGCCGGGGCCTGCGGGCGCGGGTCAGCCACCGATCCGGCGGTTGTACTCCTGGATGGCGCGGGTCGCGGCCCGTTCGGTGCGGGCGAGGGCCTCGGCCGGTGACAGGCCCTGGGTGAGCAGGGCGGTGAGACCCTCCCGCACCGCGTCGCGCACCCCCTGGTAGTCGCCGATCACCGATCCGTTGGCCGACGGCCCGCCCGGGACGAGCAGTTGGTCGTACGCGGCCCGGAACTCGGGGCGGGCCGCCCAGAAGTCCTGCAGCTGCTTGAGGTTGACCGCCGACCGGCGCACCGGTACGTACCCGGTGGCCGCGGCGAGCGACGCCTGCTGCTCGGGTGCCTCGAGGAACTTGATGAACGCCCAGGCCGCGGCCCGTTTCACCGGCGACGACCGCTTCGACAGCCACAGGGACCCGTCCCCCACCGGCACCCCGCCGCCGGGCCGCAACGCCGGGAGCGGCCCGGTGCCGATCTCCACCCCCGGGTACTGCCCGCTTTGGAGCACGTCGAGGATGGATCCCAGCGCGGCGGAGGCCTCGATCGCCATCGCGGCGTCACCGGTCCCGACCGCGAGCAGGTGATCGAAGTTGCCGGGGGACCCGCCGGTGTTCAGGGCCAGCCCCGAATCCACCATCTCCTTCCACCACGCCCAGATCTGCCGGCCGATGGGCGTGTCGAGGGTGGCCCGGGTGGCCCGGCCGTCGCGGCCGCCGTTGTTGTTCACGTACTGCTGGCCCGACTTGGCGAAGAAGAACTCGTTCACGTACGGCTCGATCCGCAGGGCGATGCCGTGGCGGGCGGCGCCGGCCTCGACGATCCGGCGTGACGCCTCCCGCACCTCCTCGAAGGTGCGGGGAGGGTTCGCCGGGTCGAGCCCGGCCCGGGCGAACTTCGCCCGGTCGTAGATGAGGATCGGGTTCGACACCGGCCACGGCATCGCGTGCAACACACCCCGGACCGTGTAGTACTCGAGCGTACGCGGGATGAAGTCGTCGAGCGGATACCGGTCGGCCTTCACACACGCGTCGACCGGGACGGTGGCGCGGCTGTCGATGAGCTGCTGGACGGTCGTCTCCTCGAACTGCGCCACGTCGGGCAGGTCGCCGCTGGTGAGCCCGGCCTTGAACTTCTCGAACAGCTCCGGGTAGGCGGCCTGGTTCACCAACTTCACCCGGATCTTCGGGTTGGCGGCCTCGAACGCCCGCACCTGGCGGCGCAGCTCGGTGAGGTTCACCCGCTGCATGATGTGCCAGAACCTGATCGTGACCGGCGCCTTCAGCTCCCGCAGCAGGCGGGGATCGCAGGCCCCGCGCGCGTCCCCCCCGTCACCACCACCGCCACAGGCGGCGAGCCCCGCCACCGCGAGCAGCGAGGCGAGGATCACCCGGGTCGCCCGCCACCTTCGGTCGGACGCCGCCGCGCCGCCCGGGCGGACCGACCTCCCCGACCCGCCACCGGCGACCCCGGGCCCGGCGACCCCGGCCCCTGCGACCGCCCGCCCACATCTCCGCATGAGCGGCGGAGGCTAGCCGCCCGGGGCGCCGGGCGCCGGGCCACCGTTGGTCACCGAGGCCGGCGGCTCAGCCGCCGATGCGCTCGTTGTACTCCCGGATCACCTCGTTCGCCTTCCGGGTCGCCTCACGCAGCGCGGCCTTGGGGTCCTTGCCCCGGGTGAACATCTGCTGCATCGCGTTGAGGGCGACCTCCCGGAGCCCCACGTAGTCTCCGATGAGCGGTCCCGCGGTCGCGTCGTTGTTCACCCCCTTCACGAGCTGCTCGTACGCGATCCGGAAGCCGGGGTAGCGGGCCCACTGCTCGGTGAGCACCGGCTCGTCGAGCGCCGCCTTGCGGATCGGCAGGTAGCCGGTGTTGGCGGAGAAGAACGCCGCGTTGCGCGGTTCCAGCAGGAACTTCGCGAACTTCCAGGCCGCGGCGATCTTCTCCGGGGCCGACCGTTTCGACAGGTACCAGCCGCCGCCGCCCACGAGCACCCCGCCCTTCCCGGACGGGCCCGGCATCGGGCCGATCCCCAGCCGGACCGCGCCGCCCTGGCCGCTCTCGATGACCTCGGTGACCCGTCCCAGTGCGGCCGACGTGTCGATCGTCATGGCGGCTTCCCCGTTGCGCACGGCGAAGAAGTTGTCGATCCCGGTCGTGGGGACGGCCAGCTTGCGGTCGACCATCTCCTTCATCCAGGTGAAGACCTCGGTCATCACCGGGTTGTCCCAGGTCACCGCGGTGGCCCGGGCCCGCCGCCCGTTCCCGTTGTTCACGTAGGTCACCCCACCCTTGGCCGACCACTGCTCGAGGAACCACGGTTCGGTCTTGAGGGCGAACCCTTGCGGGTAGCCGGCGGCGACGAGCTTCTCGGAGTACTCCTTCACCTCCTCCAGGGTGGCCGGTGGGGTGTCGGGGTCGAGGCCCGCCTTCTCGAACGCCGCCTTGTCGTAGTAGAGGATCGGGTTCGAGGTGTTGAAGTAGGCGGGCAGGAGCACCCCGTCCACCGAGTAGTACGAGGTGATCCTGGGGAGGACGTCTGCGATCGGGAAGTCCTCCGCCTCCATGCACGCCTGGGCGGGGAAGATCGCCTGCGTGTCGGCGGCGAGCTGGGTGGCGGTGTCCTCGAGCTGCATGAGGTCGGCAAGGTCGCCCGAGGCGAGCCCGGCCTTGAACTTCTCCAGCACGTCGTCGTAGCCGCCCTGGGCCACCAGCTTCACCCGCACGTCCGACTGGCTGCGGTTGAACTCCTCCACGAGCGGCTCGAACGCCGGCAGCAACGCCTCGTTGAGCCCGTGCCAGACGACCACCTCGACCGGCTTCGACGCCCGCTCCAACGCTTCCAGCGGGCACGGGGGCAGCTTCCCGTCCGCGGCGCCGCCGTCGTTGTCGTTGCCGCCGCCCCCACCGCCACAGGCGGCGGTCACGAGCGCGACGCACACCAGCACGGCGGCGACCACGGTGGTGCGCCGGACGGTCGGGTTCGCTCGGGGGATTCGCATGGTCGGCCTCCCTGGGGGGTGGGGTCAGCCCTTCACGGCACCCGCGGTGAGCCCGCGGACGAGTTGCTTCTGGAACAGCAGCAGGAGCAGGAACAGCGGAGCGGCGGCGATGATCACCCCGGCGAAGGTCACGTTCACCTGGTCGATGGCGACCGACCGCAGCTGCTTCAACCCGATCTGGACGGTGCGCAGCCGATCGTCCTTGGTGACGATGAGCGGCCACAGGTACTGGTTGAACGCGCCGAGGAACCCGAACACCGCCAGCGCCGCCACCGCCGGGCGGGCCAGCGGCACCGCGACCCGGGTCATGAACCGCCAGTGCCCGAACCCGTCGAGCGCGGCGGCGTCCTGGAGGTCGCGGGGCACCTGCAGGAAGGTCTGGCGCATGAGGAACGCGCCGAACCCGGTGGCGAGGAACGGCACCACGAGCCCCTGGTAGGTGTCGTACCAACCGAGGTCGACGATCGTGGTGAGGTTCACGATGATCGTCACCTCGAACGGCACCATGAGGGTGGCGAGGAACACCACGAACAGCGTCCGCTTGAGGGGGAACTGCAGGAACGCGAACGCATAGCCCGCCAGGATCGCGGTCACCACCTGGCCCACGGTGATCGCGGCGGTGACGATGGCCGAGTTCAACAGGTAGCGGGACATGTTGCCCTGCGTCCACGCCTGCCGGTACGAGCCCCACTGCGGGTCGGTGGGGAAGAACTTCGGGGGCCGGGCCGCGATCTGGTCGGGTACGAGCAGCGAGTTCACCACCGTGATGTAGATCGGGAAGATCACGATGAACGCCAGCACCGTGAGCACGAGGTACCGCAGCGCCAGCCGCAGGAGGTGCGGGACCCGCCCCCGGCGCGTCACCACCACCGGCGGTGCCGTGGTCCGGGCGACCCCGGGGGTCTCCAGGGCGACCGTCGCGTCAGCGGGCATAGTGCACCCTCCGCTCCAGGTAGCGCTGTTGGGCCAGGGTGAGCACCAGCGTGATGAGGAACAGCGCGATGGCCAGCACCGCGGCCTTCCCGTCGTTGTTCTGCTTCCGCAGCGTGGTGTAGATGAAGTAGGTGAGGACGTTCGTCCGCTTGAGCGGTCCGCCCTGGGTGAGCAGGTCGATCTGGCCGAAGGTCTGGAAGGCGAAGATCGTGCCGATCACCACCGCGAAGAAGATCGTGGGCGACAGCAACGGCACCGTCACCCGCCAGAAGCGCGTGAACGGGCGGGCACCGTCCACCGCGGCGGCTTCGAGGATCTCGTCGGGCACGGCCTGCAGCCCCGAGGACATGAGGATGAACGAGAGCCCGAGGTTCTGCCAGATGGTGGTGACCGCCACCGCGGGCAACGCGAGGTCCGGGTTGTCGAGGATCGCCGGCTGCGGGTTGATGCCGAGCCAGGGCAGCAGCCCGACCTGCGGGTTGAAGAGGGTCCCGAAGATCACCGAGGCGACCGCCACCGAGGTCGCCACGGTGGAGGAGAAGATCGTCCGGTAGATCCCGATGCCCCGGAGCCGTTGGTGCGCGAGCACCGCGAGGCCGAGGCCGAGGGCGATGCCGGCCGGCACCGTCATCAACGCGAAGAGCACCGTCGTCCAGAGACTGTCGCGGAACTCCTTCGACGTGAGCACCTCGCGGTACTGGTCGAAGCCGACCCAGGTCTTCGGCAGGCCCGGGAACGGCGGGGTGCGATAGAAGCCGAGCTGGAAGTTCTTGAAGAACGGGTAGAAGACGAACACCGCGAACACCAGCAGCGACGGCACGATGAGCAGGTAGGCCAGCGCCGCCTCCCGGACCCGCTTGTTCGAGAGGCGTGTCGTGCGCCCGGCGCCCGCGCCGGCGGCGACCGGTCCGGGAACCGGCAGCGCGCTCACCGCGCCGGCTCCGCCACCGCGCCGACCCCTTCGGCGGCGATCCGCACCTCGGTCTCGGCGTCGAAGAGGTGGAGATGGGCGGGATCCGCGCTCAGCCGCACCATGGACCCTTCCCCCGGGGGCGCCTGGTCGGCGGCGATACGCAGGATCACGAACTGGCCGTCCTCGAGCCGGCACAGCACATGCCGTTCGTGCCCGAGGGACTCGACCACCGCGACGGTCGCCGGCACCGGACCGGCCGGGTCGACGACGAGATGTTCGGGCCGGACCCCCAGCACCACCGACCGGATGCCCCGGGCCCGCAGGGTCGGGGTGAGGGACTCGGGCAGGGGCTGCTCCCCACCGGGCAGGGCGAGGTGCAGCCGGCCATCCCGCTCGGTGATCACCCCGACCACGGTGTTCATCGGCGGGTTCCCGATGAACCGGGCGACGAAGAGGTTCGCCGGCCGCTCGTACACCGCCTGGGGCGGGCCGACCTGCTGGAGCACCCCCTCGTGCATGATCGCGATGCGGTGCCCCATCGTCATCGCTTCGACCTGGTCGTGGGTGACGTAGATCACCGTCACCCCGAGCCGGCGCTGCAGTTCGATGAGCTCGGCCCGGGTCTGGACCCGCAGCTTCGCGTCGAGGTTCGACAACGGCTCGTCCATGAGGAACACCGACGGGCGGCGCACGATCGCCCGGGCGAGGGCCACCCGCTGGCGCTGCCCGCCGGAGAGCTGCCCGGGCTTGCGGTCGAGCAGCGACTTCAGGCCCAGCACCCCGGCCGCCTCCTGCACCGCCCGTTCGCGTTCCTCGTGCGGGATCTTGCGGGTGCGCAACGGGAACTCGATGTTGCGCCGAACGGTCATGTGGGGGTACAGGGCGTACGACTGGAACACCATCGCCACGTCGCGGTTGCGGGGCTCGAGGTCGTTCACGACCCGGTCCCCGATACGGATGATCCCGGCGGTGGGGTCCTCGAGGCCGGCCACCATCCGCAACGCGGTCGACTTGCCGCACCCGGAGGGGCCGAGGAGCACGAGGAACTCGTGGTCGAACACCTCCAGGGTGAGGTCGTCGACGGCGACGACGTCGCCGAAGCGCTTCGTCACCCCTTCGAAGCTGACGCCGCTCACCGGCGGAACACTAGACCGGCACTCGGCCCGGGAGCCGTCCGGTCGGGTGACGGGCCGGTGACGGGGCGGCGAACATCCCGGCGCCGGTCAGCCCCGCAGGAACCAGCCGTGGGGGTCCCAGCGGCGCAGCGCACCGAGCTCGTCGGCGGTGGCCGGGACCAGCTCGGCCAGCGGTTCGGCCACCTCGAGCGGCCACCCGCACGCCTGCACCGCCCGCCGGGCCCGCTCGGCGAGCGGTTCCGGGCCGGCGGGCACGGCGACGAGGCGCAACGGCCCGCCGGGGCGGTCCTTGGCCAGGGTGCCGAGGTCGGTGACCACCCGGGTGACGGCCCGCCCGGGTGAGGTGACGTACCCGCAGCGTTCCGGGGTGCGGTCCGGCCGCAGCGTCGTGACCACGAGGCACTCCTCGGCGGCGGAGGCCACGTCGTTGCCGCCGCCGGAGCCCACCAGGGTGGGGCCGCCGGGCAGGCGGGTGGTGTTGAGGTTGCCGTCGCGATCGACCTGGGCGGCACCGAGGCACCCGAGCAGGCGGGTGTGGTGCCCGCCCGCCACCGCGCCGAGGATCATCGAGGCGTCGGCGAGCATGGTGGCGGTCGGGAAGTTGTGGTGGTTGAGGACGAACGGGTCGCCCGGCACCGGGTCGTAGCCCCACAGGCCGATCTCCGCGCACAGGTGCACGTCGGCCCCGGCGGCCCGGGCCCGGCGTACCCCGAGCCAGGCGGCGAGGTTGGCGACCCCGGCGCCGGCGAGCACGGCGTGGAACCCGGCGTCGGCGACCCGTTCCGCCACCGCCCGCGCCCCCCAGGCGGCCGCCCGTTCCCAGGCGTTCGCGGCGCGCTCCGTACCGTCACCGTCGCCGTGGCCCGGGTCGGACCCGTCCGATCCCCCGGCGTCGGGCCCGTGGGCGGCCCGGGCCCGCAGGTCCGCGACCCGCGCCTCGCCGAGGCGGTCCAGGTACGCGTCGTGGTCGGCAGGCTCCAGGATCCAGCGGCGGATCCAGTCGTCGTAGTCGTCGCGGCGGGTCGCCGCCCGGGCCTCGATCCAGAAGTCGTAGTCCTCGGCGTAGCCCTCCACCGGCAGGTCCCGGGCGAACAGGCCGCCGGGGTGCGCACCGAGCGGCGCCACCCCCACCGCCAGCACCCGGTGCGCGGGGATGCGCACGAACGCCGACCACGGCCGCAGGTCGTCGACGACCGCCTCCACCGAGGCGATCACCCCCCGCCGGGCGGCCAGCGCACCCCAGAACCCCTCCAGGGCCGGGGGCGCCAGGGCGAGGTTGCCGGCGCGGTCGGCCAGCGGGGCGTGCATGACCGTGACGTCGGGGACCAGCGGGGCCAGCAGCCCGACCTCCCCGAACGCGGTGTGCGCCCGGCTGTAGGCCTCGTTGGCCTCCATGGAGGACCCGGCGACCGAACGGGTGGTCACCGCGGGCAGCCCCCGGGCGGCGGCCTCCAGCCGCTGGGTGAGGGCGAGGAACGACCAGTGCTCCACCTCCACCGCCCCGGTGTCGTAGCCCCGCTGGAACCACGGGTTGGGGGTGAAGCTGGGGAACGTGTCACCCGAGTAGCCGGTCACCACCTTGCGGACGAGCCCGCCGCGAAAGAACAGCGCCCCGAGGCTGGAGAGGCTGAGCATCACCAGCGTGAACCCCGGGTCGCGGCCCCACCAGTGCCGCACGAGCGCACGGGCCGCCGCCGACCAGCGGTGGTGGCCCACCACGAGGTGCAGGGTGTCGCCGGGACGGACGTGCTCGGCGACCGCCCGGCCGAGGTCGTCGCCCACCGTCACCGTCGGCGGCGGCTCACGGTTCGGCGAGCACGAGGTCGGCCACCCGGCGGAGCTGCCAGGACCGCCCGCCGACGAGCACGTCGTTCTGCTTCGCCCGTTTGAACAGGTAGTGGGCGCGCTGCGCCCAGGTGAACCCGACGGCGCCGTGCACCTGGATGTTCTCGCCGGTCACCGCCACCGCGGCCTCCCCCATCGTCGCCTTGGCGATCGCCGCGGCCCGCGCTCGGGCCGGGTCGTCGACGTCGGAGGCCCAGGCGGCGAAGTGGACCCCGACCCGACCCAGCTCGAGGGCGTGAAGCATGTCGACGAGCTTGTGCTGGATGACCTGATGGCTGGCGATCGGCACGTCGAACTGGACGCGCTGCTTCGCGTAGTCGATCGCGTCGGCCAGCGCCCGGTCGGCCACCCCGACCAGCTCGGCGG
>Ga0308410_1002072_pt1 | contig 11588 bp, 10 predicted proteins | sample HotsprOSTMatCore_FD_203467 | JGI IMG/M metagenome (GOLD analysis project Ga0308410, IMG submission 203467) | Hot spring phototrophic mat microbial communities from Octopus Spring, Yellowstone National Park, Wyoming, United States -... | ecosystem: Environmental > Aquatic > Thermal springs > Hot... | reverse complement strand
TCGGTGCGCGACGAGGAGGTGATCCGGCGGGCCGATGAGCTCGGCCTCGCCATGGTGTTCACCGGCGAACGGCACTTCCTGCACTGATGGTGGGATGATGGCCGCGGTGTTCATGCCCGGCGGTCCCGTCGCCGAAGCCGTGTTCGCCGACCTGCGCCTCCGCATCGAACGGCTCAAGGCCGCTGGGCACACCCCGGCACTGGGCACCCTCCTGGTCGGCGACGACGAACCGAGCGCCCGGTACGTGGGCATGAAGCACGCCAAGGCCGCCGAGCTCGGCTGTGCCTCCCCCCACGTGCATCTGCCGGCGACCGCCAGCCAAGCCGACGTGGTGGCCGCCCTGCACGCCTTCAACGACGACCCGGCGGTGGACGCGGTCCTGTTCCAGTACCCACCGCCGCCCCAGATCGACTACGCCGCCGCGCTCTGCGAGCTCGACCCCGACAAGGACGTGGACGGCATGCACCCCATGAACCTGGGGCGTCTCGCCCTGTCGGTACCGGGGCCGGTGCCGTGCACCCCGGCCGGGATCGAAGCGCTGCTGGCCCACTACGGGGTACCGGTGGCCGGACGCGAGGTGTGCATCCTCGGGCGGGGCCTCACCATCGGGCGGCCACTCGCCCTGCTCCTCTCCCAGAAGCGACCGAGCGCGAACGCGGCGGTGACCGTGGTGCACACCGGCGTACCCGACTGGCCGCGCTACACCCAGCGGGCCGAGATCGTGGTCGCCGCCGCCGGCGTGCCCGGGATCCTCCAACCTGAGCACCTCCGGCGGGGAGCCGTCGTGGTGGGTGCCGGGGTCCGCTACGAGGGACGGCGGCTTCTCCCCGACGTCGACGAACGGTGCGAACAGGTGGCCGCCTACATCACCCCCCGGGTGGGTGGGGTGGGACCCACCACCATCGCGATGCTGTTCCGCAACCTCGTGGAGGCGGCGGAACGGCGCCACGGCCGGTGAGTGGACCCCCGGTCTCCGTGCCGCCATGCCCACTGTGCGGAGCCCCGGCGTCCGAGGATCGGCGGTGCGCCACCTGCGGGCTGGCCGCCGGTTTCGGCCCGGGTCGGCCGAACCCGCTGCGCGGGCGACCCCTGGGTGTGCTCGTCGTCACGGTGCTGGTGGTGTACCTCGCGACCTTGGGGATCGTCGCCGTCATCCGTTGACGCCTCGCGCGCCGGACGGGTCGTGGAGCGAGCACACGTGGGGCACACGTGGGGATGGACCCGATGATCATCGCCGAGATCTGGGTACGCCACACCCGCCGGCACATGCCGACGCGACGGGTCGCCCTGGGCGACCTGCACCTGCCCCGCGCCGCCGAGGCCTGGATGCCACTCCTCGGTGCCGTCGGCGCGACCTTCGGTCCCGGCCTCGACGACGAGCAGCGGGACGGGATGCCGGCCCTGCTGGCCGAGGCCCGCAGCGGGTTGCGGATTCCCCGGGTGGCGCTGCGCTACCGGCTGCAGACCGACGTCCACGGCCTCGACCGCTCGCGCCATCGCCTGCTCGTCGAGCGCGGCACCGTCGTGGCCGAGCTCGACGACCACGGCGACCCCGTACCCCAGGTCCTCGCCGCGGTGCTCATCGCCGCGGGGCAGGCAGGTGAGGCCCGGCTCCGGGCGCTGCGCACCCTCGACGAGGCGCTGCGGACAGGGCGACTCCCTCCCTCGGTGCGCGTGCGCCGCCTCCGCCACGGGCCGCCGGGCACACGACCGGTGTTCGCACCACCCGGAGCACGAGGCGATCGCGCCGACGGCGACGCACGCTGGGTCGGTGTCCCCGCGCAGCACCGCTGGGCGATGGAGGTGTTCGGGTTCCGTCCCGGCGCCCCGATCGAGGTGAGCGAGGTGCAGCGCAGGTTCCGTCGCCGGGCCCGTGCCGCGCACCCCGACCACGGCGGCGACCATCGCAGCGCGGCGGAGCGACTCGCCGAGATCGCCGAGGCCCGCGCCGTCCTGCTGGACATGCTCACCACCCGCGGACGGGCGTAACCTCCGCGCATGCACGAGACCCTCAAGCCCACGGTGCACGTGACCGTCACCGGCGCCGCCGGGCAGATCGGCTACGCGCTGGTGCACCGCATCGCCGCGGGTGAGCTGCTGGGCCCCGACCAGCCGATCGTGCTGCGTCTGCTGGAGATCGAACCGGCGATGGGGGCGCTGGCCGGGGTGGTGATGGAGCTCGAGGACGGGGCGCACCCGCTGCTCGAGGGCATCGTCGCCACCTGCGACCTCACCGAGGCGTTCGACGGCACGAACTGGGCGCTGCTCGTCGGTTCCGTGCCCCGCAAGGCGGGGATGGAGCGGGGCGACTTGCTGAGCGTGAACGGGAAGATCTTCGGCCCCCAGGGCCGTGCCATCAACGATCACGCCGCCGACGACGTACGGGTGCTCGTGGTGGGGAACCCGTGCAACACGAACTGCCTCATCGCCCGCCTGCACGCCCCCGACGTGCCGCCGGAACGCTTCTTCGCGATGACCCGGCTCGACGAGAACCGGGCGAAGTTCCAACTCGCACGCCGGGCGGGGGTCCCGGTGCGCGCCGTCACCAACCTCGCGGTCTGGGGCAACCACTCGGCCACGCAGTTCCCCGACGCCTTCCACGCCCGCATCGATGGCCGCCCGGCACACGAGGTCATCGGTGACGACGACTGGTTGCGGGGCGAGTTCCTCACCGTCGTGCAGCAACGGGGAGCGAAGATCATCGAAGCCCGCGGCGCCTCCTCGGCGGCCAGCGCGGCGCACGCGGCGATCTGCTCGGTGCGCAGCATCCGGGAGGCCACTCCCGCCGGCGACTGGACCAGCCTCGCAGTGGTGAGCCACGGCGAGTACGGGGTGCCCGAAGGCCTCCAGTTCGGCTACCCGGTGCGGTCGGACGGTCGGGGCGGCTGGGAGGTGGTGGAGGGCCTCACCCACGACGCGTTCGCCCAGGCGAAGCTGAAGGTGACCACCGACGAGCTGTGTTCAGAGCGGGACGAGGTGCGGGCGCTCGGGCTCATCTGAGGTCGCGAGCCTCACGGCGCCCCCCGTCGGAGGGGCAGTGCCGGTCCCGCCCACCTCGGCCCACCACTGCGCGACCGCCCGCACCGTGACCTCAGGGACCTCGAGCATCGGGACGTGCCCGCAGGAGGCCAGCTCCACGAGCCGCCAGTCCCGCCGGCGGGCCACGGCCGCCCGGGCGAAGCTCACCGGCACCAGCCGGTCGCGGCGGCCGTGCAGCACGAGGGTGGGGGCGCGCACCATGGCGAGGTCGCGGCGCATCTCCCCGACGAGGTAGCGCAGCAGCGTGCCACCCGCGCTGGCGTAGGCGGCGGCGGCCTCGGGCACCCGGCGCCGTTCGTCGGCGAGCGCCACGAGGCGCCGGCGTACGTCCGGGTCGAGGCGGCGGGGATGGGCGAGCACCGCTCGCAGCGACGCGTCGACGAGGGTCTCGGGCCGCAACGCGAGCCGGGCCCGCACGATCGGGGTGGCGACCCGCGGCGCCAGGAGCGCGGCGAACCGGGCGCTGCGGGCCAGTTGTTCGAGGTTCCCGAGCGGGCGGGGGAAGGCGGCGTTCACCAGCAGCACCCCGTCGACCAGTTCGGGGTGACGGGCGGCGAGCGCAACGCTGAGCGCGCCGCCCATGGAGTTGCCGGCCACGAGTACCGGTCCGTGCCGGGCGGCGAAGAAGGCGAGCACGCCGAGGAACCCGTCGAAGGTGGCGGGCAGCGCCCCGGGGCGGGTGCGGCCGAATCCGGGGAGGTCCACCGCCAGGACGCGCCGACCGGTCGCCGCCGCCAGCCCGGGACCGACCGGCTCCCAGTTCACCGTCGATCCGCCCAGGCCGTGCACCGCGAGCAGGACCGGCCCGGTCGTGGGGCCCCACTCGGCGGTGTGCACCCAGGTGCCGTCGACCTCGACCCAGCGTTCGTGGGGCGCACCCGACCCGGGCGTCATCGCGATCGTCTCCGGTCCACGCCCAGGCGTGGCCGACGCTGCGGCACCGTGGCCTCCCCGTCCACCGCCACGATCTTCCCATACGATGCGGCCGTGCCGGACCCGCCCGCTGCCGTACCGGACCCGCCCGTTGCCGGGTGGGCGACCGTGGCCGAAGGCGTCCCGGCGGCCCCGGCGGCCCCGGTACGCGGCACGTGGCGATCGTTGCGGGGTCCCGACGACGTCCTCGCGCTGCTCGACACCGGGGGGGCCGGGGTGGTCGCCGGGGTCAACGACGCCGGGGCCACCTTCCTCGCCCCCATCCTCGAGGAGCTCGCCGGGGTGGTGTGCACCGCCGGCACCCCCCAGAGCCACGTGGCGATCGTCAGCCGCGACTTCGGGGTGCCCGCCCTCATGGGTGCGGTGTTCCGGGGGCCGGTGCCGCACGACGGCACCCCGGTCGAGTTGGACTGCTCCTCCACCCCGGGCGTCCTGCGGGCCGTTCCGCCCGCCGGGTGAGCCGGTGGCGGTGATCACCGACCGGGCGGCTCTCGACAGGCTCATCGCCTACCACGGGCGGATCGCCCGGGCGATGACCGCCGAGCGCACCGCCCTCACCTCTGCGCTCATCCCGGTGACCCCCTACATCCTCGTCGCCTGCGTCGAGGCGTACCGGCGGTGGCCGGAGATGATCCGGGTGATCACCGGGGCGGCCGACCCGGCGGTGATCGGGGCGTCGGGTCGCCGGCCGGGATCGCAGGTCGACGCGGTGCGGCTGTGGTCGCTGGCGAACCTCCCCCTCGTCGGGCGGCAGGTGCTGCGCCCGCTCGGTGGCTGCGACCCCCAGGATGACGCGGCCCGCCTCGGGGTGATCCTGGGGTTGTGGGAACCGGCGGCGCGGGCGTTCCGGGGTGACGGCCACCGCCAGGCCGCCGATGCGGGCCTCGTCGTCCGCCGGTACGACCCGGAGGTGATCGAGACGGTCGCCGCAGGGCTGGATCCGGTCACCGATCCCGGTGACGCCGCCCGCCGGCAGCGCGACGCCGCCGCGCTCGCCGCCTACGCGTTCTTGTGCAACTTCGACACCCGCGCCGGCTACCAGGACAGCGGCCCGTACCCGGGGCCGGCCGGGACGCAGCTCATCGTGCGGGACGTGCTGCGCATCGGTCCCGACGCGTGGCCCTGGACCGCCCGGGCCTCGGCCGACCTGCCGGTCGGGGACGTGACCGTCGCCTTCGCCTACGACGACGGTGTGCGCATCACCTGCAACGACTGGGGTACCTCACGGGTGCAGGTCGTGGCCGGCCCGGACGACCCCCGCGCCCACCTGTGCGCCGCCGGGGCGTTCCTGCCCCGCGACGGCCGGTTCGTGCCGCTGCCGCCGGCCGACTTCGACGACCTCGTCACCGCGGTGCGCGCCGCCCAGCGGACCCTGTACCGGGAGATCGCCGCCATGGACCGCAACGCCCGTATCGACGCGGGTGCCCTCGTGTACTTCTCGTTCCTCCGTCCCTTCGCCGCGGCCGCCGGGGTGGACGAGCGGCTCGACTGGCGGGTGCCGCTGGCGAGCACCGACCTGTACCCGCTGCTGTGCGCGATCGAGGAGACCCCCGAGATCCGTGCCGACGACCCGACGCCGTACTACGCCCCGCTCGACCGGTGGTGATGGGCTCGGACTGGTTGCTGCGGATCAGCGCCCCCGGCCTCTCGGGTCACCTGTGTGCCCGGGTGCCGGCGAGCGGTCCCGCGGCGGTGGAGGTGATCCTGGCCGGACCGGCGCTCGGGGAGGGCACGGTGGTGGTGCGGGACCGTGCGCTGCCTCGGCCGGCGCCCGGGTCCTCCGCGATCCGGGGGGAGGGGCTGTGGCTCGAGGCGGTCTGCGAGACGCCCGGCGAGCACTGGAGCTTCGGGCTCGAGGCGTTCGGCCTGCGGGTCGAGTGCGCCCCGGAGGTGGTCGGCACCCTCTCCGACGACGAGCTGCGCGGGGAACGGATCCCGGTCGGCGCCGACCTGGAGTGGGAGGCCGACGGGCAGGTGCACGGTGAGGTGATGGTGGGGACGCGACGGGTCGATGTGGCCGGCACCGGTGAGCTCACCGTGGCGGACGCGGCACCTCGTTGAACACGGGTCGCAACGGCATCCCCGAGCGCCCGCGGTCGGGTTTGACCGCCAGCACCTGGTGCACCGAGATGTTCCCGTCCTCGAACCCGACCGCGCTCGCCGCCATGTACAGGCGCCAGATGCGCGCCCGGCGGGCACCCGCCGCGGCCACCGCGTCGTCCCATCCGGCCTCCAGGTTCGCCACCCAGGCCCGCAGCGTGAGCGCGTAGTGCTCGCGTAACGACTCCACGTGCCGCACCTCGAACCCGTGATCCTGCATGCGGCTCACCACCCGACCGACCTCGTGCAGCTCACCGTCGGGGAACACGTAGCGGTCGATGAACGACGCCCGGCGGAACCGGGCGCGCGGTCGGCCGCCGGGCCGGCTGATCCCGTGGTTCAGCAGGCGCGCCCCCGGTCGCGCCAGGGCGTGCAGGCGGGAGAAGTAGGCCGCGAGGCGGGCCTCCCCGACGTGCTCGAACATGCCGATCGAGGAGATCGCGTCGTAGGGTCCGTCGTCGACGTCGCGGTAGTCCTGGAGCCGGATCGTCACCCGGTCGCCGAGGCCGGCCTCCGCCACCCGCTTCGCGGCCACCTCGGCCTGGGCCCTCGACAGCGTGATCCCCACCGCCTCCACCCCGTGGTGCGCAGCGGCGTGGATGACCATCGAACCCCAGCCGCACCCCACGTCGAGGAGCCGCATTCCCGGCCGCAACCCCAACTTCGAGCAGACGAGCTCGTGCTTGGCCGCCTGCGCCACCTCCAGCCCCACCGACGGGTCGGTCCAGGTGGCGCACGAGTAGGTGAGCGACGGGCCGAGGACGGTGCGGAAGAACTCGACCGGCAGGTCGTAGTGGTGGGCGATCGCCGCGGCGTCACGCGCTTTGGAGTGACGACGGCCCCGCAGCCGGGCCTCCTCGGTCGGCCGGGGCACGGGACGCAACGCCTGCGGACCGGCCCGCCGCGCCAGCATGAGCCACTGGTCGGCCGACAGGCGGGTGGAGCCCAGGCGGTGCCGCAGGGCGAGCAGGGCGAACAGGTCGCCTTCCACGTCGAGGTCGCCGGCGACATAGGCGCGGCCGAAGCCCAGGTCGCCGGGTGCCTGCACCAGGTGGGCCAGGGCGGTGGGGGAACGCAGGACGAGGGTGGCCGCGGCGTCGGAGGGCCCGGCGCGGCTGCCGTCGTAGGCCCGCAAGGCCACCGGCAGGTCGTCGCCGAGGAGCGCGGTCACCAGATCGGCGATCGTCATGCCCGGAGCGTAGGGACGGTGAAGTCGACTGTCGAGAGGGCCTCCTCCCAATGCTGCGCCCGGGCGCGGGCGGCGCGCCAGCGGTCGCGGTCGGTGGCCCGCCGGGGCTCGACCACCCGGGCGGGCCGCCACAGCGTGCCGACGTGGGTGAGATCCGGGAACAGGCCGGTGGCGAGACCGGCGAGGTACCCGGCACCGACGGTGGTGGCCTCCTTCACCGGCGCGACCTCCACCGGCCGGCCGGCGGCGTCGGCGAGGGCCTGCAGGAACGTCGGGTTGGCGGCCATCCCGCCGTCGACCCGCAGGGAGCTGATCGGGCCGCCTCCGTCGGCCTCGGCCGCCTCCACGAGGTCGGCACCGGCGTGCGCCACCCCTTCGAGCACCGCGCGCACCACCTCCGGCGCGCCGGTGCCCCGGGTGAGGCCGAGCAGCGTGCCCCGGGCCCCGTAGTCCCACACCGGCGTACCCAGGCCGAGCAGGGCGGGCACGAACCACACCCCGCCGGTGTCGCCGCAGCGCGCCGCGACCTCGTGGCTTTGCTCGACCGTGGTGATGAGCCCGAGGTCGTCCCGTAGCCATTCGACGTTCGTCCCCGCGGCGAGCATCACCGCCTCCAGGCCCGGGGTGTCGCGCCCGTCGAGCCGCCAGCAGGTGATCGGGAACGTGCCCGCAGGCCCCCGGGTCTTGAACGGTGGCGGCGTCTCGAGCACCCGGTCGAGCATCGCGCCGGTGCCGAAGGTGATCTTCGCCGGTCCCGGGGCGACGCAACCCTGCCCGAGGAGGGAGGCCTGCTGGTCGCCGACGAGTGCGGCGAGCGGCGGGTGGCCCGGCAGCGCGGTGGCGGGGGCGAGCACCTCGGCGCTGTCGACGACCTCGGGCAGGGAGGCGCGCGGGATGCCCAGTGCGTCGAGCAGCTCCGGGTCCCAGTCACTCCCGTCGGTGCACCGCAGCCCGGTGATCCCGGCGTTCGACGCGTCGGTGACGTGCGCCGCCCCGCCGGTGAGCGTCCAGGCGATCCAGGTGTCCACCGTCCCGGCCAGCAACGCGTGGCGATGAGCGGTCCCGGCCCGGGCGAGGAGCCATTCGAACTTCGTGGCCGCGAGGTTCGGGGCGATCGCCCATCCCCGGTCGCGCAGTTCCAGGCAGCGGCCCACGGTGCGCAGGTCCTGCCACCCCAGACCCGGCCCGACCGGTACGCCGGTGTCCCGTTCCCACACCACCGCCGAGCCCCGCTGGTTCGTGATCCCCACCGCCGCCACCGGGGCACCGAAGCGGGCGAGGCTGTCGGTGGCCACCGCCACGGCGGTCCGGGCCATCTCGACCGGGTCGAACTCCACGAGCCCGGGCGACGGGCTCGCCGGCAACGCCGGCTGCTGCACCTCGGCGTTGACCTGCCCGGCGGCGGTCAGCACCCCGGCCCGCACCGAGGAGGTGCCGACGTCGATGACGAGGACCGCGTCGGGGACCGCCACCTGCCGCCCTCAGCCCGCGACCGGGGCGCGCCGGCCTCGGCGGGTCCCGGTCACCACCCGACCGCCCCCCAGGGGTCGGGGAGACCCAGCTTGCCGGGGTTGAGGATCCCGGCCGGGTCGAGCGCCTGTTTCAGGGCCGCCAGCACCGCGTGCGCCCCGCCCAGGGCGTCGGCGACGAACCGGGCCCGGTTCAGGCCCACGCCGTGATGGTGGGACAGCGACGCGCCGTTGGCGAGCGCCGCCCGGGTCCCGGCGTCCCAGAGGTTCCGGTAGGTGGCGTCCCGGTCCTCGGCGGGGGGCCGGGCGGCGAAGGTGAAGTACAGGCAGGCACCGTCCGGGTAGGAGTGGCTCAGGTGCGCGCTGGCGACGAGGGCGTGCGGCACCGACCGCAGTGCTTCGCACACCGCCTCGTAGACGCGGGGTCCGTCGACCCAGCGGACCGACACCTCCATGGTGTCGACCACGTAACCCCGGCTGATGAGGGCCTCGAGGGCGGAGACGTCGTTGCGGTGCTCCAGCCAGCGTCCGACCAGCGCCGCGTCGAGGGTCTCGGTCCCGTCGGCGCCGCCCACCACCTCGTCGACGACCCGCATCGTCGCCTCCACGATCGCCGGGTCGCCCTCGTCGAGCACGAGCAGCACCGCCCGGTCGGGCCCGGTCCCGTAGGACCGGTCGGCCTCGGTGGCGTCGTAGCAGCGCAGCACCGCCGGGGTGGCGCCCCGTTGCAACACCCGGCGGCACACCTCGATCCCCACCGCGAACGATCGCAACCCGTACGCCGCCCGCTGCTCGGCCGCCGGGGCCGGGTGCAGGCGCAGCCGGGCCGCGGTGATGATCCCGAGGGTGCCCTCGGACCCGACGAACACCTGGGTGAGGTCGGGGCCCACCGCGGCCCGGGGCGTGCCGCCGGTCCGGAGCGTGCGCCCGTCGGCGAGCACCACGTCGAGGCCGACGGCCATGTCCTCGATCTTGCCGTAGCGGGTGGAGAGCTGCCCGGCGCTGCGGCACGCCAGCCATCCCCCCACCGTGGACAGGTCGATCGACTGGGGCCAGTGCCCGAGCGTGAAGCCGTGCCGCTCGCGCAGCTCCGCCTCGAGGGGCCGCCCGAACGTGCCGGCGGCGACGTCCACGACCCCCGAGACCTCGTCGAGGTCGCGGATCCCGGTCAGCCCGCACAGGTCGAGGATCACCCCGCCGTGCACCGGAACGCCCGCCCCGCACACGCCGCTGCGGCCCGCCGCCGCGGTCACCGGCACCCGTGCCTCCGAGCAGATGGCCAGCACCTCGGCCACCTGCGCCGCCTCGGTGGGGCGCACCACCGCGCCGGCTCGCCGGCCGATCCCACCGGTGGTGGCCCACGCCATCGCCAACGGCCACCAGTCCCGGCTCGCCTCCACCACCGTCTCGTCGTCGCTGCGCACCTCGGCGCCGGTCGCGGACAGCCGGGCCGCGGTGCGGTCGTCGACCGCGACCCGCACCCCGGTGACGTGCTCGCGCACCGAGGCGGGCTCGGCGGCGATGCGGATCGGCGGTACCGGGCCCGTCACCGGCTGGCCGTCCGTCACCGGGCGACCCCCGCCCCGAGCCCCGCCGCGTCCCGTTCGGCGGCCAGCGCGGCCCGGAAGCACGCCACCTCGTGCCGTCGCCGGGCGTCGTCCCAGCCGAGCTCGCGCCCGATCAGGGTCGCCACGTCGTCGACGGCGGACCAGGTGGCTTCCCACGACAGCAGCCGGGCCCGGGTCCGCCGGCTCAGGACGTCGTCGAGGGTGCAGGCCATCTCGTGGCGGACGGCGAAGACCGCCTCGGCGGCCCGGTAGGGCAGCCCGGGCACGAGTGGACCCGCGAGCCCCGGTTCGCCCTCGGCGAGGCGCAGCACCTCGGCGGCCTCCGACCCGAACCGGCGGGCGAGGTGCGCGTCGTCGGGGACGGGTCCCTCGGCGCCCACCAGCGGCAGCCGCTTCGTGCGACACCGGCCTCCCCGACCGAGCCGGGCCACGACGACGTCCAGCGTGTCGGCCGCCATGCGCCGGTAGGTGGTGAGCTTCCCGCCGGTCACCGTGACCAGACCGCTCGGGGACGTGTGCACCTGGTGGCGGCGCGACAGGTCGGCCGTCTTGTCCCCGACGCTGCCGCCGCTCACCAGCGGCCGCAGCCCGGCCCAGGTGGCGACGACGGCGTCGGGGCCGGGCGGGTCCACCAACGCCGGGCGCAGCGCCCCGAGCAGGTACCCGACGTCGTCGGGGGTGCAGGTCACCTCGTCGAGCGGCCCGTCGTAGTCGGTGTCGGTGGTGCCGATGTAGGTGACGTCGCCCCAGGGCACGACGAAGATCGACCGGCGGTCCCTCGGGACGGGCAGGATCGCGGCGATGTCGTTGCGGACCCGTTCCCAGGGCACGGTGATGTGCACGCCCTTGGCCGGTCGGAGCGACCCGGGGTCGGCACCCTCGTCGAGGGCGCGCAGCTCGTCGGCCCACACCCCGGTGGCGTTCACCACACAGTCGGCCCGCACCTCGATCCGCTCACCGTCGGCTTCCACCACCGCCCCGGTGATGCGACCGGCCGGGCCGCCCGCCCCGGCTGGTGGTGGCGTCTCCGGGCCGGGAGCGACGCCGCGGGTGAACCCGACGACCCGGGCGTGGTTCAGGACCACCGCGCCGTGACGGGCGGCGGTGCGGGCCACGGCGAGGGTGAGCCGGGCGTCGTCGGCCTGGGCGTCGTAGTAGAGGTAGGCCGCGGCGAGCCGGTCCTCCCGGAGGGTGGGCATGTGGGCGAGCGCCCGGCGGGTGCGGATCCGCCGGTGCACCTTGCCGATACGGGCGCCACCGGTGAGGTCGTACAGCCACAGCGCCGAGCCG
>Ga0308410_1002071_pt1 | contig 11589 bp, 6 predicted proteins | sample HotsprOSTMatCore_FD_203467 | JGI IMG/M metagenome (GOLD analysis project Ga0308410, IMG submission 203467) | Hot spring phototrophic mat microbial communities from Octopus Spring, Yellowstone National Park, Wyoming, United States -... | ecosystem: Environmental > Aquatic > Thermal springs > Hot... | reverse complement strand
GAGATCAAAGTTTTGGAAACGTGGGTTGGCGGAAAGCGAGTCTTCCAAACAAACCCGTAGAAAACAGGGCCTTCCCAAGCTCCCGGGTATCCAAAGGAGGCGAACCCTTGCCCCTCTAATCCTAATGAAAGCCTGTGTGTTCGGCGAAGGTTCCTCCGCTGAAGAATTTCTCTGGCGGCCCATTTCCCCATTTTTGAGGTTTGTACGTATGCGGGCTTGGCGCGCAAGATACACATCCACAGGCCTAAAGGTAACTCCAAAGAAAGATGGGCCCTAATATTCGACCTGGGGAGTCGAGTGCCGGAGGGTCCTCCCAAAGAGCCGGGTTTTCCGCCAGTTTGATCCGTTTTTCTGTCGACCCCAGCCCCCTGGGTTGGTTGCGACCGGGTGGCCCTGTGCCCGCCCGCCGGCTCCGAGTTCGCAGTACGGGCTGGGATAGCTTTATGTTCGGAAGCCCTATCTCCCCAATCTCCCCGCTTGGAAAACGCTTCCGATTGCGGTAGCCTATGATGTTACTCTGACAAGGAATGCTATGCTGGACCATTTATAAGCGAGTCCTGTAACTCCCATTTGGAGAGTTCGTCAGCGGTTCGGCGAGGATTTCGGAAGGGCCTTGTAAGGAGCTGAACGCTTGGCCTCGAGCCAAACCAACCCGGCGGAAAAGCAGTACTTTGATTTGGGAGACAACGGGTTCAGCGGCTCGAGGAGAAAAAGTTAAGGCTACCAGTCTTTGTTTCTTACAATCAGCAGGTTACTAGTGTTTCTGGGAGGCGGTCGCAGGTCCCCGATCGGGTTCCTCGGGTGGCTGCCGGGGACCAAGGCAGTTCACAAGAGGGCGAAGCCCATTCATTCCTCTTTCGCTCTCGGGCAGCACCCCGGAAGAAAAAAGGGCGACCCTTATGGCAAAAGAGAAAGGAATTGAGGTTTCTGGCGTCGTGACCGAGGCTTTAGCAAATACCCGCTTTCGAGTGAAACTGGATACTGGCCACGAGGTCCTCGCCCACGTGGCGGGGAAAATCCGCAAGAACTTCATCCGGATCGTGCCCGGCGATCGCGTAACCGTCGAGCTATCCCCGTACGATCTCACCCGAGGGCGAATTACCTACCGCGAAAGGTAGTGCTTCTCCCCACTGATTACCCACATGGGAACCTAAGTAAATCAAGTGTTGCTCCAATCTTCGGGGAGCCGAATTTACGGTTCATCCACCTTCCGAAGACCTACTCCGGTTTGGTCTTCGCCGATTGTTCCACATAAGCCCCAGCACTAATGCTGGCGGCTTGGTAACTAGAAGCTTGGTTTCAGAGCTGGCCTTCAGCCTCCTCTTGTACGATCTTTGGCTGGGAATTACTTCCTGCACGCTCAAGAGCTTTAATCGGCCCGAAAGAACCTGCGTCAAGTCCTCGGCCTTCGCTCACATTCTCCCCTTGGTTATGCTTGTTCCCGAAAGCCACACCCGGTACAATTCTGCCCGAAAAGCAGGTTTGTTCTAGGGACAGAGCTAGCACTAATCGGCAGCTTGCTAAGCGGTCTTGCTTGTCCTTCCGCGAAAACTTTGCTTTATAGGTGTAACTTTCGGTCCCCAACAACTCGTAACTCTCAAGCGGCTAAGGAGATTTTCGAATGGCACGCGTGTCGAAAGCCTCGGTAGTGCTAACAGGTTTGGCTGGCTTAGTCTTCTTTTGGAATCAAGGGGGGAAAGCTGAGCCGTTTGAACCCCATGTCGTCGTCTCAGTGGCCAGCTATAACGAGCTAAAGAACGACCTACGTTATGTTGGGGGTGTTTTGGGAAATCCGCAGTGGGCGGATATCCTTGAGGGCCTAATCTTGCTTAATACCCGGGGCCAATTCCCTCAGGTGTGGGACCAAACCCGCCGATGGGGAGTAGCCATCCAGCTAGATCCGGAATCCATTCTCCTGGGTACTCAGATGCCCGAAGCCTCCGCGGTGGTGTTCATTCTTCCCGTGACCAATCTAAAGCAATTCCTCACCTCCGTCGAAGGGTTGCTGGGCGTGGCCGAATCGGTTGAGCCAGGGATATTTCGTGTCTTTCCTCCGGAGGGGGAACCGCTTTACTTCAAACAGCAGAATCGGTGGGTGGTAGCGACGACTAAACAAGGCATTCTGGCTTCCGTTCCGTCTGATCCTTCAACTCTCCTCGCGGGGGTAGGAAAGGAGCACGATTTGGCCATCCAGGTCAACTTTGGCCGCTTTCCGGTCGAGCTTCAGGACCATCTCGCCAAGCAGTTGACCGAAGCCATAGATTCGCAGGTGGAACGTGCACTGGCGGAATCCGAGGAACTAGTTGCAGGAAGCAAACAGGGCACTGAATGGATCCTGCGACAGGTCTCGAGCTATTATGGGGATTTGGATCAATTAGTGTTGGGACTAAACATTGACAGGGAGAGCGAAAAACTTGCTGTGGAATTTGCGATGACCGCCACTCCTGGGAGTGTCGGTGCCAAATTAGGCGATCGCTTGATCGCAACCCAGTCGCGGTTTCTAGGCCTGGGCGAGCAGGATGCTTCCGTGACTGTGCGGTTTAGTGCTCCTATCGGCGACACCCTGGCTTGGGAGGTCGAACGAGAACTCCAGAACCTGCGGCGACAGAGTTTAGAAGCGATAGCTAAAGAAACCAGTAAGGAAAAAGCCCAATCGGCCCGGAATTTCACCAACAAGTTGCTGGATCTGATGATCGACATCCTAGCGAAATCCAATGTCGAAGTGGCTTTTGCAATGTGGTCAACCCCTGGAAAGGCCGGTGCCATCTTGGCTGCCGAAACCACAGATGTCCGCAAGGTAAACGATTTCCTTCAGGTGGTAGAAGAACTGGTCAGCAAGGAACCTGATCTGCATGCAGTTATCCGACCCGAAGTAGAACAAGTGGACGGGGTCGTCTTGCACCAGGTGTTGGTAAGAGTTCCTTCCAACATTCCGGAGCGGGACGAAATCGTAAGGCTGTTTGGGCAGGATGAGATCGAACTTGTTGCCGCCGTGGGCAACCAAATAATGATTTTGGGGATGGGCCCCGGAACCACGGAGCGGATAAAGGCATTGGTTCGGTCCGCCGGGGCACCCAAAAAGGCCGAAGGTAACGTACTCGCCTTGCAAACGGAGCTTCTGAGCCTCGCCACTTTTTCTGAGCATTTCTCTGCCGAGGCGAGCCAACGTGAGGAGGCCGCCCGTTTGGCTGCAGTTCTAAAAGAAGTGGGGGAACCTGTTCGGCTGGAATTCTTTGTGGGAGCGATCCCCCGCGGGTTGAGGTTCCGCTTCCAGACCGACGGTGCCATTTTGAAGATCCTTCCTGTTCTGCTGCAATCCCAAGCTGGCCCGAGGTTGCCCATCAGCCCGCCCTTCGGACCGGCTCCGGGCCTTCCGGTTCCGGGACTTCCTGCCCCGTCGGCTCCGCGATTCTAAGCTTTTTTTGCCATCTGTGGTCACCTCCGAAGTTCGGTGCTGAGTGAAGGCCTCGGGCAGGTCCAGGAGGTTTCCTCGGCCGGCAACCCGCTGGAAAGAAATTCTCGGCAGTCCAAGCCGGTTCAGGTAACAGCTTCATCGCAATTTTGGAAGGATCCAGGCAAAGCCCCGCCTCTACCCATGCCGTTCTATCACCGGCAGCGAAGAAGCTTTCCCTCGCAAAAAGCTCCCTGCTCTACCCGAAAGATACTTGTCGGGCTGATATGCTGGACGCATGTCGATGTGGGTTTTGTAGCCACAGAATCCGCGGGTTTTCGGCCTTTGGCCCATGAGCTGCCGCGGTCGTCAAGTAGGACATTAGGGGATAAGTAAGAAGCTCGAGATTCTGGCCACTTGCCAACAGCTTCCAATGTGGAGTATTGCGGAGGTCGCTATGGAACTTCAGTTTCACCGGAAATCCCTTTTCGTCGAGGGGGCCTCCGGAGTGATTGCAAAACTTTCACCATTTAACCTGCGACCTCCGTTAATAATCCCTCGATTGGCCCGTCTGGCAGATTTGCCCAAGCGATCGGTTGAGACGTTCCGGAAATCCGGACTTTGAAAAAATGTAAGCGACGCCGATTTTAACCGGGGATCGGAGGGTATCACTGGCCGGAGAAGAGCTCAAGCCGGCGACAATAATGTTTCTCTTATAGGCCAACCAGCAAAGGACAAGCCCGACCTAAAAAGAGTAACCAACATGCCGTCGGAAGCCAGGAAGGGCACACATACTTTTACCCCCGACTTACTCCTGGCCGCGGGAGAAACTCGCTAGTCTCCTGCTCCTTATCAGAACGATCAGAATCCCCTCGATGCAGCAACCACCTCAAACGGGATCGCTGGCAGAACACCAACCGGTACCAGTCGAGGAGCCATGCCGCGAGCTGTCCTCTGCATCAGCAGTTCCACGAGGAGGTTACCCTTCAAGCCCGGTTGGACCTTCTCCGGGTCGGCCTTCACTTCCAAAACCATGCCCAGCAATCCCTGGCGGAGTTCTCCCAGGCTTACCCCTTCGGGAGCGTCGCGAAGCCGGAATTTGGTGTCCTCACCGAAGACACCCCGGCCCCCGGGGAAGCGGATTTCTCCAGTTCCCCCTGCAGGGATTTTAATGGGAGAACTAGCATCAAATCCCCAAGCCGGCCCCGAAAACCGACGCACCGGTCCCCCAGAAACCAATCCACGATCAGCCGGGACCAAGTGGCGGTAGAAGAACGCTTGCATAAGATCGTCGCAGGCCACCGCCTCGTGTTCAGTCTTTTTGCCTTCCCACTCAGCCCAGGCCACTATTCCCAAGGGATATTCTGCTGCGGCGAGGCCGGCACCTACCGTCAGGGTAACCACGACGTGCTCCTGACCGGCGGGTATCCAATTCCCACTCAACCTCCAGCCGGGGGGTGAATCCTTCAGAGCCAGAAAGATATCCCCCTCAAACCCGTCTTTTCGGACAACCCAAACATCTACAGGAACAGGCACCCCGCCGGTGACGTTCAACGTACTGGGGGCAAAGCGAACTGCAAAATCGGGTTTGGGGCGACTGATCCGCAACCGGTAGGCAAACTCCTCTCCCCCTTGCCGCTGGATGTCGGCCAACTGGATAAATATGGGGCCAGTTTTTGTCGCTTTGAAGCGAACATAAGAATCCGCTTGATGGGTGATCAACCCTGCCGTTTTGTCATCAAAGTCGTCATTACTGGCTAATAAACTTCCTTCGACATCCAGAATGCGAAGGACGGAGTCCAAGGGTGAACCCAAACGCCGGGCTAATACCTCCGCCACCCACTCCTCGCCGGCGGTCACATCGAGTCGAAAGACATCCACGTCCTCGGGTGAGGAGATCTTTCCATTGAGGATCAGCTCCCCTTGGATCCGCTGGGCCGTCCCTAGGGAACCATTCGGTTCCTTCTCGTCTCCATCAGGCAAAGAATCTGCCACAAAGGGTACCCGATTCCAATGTCCTCCCTCGAAAAGCTGCAAGATGCGGATGCCTGAACTGCCCTCCGTAAGATCGATCTCCAACCTTGCCTGGGGCAAATTCCATCCGACCAACTCCACCGCAACTTTCTTACCCAACTGCCCTCCCAGAGGGAAGATCCCCGTCACCACAGGAAGCTCGCCGATGAGCAGTCGATAAACGAAATCCTCACGACCCCGATACAAAGCATCGGTCACCACAATGGTATACAAACCATCTCCGGGAACCTCAAAAAGAAGCACAGGGTCGGGATGGAATCGCCAGTCGTCAGCAAAAGCGACCTGGCGGCCACTCGAATCGGTAAGAGAAAGTATTCCTTGAAACCAGCCCGGCACAGCGTCGGCCAAATAAGGAATTACTGCCCTCCCCGCCAAGGCAAAAACCACCTTTTGCCCCTTCCTCAACGGCAACTGAAAACGATCTACATCTCCCGGTAAAACCTGGCCATTGACAATCAGGGGCCCGGGTAGATTCTCCAAAGACATCGGCTCCCGATCGTTCGGCTCATTTTCTACCACTTCTGGCCAAATATCCACCTGAAAAATGATGGGGTTCGATACCCCGCTCCGGTTTCTTACACGAATGTGATACTGGCCAGGAGGTACATCGGGTGCGATCGTGACCTCTGCCACAACCCGTTCTGCAATTTGCGGATTAGGTTGTCGTTTGGGATCCATTCGAATCCGCCGATACTCCTCGAGAGCTCGGATTTGTTCCATAGTCACACCCATTTCCTGGGCCACCTTTTGGAAGAGCCCCTGAGCCCCGAAACGAGCCCGACCGGATTGAGTTCGGAGCAGCTCTTGCACCTTCTCGCGGATTGCCTGAAGTTTCTGCATCAAATCATTAATTTCCCGCTGTGTGAGGGGCCGAGAGTAGTCCAAAACCTTGAACTCAATCCCGGGGTGACTCGTGAAAATCCTTTCCACACCCTGAAGATACTGCCCGCCAATGGTGATCTGGAAGGTTGTACCGCTTTGACCTCCCGCAGGGAAAACATAGCCAATTCGGGGGCTATTCTGGGTTAGCTGAGCCGCGGCCGGCCTGCCAAGGCTACTCACAACCAAAATCGCCCCAAGCATCAGGGCTGGCCCCCGACAAAACCACGCCACCCTATTTGACTTGGGTGCTCGCTCCTTACCCCCGACGGGTGCCAATCGATCCCCGCACATTGTTTTCCGCTCCTTTCGACGGTTGAAAACCATCGTTCTCTTAAACGGAGAATCTGTCCCGAAACTCGGTCGCACTATCCCGGGCTTGTGAGCCACTCGGTTTGCCCCCTTCCGTGTTGTATCTGTCTTTACCATCTTGCATCTTTCTTCAGGGGTACGGGAGCCGGCATTCCACATCGCCGACTCCAGCTGCCGAGAATCCCCTTTCCGCTGGCAACGGTCCGAACAACCCGTAGAAAATAGCCCCGAAAATCACAGCAAATGTTCTCAACCCAAGCCTCTTACCCACTTTGGCGAAGCCCCCAAAGGGCACCCGGCATCCCAGAACAAACACGTTGCTTTTGGAACATAAATTCACTAGCCAACTGCCTGCTGTTCCTACCAAATCTCTGGAACTCCACCTTTTGGCCAATTCTTCGATACCAGGAAGGCCCGTAAAAGCATTCTGCCCCGAAAGTCCAACCCTAAAACCGCGCGCGAAGCTTCACCTGCATAATCAGCAAGTGTTCCCCCGCAGTTAACCCCCATTGCAAACCGTTCGGGCCAGGAGGACCAATAGCCTTTCTCCCAATGCCGTTCGTAAGGGGTTTCTAACCACCTTTCGCCCGGCAATTGCGATCCGACATCAGCGACCGATAACGGGAAATTCGCTGCCCGCACCCGGCAGGAATGTTCCGCTAGCTCATTATCTCCGTAAGGAGACCTCCCTGCTGAGCATATTCCTGTTTTGAAGGTAAAAGCGGTACATCGAAGCCCTGAGGGTGGCGTAAGGTAGTGGAGGGATCAATGCCGATGAGCTTGTATACACTGCCGATCAAATCGGAAGGATAAACGGGGCGACTTTTCACATAAGCCCCGACCTCGTCACTTTCCCCCACAACGCAACCACCCTTAAAGCCGCCCCCGGCTACTAAAGCGGAGAATACGTGGCCCCAGTGATTGCGACCACCGTTCCACGGCGGTTCCCACTGGACCCGTGGCGTCCGTCCAAACTCACCATAGGCGAGCACGATTGTGCTCTCCAACAACCCCTTGGCCGCCAAATCAGCGAGCAAGGCAGCCAAAGCGCGATCAAATTCCGGCAACTTCCGCCGCATAATCGTAAAATGCTCTTTGTGTGTATCCCACCCCTTGTAATTGATTGTGATAAACCGTACACCACGCTCGACCAGTCTTCGAGCCACCAAGCAGGATTGTCCAAAGGTGTTACGGCCATAGCTGTCGCGAACTTCCTGCGGCTCTTGTGCCGGATCGAATGCCTTGCCACTCTCTCCTAAGATTAGATCGTATGCCTGCTCTTCTGCTTCGATCAACTCCTGGATTTGCGGGTGGTCGGGGAGTTGTTTTCGGAGGGTATCGAAGCGAACCAGAAGTTCCCGCCGGCGGCGTTGCACCGATTCTGTTGTCCCCGGAGTAATAATTCCTTCCACGGCAAATGGCGTGCGAGCCGGGTCTCCACCGGTGGCGAAAGGTTTAAATCGCGGCCCCAAAAAACCAGCCTCGGAGAACCGGCCTTGCGGCTCGGTAAGGACCACATACGGCGGAATCAGACTCGCTGTGGCAAGGCTCGTCCCTTGTGTCGCAAAATACGTGATTACCGCACCAAAGTGCGGATAAACGATCCGATCTCCAGGCATCCGACCGGTCTGGACCAAATAGGAGGCCGTCTCGTGCGAATTGACCCCGTGGGTCATGCTGCGAATCAAGCTGTATTTGTCCGCCTGCTTCGCCAGTTCGGTCAGATATTCGCCAATAACGATGCCATCGACATTAGTCGGGGCCACCTTGGAAAAGGGGCCACAATAGTCGTATCCGGCGTCCGGCTTGGGATCAAAGGTATCCAAATGGCTGGGGCCTCCCCACATCCAAATTTGAATGACTGCCTTCGCCCGGCCGGGGGAACCCTCAGCGGCCGCTTTGGCTAGCCCCAGCCCGTACCGACCTGCCACCGAAAGCCCTAGGAAACCGAACACTCCCCGCTGGAGGAACGTCCGCCGGCCAAACTCCTCACACTGCTGACTGCCCTCGTTCCCACCCCCAACGTGCAACACAACCTCGCGAATCCGTTGGTCTCCCACCATTGCTAGGGCCTCCCTCGAAACAGGGTGTAAGAATCAACCCGTCTGACCTGATTGTCGCATGCCTTTAGTAACTTTGTATGGTTGTTCCTCCTGCTCCTCCTCAGTTACACGAAGCTCCAAGCAAAACTAATTTCCTTCGGCGAGTCCGGGCGGCATCCACCCTCGTTGCCCCACGAATCTTTTGGCCCAAAGCCCTGCCGTTGCTACCCCTATTTCTGCCCCCCATGGACTCCTAACGACTGGTACATGGCTCGAGTACCCCGGGTTTCCCCCTCATTCAGTGGCGATACAGGAACTCGGAACTATTAATCAGAGCCCATGCCAAGTCGCTCAGATCCACCGATCGCCGGAAACCCGAAAGGTTCCGAGCCTCCGCCATTTCTTCCGGTGTGGGATAACGCGAAAGAATTCTTAAGTAGAGTCGCTCGATAGCCTGACGCGGATCGCTCGCAGCCCTCGCAAAAGCCAAACCCGGCCCTTGTTGAATTTTCCGCAAAATATGGCTGGAATTGAGCAGATGGAGTCGCTGGCCTGCGGTCAACCGGTTAATCCGCTCGGAAAAATACCCCGTGTCCCGAGGCGGCCGACCAAAAAGTTCCAAAAAACTGCTCGTGATGCTTGCATCGGCCAAAGAAATGGAACGCTCCCATTCCGGCACGATGGTGTAGGGCTCGGGGATCATGCTCCAGTAGTCTTCCGCGGTACCCGTGATCTGGTCGATAGCATCGATTAACACCTCCGCTTCCAAACGCCGTAACGGGTAGGAGGCGAAATACTTCGGTGCCTCCGGGTGCGAGGAGCGGGGAATCGGCGACAACTGGTACGTTTGAGAGGAACAAATCAATTTGTAAATGTGCTGCAAGTTGTAGCCGGAGTTCACCAGTTCCTCGGCCAAATAGTCCAGCAATTCTGGAATCACCGGGGGATTATCGGGCCGGAAGTCGTCCGGCTCGTGCACAATTCCCCGCCCCAACAGCCAAGCCCAAACCCGGTTGACGACAGCTCTTGCAAACCACGGATTCTCCGGCCGGATCAGCCAATCTGCAAAGATTTCTCTCGGATCTCGATCGGCAGGAAGTGCTACCACCGTACCATCAGGCAGCACACCCCGGGTAGGCAAAGGTCGTCCTTGCTCTGCAGCCGCATGGGTGGGATCCCAAACAACAATTTCTTCTTTCCATTCTCCTGTCTTCTTGTAAGATACCTGACTAAAAAACACGGCCATTTGATGCAGCTTCTCCGGGGGCCAACGATCGGCACGACATCCCATAAACGTCAGGGCAACCGCCGAGGCCAACCCTGTGGGCGACCGATCGGAAACAGCTCGATAAAAATTCACCGCCGGTACCCGAAAGTTACTTCCACTCGAGGTAAGTAATTCCCTCGCGAACTTGTCATAAGGCATGTTCTCCGCAATTGCCGCCCATAACCATCGGGCATAGGCCTGAACGGCATTTGGCCAAAGATTGATCGGAAATTCCGACTTGATCCGCAGAACATCACCCCACCGGAGCGTCCAAAAATCGGCAAATTCCCGCCGTTGGAAAAGGGAATCAATCACTCGTTCCCGTTTGTTTGGAGAAGAGTCTGCAAGAAATTCCCGTACCTCCTCCTCCGTAGGCAAGGTACCGATTAAATCCAGGTACACTCGGCGAAGAAACACTGCATCCGAACAAGGCCGGGCGGGTTGTATTCCCAATTCCTTCAATTTGCCGAAAACCAATTCATCAATTTTGTTCCGAATTTGAGGTTCCCCGGACGCTTCGAACACCGAGACATTTTCCGCCCAAATCCGACGTTGCCCTCCCAAGATAACTGCCGCCGCCAGGGTGAGAACCACGGGCACTGCCCGAATGGATATCCACGGAATCTGCCAGCAAAGCTGCAATCTTCCCTTCACCGACCAAACCGCACACATCTTCCCGAAGATCATCTGGATGTTCTCCCAAGAGCGTTTGTCAAAGGCGGCGATCCCGCACGTGATTGCCGGCCGCCGAGATTTTTCAAAGCATCCCCCCTCACTCGCCAAGCAATAACCTGGGCCTCTTTTGCCCGAATTCGGCAGGAAATTTAAAGCCAGCCGGAAGTGGAGCTCCTTTGTTCTTACTCACAACTCCCAGCCCCTTACCGATGTACTTCTCCCGTAACCGGGGATACTTCTACAGTAACCACTACAGCAACCGCGGAGTGCAACAAATTCTCCCACAATCCCTCTGTCCTTTACAAAATTGTTTAAACATGGTGACAAGTACCACGCAAGCCACGTCACCCGGAGCACGTATCCTGCCCCGAAAACCTACCAATGTGGTGCCGACTGCTGGAAAAAATTTCACCAAAGGCGAGCATCCTCCACACACGACAGGTGGAGCCAGCGGACCAGCGATCCCAGGAGAGGTCGCCCGCACGCAAATACCGAGGACCGCTACCCCCGAAGGCCAATTCATCCCACCTGGACGATCGCTATCCGCCACCCCGCCGAATATCTTGCCCACCCCCGAAGGCGGAAAGATTACCGTTGTACCCAAGGTTCTTGGACCTGAGTCTTCCCCTTATGCGGCAGAGACCGACCGAATGCAGGCGGGGGGCCGACCAGCAGATCCTAGCTCTCCCCCGGAACTTTCCGGGTCCACAACGCCCCCAGGGACTGCCCGAACCCAGGCTTCGCAAGCAGCCCCCGGGGGGAGCCGGTTTTTCACCCTCTTGAAGCTGGCAGGAGTGCCGCTCCCGTAGTTCCTTTCCGGATGTCGCCATCCCACAGGCGGCATGGACGGTCCAAGATAGAAACATGCACCGGGAGATTTGACCGTTGGCATCTCTCTCAATACTTATAAACACCTTAGGCCGGGCTCCTGGCCCCTCTTAGGTTCCAAAAAATATCTTGGGGGAGCTCCTTCCAAGCCCCCGATTCAT
>Ga0308410_1002070_pt1 | contig 11589 bp, 10 predicted proteins | sample HotsprOSTMatCore_FD_203467 | JGI IMG/M metagenome (GOLD analysis project Ga0308410, IMG submission 203467) | Hot spring phototrophic mat microbial communities from Octopus Spring, Yellowstone National Park, Wyoming, United States -... | ecosystem: Environmental > Aquatic > Thermal springs > Hot... | reverse complement strand
ACTCCTCGTGGAGTTCGAACGCCACAGGCAACTGGAAGTAGCCCAGACAGCGCCCGCACTCCAGCCACACGACCGTGTGGAACGCGCCCGATAAGCGCAGAATCCGCCCGCCGCTCTCGGCAATCAGTGTGCCGCGAATCGGCTCCGCCAGCGGGGGAGCTTCTTCCCGCTCCAGCCAGAGTTCGATCGGGTACTCTACGCGCCGTCCAGGATGCTGGACGACATCATTCAAATCCAACCGATACACTTTCATCGCAGCTCCCCCTGTAGCCGCTGGCTACGGTCTATAAGTGTACCCTATCGCGACGCGATGTGCAACTCGACGGGCGGGTATACTGCTTTCGGTGCGACGGCGGAGGTGGGTTATGGCGTTGGGACTGTTGGGTGTAGCGCTGATTCTCGCGGGGTTTGCGGTCGGGCGGTGGACGCGCGTGCGCGGGGTGGCTGTGCCTGCGCCTGTGGCGGAGCCTGTGCGGATTGCTGTGCTGGGCGATTTCCACCTTGTGGACGAGGCGAGCCTGCGCCACGCCCGCGCATGCCTCGAGACGGCGATGGCGCAGCAGCCTGATGTGATTCTGCTGGTCGGCGACTATGTGCATACGCATCATGGGCTGCCGTATCTGAGGCGTGCGCTGCAGGGCGTGCGTGCGCCGCTGGGCGTGTACGCCGTGCTGGGCAACCACGACCACTGGTCGGGCAAGGACGCCGTGATGCGCGCCCTGCAGGAATCGGGCGTCGTCGTGCTGGGCGAAGCGAACCGCACGGTGCGCAAGGGCGATACGCGCCTGACGCTGGTGGGCGTCTATGACCTGCTGTGCCACAAACCGCACTGGGAGCAGGCGTTTCGCGGGGTTCCCGCCAAGCCCGACCACCCCGTGATTCTGCTTTCGCACAATCCTGACGCCGTGTTGTCGCCGTATCGCGACCGCACGACGCTAATCGTGTCGGGGCACACGCATGCGGGTCAGGTCTGGGCGCCGACCACGGCGCACCGCGTGATGCAACGGCTCTTCGGGCGCAGCTACATCCCCAAAACGCGCTACGGAACCGCCCACCCCTACGGACTGTATCAGGAGGGCGAGACCTACATCTACATCACCAGCGGCGTCACGCACGGGCGCGCTGTGCCCCGCTGGTACACTCGCCCAGAGGTAAGTCTCATCGAGCTGATTCCTGAGCCGTGCGACGGAATGCGTGCCCGCAGAGGACAAGTCGCCGTATCAGCAGTTGGGGGCTCCTGCCAGCCCTAACAAGCGCGGCAAGGCGTGGAGACACCCTGTGAGGTATACTCCCATAGTGTTGCATTCAGGAGGCAGGGCGCGTGTCCAGCACGAAATATATCTTTGTGACGGGCGGAGTTGTAAGTTCGATAGGCAAGGGTATCGCTGCCGCCAGTCTGGGAAGGCTCCTGCGCAGCAGGGGCTATACTGTTGCCCCCCTCAAGATGGATCCCTACATCAATGTCGACGCGGGCACGATGAACCCGTATCAGCACGGTGAGGTGTTCGTGACCGACGACGGCGCAGAGACCGACTTGGACCTGGGACACTACGAGCGGTTTCTGGATGTGAACTGCACGCGCCACTCGAACCTTACCACAGGGCGTGTCTACAAGTCGGTCATCGACAAGGAGCGTCGGGGCGACTATCTGGGCGCGACGGTGCAGGTCATCCCGCACATCACCGACGAAATCAAGGAGCACATCCGCCGCGTGGGGCGCGAGCAGAACGCCGATATCGTGATTGCCGAGGTGGGAGGTACAGTCGGCGACATTGAGAGCCTGCCGTTTCTGGAAGCCATTCGCCAGTTCCGCAAGGATGCAGGCGCGGAGAATGTGATGTATATCCATGTCACCCTGATTCCCACCGTCGGGCGTTGGGACGAAATCAAGACCAAGCCCACCCAGCATAGCGTGATTCGGCTGCGCGAAATCGGCATCACCCCCGATGTGCTGGTTTGTCGCACGCGCGTGCCCTTGCCCGACGAGGTACGCGCCAAAATCTCGCTATTTACCGATGTAGCACCTCACGCGGTTATTGAATCGCTTGATGTAGAGACTATTTACGAAATACCGTTGCTTTTTGAACGGGCGGGTCTGGCGCGGCTGACTCTGCGCCGACTGGGGTTGCCCGACCTGACGCCTGACCTAAGCGAGTGGGAGCAAATCGTGGCGCGGCTTAAACACCCCCACGCTCGCTGCCGAATCGCGTTGGTGGGGAAATACATCGAAAATCGCGATTCGTATATCAGTATCGCCGAAGCGTTCCAGCATGCAGGCGCGGCGAACGACGCAGCAGTGGAGATCGAATGGGTAGACTCTTCAGAGTTAGAGGAAGTAGACGCGGCGGAGCGGCTGGCACATGTGGATGGGATACTCGTCGCACACGGCTTCGGAGGGCGAGGTGTGGAGGGCAAACTGAAGGCGATTCGCTACGCCCGCGAGTATCGCGTGCCCTTCTACGGCATCTGCTACGGGATGCAGATGGCGGTGATTGAGTTTGCGCGACATGTGGTCGGGTTGGACGGGGCGCACACCGAAGAGGTGGAACCCAACACGCCGCATCCTGTGATTCACCTGCTACCCGAACAGCGTGGCATAGGCGACAAGGGGGGCACAATGCGCTTGGGCACATATCCGTGTCGGTTGCTGCCGCACTCGCTGGCGGCGCGCGTGTACGGAGACACAGTGATTTACGAGCGACACCGCCACCGCTATGAGGTAAACAACGAATACCGCACCCTGCTGGAGCGACACGGGCTGGTGTTCAGTGGAGTCTCGCCTGACAACCGCCTCGTGGAGATTATCGAGCTACCCGACCACCCGTTCTTTCTCGCAGGGCAGTTCCACCCCGAGTTCAAGTCGCGTCCGAACCGTCCCCATCCTGTGTTTGTGGGGCTGGTGCGCGCAGCGTTGAGTCGTCGGGCGCAGAGCGAGACGGGGCGTGCAGCCGTCGAATCGGATACCTATCCCACGCCCCACCGGTAGCCACGAGCAGCGCGATCCCGAACGCTGCGCCGAGATAGCCTGCGTGCGCTGCGCCTACGATGCCTGCCATCGCAGGACCCAGTACATAGCCCAGCGAGTAAAACGCGTGCAGTAGCGCAAGGCTAACCACGCGCAGGTGGTCAGGCGCGCCCTCGAACGCGCCCAAATGCACTGCAGGAAACACTAACCCGAAGCCAACCCCGTATAGCGCTGCTACGCTCCAGAACGCCTGCGGCGCATCGGCAAGCACACTCAATCCCAGAGCGCCCGTTGCAAGGAACACTGTGCCCAGCGTCGCGCGCCCCAGCCACTTGCCGCGTCGTACCGACACCATCAGCGCGATGGAGACCAACGCGAGTAGCCCGAACAGCCGCCCCCGGTATGCCGCGTCGTAGCCCGCCTCCAGCAGTAGCAGCGGCAACGCGAAGGTCAACGCGCCCATCATAAAAGTCATCGCCAGCGTGAGCAGGTACGCACCTCGCAGATTGGGCAGACCGAGCGCCTCGCGCGGATGGATCGACCGCGGCATACTCATCGGGCGTAGCGGCTCTCGAACGCACAGCGCGGCGAATCCGCCGAGGAGCATCAGCACCGCGACAATCCAAAAGAGCGTGGCTTCCCCATAATCGCGCGCGATAACCCCTCCGATTGGGGGAGCCAGCAGCGCGACCAGTCCGATGAGCGCGCCTGTGCTGCCCATCGCGCCCGCGCGGTTCCGCTTACCGTACTCACCAACCAGCGCGAACAGTGCAGGCACAAACACTGCGCTCGTCACGCCGTGCAGCGCTCGAAGTACCATTAGCATCTCTGGGGCGGTCGCCAGCGGGTAGAGCGCTATCAGCGCACCGGCTGCCCACAGGCTCAGCGCCATCGGTAGCCTGCGCCCGAAGCGGTTTATCAGCACGCCCGAGTAAAAGTTCGCCAGCAGATTCGCTAGCGAGTAAAGGCTAAGGATAGCCCCTGCCTGCGCGTCAGTGGCACCAAGCGCGCGCTCTGTGTACGGCGCAAGCACAGGCACAATTGCAAAGGTGTCCAGGAAGGCAACCAGCGCAATCCATCCCAGCGCTGCCCACGCTAGCCGCCCCCCTGCCCGCCGAGTGTCCGTCTCCGTCTGCATTCAGGCATAAAGGATACCCGCTACACACACCCGAACAGATAGTTATAGAAAATGGAGACAGGAGCCTTCGCAGAGCCGATGCGGTAATCGGTCAACACATCGTCTACAGCTGCCAACCCCTCACGCGACCCGTCTAATACCAATCGCCGAGTCAAAGTTTACTAATCACACGGCAAACCCTCCAACGCCTCCCGTATCCAGTCCCAACCCACTAAACGCACCATCCCTTCACGCAACCCACCCAACGCACCCTCCACCGCCGCCAGCTTCGCCTCCAGCGACCCATACACCACACCCTCTACACAACGACGCACCTCACAAAACACACGCTCCACTGGATTCAACTCAGGCGAATACGCAGGCAAATACACCAACTCCACCCCAACCTCTCGCACCTCACGCGCCCGATGAGAACCCGCGTTATCCCACACCACCACCGCTACCCCCAACGCACGCCACTCAGACAACGCCGCCACTGCCGCCTCCTTCCCCAAACGCGCCGACCAACGCCACCACACCTCACCCGACAACGGGTCAACGGCTACCTGCAAGTACCGCCACTCGTACGAACGCTCCACCCGCTGACACAACCTGACCCCACGCACCGTCCAACGCCGACGCACCTGACCAATCAACCCCACCCGCATCGCGTCCACAAACACCACCCGCTGCCCCGCGCGCACCCCCTGCGCCGTCAACGCCTCGCGAAACCCCTGCACTGCGCCTGCAGCGCAGCGTCCGCACGCACCGCCATCGGACGCGGTATCTTGCGCCGAAACCCCAGCCGATGGAAGAGCCGTTGCACCTGACGCTCCGACAGCTCCACGCCCAGTGTCTCGCGACACCACGCGGCTGCCTCGCGGAGCGTGCGAAAGCCTTGCGTAGCGGCGTGCTGGAGGAGCTGTGCCTGCTGGTCAGGGGTCAGCAGGGGGCGCACAGGGATTCGGTTGCCCCCGCGCGTGCGACGGGTGAGTTCGTCCAGTCCCCCTGTGCGATACCAAGTGAGCCATTTTTGGACGGTGCGCATGGACACGCCGACGATTTCGGCAGTTTCTTTGAGGGTTCTGCCGCGTCGGAGCAGGGCGAGGGCTTGGAAGCGTCGGGCGATTTGGGTGTTGGGTGTGTGGTTGTAGTGTGCGTAGAGTTCTTCGGCAGTGTGTTTCCAGTCCACTGTGAGTTTTCGTCCACTCATCGGTGTTCCTCCTATGTGCGAAGTAGGGTGTAAGTATACCTCATTTATGAACTCTGGCTCGGCGATTGGTATAACACTGAATTGTCCAATAACACCACCAGCACCAACCTCACATCCCACGAATCACCACCCCCCAACGCCACACAACATCCATACGGCGTCCGACCCGCCATCCCATACTCAGAATGCACACGCCTATAGCTGTAATCACCCAATCCACCCAAACCCGCACCTAATAAAGTGGTATGTTGGGTATAATTAGGGTACCCTGCATAGGGAAAGGAGGTATCGATGATGATGCGAACAGCACGACTTTTGGGTCTACTGGGCGTAGCGGCGCTAATCAGCGTCGGCAGCACGCAGTCTTTAGCAGACCGATTGCGAGACGCGGGTAGTGTCTCGTTCCGAATCGACAACGCTGACTACGAGGTGAAACTGAATTTTGGTCAGGGCTGCGTTAACAACTTCGCAAGTGGCACGACGGGTGCACAGGCAGGCTTCGTGATAAACTTCGAACCTAGAACCCTGAACTTCACCACGACCATCAGGCAAATCGTTAATGCGATAGACTCTGATGAGCCTGTGCGCTTCGTAGCGTCGGTCAGTGGCAATCGCGTGACTTGGACGGCGCAAGACATCCGTCAGCCAATCTGTACAACCATCACGATTGAGGGCACTGCCTATCCCTTCCGTATCGACAGTGTCTATGGGACTGTTGCTGTTGACCTGGAGTCGATCGACTGCGTGGATGACCCACTGGGGCTGTTGAATCGGAAGGTTAATATTCGGTTGAACAATGTGACCGCTATCTCCGAGGTTGGCTTCACAGGCTTTGCCACCGATGGGGTCTGCACGCCGCTCATCCCTGCTTGTGCCCGCGCGTTTAACTTGCAGATTGCCTCCTTTGGAGGGGCATCACCCGAAGGCGATGTGGACTGCAGCGGCTGTGTAAACGATATCGACCTGCTGGCGGTATTGTTTGCCTTCGGCAATTCTGGTGGTTCTGAAGATGTGAACGGAGACGGCACTGTGAACGACATCGATTTACTGACGGTGTTGTTCGCGTTTGGAACGGGCTGTTGACACGGCAGAGGCTCTCTTTGTTGGGCGGCTCCCCTTGCAGCGAGGGGAGCCGTTTTGCTTACACGGGCGATTTCGAGTCACGGTTGCCACGCGCCCACGAGGTGAAACGAGCCAGTAATCAGCACTAGGTCATCAGCATCGGCGAGCTCGAGGGCGCGCTGGAAGGCGTCTTTGGGGCTGGAAGCGGTCAGCAGGGTGCGCGGTGCGCGAGCGCTCTTGCCTGCCTGCCACGCCTGCGCACTTTGGAGCAGGCTCGCGGGGGTGTGGGCGCGCGGATGCTCCATCGGTGTAAAGATAACCGTGTGGGTGAGGGGCAGCAGGTGGCGTAGGGTGTCGCCAGGCTCATGGGGAGTGAGCATCCCGAACACAAGGATGAGCCGCCGATACTTAAACAGGCGCGGAAGCGACTTTGCCAGCACGGCGGCAGCATCGGGATTATGCGCGCCGTCCAGAACCACGCGCGGCGACTCGGCAACCACCTGCAGCCGCCCTGGCAGGCGTGCCTTGCTCACACCTCGCTCAATAGCGGAGTCTGGGATTGTGTAGCCGCGCGCGCGCAACAGGACCGCGGCTGTAGTCGCGCACGCCACATTGTGCCGCTGGTAGTTGCCAATCAGCGCGGGCTGGAGGGCAATCTCCCACTCGCCACGCCGCACCCGCACAGCAGAATCGGTCGGCGAAGGAAGGGGGGAATACAGAAAAGTGAACTCCGAAATGTGTGAGTCGTCGAACTCCGCACGCGCAACACTATAGAGCGGGGCACAGCGTCGGGCAGCGACCTGTGCGAGCATCGACACAGCCTCAGGCGGAGTCGCGCCACTCACAACAGGACGCCCCGCCTTAATAATTCCTGCCTTCTCATAGGCGATGTCTCGATGCGTCGGTCCTAGACGGTCTTGATGGTCTAAGCCGATGCTCACGATAATGCTCACTTCGGGCACGATTACATTTGTGGCGTCCATCCGCCCGCCCACCCCTACCTCCAACACGGCGATATCCACCTGCGCCTGTTGGAACGCCCAGAACGCTAACGCGGTCTTAATCTCAAACTCGGTGACCTGCCCATATTCAGTGTCTGCTAACTGCTCGACATGCGGGCGTAGGTAGGCAATCCCGTCTGTGAAGAGCTCTTGAGGAATCATGTCGCCGTTGATGAGGATTCGCTCGCGGATATCGAATACATGGGGAGAAGTGTAAGTACCTACGCGGTAGCCCGCTGCGCGCAGGATTGCACTCAACAGCGCGGTAGTAGAGCCTTTACCGTTCGTACCCGTAATGTGAACAGTCGGGTATCGTAGATGGGGAGAACCCATTCGTTCCAAGAGCGCTTCGAAGCGGGCGTTGCCCAACCGCCAACCTTGAATCGAGAGGCTCTCGATATACCGCACTGCGTCTCGAAAGCTCATAGGCGTCGCTAAGAGTATACCCCATATCGGTATAATAGGCGTATGCGAGTCTTGGGGCTTGTCGGGTTGATTCTGTGGACGGGGTGTATGTCTGCCCAAACGACCGTTCGCACGGTAGAGATTCAGGGCACTTCGGTTGCCCCGCCGCAGCATGTGGGCGCCTCACTCTACGCGCTTGTCGGAACCACTCCCACCGAAACGCAGCTGCGGGAGGCGATACAGCAGTTAGAGGAGTGGTATCGGCAGCGGGGCTATGTGCTTGCGCGCGTGGTGGATTACGCGCTGGACGAATCGGGGCTGCTCACAGTACAGGTCGCAGAGGGCGTCATCGAGCAGATTACGGTCGAGGGCAATAAGCGCACGCGCACGGAGGTGCTGTTGCGTCTGATGGGCGTGCGTCGCGGCGAGGTCTACAACGAGGAACGGCTGCAGCGTGTCCGCCAGCGGCTGGGACGCTTCCCGTTTCTACGCGACATTAAGTTGGGGGCAGAGCCTGGCGAGCAGCTCGGCACGGTGAACCTGCGCTTGCAGGTCGTGGAGGGGCAGTCGCTCGACTTGGCGGTGGCAGCAGGCTACAGCAGCGAGCAAGGTCTTGTAGGCTACGCGGAACTGGTAGAAACGAATGTCGGCGGGTTAGGACATCGCGTGCGCGTGCAGTGGCAGCGCGAGCAGGTACGCAACCCACGCACAAACGAGTACGAAGCGTTGCGCCCGTCGTATCTGTTGAGCTACGAAGCGCCGCGTGCGTTGCCAAGTGCGTTCAACTTCGGCGTGGAACTGTACGACCGCGCGCCTTTTTACCCCGTGTTCTACACGGATATCGAAACGGTGCGTCGCTACGAGCGACGGCGTGGGGTCACGGCGTACCTCGGGTTCGACTGGCGCGAACTTTTCGAGCTGCGCCTGCGCTACCGCGCAGATCGAGTGGACTACGACGATGCGCCCGAGGCACTACTGACCCCCGGCTTGCGCGCGGCGAACAAGGGACGCTTCGAGGCGCTGAGCGTACAGGCGATTTACGACACGCGCGAGGGTCGCTTCCCGCGCAGCGGGCTGTACGCCAGCGTGCTGGCAGAGCGGGCGGTCTCGGGCGATTTCCGCTTCACACGCGCAATCGGTGAAGTGCGCTACTACATCCCTCTGCGTCGTGAACAGACGCTCGCTCTGCGCGGGGTGGCAGGGGTTGCGTCCGACGACACCCCTCTGAGCGAGCTGTTCTGGATGGGCGGTTACGATCTGCTGCGTGGCTATGCCCAAGATGAGTTTCGAGGTAATCGCGCGGTGGCGGGCAGCGCAGAGTATCTCTTCCCTGTGCTGGAGGCTGTGCAGGCGGCAGTGTTTGTCGATGTCGGTGCCCTGTGGAGTGGCAGCACCGAGCTGTCTGATATGCCTGTGCGAGCGGGAATCGGCGCAGGGCTGCGCTTCGCCTCTCCTATCGGGCTCATCCGTCTCGACCTTGCCTATGGCAAACGCGCGTTCGTCTACCTGAGCCTCGCAGGAGTCTACTGAACGCCTTCGCCAGCAGAAGGCAGACTCTAAAAATTCAGCGTTCGAGTGCCCGATTGAGTCAAGGATCGGGTGGAGGGGGACAGCACCCGATCCTTGGGGGTGGGAGGGGGGGTAAGCTTAGAAGTCGTCGAAGTCGCCGCCACCTCCAGTTGGCGTTGTCTCGGTCTTCTTTTCGGGCTTTTCGGCGACCATCGCTTCGGTGGTCAACACCAGCCCGGCGATGGAGGCGGCGTTCTCCAGCGCGGCGCGGCTGACCTTGGCAGGGTCAATTATACCCGATTTCACCAGGTTCACGAATTCGCCCGTGCGCGCGTCGAGCCCTTCGTGTGCACCGAGTGCCTTAACCTTTTCGACGATGACGGAGCCTTCCAGCCCGGCGTTCTCGGCGATTTGGCGCAGGGGCTCCTCGAGGGCGCGCTTGACGATGGTGACGCCCGTTTGCTCGTCGTCGTTGTCGCCGATACCGTTCAGCGCGGCTTGCGCCAGCAGGAAGATTTTGCCACCGCCAGGCACGATGCCCTCCTCGACGGCTGCGCGGGTCGCCGACAGAGCGTCCTCGAAGCGGTGCTTCCTCTCTTTCAGCTCGGTCTCGGTCGCCGCGCCGACCTTGATAACCGCTACACCGCCCGACAGCTTCGCCAGACGTTCCTGCAGCTTCTCGCGGTCGTAGCTGCTCTCGGTGGTCTCAATCAGCCGCTTGATTTGGTTGATGCGTCCCGTCACGGCTTCGGTAGAGCCTGCGCCCTCGATAATCGTGGTTTCCTCCTTGCCGATGACCACCTTCTTCGCCTGACCGAGCATATCGAGCGTCACATTCTCCAGCTTGATGCCGAGATCTTCGGAGATGAAGCGTCCGCCCGTGAGGATAGCGATGTCTTCGAGCATCGCCTTGCGTCGCTCGCCAAACCCCGGCGCCTTGACAGCAGCGACCTGCAGCACGCCGCGCAGCTTGTTAACCACCAGCGTCGCCAGCGCGTCGCCGTCCACATCCTCAGCGATAATCAGCAGCGGGCGGCGCGCCTGCGCCACGCGCTCCAGCACGGGCAGCAGATCTTGCGCGGAGCTAATCTTCTTCTCATGAATCAGAATCAGCGCGTCCTCCAGCACCGCCTCCATGCGCTCGGGGTCGGTGATAAAGTAAGGCGAGATGTAGCCCCGATCGAACTGCATCCCCTCCACAATCTCCAGCGTGGTCTGCGTGCCTTTGGACTCCTCGATGGTAATCACGCCATCCTTGCCGACCTTGTCCATCGCTTCGGCAATCATCTTGCCGATCTCGGGGTCGTTGCCCGCGATGGTGGCGACATACTCGGTCTGCTCGCGCTCCGTGACGGGGATGGCGTGCTGCTTGATGGTCTCGACGGCTTTGGCGACGGCTTTGTCCATGCCGCGCTTGAGGGCGATGGCGTTCCCACCAGCAGCGACATAGCGCATGCCTTCGTTGACTATCGCTTGCGCCAGCACAGTCGCGGTGGTCGTGCCGTCGCCTGCCACATCGTTCGTCTTGGACGCGACCTCACGGCACAGCTGCGCCCCCATGTTCTCCCACGGATCCGACAGTTCAATCTCCTTCGCGACGGTCACACCGTCTTTGGTGATGATTGGCGCGCCCCACTTGCGATCCAGCACTACATTCCGCCCCTTCGGGCCGAGGGTCACCTTCACCGCGTTGGCGACCTTATTGACACCGCGCTCTAAGGCGCGTCGAGCCTCTTCGTTGAACTTCAGCATCTTCGCAGGCATATGTCTCACCTCCTAACTATGTTTACTTCTCGCGAATGGCATAGATCTGGTCTTCGTCGAGGATGAGGTACTTCTTGCCCTCGTACTCAAACTCGCTGCCCGCATACTTGGAAAACACCACGCGCTGCCCGACCTGCACAGTCATCGGCGCGCGGTTGCCGCTATTGAGCAGACGCCCTGGACCGACGGCAATCACGGTGCCCTCCTGCGGACGCTTCTTTGCCGTGTCGGGCAAAATGATGCCCGCTTCAGTCTTCTCATCCTCCTCCAGCAGCTCAATCACAACCTTGTCGTTGAGCGGTCGAAAAGTCATACCCATCCACCTCCTTACGGTCTGAATTTGAACCTGAATTTAGTACTCTCGGCGTTCGAGTGGCAAAGATAGCATACCTAATAGGACTGGGGTTTGTCAAGGGGGGTGGGCGCATGCGCCAACGGGCGTCAAAACAGCGACCTCTGCACTGCGTGACCAGCAGGAGGCGAAACAAGCCTATTCCCCACCTGCGCAAAGTCTGGGTGGATAATAAGCGCTTCGCGCATCCAGTGCCGATTC
>Ga0308410_1002065_pt1 | contig 11597 bp, 7 predicted proteins | sample HotsprOSTMatCore_FD_203467 | JGI IMG/M metagenome (GOLD analysis project Ga0308410, IMG submission 203467) | Hot spring phototrophic mat microbial communities from Octopus Spring, Yellowstone National Park, Wyoming, United States -... | ecosystem: Environmental > Aquatic > Thermal springs > Hot... | reverse complement strand
GGGGGTTCTGTTGGGCGACGTGCCGCAGGGGGCGGGACTGTCCTCTTCGGCCGCGCTGGAAATCGCCGCTGCCAGGGCCTTCGCCGCGGCAAGCGACTTGCTGTGGGACCCGCAGCCGATGGCGCTGCTCGCCCAGAAAGCCGAGAATCGCTGGGTGGGCGTTCAGTGCGGGATAATGGACCAGTTGATATCTGCGCGCGGAATAGCCGGGCACGCTCTGCTTATAGATTGCCGCACGCTGGAAATCTACCCGGCGCCTTTTCCCGCTGGCTGCGCAGTGGTGATTCTCGACACCGCTACCCGCCGCGGACTGGTCGATTCGCAGTACAACCAGCGCCGCCGACAATGCGAAGCGGCGGCAAGGCTGTTTGGCGTTCGGGCGTTGCGTGACATAACGTTAGAACAGCTCGAGCAAGCGGCCGACAAACTCGACAACGCGACTTTCCGCCGTGCTCGACACGTGATCAGCGAGAATAACCGCACGCTGCGGGCGGCGGAAGCGATGGAGCGAAACGATCTGGAGGGGCTGGGACGGTTGATGGACGAAAGCCACGCCAGCCTGCGCGACGATTTCGAGGTTTCCAGCCACGCTTTGAACGCCATGGTCCGGTGCGCACGGCAACATCCGGCGTGCTACGGCGCACGGATGACCGGCGCAGGCTTCGGCGGTTGTGCCGTAGCGGTGGTGGCTGCCCAGGCAGCAGAAGATTTCTCCGCCGCCACGGCCGCGGCGTACAAGGCGGAAACCGGCCTGGAACCGGCTGTCTACGTGTGCCAGGCAAGCCAAGGGGCGACGTTGGTGTAGTTTCTTGCCGGGTAACTTGCGCGCGTTTTGCACGCATGTTCTTGGGGCGGGCTGGATGGCGTGTCGGGCGGCCTGGAGGGCCACGCTCCGTCGTGGCCGCGTTCGACGTTGCCGATTGGCTCCTATCGAGGAAAACACAACGGACGCGACCGCAGCGCGTCGCTGCCATTTGGTTGCGGCCACAGCCCGGCTTAAGGTTTTCCTAGTTGTCCGTGTCACCAAGTATTGCGAATGTCGATAAGCTGCTGCGTCAAGGCGCTCAGGCAACGATCTCTCGCCGCCGCCGCAGGTAATCCCACACTACGTACCGGTCCAAATCCTTACCGGCGGTGAAAAAGACGCGGCCGCACGTCGATTCGCTCAATCGCCGCGCGAAGCTCACGTCCTCGCTGGTCTGCCAGTAGCTTTGCAGCAGGAAGATGTTGATGGTGATCCCCTCCCGCATGCACATCAGTCCCTCGCGTAAGGTGGCTTCCTCGGTTCGGCGATCTGACGGGTACAGCAGATATAGATACTTGTCCTCGAAATGAGCCGTGGGCATTCCGTCGGTGATGAGAATGATCTGCTTGTTGGGTGTATCTTGGGCGGCAAGCATCTGGCGGGCGATCCGCAGTCCGTGCTGAATGTTGGTGAAATGCTGCGGCACTTGAACTTCGCTGATGTCCAGCTTGCTCATATCGGCACGCAGCCGCACAACCGGCTCGCCAAGGGTGACAGGTCGGGGCAACAAGGTGATTATCTCGCTGGGATGCCGCGGCTTGGCGAAGGTGTACACCTCGATAAACTGGAGATAATCGCCCGGATACTCACGGCGAATCAAACCTTCCAGCGCCAGACCCATTCGCTTGACATCCACATACAACCCGTCGTAACGCATCGACCCGCTCATATCCAGCAGAACGGCCGTAGCGCACTTCGGTGTGTTACGGGTGGGGTGAATTTCGATGTCTTCTGGCTTTAGTCGGATGGGCAGTCCCGGGCCGTTGCGGACCATCGCATTTATCATCGAGCTGGAGATGTCCATGTGGGCCAGCGAGTCGCCGAACTGATAGGCCCTGGTGTGCTGCAATTCGATCACCCCGTCGCCCACCACTGGCCCGCGGTGCCGCCCTGTACGCGCCGCTTGCAGGTTGGAGAATATCCGCTCCAACAAACGGTCTTGAAAGACGCGATAGGCCTTGGGCGTGAGCTGATAACCGCGCTTGCTGCGCTGCAAACCTTGCTGTTCGGCCAGGTCGCGCAAGTACTGCTGGATTTGTTCGGCCAGTCGATTCAGTTGTTCGATGTCGCCTGGCTCGGCGTAGTGGGCAAGCGCTTCCAGATCGATCACCCCTACTTGCGCCGTTTTGGCGGCTTCCTCCAGTTGCCGCAGCAGCCGGTCGATTTCCTCCAGTTCCCGCTTTATTTCCAAAGCCTGAGGGATGGTCATCGGCTGGCGGCCGGTAAATGTGTATTTTCCGGCCAACTCGTCTATCTGGTACTTGTCGCCCAGATAATCGATCAACAGCACCAGTTGGCGCGAGAACAGCGCGCGCTGATCGTCGATCCGGTACCACAGCCGTTCCAACTCGTAGAGCTGCTCTTCGCCTACAGCCGCGTGGAATCGTTTTTGCAGCGCCGGGGGCGGCTGCATCTGGCTGGCCAGTTGCTTGAACCGCTGGGCAGCTTCAGCTTGCACGCGGCGGGTTTCGTAGGTCTCCAGAATCTTCCGCTTCCGCTCGCGCAGCATGGCGATCAGCGCTTCCAGGCTCGGTCCCAGGCCGGCTATCTGGCTGGGATCGAGCCGGACCGCCCGGGCAAGCTCTTCTTCGCTCAGTTCGCGCAATCCGCCGTAGGCCAGCCAATGTTCCATAGCGCCGGAGACGACATCGGGCTGAGGACGCATCGGCCCGGGCAGATTCACCGGATCGTACCGCTGATACGTATGGATCACTCCGCCTATGCGATGCCGTGTGCACATGTTGTCGACTGGCAGGTTAATCGGTTCAAAGCTCGACCGCTGTCTGGCCAGCGGTCATGTTTCGTAAACGATTCGGCCGCGTTGTTGGCAGCGCGATATACGCTCGGTGGCGTACAGGCCGGCCAGTACGAACTCGACGCACGAAGCCCGTACCGCCGGGTCGCTGGAGGCGTTGACCTCGAAGGCCTTTTCCCAGGCGGGCGGAACCCGCTTCAGCCGCTGGGCATAATGGCTGGATGGGAGCAGGTCGCCGACTTCGATCTTGACGCCTTTGGCGAAAACCTCGGCGATTTCGGCCAGCCCATGCTCGTCGACGTATTCCTGGAACACGTCGCGGATGGCCTCGGCCACGATGGCATCGAGCACCTGGCGCTCGGAAAGCTGGTGGCTGCTCATCATGTCCAGCTCCAGCTTGCCCAGCGACGAGGAGTACAAATGCCCAAGATCGCTTATGCGCGGCACGGCCGGGCGCTCTCCCAGCAGTGCCGCTCGCTGCCGGGCGCTGGCCACCATCACCCGATAGTTGGCGATGCTCAGCCGCGCGCTTACGCCCGACTGCTGGTCTATATACTTGCTCCGCCTGGCCACGATGCTGATCTGCTCGATGATCTGCTTCATGAAGTAGGGGACGACCACCGGGAAGTCGCCGCCCAGGTCGATTCCCGCCTCTTGCTCTGTGATCCGAATGCCGTCGTCGCGGTCCAGCGGATAATGGGTGTGAATGACCGAACCGATGCGGTCCTTCAGTTGCGGGATCACTTTTCCGCTGCGGTTGTAGGTGGCCGGGTTGGCCGAGAAGAGGATCAGCACGTCGATATCGAAGCGAATCGGATAGCCGCGAATCTGCACGTCGCGCTCTTCCAGGATGTTGAACAACCCAACCTGCACCGATTCGTCCAGCTCCGGCAATTCGTTGACGGCGAATATCCCCCGGTGCATCCGCGGAATCAGCCCGAAGTGCAGCGATTCCTCGGCTGAAAGGCTCACGCCGGTGGCCAGTTTGGCCGGGTCGATCTCGCCGATCAGGTCGGCGAACTTAGTCCCTGGGGCCAGCCGTTCGGCATAACGCTGGTCGCGCGGCCACCAGGCGATGGGTATCTCGTCTTCTGGCAGCTCTGCCAGCATCTTGCGTCCGGCGGCAGTTATCGGCTTGTAGGGGTCTTCATGGACTGGACATCCGGGGATGGCCAGGTAAGGCACTTCCTCGTCCAAAAAGCGAACCAACAGCCGCATCAACCGGCTTTTGGCCTGCCCTTTTTCGCCCAAAAAGAGCATGTCGTGCCCGGCGATCAGGGCAAGGTTGATCTCGGGTATTACCGTGTCATCGTAGCCGATGATCCCGGGAAACAGCTCTTCGCCACGGCTGAGCATGCGCATGAAGTTCTTGCGAATCTCTTCCTTAACAGTACGAGACACCCAGCCGCTTTGGCGCAACTGGCGCAATGTGGTTGGTTTGGTTGCTTCCGCGATTGCCGTCATCTTCTGTGCCTCGCCCATTTTGCCTGGCGGTCGCCAACACAGGCGCAGCGAAACGCGCCTCGCAGGCAGCTCTCCAGAACTGCGATCTCTCATTCGCTGCGCAGTTTGCCGACCACCGATTGCCTCTTCATACCGACCAAGTTTATTCTAGACCGATTCGCCCCACAGCCAAGCGCAAACCAGCTCAGCCGCAGACCGCAGCACGTTCCCAAAATATCACGGGCTGTGGTAGGATGGTGCTTTCCGATGCACCAGGAGAGTTGCTATCCAAAGGGCTTTCAATGCCGAATGGCGCGGCCAATAATCCCTTATGGTGTAACTTGTGCGCGTTTTGCGCGCATGTTTTCGGGTGGTCTGGAGGGCCACGCTCCGTCGTGGCCGGGCATCACGCGCCAACGGACGCGACAGAGCGCGTCCCTCCAGTAACAGAGCGCGTTCCTCCAGTAACACCGTTAGATTGCGGCCGCACGCCGCTTTAGGGACAGTTCGGCAGAATCATGCTTCGCTGGCGTTTGTCACTCGGAGCGCTGGTTATCGTAGCGTTGGCTGGGCTGATATGGCTGGACAAGCTCAGCCGCTGGCCCGGTGTCTGGCTGTTGCCAGTGGCGATGCTGCTGGCGCTGGCTGCCACGGGCGAATTGCTGGCGATGCTGCGGGAATCCAGGATGCGTCCGCAGGCATTGCTTGTCTGTGCCGGCAACCTGCTGGTCATGCTCGCCGCCTGGTTGCCGCTGGCCACAGGACTTGCCGCCGCCCAGCGCAGCCAGTTGCCTCGGCCGCCCGAGTACCTTCAGCCCGTTGCGCTGGCTTGGCCGATGCTGGCAATGGCCGCCGCAATGTCAGCATTGTGGCTGGCCGAGATGCTTCGCTACCGCGGGCCGGGCGAAGCCACGGGCAATATGGCTGGCGGGATGTTGGCCCTGGCCTATATAGGCATTCCGTTCGGGTTGCTGATCCAATTGCGGATGCTCTGGGGACTTGGTGCGCTTGTTGCCGTGGTGGCTGTGGTGAAAATGGGGGATACTGGCGCGTACGCCTTTGGTCATTTGATCGGCCGTCACAAACTCGTGCCGCTTATCAGCCCTAACAAGACTGTCGAAGGGCTGATCGGGCACATGCTGGCCGCCATTGTCACTAGCTGGCTGGTCTTCAAGCACCTCGTGCCGCTACTTCCGGCCGAAGGAGAAATGTTCGCCGCGTCGGACTGTTCTGCTGCTTTGGCTGCTTCTTCTGCTGCTTTGGCCGCGGGATGGCGCGCCGTGCTATTCGGGCTGATCGTGGGTACGGCCGGTCTGGTCGGCGACTTGGCCGAGTCGCTGTTGAAACGCGATTGCCGCCGAAAAGACTCCAGCCGCTGGCTTCCAGGCTTTGGCGGCGTGCTGGATATGGTCGATTCGCTCCTGCTGGCGGCCCCGGTGGCCTGGCTGTGCTGGGCGTTGCGGCTGGTTCCGTAGCCAACTTGGCGGTCACCCGCCGGCCATCTTGGGGAACATCTCGCGGATCATCGTGATAGCGGCCGGACCGACGAGCACCACGAAGATGCCGGGAAAGATGAACAGCACCAGGGGGAAAATCAACTGCACGGCGGTCTTGGCGGCTTTTTCCTCGGCCAGTTGGCGCCGCCGTGTGCGCATGGAGTCGCTTTGCACCCGCAGCGCCTGCGCCACGCTGGAACCGAACTTGTCGGCCTGGATGAGCACGCTTGCCAGACTGCGCAGCTCGGCCACGCCGGTGCGGACCCCCAGCTCGTGAAGCACTTCGGCCCTGGGACGCCCCATCTGCAATTGGAAGTTGGCCAGGGCGAACTCGCCGGCCAGGATCGGGTGGGCTTTCTTCATTTCTTCAGCCACCTTGCGCATCGCCTGATCAAGCCCAAGGCCGGCTTCCACGCACACGACCATCAAATCCAGTGCGTCGGGCAGCGACAGGAAAATGGCTTGCTGGCGATGTCGAGCCAGCATACTGACGACGATATCGGGCAGGTAGAACAACCCGCCCGCCGCCAGAACCGTGGTCATCAGTGCCTTCTGATTCATGCCGCCCAGTGCCAAAGTCAAACCGCCGCCCAGGAACAGACCGAGCATCAGCCCGCTGAACTTCAGCCCCAGAAAGATGCTGTTGGCTATCTCTCCGCGGAAACCGGCATTTGCCAGTTTCAGCTTGAGCTTGCTAAGTTCGGCCTCGCTTTTAGGTTGCAGGGGCTTGGCCAAGGCGGGGGTGGCCACTTCCAGCACTTTGCTGACAGCGTCGTTTTTCTTCAGCGCCAGCCGCCGTTGTTGCCGCTCCGGTTCGCGCAGCTCGGCCAGACGCTCTAGCGCTCTTGGTCTTCCGCTGGCAATGCGGTCAAGTACCCACCATGCCAGGGCAAAAACCATCCCGAACAACGCGATCGGGGTCAGAAACTCGTAATCGAACAAGCTTTTTGCCAAGAGCACGGCTGACACCTACACCTTGATGTTGACAATCTTGCGGATGACCAGCGCCCCGAGTATTTGCATGATGATCGCGGCGACGAGCATCTTCTTGCCCAACGGGTCGGTGAACAGGACCATCACGTACCCCGGGTTGAGCTGGTAAACCACCAGGAATAGCACCACCGGCAACGCCAGAAGCACGATGCCCGACAGGCGGCCTTCGCCCGTTAGCGCCTGAACTTGCCCCCAGATGCGGAAGCGGTCGCGGATCAGCGAGCCGATCTTGTCCAGTATTTCGGCCAGATCGCCGCCAGTCTGCCGCTGAAGGACCAGTGCTGTGGCAAAGAACTTCAGGTCCAGATTGGGCACCCGGTTGGTAAGATCACTGAGCGATTCCTCCAGCGGAATACCCAGGTTCTGCTCCTCGAAAACCCGGCCAAACTCCTTGGAAATCGGGGGCGGCATTTCGTTGGCGATCATGTTGAAACCGAAGCCGATGCTCTGGCCTGCTCGCAGCGAGCGGGCGAGCATTTCCAGGGCTTCGGGCAGTTGGGCGGCGAAGGCTTTCAGCCGACGGCGGCGGCGATACAGCAGCCACACCAGCGGCATACTGCCCAGCATCACGCTGACCAGCGGCACCAGCACCGGATGGATCCCTGCTGCCACGGCCAGCAATATCCCCAGCAACGCCAATCCCGCAGTAATTAACACCAGCTTGGTAATAGTAAGCGACGTGTCGGCCTGTTCGAACAGCAGATTGATGTTCCCGAACCGCTCGAAGAGGCGGTCGAACAGGTTGGGCATTTTGTCGAGCGGTTGGGCCAGTACGCTGCTTTGTTTCAGGGCCTCTTTGGCCGCGGCAGTGCCGGTCCCGGCTAGCAATTCCAGCCGGTCTTCCATGCGATTGCTTTGCGCAGGACGCAATAACATCGCCACGGCGGCCACAAGCGCCGATACGCCCACGAAAACCGCCAACGCGATGAGCAACTGGCTCATCATGGTGTCAATCCTCCATCATTACTCTCTCGCGGAAGGCACTGGCCGGTAGCCGCACGCCTGCCGCCTCCAGCCGCGGCATAAAAGTGGGACGTATTCCCGTCGCCACAAACCGCCCGTATGCTCGACCGTTCTCGTCCAGCCCGAGTTTCTCGTAGCGGTAAATGTCCTGCATCACCACGGTATCCTGCTCCATCCCCACCACTTCGGTGATGTAAGTGATCTTTCGGGCACCACCCTGCAAGCGGGCCGCTTGCACGATCAGGTCCACAGCGCTGGCGATCTGGGTGCGCATGGCCTTCAGCGGCAGCTCGAAACCGGCCATCATGATCATCGTTTCCAACCGAGCGATTGCATCGCGCGGCGAATTGGCATGGATGGTGGTCATCGAACCTTCGTGGCCAGTGTTCATGGCCTGGAGCATGTCCAGGGCTTCCGCGCCGCGGCATTCGCCGATGATTATCCGCTCGGGCCGCATACGCAGCGCGTTGCGCACCAGATCGGTTGCCGTAATGGCCCCCTTGCCTTCGATGTTCGGCGGGCGCGTTTCCAGCCGCACCACGTGGTCCTGCTGAAGCTGAAGCTCGGCGGCGTCTTCGATGGTGATGATCCGCTCGTTGTTGGGAATGAAGCTGGAAAGCGTGTTCAGCAGTGTGGTCTTTCCAGAGCCGGTGCCCCCGGAAATGATGATATTCAATCGTGCCTTGATCGCCCCTTCCAGCAGCATGACCATCTCGGGCGTGAAGGCCTTGAAGTTCAGCAGGTCTTCCAGCTTAAGGGGATTGGTGCCGAATCGCCGGATGGAAACCGCCGGGCCGTCCAGCGCCAGCGGGGGAATTATGGCGTTGAAACGGGAGCCGTCCAGCATCCGCGCATCGACCATCGGGCAGGTTTCGTCCACCCGACGGCCCACCTTGGAGATGATCCGGTCGATGATCTGCATCAGGTGATCGTTGTCGCGGAAAGTGACGTTGGTCTTTTCCATCTTTCCGCGGCGTTCGCAATACACGTTCTTGGGGCCGTTGATCAGGATGTCGCTGATGCTGGGGTCCTTCAGCAGCATTTCCAGCGGCCCCAGGCCGAACGTCTCGTCGAGCACCTCGTTGACCAGCCGTTCCCGCTCGCTGCGATTGAGCAAGGCGTTCTCGCTGTCGCACAGATGTTCGACTACCAGCCGGATTTCGCGCCGAAGAACCTCGCCCTCCAGTTCGCTGACTTTCGACAAATCGAGCTTGTCGACCAGCTTGCTGTGGATCCGCTGCTTCAGTTGCTCGAAGGTCGCTTCCTTGGGATCCGTCGGACGCAGAGGAACGTTGATCTTGGGCATAGCAGTGTTTCGGTTGCTTCCAGAATCCTTGTTCACCTACAGTAGACTGAACACCGCCAATACCACCCCGTAGCGGCGCAGCCGGTCGAAGCCAGCGCCGCCTGCCGACCGCTGGTAATGATGACAGGGTAATCCCATACGCGCGTTGTGTTGGCAGAAACCCCCAACAGCAGCAAGTCGGCAACGGATGCGCAAGCTTTGTTGCCTCCCAAACAAGCATAGCTTGCGGCTGGCGGCGGTTGCCCCACCGCTCGGCACGCCCGACGGCGCAGAATTGCAGATCGTGACGAATTAAACGAGTCTGATGCCCGACAAATCCGGAGTTATAGGAGCGATTGGACTCCGTGTTTATTGACCCTCGCAATACGTGGTGACACGGAACACCAGGAAAAACCTTACATCAAGCGGTCACTACGTTTCGCAAAGATCAATAGAAGCTATAGCGGTGATCGGAATCTGGCTTTATCCGCAAGATCGGCGGCCAAACTTGCGACAGACCAATCAGGCTGCGCGCTAACCCGTTTGTCTCTTATGGCAGAACATGCGCGCGTTTTGCGCACATGTTTTCAAGTGATTTGGAGGGCCACGCTCCGTCGTGGCCGCATTCGGCGCTGGCGACGGGACGGCCATAGACGGAAGCGTAACGGACGCGACCGCAGCGCGCCCCTCCAACACTATTTGGTCGCGCCTGAAAGCCGCTTTGGGGCAATCGCAGCGCGGATTTTTGGCCCGCTAGAGCAGTTGCCCGCTAGAGATCGCGCCGACTAAAGATGGTGGCCAGTTGAGCATTGTTCACCAGAGTTCTGCCACGGTGCACGTCTGGCGGGCTTGACTTACGGCGCAAGGGATTTTCCAGATGCCGATCGAGAACTTCGCCGTTTCTGACCAGCAAGACTACGCCGTCCCGCCGGGACCGACCGGTTGCGATTCGACAGGCTCAGTGCGTACGTGCCAGACGGCCCCTTGCCTGTGCACTGGCCGATACAGCGAATCGCGCTCCACTGGTCGGCAGCCGGCCTCTTCGATCAGACGGCGAAGCTCGTCGACGGCAAGCACTTCGGGCGTTTCGGCTCCCGCGGCGTGATGGATGCGTTCCTGGCGCACAGTGCCATCCAGGTCGTTGGCCCCGTATGCCAAAGCCGTCTGCGCAGTGCCCAATCCCAGCGATATCCAGTAGGCCTTGATGTGGTCGAAGTTGTCGAGCATCAGTCGGCTGATGGCTATGGTGCGCAAGTCCAGCAGGGGCGAGGGGCGGCGCAAGTGCCGCATCGCGGTATTTTGCGGGTGGAAGCTAAGCGGCACGAAGGCCTGGAATCCGCCAGTTACATCCTGCAACTGCCGCAGTTGCACCAGATGGTCTATCCGGTGCTCGGCACTCTCCACATGCCCATACAGCATTGTAGCGTTGGAACGCAAACCAAGCTGGTGCGCCGCGCGGTGGATGCCCAGCCAACAGCGGGCGTCCGGTTTGCGGGGACACAACAAGGTGCGGACCTGCTGGTCGAAGATTTCAGCGCCGCCACCGGGCAAGCTATCCAAACCGGCCCGCATCAGATCTTCCAGCACGCTGCGCACCGAGCGTTGACTGATTCGCGCCAGCCACTCGATTTCGATGGCCGTGTACGCTTTCAGGTGCAGGCCGGGTGCCGCGGAGCGCAGCACGCGCAGCACATCCAAGTACCACTGATATGGCTTGCCGGGATGAACGCCGCCGACTACGTGCAACTCGGTGCAGCCGGCGGCGGCAGCCTGTTGGGCCTGTTGGGCCAACTGCTCGTCGGAAAGCACGTACGCATCTACATCGTCTTCGTCGCGGCTGTAGGCACAAAGCGGGCATCGGTAAATGCAAACGTTCGTGGGATTTATGTGGGCGTTGATGTTGTAATAAGTCACGTCGCCGTGCTTGCGGCGGCGGACTACATCGGCCAGTTCGCCCACTGCGTGCAGGTCCACATCTTCGCGGAACAGGTATTCGCCCTCGGCCGCCGAAAGCCGCACGCCGTCTTCCACTTTCTTGCGTATACTGTCCAGGTTCGGCTGGCTCATAGGCATCGTCGGGTCAGAACCTTCAGGGCTACTGCCGCTACACGAGCAGGTCGATTGTGCCCACAACCAGCAACCCCAGGCTGATTGCGGCGTTGACGTGAAAAAAGGCCTGGTTGACACGAGTCAGGTCTTGCGGACTGACCAACCAGTGTTCGTAACCGATCAGCAGACCGATCAGCGCCACCCCGGCCAGGTACAACCAGCCGAAAGGATACACTGCCGCCAGCAGCGCCAGCAACAGCAACATCCCAAGATGACACGCTGCCGCGATGCGCAGTGCCGCCGGTATGCCGAAACGGGCTGGTATGCTGCGCAGGCGCATGGCCCGATCGAACTCGTAGTCCTGGCAAGCATAGATGATGTCAAAACCCGCTACCCACAATAGCACGGCACCTCCAAGGATCACTGGCGGCAGGGCCAGTTCGGCGCGAATCGCTAGCCAAGCCGCAAGCGGCGCCAACATCAACGCTGCCCCCAACCAGAAATGCGCCAGCCAGGTAAACCGCTTGGCATAGCTGTATGCCAACAAGAACAACAGCACCGGCACCGAAGCCCAGAACGGCCACGGAT
>Ga0308410_1002062_pt1 | contig 11604 bp, 11 predicted proteins | sample HotsprOSTMatCore_FD_203467 | JGI IMG/M metagenome (GOLD analysis project Ga0308410, IMG submission 203467) | Hot spring phototrophic mat microbial communities from Octopus Spring, Yellowstone National Park, Wyoming, United States -... | ecosystem: Environmental > Aquatic > Thermal springs > Hot... | reverse complement strand
AGCGCTGGACGGATTTGGTCAGCGTGGTTCACAACCAGCTGGTTCTGATGCAGCCAAGCGTGGCCGCGGAGCGGCGCCCCTGGGAGAGCAAGGAGCGTCCGGCGAGCTTGCGGCAGGTGCGGCGGGCGAGACGATCCAGGTTCAGCGCGTCGGTCATGGTTTGCGTGGTGTCGATCATGGTCATTGCTCCTTTGCTTGTTTCACCGCTTGCGCGCCAGGGTCAGCCCATCGCCGATCGGCAGCAGGCTCAGGTCGATCCGCTCGTCGGTGTGCAGCTTGGCGTTCAGGGCGCGCAGCGCCTGCGTGTCGGCGTCTTGTGCCTCCTCGTCGGCCACTGCGCCACCCCAGAGCACGTTGTCGATCGCGATCAGGCCGCCGGGGCGCACAAGCTGCAGGCACTGCTCGTAGTAGCCGTCGTAGCCCTCCTTGTCGGCGTCGATGAAGGCGGCATCGAACTGCCCGGCCTGTCCCTCGGCCAGCAGTGCCGCCAGGGTCGCGGCGGCAGGGGCGAGCCGCAGGTCGATCTTGTCGGCAACGCCCGCCTCGGCCCAGTAGCGCCGCCCGATGCTCGTCCATTCGTCGCTCACATCACAGGCGATGATCCGACCGTCGGCGGGCAACGCCAGCGCCATCCAGAGCGCCGAGTAGCCGGTGAAGGTGCCAAGCTCCAGTATTCGCCGGGCACCAAGCAGCTTCAGCAGCAGGGCGAGGAACTGCCCCTGCTCCGGCCCGATCTGCATGTCGCCCTCGTCCTGGAGAGTGGTCTCCTCACGCAGGCGACGCAGCACATCCGGCTCGCGCACCGACGTGGCGAGCAGGTAGTGGTAGAGCCCGTCGCTCAGTCCGAGGTTGCGACCGTCGTCATCGTGTTCTTCGCTCGTGTCGGGGATGCCGAGCAGCGCGCGGGCGCGCCCAATCAGCGCAATCAGGGCTGGTCGGAACTGATTCGGTCGCTCCAGCGGCGTGTCAAACGCTATCCGCAAGCGCTCCTCACGCCCCTCCGCGCGCAGCAGCAGATCGATGCCGCACGGGTCGGCGTGCAGTACCTCGACATCCTCGGTCCAGGTCTGCCCGGCCAGGCCCTGCGCCAGGTCGCGCATCTCCGTGCGGTGGTCGGCGTTGATGTGTGCGACGACGCCGGCGACGAATTTTTCAGGAAATGTTTCGATCATGGTGTCTGTGTCACCTCCGTTGTGGGATCGCCGTCGATGGCGGCCGCGAGCTGCGGCACGAGGCCGTCGAGCAAGTAGGGCAGGCTGAGCACGCTCACAAACGAGGTCGCGCCGCCGAGCGGGTCATCAAGGCTGCTCAGGAAGATCTCGCGCCCTTCGGTGTGGACATCCAGGCTGCTATAGACTGGCCCGCCCAGCGGCCCCTGGGCCGTCTCAGCGTCGAGCCAGATGATCACGTCCACATCGAGCAGATCGGCGCGCTCCATGCTCAGGTTGCCGCCAAACTCCGCGCCGGTGACCTCGGCCAGTCCCTCGGGCAGCGTGAAGCCTAGCGCGGTGAGGAAGCGGCCGCGCACATCCTCCGGCCCATACACATAGATCCCCTCGTAGGGCGTCGCAACCACCGCACTCGCGCCCGCGAACTCGGGGTGCTGCGCGCGCACCTCGGCGATGCGCGCCTCAACATCAGCCACCAGCGCGTCGGCCTCGGCCGCCGTGCCCACCGCCAGCCCGACAGTGCGGGTCAGCTCTTGCCAGGGGATGCCGTAGTCGACATAGGCCGCCGGCTGGGCCACTGTGGGCGCTATCTGCGTCAGCAGACCGTACTGCTCCTCGGTGACGCCCGCGTAGAGCGCCAGGATCAGATCTGGCTTGAGCGCCGCGATCTGCTCGATGTTTACCGCCGACGCATCGCCCACGACCACGGGCGCGGGGCCGCTGAGCTTGTCCTGCGCCCAGGGCCAGATCGCGCCGGGGTGCCCGCCGAACCACTCAGTCGTTCCGACCGGCGTGATTCCGAGCGCCAGCAGCACGTCCTGCTCGGTCAGCCCGACGGTCACAATGCGCGTGGGCGGCGCGGGGATGATGGTATCGCCGTACTTGTGTGCGATCGTGACCGGGAAGGCGGCTGCATCGGGTACTGCGGCGGGTGCGGCGGCAGTGGCAGCGAGAGCGGCCTCAACATCGTCGAGCACCGTGAGCGCGGCCAGCGGCCCGCCGATACTCGTCCAGACCGCACCGTCTACCACGGCGACATGTCCCTGCTCGACCACCGCGAGCTGCTGGAAGAGCGGGTTCGTGCGCGCCGTCTCCAGCGCCGCGCCACCCTCAGCGTTGAGTGCGCCAATGAAGAGCCAGTCGCTATCGATCACCGCCAGCTGTTCCAGGCTCAGCGGCTCGGAGTGGGCGCCATGGCTGCCGACAAGCTCGGCGTGGGCAGCAGGGCGCGCGAGCCCGAGGTCGGCCAGCACCAGGCTGGAGAAGGTAATCGGCGCCATGACCACCGGCCCCTCTGGCATCCAGCGCACGATGCTGGCCTCGGACGGCGTATCGGCGGGGAGCATGGCCCGGATGGCTGCGGCGCGTGCCGTGTAGTCAGCCAGAAATGTCTCGGCCTCGGGTGTGCGGTTGAGCGCTGCGGCGCTCCCCGCGAAGGCCACTTTCCAATCATCGCCGGCGCTGTAGGTCTTCACCACCGGGGCGATCTGCCGCAGATCCGGCAGCAGCGCTTCGATCTGTGGGATGAGGTTGCCAGCTAGAATAAGGTCAGGCTTGAGCGCCGCCAGCTTCTCCAGCGAGGGCTCGGCCAGGCTACCAACCGACTCAATCGCTGCGATCTGATCGCCCAGATAGGCTGGTAGGCCGGTCTGGCCGCGCCCATTCACCGAACCCACCGGCGTGATGCCAAGGGCTAGCGCGCTGTCGAGATCGTGCTCGGTCAACGCGACCACGCGCTGCGGTGCGACCGGCACAACGATCTGGGCGCCGGAGGCATCGGTAATCGTGCGTGTGGTGGGGGCTTGCGTGGGCACCGTCGCAGGCACCGTCGTGGCTATTGCCGTCGGCTGGGCATCGGCAACAGGTGCGGCGCTCGGCGCGCTGGTCGGCACCACGGCGGTGGGCTGCCCGCCACAGGCGGCGAGCATGGTCAGCAGAACCACCAGGATCGACCATTGTCGTCCCATGAGCAGACTCCTTTCAGGGGGCACGCTTGCGCGTGCCATTTCAGGATGCGCCGGCGCGGCTCCGCCAAGATTCGTCGCCGGCGCGTCTTTCATGCCGCACGATTCGTCATTCCAGCACCAACTGGCTTGCCCCGCGCGTTCCTTCCTGGGTCGTGGCCGCCTCGTCTGCATGAGCCGTTTCAACGAGCGAGAGATCGGCCAGCCCGTAGGCGATGCAGAGCGGCACGCCGCTGCGCGGGTCGGGCACCACCGCGCCCTCGACGCCAAACACGATCCGCAGCAACTCTGGAGTGACCACCTCGGCTGGCGCCCCAGCGGCCACCACCGCCCCGGCCTTGAGCGCGATCAGATGGGTCGCGTGGCGCGTGGCGTGGTTCAGGTCGTGCACCACCATCACAATCGTGCGCCCTTCGTCGCGGTTCAGCCGCTCCAGCAGCTGCAACACCTCGATCTGATGCGACAGGTCAAGGAAGGTGGTCGGCTCATCGAGCAGGATCACCGGCGTCTCCTGCGCCAGCGTCATCGCGATCCAGTCGCGCTGCCGCTGCCCGCCCGAGAGCGCATCCACCGGCCGGTCGGCCAGGTCGCGCATCCCAGTCAGATCCAGCGCCTTCGCCACCGCCGCCTCGTCGTCGCTGGCCCACTGCTGGAGCCAGCTCTGGTGCGGGTAGCGCCCCTGCGCTACCAGCTCGCGCACCGTCAGCCCCTCCGGCGCCACCGGGCTCTGCGGCAGGATGCCGAGCTGCCGGGCAAGCTCGCGGGTCGGCAGCTGATGGATGGCTTTGCCGTCGAGAAAGGCCGTGCCGCCTTTGGGCGCGAGCAGCCGGGCCAGGCCGCGCAGCAGCGTGCTCTTGCCGCAGCCGTTCGGCCCCACCAGCGCCGTGATCTGCCCGCTCGGGATGCTCACGTCCATCCCGCTGATAATCACCGCCTGGTCGTAGGCCAGGGTCAGGTGGTCGGTATGCAGTCGGCTCATCTCATCCCCTCCGCTGGTGCCAGAGCAATCCGATAAAGAACGGCGCGCCGACGGCGGCGGTGATCAGCCCGGCCGGAAGCTCGATCGGCGCGAACAGCGTGCGACCGACGAGGTCGGCGGCCACCACGATCAGCGCGCCGATCACCCCGGCAGTCGGCAGCAGCCCGCTGTGGTCCGGCCCCACCAGCCGCCGGCTGATGTGCGGCGCCATCAGCCCAACGAAGCCGATCGTCCCGGCGGCGGCGACGGTGGCTGCCGCCAGGGCCACGGCGGTGAGCAGCAGCAGGCCGCGCCGCCAGGCCACCGGGCTGCCCAGGCCGCGCGCCACATCCTCGCCCAGGTTGAGCGCGTTCAGATCGCGAGCCAGCAGCAGCGCCAGCGGACCAAACACGACGATCCAGGGTACAAGCGGCCAGAACTCTTCCCAGGAGCGGCCATAGACGCTGCCGGTGAGCCAGATCAGCGCCCGCTGCACATCGTAGATGTCGCCGAAGGTAATCATCAGCGTGGTGGCCGCGCCGCAGATCGCGCCCAGGCCGATTCCGACCAGGATCAGACGAATCGGCGAGTCGCCGCCGCGCCAGGCCAGCACGTAGATCAGCGCGGCCACCGTCACCGCGCCAGCAAAGGCGGCCACGGGAAGCACGCCGGACGGCACATCCTGTACAACGACGATCAACGTGACGGCCACCAACCCGGCGCCTGCGCTGATACCCAGGATGCCAGGATCGGCCAGCGGGTTGCGGGTCAGCCCCTGCAGGATCACCCCGGAGATGCCGAGGGCCATCCCGACCAGGGCAGCCACCAGCATGCGCGGCAGGCGCAGGGTATTGACGATGAAGGCGTAGTCTTCATTGCCGGTGGGCAGGCCGAGCACCGTGCGCACCACGTCGAGTGGCGGGATGGGATACTCGCCTACGCCGATGTTGAACACCATCGCCGCCAGCATCACGAGCAGGGCGATGGTCAGCACCGGCGGCACGCGCCGGTCGATGCGGAGCGACAGGCCACGCGTGCGCAGGGTCAGCCACGGCGCACCGCCAGGGCGCGGCGTCTCGACGCTCATGCCGCCACCTCCTCCTGCGTGGCTCCGTGCTGCGCCTGTTCCTCAGCCATGTAGGCGAGCAGCCGCTCACGCCGGCTCTCGGGCGTGCGATGCGGGCAGGTGCTGCAATACTCGCCGCCCTCGGTCTTGTACCAGTAACAGCAGGTCGCCCGGTCGAGGAAGACCTGACTCTGCGCTCCATGGCTGAGTTGCAGCAGACCGATCTGGCGGCTGCTGAGCGGCGAGCCGGGGACGCGGACCAGCGCCGCAACCTCGGCCTCGATCGCCTCCAGCGCGGTGGCAGGCTGCTGCTCCTGCAGCAGCCAGACCAGCGTGCCGGCCAGGGAGTCGGCAACGTTCAGCCACAGGCCGCGCGGTTTGCAGCCCAGCCGGGCGCAGAGCTGATCGATCACCACGCCAAGGTGCGCCTCAATGCCGGTGCGTACTGCGGTGCGGAGCGCAGGAAGATCCGTCACCACCGTCGCGTCCTGGTGCTCAGCCGCCGGGTCGTCGGGCAGGGTCGTGAAGTGCCCGCCCAGCAGCGCCAGCGCATCGGCCTCGTGCTCGGCGGTGTAGCGTATCCGTGTATTGGCGGGGGTCAGATCGGGCACCCGCCGGTCGAGCAAGTAGCAAACGATTGCGGTGCTGATCAATGGCCACTGGTAGCCCTGCAGCACCGCACTGCCGACGATCGCCGCCGCCCTGGTGCGCAGCCGGGCCTGTGTCGCCGCGATCAGCGTCTCCAGATACGCCGCGCCGGGCGCAAGATCGGTGCGGGCAACCCATCGCTCACCCGAAGGCGTGCCAAGCTCGGGCTTGAGGTAGTCGTTCAGTTGCCGTGCGCGGGCCAATGTTTGTTCAAGGGGATGGTGCATCACAGCTCTGCTTTCTCCTGATTCTTGGGTTCAGTTGTTGGTTCGCTCACCGTTTCACCCGCCAGCGCACCAGGTAGACAAAGAACGGCCCGCCAATCAGCGCCGTCATCACACCAACCGGCAGTTCGGTCGGGCGCAGCACCAGCCGCGCGGCAACATCGGAGAGCACCAGGAAGATCGCCCCGGCCAATGCGGCGTAGGGCAGGATCCAGCGGTAGTCCTGGCCGACCAGGAAGCGCACCGCGTGCGGGATCACCAGGCCGATGAAGCCGATCGGCCCGGCCACCGCCACTGCCCCGCCGGCCAGCAGCACCGTGGCGACGGCGGTCAGCCCCTTCACCCAGCCGGTGCGCTGGCCGAGGCCCTTGGCGATGTCGTCGCCGAGCGAGATGGTGGTGATCTGACGGCCAAGGGCCAGGGCCAGCAGCAGCCCAACCAGCAGATAGGGCGATGCCTGGAGCAGCAGGTTGAGGTCGCGCCCGGCGACCGAGCCGGCGAGCCAGAAGCGCACCTCCTCCAGCGTGCGCTGGTTGAAGATCAGCATGCCGGTGGTGAGCGAGGAGAGCAGGGCGGTGAGCGCCGCGCCGGCGATCGTGATCTTCAGTGGCGTCGGGCCGCCGCGCCCGAGCGAGCCAAGCGTGTAGACGGCTACGGCGGTGAGGGCCGCGCCCGCGAAGGCGAACAGCGCATAGAGATAGAGCGAGCTGATGCCGAGGAAGAAGACGGCGGCGACCACGCCAAGCGCGGCCCCGGTCTCGATCCCGAGGATGCCGGGGTCGGCCAGGGGGTTGCGCGTCAGGCCCTGCATCAGTGCGCCGGCCACCGCCAGCGACGCGCAGACGAGGGCGGCGACGGCGGCGCGCGGGATGCGCAGCGTGCGGATGATCAGGTGCTCGGTGCTCTCGGGGTTGAAGGCGACGATCGCCTGCCAGACATCAGCAGGCGCGATGTCGGCGGCGCCGAAGGCAATGCTGCTCATCAGCGCTATGCCAAGCAGTCCGGCAAAGACCAGCAGGCCAAGCAGCAGCATCGGCCGCGAACGGGCGATGCGTAGCGTGCGCGCGGAAGTGGATCGAGTGGTGATGGTGCTCATCGCGTCCCTGGCGCTTGCGTAAGCAGTTGCTCAAGCAGATCAACAAAGATCGGGATGAGCATCACGGTAAAGTAGTAGACATCATTGCCATCGCGCGGATACAGAAAGATGCCGCCCTGTGCAGCGGGCAGCGCCCGGGTGATCGGATTATTCAAAAATTGCTGAATGCCTTCTGGCACAGGCTCATTTGGATCGACAAAGCGGAACCCGCTTGCGAGCAGCAGTAGAAAGTCGCCCTGTGCTTCCGACGCAAGGCCTTCAAGCGAAACGCTCTCGCCGAAGATATCACCCGTCTTTGCGAGCGGTGCAAAGCCAAGCTCGACCATCAACTGTCCGACAGCAGAGTCTCGGGTCATCAACGTGAAGTCCGTACCAGTCGAGGTATAGAGGATGCAGGGAGTCTGGCCAGCACGTGCGCGTAACCGCTCGCGAAAGCCGGCAAAGCGCGCTTCGAGGTTGGCAATGAGCGCTTCGACCTCCGCATCTTTAAACAGAATCCTGCCAATCTCACGCGCTATATCGCGCCATGGCTTGTTCGACGAGTCGATAAAGAAGGTGGGCGCAATCTCGGCCATCCGTTGGTGATAATCTTCGCCCCAGCCGGTCAGGATCAGATCGGGATTGGCCGCGGCGAGTGCTTCCAGATTTGGGCCATCAACATAGCGAATAAGTTCAACCCCTGCGGCAGCCGCCTGATCAGGGCGGAGCTCAGCATCCCCATAGATCTCAATCGACGTGGGAATGATGCCAACCGAGAGGGCGGTGTCGAGATCTGGCCCGGTGCCAACATGCAAGCGTTGCGGCGGGCCACTCAACGTATACGTGTTCCCCAGCACACCCTGCATGGTGCGGCTGGTTGCTGCGAACGGTGTACTCGTCGCTGGCCCGCCGGCCTGATCGCCCGGCCCGCAACCGGTGATCGCGCCGAGCCCCAGCGCCCCAGCGCCAATCAGGAAGCGACGGCGGGTCAGGCTCGCGAACAGCGCGAACTCGGTCTCGCTCGGCTCCGGTGGGCGAAAGAAGTGGGCAGTCATGCGTTGTCTCCTTCCAGAAGTTCGCTGCGCCGGCGCGGCTCCGCCAGAGATTCGTCGCCGGTGCGGCTACGGTTCATCCAGGTGCTTGTCAATCGGTTATATCCGCGACCTCCAGAATAGGCCGTGGTTCCGGTCGCGGCCACAGTAGCCAGAGGTTCGGCGCCAGCAGCAGCGCGCTGATCACAAAGACCGCCCGCAGTGAGCGGTTGCCAACCGCGCCGAGCGGCAGTCCACCGGCCAGCTGGCCGAGCGCATCGCTCTGCCCGCCCAGCGAGAGCACCGTCGCCCGCACCTGCGGGTCGTCGATCTGGACGTTCTGCCAGGTGTTGAGCAGCGGCCCAATCAGACCTCGCGCCACGCTGAAGCCCAGGAAGGCGACCAACGCCACGCCGATCTGCGGGGCCAGCCCGTAGGCCAGCAGCCCGAGCACCATCACGGCGGTGAAAGCGAGGACCAGCCGGCGCGTCTGATCGGCGTCGTCGGGGCGCAGGCGTCGACGCAGCAGTTCGGCCGCACCGATCGCGATCAGCATCTCGATGCCGCCCAGCGCCGCGAGCAGCACAATCGGCGCGAAGGGCGTGAGTGCGGCGAGGTCGAAGGTCGTCACCAGGTGGGCCTGCCAGAGCCGATCCCAGGCCTCGCTGAACAGCCCGAAGAAGAACAGCACACCGAGCAGGCGCAGCAGATTGGGCCGCCGCCTCACCACTCGCACGCCGTCGCGCAGCGTGACTGCCAGTTTGCGCCAGGTGCTGCCTTCGTCGGCCGCTGCGCGGTGGAAGTTCGTTTCGGGCATGGCGATGAGGCAGTACGCGGCGCAGAAGGCAAAGAGCAGCCCGCCCACCAGCACCGGCAGCCCCAGCCAGAGGCTACCGAGCGCAGCGCTGCCGGCCAGGCCAAACAGCGCTGCGATACGTGCGATTTGCTCGCCGCGCAGCAGCGCGTTGGCCAGTCGCTCCTGACCAATCTCGTCGGCGAGCCAGGCATCGTACGCCCCGCTGAGGCAGGTCACGCCAACACCCCAGATCACCGCGCCGAGCACGGCGACGGGAAACGTCGGAAACGCCGCCTGGAGCAAGTAGGCGATCGCGGTGAGCGCGAAACCGAGGATGACCGAAAGGCGCCGGCTGACCAGGTCAGCGATCACGCCGGTTGGTACCTCGCAGAGCAAGATGGTGATCTCCAGCACCGAGCCCACCAGCACGAGCTGAAGCGGCGACATTCCCACCACCGTCAGCTGAAAGACGGTGAAGCCAGTCCAGATCAGGACGTGGGCGCCATCGGCGAGGAAGCTCAGGATGAGATGGCTACGGTAGGCCGGATGCACAATGCGAGCGTCCTCTGCTAGGCGAGGTCAGATCGGTGGCAGGCAGCAACAATCCAGCACGTACCGACGTGGCCGAACGTGATTGGGAAGCGCTAACACTGCGCGATAAGCTTGATCCGTATTGGCTAACGTTTGAGGTTAGGTTATACTAACACCAGGAGTTTGTCAAGTTAATGCTTACAAAATTGTGTATATTATCGGCCTGTTACCAGGCCTCGCTCTCCCTCCCCATCCGCTACCCACATGTTCCGACACTAATCCCCACGCCGGCGTCTTGATATGCACAAACGTTCGATGGAGACTCGTCGTATCGTCGCGTATCCTGGAAGGGGATGGAGCATGCCGGACGAACTGATGATCGAGGAACAGCGCGCTGATGTACCCGCGCGAATCTCCGTGCGCACGCACCGTGAGATGCGGTATATCGCCGCCCTGAGCGCAATCCATGGCACGAACGGCAGGTCGGTCAGCATGCGCGAGCTGATCGACCTGGCCTGGGAGGCGCTCAAGGCCCAGCGGCCCGAGATCGTCGAGCAGATCCGCATCGCCACATCCGCACACCAGGCAGCGCAAACGGAGGACATGCGGTAAATCATCGGCTCGCCGGTCGTGAGCGGTCGCCACTCCTTCCACGACCAGGCCGAGCCCCACCCAGGAGACAACTGATGAGCTCGCTGATCACGCTGGTCGGCAGGGCTGGGCTTTTTGCACCCTGCGACCATTCAGCAGCGCCACGCGGCCGGCAGGACACGCCGGGCCGGGGAGGTGCTGATGCGGCCTGAAAACCTGCCTCGGCTGACCGCGTCGGTGACGCGTGTCGCCGGCGAATCTGGCGCCGGGCTGGCCAATCTGGCTGACGCCCTGCTCCTGCTCACCGGCGATCCCGCGCTTGACGAAGCGGTCAAAATAGCACATAATTTCAACATCGTAAAGGTCCAACGCCAGAGCCGTCGCCGCGTCCTGGAGCACGCTGCATCCACACTGCGCGATCAGCTCCTGGCCGTCGAACACCAGATCCACGAGGCTGCCTGATGCCGAAGCCACCGACACATACCCGGGGGCCTGCCCAGCGTTCCAACGCTGGGAGCAGCATGCGCACGGCGCTCTACCTGCGCTGCTCGAGCGTGGATCAGGTCAAGCACGGCTTCAGCATCCCCGACCAGCTCGCCCGCCTGCGGGCGGAGGCGAAGAGCGCTGGCGAGGTGATCGTCGCCGAGTTCATCGACCAGGCCCGCTCCGGAACCAGCGCGGCGCGCCGCGAGGAGTTCCAGAAGCTGCTCACGGCGGCCCGCCGCCACGAGTTCGACCGGGTGCGGGTTGAGTCGGTCGACCGCGGCCACCGCAACGACATGGAGCGCCGCCAGTTCGAGGCCGAGCTGCAGACGCTCGGTATCCAGGTGCTCTATGTTGGTGAGCCGGAGAAGCAGGCACCGCAGTACCGCAAGCTCCAGCGCGGTATCCGCGGCGTGCTGGCCGAGTGGGAGGTCGATGAGACCAGCCAGCGCACCTACAAGCGTCACCGCTATCGCGCCCAGCAGGGCAAATGGCGCGGCGGGCCGATCCCATACGGCCTCCAGCCTGATAGCACCGGCTGGTTCGAGCCTGACCCTGAGACCTACCCGATCCTGCTCTGGATGCTCGAGCGGCGCGCGGAGAGCCAGGGCTACCACGCGATCGCCAAGCAGCTGAACCAGGGCATCGCGCTGGCGGAGGGGCAGCCGCGCGAGGTGCCGCCGACGCCCGGCCTGATCATCTATCGGCGTAAGCCCTACCTGGAGCGTCAGGACCCCGAGACCGGGGACATCATCCGCGAAACGCGCCCGATGCCCTCCGGCACTTGGACCGACTCGACCGTCGAGAAGATCTGCAAGCGGGTCTTCGACGGGGTCTACGCCGGCGTCCTGCGCTGGGGCGAGCGCTACAACAAGTTCGACGAGGACGCCGACGGCAATCTCAAAGAGCCGGTGCGGGTCGAGACCGGAAAACCGCTGATCCCTGAGTCGCTCCTCCGCCGCGTGCAGGCGGTGGAACTCGCGGCGCAAGAGGGTGAGGCGGCGACGATGTCGGCCTTCAACAGCTATCTGCTCTCGCTCCGATGCGGCGCGTGCGGTGAAGCCATGC
>Ga0308410_1002055_pt1 | contig 11620 bp, 20 predicted proteins | sample HotsprOSTMatCore_FD_203467 | JGI IMG/M metagenome (GOLD analysis project Ga0308410, IMG submission 203467) | Hot spring phototrophic mat microbial communities from Octopus Spring, Yellowstone National Park, Wyoming, United States -... | ecosystem: Environmental > Aquatic > Thermal springs > Hot... | reverse complement strand
TGCCGCATGGTATCGACTGCCACGCCGACGACAATGAGCAATGCGGTAGCGCCCAAACCAATCGGCACGCCGGTCAGTTGCTGCGTGATGAACGGCAGAATTGCGACCGTTCCCAGAAACAGCGCGCCAACCCGCGTGATCCGACTGACCACCTGATCAAGATACTCCTCGGTGCGTTTCCCCGGTCGAATGCCGGGAATGAATCCACCGTTGCGCTGAAGCGTCTCCGGAATATTCTGCTGGTCGAAGATCACCTTCGTGTAAAAGTACGTGAAAAAATAGACCAGCACGAACAGCGCAATTGAATAGACCAGCGTGCCGCCGCCATACTGCGGACTGAACGTCTGATACGTGAAGCAGGCGATCTGTTTCAGCACGCTTGCATCGGGAGGCGCGACCTGTTCAGGGCAGCCATAGGACGCAATCGTGCCCGGAAAGATAATGATGCTCTGCGCGAAGATCAGCGGGATCATGCCCGCCATATTGACCTTCAGTGGAATATGGCTGCTCTGCCCGCCATAGACGCGATTGCCGCGCACGCGCTTGGCGTACTGCACCGAGATGCGCCGCTGCCCCTCGTGCATGAGCACGATGCCGATGATCGTGCCCAGTGCGATGACCAGAAACGCGACCATTCCGATGATCTGTTCAACGCCGCCGAGTTCAACGGTTGTGAACGCCTGAATAATCAATCCCGGCAAACCAGCGACAATCCCGGCGAAGATGATCATCGACACACCGTTGCCGATCCCGCGTTCCTGGATCTGTTCGCCGAGCCACACCAGCAGCATCGTTCCTGCCAGCATGCTGATCAGAATGGTGAACGTCGGGAAGAAATTGTTCACAATATCGAACGGCGTCTGAAAGAGCGCCTGACCGGTTCCGAGGCTGCGTTCGAGCGTCAGCGTTTGCCCGTAGGCTTGCAGCAGCGCCATCGGGATGGTCAGGTAGAACGTAATCCGGTTCAGTCGCATGCGCCCCTGTTCGCCCTCTTTCCGCAGTTCTTCCAGTGCTGGAATGAGCGGCACCAGGAGTTGCAGAATAATCTGCGCCGTAATGTAGGGGTAGACCCCCATCGCCGCGACCGACAGATTTTGCAGCGCACCTCCGGCGAAAATGTTGAGCAACTGCGCGAGCTGATTGCCTTGCAGGGCGATTCGCAGACTTTCCAGCGCCGTCGGGTCGATGTTCGGCACGGGAATGTGGGCAATCAGCCGAAAGAGCAGCAGCATCGCCAGAGTGAACAGAATGCGCTGGCGCAGGTCTGGCAATCGGAGCGCATTGACAACCGATTCGAGCATTCAGGGTTCTCCTTGCATCACGCAGGCGATGAGCGACCTGTGATCGCCTTACGCCTCCCTTGTTGCTTCAGCCTTTCGACTATGCCGGGGCGGGTTTGGTCCCCGGCTACGGCTGCGGCGTTCCACCACCCACGGTGTTTCGATAGCGGCGCCGCCTGCCGCTTCGATGCGTGCGCGTGCACTGGCGCTGAACTTATGCGCATGGATTGTCAATTTGCGCTCCAGTTCACCATCGCCGAGGATCTTGACCGGCTTTGCCGGATGGATCCACCCCTGCGCCGCCATTTCTTCGATGGTCAATTCCGTACCATCCGGCACATCGTTGAGCTGGCCGATATTGATGATCTGATACTCGATCCGCCAGCGGTTCTTGAACCCGCGCAGTTTGGGCATTTTGCGGGTGATGCGCATCTGCCCGCCTTCGAATGCGGGCGATGGCTTGGGACCGGAACGCGCCTTTTGCCCCATCATGCCCTTGCCGCCAGTTTTTCCTTTGCCGGAGCCAATGCCGCGACCGATGCGCTTGCGCTCACGATGCGAGCCTGGCGCTGGCTTCAAGTCGTGCAATTTCATGATCGTTTCTCCCCCTCACGCCTGCCGACCGGCGGTGAGCTGCGCCTGCAACGTCTTGAGTTCGTCCCACTTTCCTTCGGCTGCCAGGCGCGCCTGTTCGGGCCAGGTATCGGTGAACGCCAGGCGAATCTTGCGATTGCGCAGGATTGCACCGATCTGCGCCGAATCGAGCGCTGCCAGTTGAGCGAACGTGGTGATGCCAGCCGCATTCAGGGCGTGCTCAATTTTCGGACCGATGCCCTCGATGCGCTTCAGATCGTCGATCGGGCTATCTACCGGTGCGTGATCATCGGGAAGCTCCTCGACGCTGACCAGATGGCGAACCTTGAAGATCATCCCGCGGATCGTCGGCGTATCGTCGTGAATAACGACACTGTTGAGCCGGCGCAATCCGAGTGATCGGATGGTCGCTTTCTGGTCGTGGCTATATCCTATCGCACTTTTGCGATACGTAATCTTCAATCTGGACATCGGCTAAGCCTCCTGAGGCGCCGGTTCACGCCGCATGCGCCGCAGGTTCAATTCTTTTGGCGTCATACTGCGCAGGCGCGCCTGCTCTTCGAGCGATGTCAACGCACTGAGCGCCTTGAACGTCGCCTTCACCACGTTAATCGGATTGTTGCTGCCGTAGCGTTTCGAGAGCACGTCTTTAATCCCCGCCATCTCAAGCACGGGGCGCACACCGCGACCGGCGATGACGCCGGTTCCTGGGGCGGCCGGGAGCAAGCGCACCTTTGAGGCGGCAAACTCCTCCTGCACCTCGTGTGGAATGGTCGTACCGGAGAGCGGAACCCGGATCAGATTCTTTTTTGCCGACTCCACGCCCTTGCGGATCGCTTCGGGCACCTCAGCCGCTTTGCCCATGCCAATGCCGACGTGTCCCTTCCCATCGCCAACGACGACGACGGTGCTGAAACTGAAGCGGCGCCCGCCCTTGACCACTTTCGAGACGCGGTTAATCTGCACCACGCGCTCTTCGAGTTCGAGTTCGTCCGCATTAATGCGTCGATTGATCACTGTCACACTCCATCGAGGCTAAAGGTTGCGGCGAAGGTGGCGCCAGCAACCTGACAGGTATTGCCGACCTGTCCTGGCACGATCATCAGAACTTCAATCCACCTTCACGCGCTGCATCGGCAAGCGCCTGGATGCGCCCATGATACTTGAAGCCGCCGCGGTCGAACACGACGCTGTCAATCCCGGCTGCTCTGGCGCGTTCGGCAATGGCGGCGCCGATCGCTTTCGCCCGTTCGATTTTCGTCTTTCCGGCGAGCGACGTTTTCAGTTCAGGCTCGACGGTCGAGGCGGCCACCAGTGTTCGACCGACCGTATCATCAATGACCTGCGCATAGATATGCATATTGCTACGAAAGACGCACAGTCGCGGACGCTGCGATGTCCCGCTGACTTTCTTGCGCACGCGACGATGGCGTCGGATCCGCAATTCTCGTGGGGTTCGTTTTGCCATAGTGATCTGCTCCTCGAGGCAGAGATTGCCATCCCCTGCCATGGCTGAGTTACGAACAGGCGACAGGAAGCGTCAGCGCGCTTTCCCTGCCTTGCCGGCCTTGCGCCGCACCCGCTCTTCGCGGTATTTGATGCCATACCCTTTGTATGGCTCCGGCGGTCGCAAGGCGCGCAGTTTGGCTGCTTCCTCGCCGACTTTCTGCTTGTCGATACCCCGTATAACCACCTGCTGCGGCTCATTGGCGCTACGGCGTTCCATCACCTCAAAGGTAATGCCTTCGGGTGGCGTGACGCGGATTGGATGCGAGAAGCCGACCTGGATAATCAGGTTTTTCCCTTCACGCGCAGCGCGATAGCCGATGCCGGTGATTTCCAGAACCCGCTGATACCCTTCGGTGACGCCCGTCACCATATTGGCGATGAGCGAGCGCGTCAGACCGTGCAGGGCGCGGTGTTGTTTGGTATCCGAAGGGCGGGCGACCGTAATGACGCCATTCTCGCTCCTGATGATCATGTCCGGCGAGAATTGCTGCGTCAATGTCCCCTTCGGACCTTTTACGGTCACCACATTCCCTTCGGTGATCGTCACCTCGACGCCGCGTGGCGTCGGGATTGGTTTTTTTCCAATACGCGACATAATTTCACTCCTCGGCGCTGCTCACCAGACGTAACAGAGAACCTCGCCGCCGACGCGCTGCTGCCACGCCTCGTGTCCAGCCATTACGCCGCGTGGTGTTGAGAGGATGCTCAACCCCAACCCGCCACGCACGCGCGGAATATCGGCGCGTTTGGTGTAGATGCGCAGTCCTGGCTTACTCACGCGCTTCAGCCCGGTAATGACCGGTCGCCGATCGGGAGTGTATTTCAATGTAATGACAATAGTATGGTAAGGTTTGCCTTCCTCTTTCTGCACCGTGAAGTCTTGAATGAAACCCTCGCGCTTCAGAATCTGCGCAATAGCCAGTTTCATTTTCGACGACGGGATCGACACCGTTGCGTGGCGGGCCATGCACGCATTCCGGATGCGGGTCAGCATATCGGCAATCGGATCATTCACGCTCACTGCGATCCTCCTTATAATCTCCGGACTGATGGCAACGTTCATCTGTTCGCGTCTGCTTACCAGCTCGACTTCGTCACGCCGGGGATCAACCCGCGCAGCGCGCGCTCACGAAAGCAGATGCGGCACATACCGAACTTGCGCATGTATGCACGCGGACGTCCGCAGATTTTACAGCGGTTGTAGGCCCGCGCCTTGTACTTTGGCGGCCGCTGTGCTTTGACAATCAATGCCTTTCGTGCCAAACCAGATTCTCCTTCTCAATGATCCAGGCTGGTCAGCGCCCCGTCTGATCGGCGCTCCTGGCCCGAACTAATCGCGAAACGGCATGCCGAGGCGCTTGAGCAGCGCATACCCCTGTTCATCGTCGGGCGCAGTTGTCACAATCACCACTTCGAGACCGCGGAGTTTATCGACCTTGTCGTAATCAATCTCCGGGAACACAATCTGCTCGCGCAAGCCGAGCGAGTAATTGCCGCGTCCATCGAACGAGCGCCGACTGACGCCGCGAAAGTCGCGCAGGCGGGGCAGCACCAGATTGATCAACCGATCAAGAAACGACCACATGCGCGGACCGCGCAATGTCACCATGATACCGATCGGCATCCCCTGGCGCACCTTGAATGCCGCGATGGATTTCCTGGCGCGCGTGATCACCGGTTTTTGACCGGCAATCGCCGCAAGATCGGACGTTGCAGCGTCGAGCGCCTTGGCGTTCTGGATCGCCTCGCCGAGTCCGATATTCAGTACGATCTTTTCCAGCCGCGGCGCCTGCATGATGGAGCGATACTGAAACTCCTGCATCAGCGCCGGCACGACCTCAGTCTGATATTTTTCTTTGAGTCGTGGTACCATCATCTGCTCCTCGAGAGCCTGGAGCGTGGTTGGCGCTCCGGGCTTGCCTTTCACTCATCGATGACGGCATCACACGCCTTGCAGTACCGCACCTTTTTCGGGCGGCCCTTGTGATCCGTCTCTTCCAGAAAGCGATGCCCGGTACGCGATGCACGACCGCATTTCGGGCAGATCAGCATCACATTCGACACATGGATCGGCGCTTCCATCTCGATGATTCCGCCGGGGCGCGTCGGACCGCGCGGTTTCATATGTCGTTTGACCATATTCAGGCCCTCAACGATCACCCGTTGATCTTTGGGGCGCGATTCTTTGATTTTGCCGCGCTTGCCGCGATCTTTGCCGGTAATGATCAGGACCTCGTCGCCGGTTTTGACATGCATAGCACCCTCTCCTGGAGCAATCACAGCACTTCCGGCGCCAGCGAGATGATCTTCATGAACGCGCGTTCGCGCAGTTCACGGGCGACAGGACCGAAAATGCGCGTACCGCGCGGATTGTTGTCCTTGCCGATGATCACCGCCGCATTGTCATCGAACCGGATATGCGATCCGTCGGGGCGGCCATACTCCTTGGCGGTGCGCACAATCACGGCGCGCACCACTTCGCCCTTCTTCACGGCGCCGCCGGGGGTCGCTTCTTTGACCGAAGCGACGATTACATCGCCGACGCGCCCGTAGCGCACGTGGGAGCCGCCCAACACACGAATGCACAGTATCTCTTTGGCGCCGGTGTTGTCAGCCACGCGCAATCGCGTTTCCTGCTGCACCATCGTCAGGCCTCCTCATTGCGCTTAATAATCGCGACCACTTCCCAGCGTTTGGTTTTGCTCAGCGGGCGAGTTTCGCCGATGCGCACAATGTCGCCAATCTGACATTGCTGCTCATCGTGCGCGTGAAACTTGCTGGTGCGGCGAACGATCTTGCGATACAGCGGATGCGGTTTCAGATAATCAACTGCCACCACAACCGTTTTTTGCATTTTATTGCTGACGACTCGCCCGACTTTGAATTGCCGCCGCCGTCCTTCAGTCATCGCTCTCTCCTACGACTCAATGCCCAGTTCACGCTCACGCAGGATCGTCTTGATCCGCGCAATATCGCGTCGGACTATCCGCGGGCGACCGGTAGCCGTCAATTTTCCCATCACCTGCTGGAAGCGCAGGTTGAACAATTCTTCGTAGCATTCTTTCAGTTTCGCGCGCAGTTGCTCATTATCCAGTTTGCGCAACTCTTCGGCTTTCATGCTGCGCCCTCCAGGTCTTCACGCGGAACGACCTTGCACTTGATCGGCAATTTCTGTGCGGCGCGTTCGAGCGCTTCGTGGGCGATTTCAGGGCGCACGCCAGCCAGTTCGAACAGAATGCGTCCTGGCTTGATAACCGCCACGTAATGATCAACGGCGCCCTTGCCCGAACCCATGCGGGTTTCAGCCGGCTTGGCCGTGACTGGCTTATCCGGGAAGATACGGATCCAGATTTTGCCGCCGCGCTTGACGTGATGGCTGATAGCGCGGCGTGCCGCCTCGATCTGACGGCTCGTCATCCACGTCGCTTCGAGCGCCATCAAGCCGTATTCGCCGAAAGCGACCGTATTGCCGCGATGCGCCATGCCGCGATTGTGGCCACGCTGCTGTTTGCGATATTTGACACGCTTTGGCATCAACATAACGACGACTCCTTTCAGCCTCGTGACCGTCCGGCGCGTTCAGGTCCGCTGCTGCGTCCGCCACTGCGTCCGCCGCTGCGTCCGCCGCCGCGTCCGCCCTTGCGCTGTGGGCGTTCTTCCTCCTCCTCGACAGCGGCGGTTCGTGCGGCGGCTGCCGGTTGCAGCGATTGCGCCTGACCTCTCTGATCGGGGAAGACGTCGCCTTTATAGATCCACACCTTCACGCCGATCCGACCATACGTTGTATGCGCATGCACCTGCGCATAGTCGATATCCGCACGCAGGGTATGGAGCGGCACCCGACCGTCGCGTTCCCAGGCGATGCGCGCCATCTCGGCGCCCGCCAGTCGCCCCGAGCACTTAATCTTCACTCCCTGGGCGCCCAGGCGCATTGCGCGCTGCACTGCCTGTTTCATCGCACGCTTGTACGACACGCGCTTGTTGATCTGCTCAGCAATGCTCTCGGCAACCAGTTGCGCCTCGAGTTCCGGTTGATGGATTTCGTGAATATTGAGTTTGACTTTCTTGCCGGTCCGTTTTTCCAGTTCAGCCCGCAGTTCATCGACTTTCGCACCGCGTTTGCCGATGACGATGCCTGGCTTGGCTGTATAGACCGTCACCTCGACTTTATTCGCCGAGCGCTCAATCTCGATCCGCGCCACACCTGCATTTTCCAGCTCTTTGGCAATGATCTTGCGCAGCATGACGTCTTCGTGGAGCAGTTCGGTGTAGTTGCGCTCTGCGAACCACTTCGACTGCCAGTCCTTGATATACCCAAGGCGGAAGCCGATCGGGTGCACTTTCCGTCCCATAAATCCTCGCTCTCTTCAGCGGGTCGGCGCGGTCGCGCCGCCAGCCTACATCTCATCGCCGTCATCGACAATCACGGTAATATGAGTCGTCCGCTTGCGAATACGATCGGCGCGACCGCGCGCGCGCGGCATAATGCGCTTGAATGCCGGACCTTCATCGGCGAAGATATACTTCACGATGAGCGCATCGGGCGCCATATCGTAGTTATTGGTCGCATTCGCTCGCGCCGACTCGATCGTGCGGGCGATTTCGCGCGCCGCTTTGTGCGGCAGATACCGCAGGATCGCCAGCGCCCGATCAACCGGCTTGCCGCGCACCAGGTCCATCACCGGGCGCACCTTGGTCGGCGAGATGCGGACGTATTTGGTCACTGCTTTTGCCTGCATATCAAACCTCTGCTGCGTCCGTGCGCGCCCGCGAGCTGCGCTGCGGCGCTTCCGTCACTTCACTTTGCCGCGCTTGTCGGCTTTCTTGCCGCCGTGACCGCGGAACAGCCGGGTTGGGGCGAATTCGCCCAGTTTATGCCCGACCATGTTCTCGGTAATGTATACCGGCACGTGGCGGCGCCCATCGTGAACGGCAATCGTATGCCCGACCATTTGCGGGAAGATTGTCGAGTCGCGCGACCATGTGCGCAGCACTCGCTTTTCGTTTGCCCGGTTCAGTTCCTCGATGCGGCTGAGCAACCGCACATCGACATACGGACCTTTTTTGGAAGAACGCGACATACGCTTGTCCTTTTACACTCCTGGTTACCGCGTCCGACGGCGGATGATGAAGGGGTCCGTCCGCGGGTTGTGACGGGTCTTCACGCCGCGCGCCGGTTTCCCCCATTTGGTTTTCGGCGTCGGCATCCCGCGTGGTGCGCGCCCCTCACCGCCGCCGTGGGGATGGTCGCGTGGATTCATTGCGGCGCCGCGCACTTCGGGTCGCCGTCCAAGCCAGCGTTTGCGTCCGGCTTTCCCCAGGCGAACATTCTGGTGATCCAGATTGCCGACCTGCCCAATCGTCGCCATGCACTCGATGAACACGCGCCGCACCTCTCCCGACGGCATCCGCAGGGTGGCGTAATTGCCTTCTTTTGCCATGAGCTGAGCGGCTGAGCCTGCGCTGCGCACCATAACCCCGCCACGCCCTTTTTCGAGTTCAATGTTATGCACCTGCGTCCCGAGCGGGATCTGGCGCAGCGGCAGCGCATTGCCAACCCGAATATCGGCGTCGGGTCCGCTCATCACCGTGTCGCCGACATTCAAGCCGAGCGGCGCCAGAATGTAGCGCTTTTCGCCATCGACATAGTGGAGCAGCGCGATGCGCGCTGATCGATTTGGGTCGTACTCGATCGCCGCCACTTTTGCCGGAATGCCGATCTTGTCGCGCTTGAAGTCGATCCGGCGATAGTGGCGCTTATGCCCGCCGCCGCGATGACGCACCGTAACGCGCCCATAGATGTTCCGCCCAGCCTGCTTGCGCAGCGGTTCGAGCAATGATCGCTCCGGCTCCTTCTTGGTGATCTCCTCGAAGGTCGAGACCGACATGTTGCGGCGACCTGCCGAGGTTGGTTTGTATTTTCTGACAGGCATAGTGTTACACTCCCTCAAACAGGTCGATGCGGTCTCCCTCTGCCAGCGTGACAATGGCCTTCTTCCAATCGGGCGTATAGCCGTACTCGCGTCCCCGGCGGCGCAGTTTCCCACGCACATTCATGGTATGAACAGCGGTCACCCGCACGTTGAAAATCTCCTCAATCGCGCGTTTGATCTGCGGTTTGGTGGCGTTGCGATCAACCTCGAACGAATACTTGTTGAACTGCATCAGGTTCGTATTCTTCTCCGTGATCAGCGGTCGTATGATAATCTGATGCGCATTCATCACGCCCCCTCCTCGCTCGCATCCGCCGCTGCAACGACGCGCCCCGGCTGGTCGAGATACCCCTGAGCGATATCGACGGCCGATTTCAGCATCACCACGTGGTCGAAGGTGAGCAGGTCGATGACGTTCAGGTAGTGCGCCAGCAGGGTCTTAACGTTCGGCAAATTATTCGCCGAGCGACGGACGTTTTCATCTTTCTGGTCGAGTACAATCAGCGTCTTGCCGGTCAGGTTCAGCGCATTGAGCACCGCAATCATATCTTTCGTGCGCGGTTGCTCGAACGTCAACCGATCCAGGAAGGTGATGGCGCCGTCGCGGTACCGTGCCGAAAGCGCCGAACGCACCGCCAGGCGCCGCATCTTGCGCGGCATATCCCTGGTGTATTTGCGCGGATGAGGACCATGGGCCACGCCGCCGCCCTTGCGATGCGGCGCGCGAATCGACCCCTGGCGCGCGCGACCGGTGCCCTTCTGCCGATAGAGTTTGCGGGTGCTCCCCTCAACCTCGCCGCGCCCAAGCGTATTGTGCGTGCCGAGGCGCGCGTTGGCGCGCTGACGTTCCATCGCCTGATGCATGACCGGCACGTTCGGCTCGATTCCGAAGACGTAATCCGATATCTGAAGCACGCCGACTTCTTCGCCGGACTGGTTGTACAACTTGGCTTCCATTGCACTTCCTCAATGTATCTGCGCTCCACTGATGCGTTCAGCGTACCGCGCCTATGCGCCCTTGATCGCCCGGCGAACGATCACCAATCCATTCCCGGCGCCTGGAATCGAGCCGCGCACGAGCAACAGATTGCGCTCTGGAATGACATCGACGACCGTCAGGTTCTGAATAGTCACCCGTTGATTGCCCATGCGCCCGGCCATGCGGGTATTCTTCCACACGTGACCCGGATCGGTGCCGGCGCCAATGGAACCAGGGGCGCGCAGTCGGTCGCTCTGACCATGCGTTCGCGGTCCGCCGCCAAAGCCATGGCGCTTCACAACGCCCTGAAACCCGCGACCTTTCGATGTGCCGATGACATCGACGCGCTGACCTGGCGTGAACATCTCGACCGTCAAAACATCACCAACCTTATGATCGGCGACATTGTCGGCGCGGAACTCGCGCAGATAACGCAGCAACTTGCCAGCGCCACGCAGATGCCCCTGCTCGGGTCGGGTCAGGCTTTTGGCTCTGACCTCCTGATACCCGATCTGCACTGCTTCGTACCCGTCCCGCTCCTTTGTGCGGACCTGGGTGACAATGCATGGACCCACCTCGATGATGGTCACCGGAATGACCTGGCCAGTCGGGTCGAAGACCTGGGTCATACCTATTTTGCGTCCAAGCAACCCTTCGATCACAATTGCACCTCCGCAGCGTGCGTGTCTTTGTTCACCGCAGCGGCTGCTTTGACTCAGGATTACAACTTGATTTCGATATCCACACCCGCTGGCAGATTGAGTTTCATCAGCGCGTTGATGGTCTGCTGACTTGGGTCGAGCACATCGATCAATCGCTTGTGGGTGCGAATCTCAAACTGTTCCTGCGAGTCTTTGTCAATAAATGGCGAACGAATGACGCTATACTTTTCGATTTTGGTCGGCAATGGCACCGGACCTGCAACCAGCGCCCCGGTGCGTTCCGCAGCCTCGACGATCTGCCGCGCTGACTGGTCGAGAATCTTATGGTCGTATGCCTTGAGTCGGATGCGAACCTTTTGTTTCGCCATATGCGCCTCATGTAGGTTTAGGGCTCAGGGGTCAGGGTTTTGGGGTTGGGGTTGTGGGATCAGGGTTTGGGGGTCAGGGGCAAATATCCGGTTTTGCTCCATCACCCATAACCTGCAACCCATCATCCCATCACCTCATCACCCATCACCCATCGCCCGGCACCCGTACTAATCGACAATCGCCGAGACGACGCCTGCGCCGACGGTGCGTCCGCCCTCGCGGATGGCGAAGCGCAACCCCTCTTCGATCGCCACCGGCACGATCAACTCGACGATCATCTCGATGTTATCGCCC
>Ga0308410_1002054_pt1 | contig 11620 bp, 14 predicted proteins | sample HotsprOSTMatCore_FD_203467 | JGI IMG/M metagenome (GOLD analysis project Ga0308410, IMG submission 203467) | Hot spring phototrophic mat microbial communities from Octopus Spring, Yellowstone National Park, Wyoming, United States -... | ecosystem: Environmental > Aquatic > Thermal springs > Hot... | reverse complement strand
CAGTCAACTGGAGAAGATGGGCATTGAGCGGCTTTACGCTCGCACCAATGCCGGGTTTGAACTGAAGGTGCACGCAACGCTCATTGCACTCATCTGTACGAACATGAACTAGCAATCAAGGTATGTAGAATGTCCCGTCGCCATAGGTGCCAAACGTCTTGATCGTCTTCGGCATGCGCGGCGGCGTGTACTCGGTGGTCAGCTTAGTGATCTCGGCAATACGCGCCGTTGCCTGCTGCTCAAGCCCCAGCAGCTCGCCAACGATGCGCAACTGTCCCTCAAAGTCGCCCTCTGGCAGCGTGATGATTGGCAGGCGCGTGCCCAGGTGCTCCTTCGCCCCGCCGTACACCGCCTGATTGCCCGTCATCAGGATAAGATCGACGTGCTCTGCTACCAGCGTCTCGATATTGAGTTGATCTGCATAGACAAGCTTCGGCAGATGCTGGGCTGCTTGCTGCCACGGGCGCAGCTGTCGACCTTCGCGCATCGCGATAAGCGCGGGCTTGACATCAAGGGCCAAGAGCGCGTCAAGGTCGAAGGAGCTGTACGTTAGGATGCGCTGTGGCTTAGTCTTGATCTCAACTGGCCCAAAGAAATCGCTGACCACACGCGGGTACCCAGTGCTCACATTGGTCGCCGTCGGCACTGCTGCCTCCTCCTGCGATCCACAGCCTGTGATGGCGCCCACGGCCAGCGCCCCCGCGCCGATCAGGAAGCGGCGGCGTGTGAGGCTCTCGAACAGTTCGAACTCGGTCTCGGTCAGCTCCAGCGGGCGGTAGGAGCGGTAGCGTTGGTGAATCATGGTTTGTGGTCTCCTGTGTTCATCGCAATCGCGCGCATCAATTCCAGCCGCCGGAGTTGGTCACAAAGGCGCGCTCACCAATGTGGGTTTGCACAAGATCGGCGGCGTTGAACAGGTAGAACATGCCGCTGCCATAGACGCGCTCCGACTAGCTGTTGATGTATTGGCGTTGCTGGACAGCGTTCAACTGCTGCCAGAGCGAACCTGTCTCGATCACACGTGAACTGTTGAGTGAGATGTCACTACCACTTCCGTAGTAGTTGTTAAAGACAAAATCCGCGTCAAGGTCGGATATCGTCTCCAAGCTGAGGGTATAGCGGTCGCCGCCGGGAACGAACTGCTCCTCCATTTTGCGCACGGCTGCCCGCTTGCTGAAGCCAACATCACGGAACACCTTGTCGATTGGCAAGGTGCCGCCAAACATCTGGACGACGCCATCCTCGGAGTTCATGATCAATGCGGTGACATACACGCCCTGAGGGTTGGGGACAAGCAGTTTAATGCGCTCGATTTTGGCCTCGTAGAGTGCAGCAAGTTCCTCGTGGCGCTGCGTGCGGTTGAGCAGATCCGCCAGATAGGCGGAATAGGCAACGGAGTCAGCGGTTATCGCTGCGGGTACCAGGACGGTCGGCGCAATCTGGCTGAGTTGATCGTAGATTGACTCCTCGAACGAGCGCCCAATGATCAGGTCCGGCTGAAGCGCAATGATCCGTTCAAGGTTGATCGCATCGAAGGCCCCAACATGCGTGAGGCCCACCGAGCTAAACCCTTCGCCGAGCGAAAAGGTTTCTTCGCCATTTGCGCCAAGCCGTCCATGGGAACCGATTGGCTGAAAGCCGAGGTGCAGCGCCATCGTGGTCAGCCCTAAGTCGTGCAGTGTCACCACACGCTGCGGATCGACCGGGATCGCGACCTCACCCATCAGATGGTTCACGGTTCTGGTTGCGGCGGGCATGGAAGGAGCTACACTTGGCACAGCAGGGCTCTGGCTCGGCTGGACTGCCTGGTTCGCGCAGGCGGCAAGGGTGCCAGCGCCGAGCGCAAGGCCGGCAGTGAGAAACTGGCGGCGGTTGGTTGATCGGGACATGGGAAGGCTCCCTTCGTCGTTCAGTATGCGGGTGTCTCACGAGTCGCCATCGCGGTCGGCAGGCCGTCGATACTGTGGGTGTTGTATTCCTGCTGGTACACCGCCATCGTCTCCGGCCCTTGCTGCTCGGCCCAGCGCACCAGGGTATCGCGCTCGCTCCGCAGCTCCAGCTGCGGCACGCCGAAGCCGCACGAGGTGCTGACACGGGAGATGTCAGCGCAGATGATCTGCCGGGCGCTGCCCGCCAAGGGAAACTGCGCCGCTAGCGCGTCCCACGCTGGATCGTTCGGCAGTATGGTGCGCCCGCGCCCATACAGGCGCAGAATCAGTGGGCGCTCGCCGAAGCCGCAGAACATGAAAGTGATCCGGCCATTCTCCTGCAGATGGGCCGAGGTCTCGTTGCCCGAGCCATTCAGATCAAGGTAGGCCACCTGGGTCGGCGAGAGCACGCGGAAACTGGCCATTCCCTTGGGCGACAAGTTCACGTGCCCCTCGGCGCTGAGCGGCGCGCTCGCGACGAAGAAGAGCGGCTGGGCGCGGATGAAGTCCGCGAGGTCGGCGGGGATGGCGGTAAAGGTTTTTCCCATGCTCGTCTCCTGAATGTCTAGGGGTTCTGCGGTTGCAGCTCAGCAGCGATCTGGTCAAGCGCCAGATTGAGGCCACGGTAGCCATACGTTCCGATTGTGGACTGAAAATCAGCCACGATCAGATCGCCGCGCTGGACGCCGGAATGGACTGCCAAATCGGTGATGTCAGAATGGTTTGCACATTTTCTTCCCACTCCGGCGTCCCCGTGTAGCGCTGCAGAATGATCGTGTCGGCGTCGACAAGCTCCGGGATGACCTCCAGGCTGAGCTCGTCGGAGCTATCCGTTAATGGCTGATTGCTGATCGTGCCTGGGACGATCTGCGCACCGAGCCGCGTGAGCGAACGCCCCAGGAGCGACTCCGGCCCCCAGAGCGAGAAGGCCGGCGCCTCGGAGAAAATCAGCGGCAGCGACATCCGTCGACCATTCAGCTGTAAGCGCTCGGCGCGTGTATCAAGTTGGCGCTCGAAGTCGGCAATCAGCTCCTCCGCTTGGGCCGTTCTTCCCACCACGCTGGCGATAAAGCGCAGGTGCTCCTCAAAGCTAGGGCGAAACTCGTAGGCCACGGTCGGGGCGATCGCCGCGAGGAGATCCACCTCGATATCCTGGTAGGGCATGTTGTAGAGGATGAGATCGGGGCGCAGGGTGGTGATCTGTTCCAGATTGGCTGTGCCGATCAAGCCAATGCTGGTCATCTGCTGGGCTGCATCGCCCAGGATCGCTGGGAAGAGACTCGTCTCGGTTTTGGTTGCGTTGTTATGCGTGGCGGCAAGTGGCACGATGCCGAGTTCCACCAGATGCACCGTGGATCGGCTTGGGTCAAGCATCACCACGCGCTGCGGTTCGGCGGGCACATCGACCATGCGGCCGAGGTCGTCAGTGATCTGCCGCGTCGCCCCCACCATCGCCGTCGGCGCGCTCGCGCCCGGCGCACCACATCCGGCTAGCACCAGCGCCCCGGCACCGATCAGGAAGCGCCGACGGGTGATCAGGCGCTCGGCCAGTTCGATGCGCTCGATCACGCTCAGGTGGGATGCGCCGTTGTAGCGGAGTAGGTCGGCGATCTCAGTGATACCCGGGCCCGAAAGGTCGAGCGCGTCGAAGCGGGCGAGCGTGCGCTCGGTAGTCGCGTCGAGAGTGGGCATAAATACTGCTCCTTCGTGTTCGTGTGACTGTCGTCAGGGCGGGCAACAGTACTGCTGCCCACGCTCGCGCATGATTTAGCGTGAAGCGCCGAGGACTTCGGTCAGGCCGGCCAGCAACGTATCTACGTTGAGCACCGTCGGTCGTAACAGTGCGTAGGTCATCTCGAGCGAGAGTCGGTGATAACGACCGGCCTTGACCGCCGGGATCGCCTGGAACAGCGGCTGCTGCTCGAGCGCTTCGAGCGCCGGGCCGAAGTTCTGATCGAATAGCCCAAGCACGAGGTCGGCGTCAAGCTCGGTGGCCAGTTCGGTAGAGATCGTCGTGATCGGCGGGTAGGCGGCGTCGCCTTGTGGGCGAAACGTCGGCAGCCCGAGGGGCTTGAGCACCATCTCGTTGATATCGTTCTGCGCCGAGACGAGGTAAAAGTTGCCGTCGTCGAAGTAGAAGAAAGCGGTGATCGAGGTGGGCACGCGCGCAGGCTTAAAAGCGGTCATCTTCGCGTGCGCCTCGCCAATGATTGCCTCAACTCGTTCGGTCGGTGTAGCGAAGACATCAGCGACCACCCGTAGCCCGTCGATCCCGGCAGGCACTGGAATAACTGGGACAATTTCGTTGCGCCGCTTGAAGCCTTCATCGTCGACGCTGCTGAAGTTGGTGTCCCAGATGAAGTAGACATCCGGCTTAAGGCGCACCAACTCTTCGAGGTTCGCCTCAAAGCCGTAGACCGCCTGATTGAGCGGCACCTGCTCACCCCCAGTTGCGCGCTGCCACGGGAGAAGATCAGCCAGCGGATCGTTGATGTCAAATTGGCCGCTGCCACGGGCGATGATCGGGATGCCGAGTGCGAGCAGGTTATCGAACTCAACAAAATTGCCCTCGGAGATCACCCGCTCCGGCCGACTGGTAAATATCGTCTCGCCAGCTTTGTGCTTGACCGTCCGCGGATAGCCGCTGCTCACCTCCGTCGCCGTCGGCGCCGCTGCCTCCTCCTGCGATCCGCAGCCGGTGATCACTCCCAAACCAAGCGCGCCTGCGCCGATCAGGAAGCGGCGGCGGCTCAGGTTCTCGAACAGCTCAAACTCAGCCTCCGTCAGCTCCATGGGGCGGAAGCAGCGAATCTGGTTCATGGACATGCTCCTTCTCCTCGTCTGTTCATCTACTCAACCACGCTCGTATCGACGGTCGTTCCCACCAGGTGCTGCTCCAGCGCGTCGATCACATTGAACAGGCTGCGGACGCTCTGCACATACCAGGTGCCGCCGTCGATCTCCACCACCTGCCCGGCCTGCACCGCCTTGAGTTGGCTCCAGATCGGCGAGTCGGTGATCGGCGCGTTCACCGCTGGGTCGTTGGAGTAGAGCAGCAGGATCAGGTCGGCGTCGTGCTCCGGCAGCTGCTCCAGGCTGATCCAGTAGCGCCGCACGCCCTCATCGGCGCTCTCGAAGTTCACCTGCGGCTCCGGCTGCTTGATCCCCGCGCCCTGGAAGATCAGGGTGTACGGCCCCTCGCCGATCTCGATCTGGCCCGCATTCGGGTTGAAGGCCAGCAGCGAGACGACCAGCTCATCGCGGATCGGGGCGACGCCTTCCCGCAACTCCGCCAGCCGGGCCTCGTAGTCGGCCATCAGCGCATCGTAGGCCTCCAGCACACCCACCGCCTCGGCGAGTGAGCGATGGTACTCGATCACCGGCCTGCCCGCGTTGTAGACCACCGTCGGCGCGATTGCGCTCAGGGTCTCCAGCTGCTCGTCGGTGCCGGCGCTGAGCGTGCCGATGATCAGGTCGGGCTTGAGCTGCACCAGCTGCTCCAGGTTCGGCTCGCCGAGCAGGCCGATGATTTCGATACTGCTGACATCGTACTCCTCGACAAACCGGAAGGCACCGTCGGCGCGTGGGTGTGTCACCGAGGCGATCGGGGTCACGCCGAGGTCGAGCAGTGGGCGGAGCACCTGCAGGTCCTGCAGTGCGACGATGCGCTGTGGGCTGGCAGGGATGGTCACCGCTCGCCCGAGGTCGTCAGTGACGGTGCGGGTGGTGGCGGGAGCCGCAGCAGGTGTGGCCGGGCCATTGGGCAGCACCCGCAGCGCCTCCAGAACAAAGGCAGCTGAAGCAGGCCCGAAAAAGGTGGCCGCGTCAGCGACCTTGCGGTTGGTGACGGTGTAACGTTTCTCGGCGATCACCGGCACGGCCGCAAGCACCGGCTGGGCGATAATGCCGTCTACTGCCTCTTGGCCGTAATTCGAGATCAAGAGATGATCCACGTTGAGCCGCTCAGCAGCGACCTCTAGCGACACCTCTTCCCAGGGCGATGCAGGGTCTTTGGGCGAAACAAGCTCAAACCCAAGCTCCTCCAGCAACCCGCCCAGCGCCGTACCATCGGTTTCAAAGGTGACGAGCCCAGGCGTATACATGTAGGCGATCGCCATCGTTCCGCGGTTCGGGCGCGCCTCAGCCTGTATCAGTGCATCGGTGTCGGCAATGAGCTTGGCGGCGTAGTCCTCCAAGCCTAATGCCGTACCGATCATACGGGTACTGTCACGCCACGATCCTGGTCGTATGAGTGGCAGATTCACCACCTTCACCGCCTGCTCAACCGGTTCAAAGTACCCGCCCGAGTCGCTTTCAAAGGCGAGGTCGGGTTGCCATTTCACAATCAGCTCGATGTTTGCGCCCAATTGTTCGGAGTCGAAGCTCGGCACGTCCTTGAGCAGCTCTACCAGCTCAGGCGACATTCCATCGCGTTTGGCATAGCCCACCAGCTCCACCTGACCGATAAACGGTGCCAGGTATTGCAAGGCGATCTGGTTCAGCGCGACGATGCGCTTGGGCTGCGTCGCGATCTCCACGCTGCCGTCGAGATCTTGAATCGTGCGCGGAAAGTTTTCGGCTACTGTATCGGTTGGCTGCAGCGCCACAGGCGGCGCACTCGTCGGTGCGACAGCGGCAGGCTGCCCGCCGCACGCAGTGAGCATGGCGATCAGGGCGACTATTCCGAGTAATCGGTGTATCATGGAAAAGACTCCTTCAGGGGTTGATGCGCCGGCGCGGCTCCGCCACGATTCGTCGCCGGCGCGTGCTTACTTACTCTACGGTCTCCAGAAACTGCTCAATCAGGAAGGGCGTCGTCCAGTAGCCCTCGATCGCGTTATCGGCGGTGAGGACATGGACGTTACCCGCCTGCACGGCAGGCACCGTCTGCCAGAGCGGCGTGTTGAAATAGTCGTCCAGCCCCGCGCCAACATCCGCGCCGCCGTAGGCGTTGGGGAAGATCACCAGGTGGTCGGCCTGTAGCTCGGGGATTAGCTCCAGCGACAGCTCGGCCCAGAGCTGGTCGCCGGCCAGCTTCGCCACCTCCGGCCCCGGCGCAAGCCGCAGCTCGCGATAGGCCCAGCCGGTGGGCGAGAGCGGCACGTAGCGATCTTCGAGCATCCCGCCGACGCTGTAGAGCCACATCACCTCATCGAACAGCAGCAGGATCGTCACGGTCTCGTCGCCGATCGCCGCCTCGGCGCGCGTGCGGTAGCCGGCGAGCTTGACCTCGTAGTCGGCCAGGACGGACTCGGCCTGCTCCGGTACGCCAAAGAACTCGCCCAGCTCGCGGGTGGCCTCCTTCCAGTAGAAAAAGGGGTTGCCGGTAAATGCCACCGTCGGCGCGATCTGGCTGAGCTTCGCGTACTGCTCGGCGCTGATCTGGCCGGGCGCAGCGCTGGCGTGGCCGAGGATCAGGTCGGGATTCAGGGCGGCCAGCTGCTCCAGGTTCATGCCTTCGCCGGTCAGATCCGGCAGGAGGGCGACATCGATGCCCTGTTCCTGGAGCGCCACGGGTAGCTCGGGCGTGAAGGTGGTCGAGCCGACCGGGGTGATGCCAAGTGAGAGTAGGATCTGCAAGGTGGCCGGGTCGCTTACGAAGATGCGCTGCGGGTTAGCCGGGATGTCGGTCTCGCCATAGGCGTGCTTCACGCGGATGGTCGAATCGCTGCGACTCAGCACCTCCAGCAGCGATGGGGCAGGGGAGTAGGCCGGGAAGCCAGGCACTTGGTATGCGGCGCCGTCTGTGGCGCCCTGACCGAGCAGACGATCGAGCTGATCGAGCACATACGTTGCGGTTGCAGGCGAGAAGCTGGTACCGGAATCGGCGAACTCACTGGTAGTCACGCTGTAGCGGCCCTCCGCTATCACCGGCAGCGCGGCAAGCACCGGCTCATTGATAATCCCGTCGACGGCCTCGTGGCCGTAGTTCAACACCAGCAGGTGATCCAGTCCAGACGCTCGGCGGCAACCTCAATCGAGATCTCCTCGAACCCCTGCGAGGTAGGATCTGCGGGCGCGGCGACATCATACCCCAGCGCCTCTACGATCTGCCCCAATGGCGTGACATCAGTCTGGAAGGTGACCAGGCCAGGGTTATAAACATAGGCAATGGCAAGCGTGCCACGTTTCGGTGCCGCCACCGCCGTGATCAGCGCGTCGGTCTCAGCGATGATCGCCTTAGCGCGCTCATCAAGGCCGAGGGCCGCACCGATCATCAGGGTGCTTTCGCGCCAGGAGTCGGCGCGGGCCGGCGGAAGGAAGATTGATCAGCGTTGTCACCTGCGCAACCGGGCTATAGTAGTCGGATGCGATACTGGCAAAGGCGATATCCGGCTTCCAGCTCAGCAACAGTTCCAGGTTCGCAGCGCCAAGGTCGCCCGCATCGTAGCTTGGGAGTCCCTCGACCGCCGCTGCAATCACAGGCAGCATGTTGTCGCGTTGCGCATAGCCGATAAGCTCTACATCTTCGCCCAGAAAGGGCAGAAGATACTGGAGCGCGATCTGGTTCAGTGCGACGACGCGCCGGGGCTGGGATTCAATGGTGACGCTTCCCTTAAAGTCTGAAATCGTACGTGGAAAGCCTGCCATCTCAGCTGATAATGGGATTGGGGCACTCGTCGGTTCAATGGCGGCAGGAACATCGGTAGACGCGGGTACCGGCGCAGCGGGGTCGCCGCCACATGCGGCGAGCAGGGTAAGTAGAACAGCAAGCAGCGTTATACGCTGAAGCATCGCAGAGATTCCTTTCAGGGTGTAGCACGGCGACGCGGCTCCGCCAAGATTCGTCGTCGCTGTGCTCTCGTGGCTGTAACCGACGGGCGAACTGGAGGTAGCCGACTCTCACCCAACGGCGCGCGCACGCCGGGCGCGCACAAACGAGGCGATGCAGACGCCCAGCAACCCGCCACAAAGCAGCAGCATGCTACTGCGCACCAGGATGGAGATCGGGCTGGCCTCAGCACTCCCCGTCGCTAGCGAGATCAGCGCCGGCACGACGTTGAGGGAGCCGAGCACGCCGAGCAGGGCCAGCGCCGCCACGACATGCATCATGGTTTTGGTGCGTTGCGGGGCCAGCGCCAGCCAGCCGAGCAACAGCAGCAGCACGCCGAAGAAAAGCGGAATGAGTAGGGTAATACTGGTGGAGTCGCTCAGTACACGGCTGAGCAGGCCGATCACGCAGAGCAGGGCGCCGACGCCCGTCGTTATCTGCGGTTCTTTGCCGAACATCGCTCCCAATCCTTTCAAGCCACAGGGGTTGGTTCGCGCCGCCGGATCAGCGGCAGCGTCGGTTCAAACAAGTCATCGGGCGGGCTGAGGGTGAGGTCAGGGGGCGCCAGTTCGATCCGCTGCCCGGCGGCAACCGGCTCACGGCAAGGGCTGACGCTCAGAGCCTGCTGCCAGATCCGCTGGGTGCAGCGACAACGGCGGCGGCGCAATTCACGCACGCGCATGTTCGGGCTCCAATGCTAGTTCAGTCACCAGTTGATCCACCCAGGCGCGAATGCGCGGCGTGGTCTGGTTAGCTTCGTTTTCGTAGTCGAGCGCCAGGCCGAAGAAGAGATCGTCTTCCACGCCAACGGACTCGTAGAAGTCGTAGCCGGCAGTGGGCCAGCGCCCAACAATCGTTGCACCCCGCTCGCAGAGGCATCGCCCAAGGATGCCGAGCGCGTCCTGGAAGGTGTCGGGGTAGCCCTGCTGGTCGCCGAAGCCAAAAAGTGCCACGGTGATGCCGGTGAAATCAAGCTGCTCAAGCTGTGGAAAGGCATCGTACCAATCGTCTTGTAACTCACCGATATTCCACGTCGAGCAGCCAATCAGCAGCGTGCGATACGCCAGCAGCGCACGCAGATCGTCCTTGATCGTCACTGCATCGATCACTTCGATCGGCGTGGGGGTGCGCATCCGGAGCGATGCGGCGATCATGTAGGCCGCATCTTTGGTGTTATCCGTTGAACTGCCGTACACAATTGCGATCATGATGGTGTCCTTCCCGAGCGAGATGGATGGGTTTGAAAGCGTTGCGCCAACCAGCCGGCTAGCGCGCCCGAGCCGACGGCAGCGCCCACCGTTCCTGCGCTGACTGCAAGCATCGAAAGGAGCCAGACCGGCACAATCGGGTGGCCGACAAAACTCAGGACGGCGCTGAGCAACCCGGCAGGCACGCCGCAAAGCGCCATATGCCGCCAGCCGAAGCTGCGATAGCGGGTGATTGCTGCGACTGAACCCTCACTAACCAGACCGAAGAACAGCCCGGCCAGCATGCCGTCAACGCCGAACGGCGTGAGCAGGGCGATCACCAGCGCACTCGGAACTTGCACGGCAAGCGCCGCGCCGGGCTTCCGCATGAGCGCCGCCGCAAACAGCGATGGGAACAAGAAGAGATTCGTTCCGGCTGCCACGAGGAACAGCGCCAGCCCGCCCATGGAAGCGTGCATCAGTGCAACCAGCCCGAAACGCAGTATTCCGGCTAGAACGAGTCCGCTCACCAGGCCGACATTGCCAATGATAAGCCAGTCGCGCCGCGTCCAGCGCCACTCATGCCGCGACTGATCAGTGACTCCGGCCATTGGGCGCCTCGCTGATCCAGCGCACCTTTGCGGCGAGCGAGCGCCGGCGCCCCTGCGGCCAGGCCGTTGCCGGGCGACCGACGTAGAAGAAGCCGAAGAGCTTCGTCGTGGGCGCAAAACCGACGACATCGGCTACATAGGGATGCAAGGCGCATGCGCCGCTCGTCCACTTACCGGCCAACCCCAGTGCGCCGGCCATCAGGTGCATGTTCTGCACCGCGCTGCCAAACGCGATCAGTTCTTCCCACTCGGGCATCTTCGGGTCGGGCTGCATGCCCAGCGCAATCCAGACCGGCGCCTGCCAGACGCGGTCGCGCTGGGCTTCGGCGCCGGGACTATTGACTGGTTGATCAGAGTTAAGGATGTGAAAGGCGGTGGCAAAGGCGTCGCCGATGATCCGGCGGGCATCGCCACTGTAGACGGCAAAACGCCACGGTTCGGTCTTGCCGTGGCTCGGCGCCCAGTTGGCCGCGTCGAGCATGAGGGCGACCAGTTCGAGGTTGATTGGTTCGAGCGAAACATCCTTGAGCCCAAAGGAGCGCCGCGTGGCGATGGCATTGAAGAGGCGCTGGGCGCTCAACGGATCGCGCTCCGGCGTCGGGGCGTAGATAATCTCTGGCTCCGCCACATTAATCCGCGCCTGTTCGGCCAGCGCGACGAGCGTCGGGCGTAGTTGGTCGGGATTGGCCAAGGGCGGGTCGAACGGTACCCGCGCAATGACGGTTTGCCCATCGCCCTGCACGTGCAGATCAAGTCCGTTCGCATCAATCTGTACCACAGTTGCGGCCTGCGCCCAATCTAAACCAGCCAAACCACGGGCATACGCGAGAACAGCATCAGCATGGTCACTATTCATATGCGCAATCGCCGCTGCGGCAATTGGGGCAAGCGGATCAGTGGATGTGAGCGTCATCCAGTACTCCTAACGCTATCTAGGCGCTCCAACGATGTGCTAATAGATAGCGTTAGGATATACTAATAGACGCAGTTTGTCAACTTTGACGTTTAGACTAACCGAACCCGCTTTCGGATAGGGCGATGGAAGCGCGTGGGCAGGTCGACTTGCGTCAACCTGCCCGTAGACGTACCCTCTGGGTGTTCAAGCTCAAAGAGGTACGCCGA
>Ga0308410_1002047_pt1 | contig 11639 bp, 10 predicted proteins | sample HotsprOSTMatCore_FD_203467 | JGI IMG/M metagenome (GOLD analysis project Ga0308410, IMG submission 203467) | Hot spring phototrophic mat microbial communities from Octopus Spring, Yellowstone National Park, Wyoming, United States -... | ecosystem: Environmental > Aquatic > Thermal springs > Hot... | reverse complement strand
GCAATTACATCGGGAAGTCGAGGGATTGCCCACATCGCTGAGATCACCAAGGAAATCGTGAAACAGATTCAAAAACTCGGAGGTAAACCCTTCATCTTCCCTGCCATGGGGAGTCATGGAGGGGCTACCGCGGAGGGACAACGGGAGGTATTGGAAAGTTACGGAATCACGGAAAAAACGATGGGAGTACCCATCATTTCCAGCATGGAGACAGTGGTGATCGGGCATACCCCGGAGGGGAAACCCGTCTACATCGACAAGAACGCTCACGGGGCGGACGGGATCGTGGTGGTGGGAAGAATCAAACCCCATACAGCCTTCAGGGGAACCTGGGAAAGCGGCCTGCTGAAAATGATGGTAATCGGCATGGGAAAGCAGAAGGGAGCGGAGAGTTGCCACGACGAAGGGTTCGGTCGTATGGCCTATAACGTCGAAGTGTATGCCGATGTGATCATGGCCAAGACCAACATCCTTTTCGGGGTAGGGATCGTGGAAAACGCCTTCGATGACACCTACCTCATCGAAGCGATCCTGCCCTCCCAGTTCAAGAAACGGGAAGGGGAACTCCTTGAACTGGCAAAGAACCTGATGCCCAAGATCCTCATCCCCAAGTTCGATATTCTCATCGTAGACCGGATCGGCAAGAACTTTTCCGGGGACGGAGCGGACCCGAACATCACCGGGACCTACGCCACTCCCTACGCCTCCGGGGGGCCGGAGTTCCAGCGGTACGTTATTCTCGATCTTTCCGATGAAACCCATGGGAACGCCATCGGGGTAGGGATGGCGGACTTCACCACCAAGCGGGTGTTCGACAAAACCGATTTCGATGCCACGTATCCCAACGCTCTCACGGCCACCGTTGTAATGGGAGTAAAGATGCCGATGGTTCTGAAAAGCGATCGGGAGGCGATTCAAGCGGCCATCTTCTGCTGCACGGGAATCGATAAAACGAAACCAAAAATCGTCCGGATCAAAAATACCTCCCATATCGATGAAATTATGGTTTCCGAAGCCTTGATCGAGGAGGTAAAGCGGCATCCTCAAATGAAACTCCTGGAGGAGCCGAAGGAGTTGCCGTTCGATCGGGAAGGGAACCTTTCATTCGATTGGTGAGCTCATGGATAACCTATGAGTCGCAATACATTTCTTGTTCCTGAAAGAATCCGTAACACAACCTACCTCTATGTTGCAGAATCCCCCGGTAAAGGGCGGGGGATTTTTACCGATAACAGAATCTTAAAGGGAGAACTGATCGAGGCCTGTCCTGTACTGCTCTTCGATGACAGAGAGGATGCCCGTCACATCGATGCAACTCCCCTGGCGAATTATTATTACCTGTGGAAAGAGGGCATCAATGCGCTGGCCCTTGGGTATGGCTCTCTCTACAACCATTCCTACCATCCAAATGCGTACTATCTCAGAAACTATGAAAACCAGACGCTGGAAATCATAGCCTTACGGGATATCGCCCCCGGGGAAGAGATCCTAATCAACTACAATGGAGATCCTTCTTGTAAGGATCCTCTGTGGTTTCCCTGCAGCGAATAGTGTAAGGAGGAGACGTGAGAGAACTCTCCCTAGATCTGATCGCCTCCGTATTGGAAGGGTTGGAAGAGACTATTATCTATAAATTGATCGACCGAATACAATTCAAACGAAATGAACCGGTGTATCAACCGGGGAAAAGCGGTTTCTCCGGTGAGACTGCAAGTCTGTTCGAGCTTCGCCTCCGATACCAGGAGGAGATGGATTCCCTATTCGGCCGTTTCATGGTACCCGAGGAACGCCCCTTCACCTCGAATCTCCCCCCTCCGAAACGTCGCAGGCTCGACCCCGATTCTCCCCTCCGTATCCCGGATTACAATCTGGTGAACCTCACCTCCCGCATACTGATAGACTACCTCGCTTTACTGCCCCGCATCTGTCCCCCGGGGGATGATGGGCACTATGGTTCCAGTTGCGAGCACGATGTGTACGCCTTGCAGGCGATCTCCCGCAGGATCCACTACGGGGCCTTCTATGTAGGGGAGGTGAAGTACCGCCAGGATCCGGAAAAGTACAAACGTCTTCTATCCGTCGGGGATCGGGAAGCCTTGCTAGCGGCTATCACCCGTAAAGAGGTGGAAGACACCATTGTGCATCGGGTGCAGGAAAAGGCACGTACGATCCAGGCCACGATTCGCACTCCCATTCGTACCCAACTGAATGCCGAAGCAGTGGCGGAGTTCTACAGGAACACCATCATCCCCCTCACGAAAGAGGGCGAACTCCTCTACCTTCAGCATCGCGCGCAGGAATGAAGCCTGCAGGGACAAGTCAAGTTCGCTCTGCTACGAGGACTCTCCTAACCTACGATTGCTCTGCGAAAGATTCGGCGGGAGGTGTTTAATTCTATATGGTCAGGTCTACGATTGTAGCATCGAGAATCCTCTGTAAATCCAGGGGTGAAATCTCTATTTGAACCCCCAGGGCACCTCCGCTGATGACGATCACCCTGTGAGCCCTGCAGGAAGTGTCGAGGAATGTGGGGAAGGTTTTCTTCATCCCCAGGGGGGAGCAACCTCCACGTACGTATCCCGTGAGAGGTTGCAGCTCCCGAACCTCCACAAGTTCCACTTTCTTCGCTCCGGAAGCCTTCGCCGCTTTCTTCAGGTCCAATTCCGATGAACCCGGGATGCAGAACACGAGGATCCCCCTATCGGATCTGCACACGAGGGTCTTGAACAACTCCTCAGGAGGCTTCTTCAATTTTTCCGCAACTGCCTGTGCATCGATCCTTCCGTCGGAAGGATCATAGTAAAGGACCGAATGGGGAATCTTTTTCCCCTCCAACAATCGGACGGCATTCGTTTTTACACGCTTCACTTTCTATCCCTCTCTACTAGACTCACTAAGTCGAAAGTCCCCACCCGTTTGAGCTTCTTCAACTCGGCTCCCAGGGTGGCCGCCAACCGCGCGGGATGCTTTGTTTCCTTTCCTTCTGGACTCGTATCCACCAGTACCACATGGATCCTTTCCTTCCGGATGAGCCGGGCCAAAGCCTCAAGCTCCTTTTCCTGATCCGCTCCCGGTACCAATGGTACATTCCCCTCTCCATCGGAAAGGATCACCAGCACGATCCGGCGTTTGGGGTTTCTGATCCGTTCCGCTCGAATAAGCTTCCAGCTTGTGTATAGTCCATCCGATAGAGGGGTAGCCCCCCCAGGGACAAGGTAGCTGAGTTTCTTCCGGGCCAGATGAACGCTCGTGGTGGGGGGAACAATCACCTGTGCCCGTTCTCCCTGGAAGGCGATGAGAGATACCCTGTCCCTTCGCACATACGCACGGGACAGTAGCAGAACTGCCGCTCCTTTGGCTGCGGCAAGCTGCTGGGATACATCCATCGAATCGGAGGAATCCACGAGAAACACCACCAATCGGTTTCCCCACCCTACCCGTACCTTTTCCCGCAGATCCTGGGGTTCAACCAGGGGTCTTCCTTTATCTAAACCTAAAGGGGTTGGACGCAGAGTGTCCGCCCCTGCCCCAACACCCTCCAGGGTCCTTCGCATGGCAGAAGCCCTTAGAGTGGCATCTAGGGCGAGTTCCCTAATCCTACCGGGATCCTGAGGCACACGGGCTCGAACATAGTACCCCCGCACGGTTTCCTGTAAGTCGCCTTTGCCCCGTCCCTGACTCCCAATTTTTTTTCTAGGTGAGGAAAGTTCGAAAGGTTCCTGAAAATGAAGGACCTCAGCGGGAATCAGCGTGGGAAGCGTTTTTTTTTAAGGAACTCGAACACGATGCTCCCCGCAGCGGCATTGCCCGGCACCTGCATTTCTTCCAGCACCGTTGGATCCACCCCGTACTCCTCCTGGTAGATCGACTCCTCCTCGAGGGAAGCTCCTGCGGTACGCGGTTTGGAAAGAGGTTCCCTTCCTTCGGCAAGGGCATCGATCCGTTCCATGACCTTTCGTTCATCCTGAAAGGGGCCCAGTTCAATTCGATGGGGTAACACGAGGCGGGCTGCTTCCCGGATATGTTCCCTTCGGATCTCTTCCTCTTCGGTAAAGGCGGCGAGTGCCCGGGCTGTTTTAAAGATGGTAATCTCTGCCCTGTGCCCTGCCGTACCTGCGTGTCGGGCTAACCGCACGATCTCCGCAAGGGTTTCATCAGAAACCGTGTATCGACTCAACCTCTTCTGCGCCGCTAGGATACAGCGGGCCAGGAGGGCATCTTCTTCCCCCCATTGGGCGACGAAGCGCATGGGATCGGATTCGAACTGGATCTTACGGCGTACGATTTCGGCCCGATCCTGTTCGCTGGAAAGGGTAGTGACCTGCACACACAACCCGAACCGATCCAGAAACTGGGGGCGCAGTTCCCCTTCCTCGGGATTCATCGTCCCAATCAAGATGAACCGGGCCGGATGCGTATAGGAAACCCCCTCCCGCTCCACCCGGTTCACCCCCGTGGCAGCTGCATCCAGCAAAAGATCCACCAGATGATCCTCCAGAAGGTTCACCTCATCGATGTACAGGATTCCCCGATTGGCAGCGGCCAGGAGCCCTGGTTCGAACTTACGTGTTCCTTCGTAGAGGGCTGCCTCCAGCTGAAGGGTACCCACGATACGGTCTTCCGTGGCATTCAGGGGAAGGTCCACCAGAGGAACGGGGATCGTTTCCTCTTCCAGGGGTTCGCCCTTTTCGTACCGTTGGCGACAGGTTTCGCACATTTCGGCTTCGTTGTCGGGCGGACAGTGGTACACACACCCTTTCACCACCCGGATGGCTGGGAGGACAGACCGGAAGGACCGTACCGCGGTAGTCTTGCCCGTACCCTTCTGCCCGCGAATCAGCACCCCACCTATAGAAGGATCAATGGCATTCACGATCAGGGCTGTCTTGAGGGCTTCCTGCCCTACCAGGGCAGAAAAGGGAAACTGTGCCTCCCAGGGTTTCATCCTACCCTTTCCAATACTTGGCCATTCGATCCCGGAGGCTCTTCCTGTACGCCTCCCAGTCTTTTATGGGATACTTGGCCAGCCCCTCCTCACAGGCGGCTTTCGCTACTGCCACCGCTTCCCATTCGATCACCCGAGGATCGAAGGGTTTGGGCACAATGTAGTTGTGGCCAAAGGTAAAATCCTTCCCTCCATAGGCAGCTTTCACTTCTTTAGGAACGGGTTCTTTTGCCAGACCGGCCAATGCCTTGGATGCGGCAAGCTTCATTCCCTCGGAAATCTTCACCGAACGCACGTCCAGGGCTCCCCGGAAGATGAAGGGGAATCCCAACACATTGTTGATCTGGTTGGGATAATCGCTTCGCCCTGTGGCCATGATGAGATCCGAACGGGTAGCTACGGCGAGCTCGTACTTGATTTCCGGATTGGGGTTGGACATAGCGAACACAATGGGGTTCTTTGCCATGGATTTGAGCATTTCGGGAGTTACACAGTCTGCCACCGAAAGCCCAATGAACACATCGGCCCCTACCATGGCCTCCGCTAGGGTGCGAGCTTTTGTATCATTCAGGAACTCTTCCTTTTCTTTGGTAACCTGGCCGCTTCGCCCCTTGTGCAGGACCCCTTTGCTGTCACAGAGGATAATGTTTTCCCGAGGCACACCTACTGCCACAAACATCTTGGCGCAGGAAATGCCCGCGGCACCGGCTCCGTTGAACACCACTTTCAGATCCTTGAGCCGTTTGCCCACGATTTCCGCAGCATTCATGAGCCCCGCCGTGGCGATAATGGCCGTTCCATGCTGATCATCATGGAAGATGGGAATGTTGCACTCCCGAATGAGGGTCTGCTCGATCTCGAAACATTCGGGGGCTTTGATATCTTCCAGGTTCACCCCTCCGAAGGTCGGTTCAAGAAGCTTGACCACCTCGATTACTTTCTGGGGATCCTTCGTGTCGATCTCGATGTCGAACACATCGATATCGGCGAACCGTTTGAAGAGAACTCCCTTTCCCTCCATTACGGGTTTGGAAGCGAGAGCCCCCCGATCCCCCAGACCTAATATCGCCGTACCATTAGAAACCACCGCTACCAGGTTCCCTTTGGTGGTATACTTGTAGGCGTCTTCAGGGTTGTTTGCAATTTCTAGCACCGGTTGAGCCACTCCGGGGGTGTAGGCCAACGAGAGTTCATCGGCAGTCCGACAAGGCTTGGAAGGTAACACTTCCAGTTTTCCGGGTTTCCCTTCGCTATGGTAAGCTAGGGCTCTTTCTTTCAGATTATCCACCTGTATACTCCTTCCTACAAAGTCTTATCCACAGTATATATGATCGTTATTGTACGGTCAATAGAAATAAATGGTAAAAATGATCATTGACAATCATTATGATTCAGATATAATCATCTCTGGAGGCGGCAATTGGGCTCAGTACCCATTCCAGCGGATAGACGCAGGCAGATCCTCGAACTACTCAGACGTAAGGGAGTAGTGGCGGTAGCGGAACTGGCTACCCTGCTAGGGGTGTCGGAACTCACTATACGCAGAGATCTGGACGAGATGAGTCGGCAGGGAATCCTTGAACGTACCCATGGGGGAGCGATCCTGAATCAGCGGGTAAGTGTGGAACCCCTCTACCAACAGAAGGATGCTGCCCATAGAAGGGAAAAAGAGGCCATTGGCCGGGCCGCGGCAGCGCTGGTGGAAGAGGGAGACACCCTCCTGGTGAATAGCGGTTCCACCACTTTGGAAGTGATCCGAGCACTGAAAAATCGAAACGTCCGGATCATCACCAGTAACCTGGGAGCCGCAGCGATTGCGTCGGAAGGAAACTTCGAATGCATCCTCATCGGTGGATTGTACCGAGCGCGATCCAATTCTCTTGTGGGTGCTCTTGGGGAACTTTCCTTGCAGCAAGTGTACGGAAGCAAAGCCTTCATCGGTGTGGACGGAATCAGTTTTCGCTATGGTCTAACAACCCCCATCCTGGAGGAAGCCGAAATTGCCCGAATGATGATCGAACGAACTCCAGGTCCTGTCATCGTGGTGGCGGACCACAGCAAGATCGGCGTGGTTTCCAACTTCGTCACCGCACCCATCGAAAAGATCCATGTGCTGGTTACCGATGCGCATATCGAAGAGAACTTCCGTTCGGAACTGGAAAAACTCGGTATCCGGATTATTATCGCGGAACCGAATAAAACAACATAATCCTGCCTTTCTGGGCGGGAACAGGAGGATTGTATGGGATACGTAGAAGATTACCCCAAACAGTATGAGGATTGCATTTGGATCGATGTAAACTACATGGAAAAGTTCATGATCGATGCACTGGTAGCAGCGGGAGTCCCTAAACCGGATGCCGAAATCGTTGCGGATGTATTGATCGAATCGGATCGTCGGGGCATCGACTCTCATGGAATCGGTCGGCTGAAACCGATCTACATCGATCGGATACGAGAAGGCACACAGAATCCGGTAACCAAAATTGATATCATCCGGGATCGAAAAACCACCGCTGTTCTGGACGGCAACAACGGAATGGGACATGTAGTTTCGAAAAAAGCCATGGAGATGGCTATCCAGAAAGCCAAGGAACACGGGATGGGAATGGTGGTGGTCCGGCACTCTACCCATTACGGGATTGCGGGATACTATGCCAGCATGGCAGTGAAAGAAAACATGATCGGTATTACAGGCACCAACGCCAGACCTTCCCAGGCTCCCACCTTTGGGGTAGAAAACATGCTGGGTACCAACCCCCTGACCTTCGGGATCCCCACGGACGAAGAGTTCCCTTTTATCCTGGACTGCGCCACCAGCGTCACCCAGCGGGGTAAAATCGAGCTGTACGCCCGGTTGGGTAAACCCCTGCCTCCAGGGTGGGTCATCGATGTGGAAGGCAAGACCCGCACCGATACCGAACAGGTGTTGATCGATTTAACGAGAGGCAAAGCGGCCCTCGCTCCTCTCGGCGGATTGGGAGAAGAGGGGGCAGGCTATAAGGGATACGGATACGCGACGGTTGTGGAATTGCTGTGTGCCGCCCTTCAGGACAACCCCTACCTCAAGATGCTCAACGGAGTGGATGCCAACGGAAAGAAAATACCCATCCTCTTGGGGCATTTCTTCATTGCTATCAATATCGAAGAGTTCATCGAGGTGGATCGGTTCAAGAAGATCGCGGGGGACATCCTGCGAGAATTACGGGCTTCAAGAAAAGCTCCGGGGGAGGAACGGATCTTTACCGCGGGGGAAAAGGAATGGCTTGCCTGGCAGTACAGAAAGGTTCACGGGATTCCGGTGCCCAAGAGCCTTCAGAAGGATATGATCACCCTCCGGGATTGGTATAAATTGCCGTACAAGTTCCCCTTCGAGTGATCGATTCGAGTCTGAGGAGTGGAAATTACCACGCTTCCAAGATAAGGCGCCGCAAGGCGCCTTTTTTTTCATAACTAGGCCTCAACCGAGATGTGCCTATAACTTCTAAAGATCCTCAGTAGAAGATATGCACTTGCCAGCGTTACTCCCCCGAATAGAGCGAGGGGAACGGCTTCAAGTTTTCCCATCGTACTCCACACGTTCAACAGCATCGCGCAAAGGGCAGCGCCCATGAGGATACCCTTTACCCCCACCACAAAGGATAGAAGATACCCCACCGGCTGCTTTTTCCAGGTAGAAAACGCTGTCCAGAAAGCCAGAGGAACCACAAGCCCCAGATCCATTGCCTGGACTACCAACGTGGTAGAACCATACAGTTTCCCTTCGATCTTTCCTTGCAGAGCTTCTGCCACAAAGGGGACCCACATGAGTAGCAACACCACTCCCACGAACCCCGACAGGACAGCTATTCCTTTGGAGGGGAAACTCATGTCGAACTGCGCGGGTAGCTGTTCGATCTCGACATCCTTCAACAGGGCAAAGATCCCAGAAAGGGAAGCGGAAAACAGGAACACATGGAGGGGAAAGAGGGGACCGAAAGCCCAGTACATGGCATATTCCAGGTATTGGTACAGGAAATAGAACAGAATCCCCCCTAAGAGCAAACGAAGGTGTAAATTCGGTTTGTTTTTCCTTAAAAGGCTAAGAAACCTGATTACGGTCAAGAAAAAAGCTGGGCCAGCCAACCCTAAAGTGACGATATCCCAGCCTACCCCTTCCGCTACTACCCGCTCTGCTGTGTATCGGTAGACTCCGGAATCCCTATACTCATACCTTTCACCCCGTATGCTCACTGCCGGCTTCGTTACAGGTTCTCCCCGGAAAAACACCCCTGCCCCTGACGCAACAGCTACTCCTATCCCAATGGATAAAAGGAGTATCAACAGAGCCGTGGGTTTCTGTTTCCTATTATCAAGTTTATCCTTCACATCCACCTCCTTTCCACACCTACACCTTTTATCATGGTTTACCTATCGCCCTGCGGGCTGAACATTCTTCAGAAACCTGGAAAATTGATTCACATCCCGCACCACCACCGGATGGGCTTCCCGGAGTTTCCGAATTAAAAATTCCAACCTGTCCCAATCGAATTCAACTTTCTCCTTCATAGATAAGCTTTCCCCTCTGCTTAATAAACGTCGCGGTTTCCACCTCCACTTTCCCCAAATCGATAATATCCAAGGGAAAGGAACTCATGCTCATCACATCTCCTAGAATCGCGAAGTATTCTTCAGGGCCAGATAAACCTTCTAGGGCGATGTCGATATCGGAAATCTCACTGAAGTGCTCTGGGTGAAGGAGAGATCCCCATTGATAGACCCGTAATGGCCGGTACGTCGAAATGATATGGGATACAATACGATTGAAATCGTTACAGGCAGCCGCCCATCGCTTCTGTAACGCTTTTCTCCTTCTATCTTCCTTTTCTTTTAAAAAATTTTTTACCTTATCGATATCTATGTTTCTAGGCATGGAGTTACTCTTTCTCTACTATAGGTGGTTTTTAACCACAGCACAAGGTAAGGATGGTAGCGATTCTCGTTCGGCTGAAGTATTGGATGTCTGGACAGAAGAACTAATTTTTATTACATTTAGTACGATCCTTGTGCGCTAACGATTTGGTCTATCGTACTGGTCGCCTGGGCGACTGAAACAGTCGTGCAGCGAGAAGAATGGTATTGTAGTATGTGCTAGCGCACATGGCTCTGTGCGACCCTGCGGGTCGCGCGGCGAGAGGAAGTAGATATTAGTATGTGCTAACGCACAGGGCGCCGTGCGACTGAAACAGTCGCGCGGCGAGAAGTATGTGATTATAGTGTTTGCTTACGCAAACGGCGCCGTACCCAAGTGGTAAGGGAGAGGTCTGCAAAACCTTTATGCAGCGGTTCGAATCCGCTCGGCGCCTTCCTGTTTATCTAGGATACACCAGCCGTTCAAGGCGGTTGCCCCTTCGGGTCATCCGCTCGGCGCCTTCCTGTTTTGAAGACAAAACCTTTCATTGCAGGGCAGGCTTTGCTACGAAAAGCTCCATGGATCAACGTCATTCACGAAACCGCCCCTACTAGATCTTCCCTTCCCGGCGCCAGTGGGATTTCATGAAAAAAGTACCGTCTTTCTCTCGAGTCAGTACCGCTTTCCATCGGTAGGTGCTCGGCCACCTGTGAAAAACGGGTGATAGGGAAAACAGCAGCCGGAGAGACAATCTATCCGGTCGGGGTTGCCAACCTCCTTGGGGGTGAAGTTCCAGAACTAGAGAATCCCCCTGTTTTTCCACGACGTATGGGCCTGAGATTGGACCCACACTAGGCACAGTATCCAACTCGAAAGTACCCTGGAACTTGTCTTTTTGGCTGAACTCGAGGAGGGAAGGGAAAAAAGGTTTGAAACGCAGTTCTACCGGAGAAATAGGATTCTGCAGAACGAGTTTTTTCAAAGATAAGATTCCATTCTCCCAATTCAATTCTCCCACGATCCTGTTTGTATTGATTTCGAGTTTACCCTCCTCCACCGCTAAATGTGGAAGGATGCCTTCGAAATCGGGATTAACGTATACCACAAGCGGTTTTCCACTGTAGCGAGAATAGAACATCCGTTGTCCATCTAGCGGGAAGGGAAGGGAGTCTGGCTTATGCTCCCGCGAACCAATTTGAATCCTAAGCAACGTGTTCTTCTTCCGAATAAAATAGAAATGGTGCAAATATACGAGAAAAAGCGCCGAGGGAGAGGCGGAAGCGTAACCAACAGGGGCCAGGAGGGGAAAAGGCTTGGGTTTTTTCGAACTGTCCTCCCGAATTTGTAAAGAGATCACTCTGTCTTCGATATCCTGAAAGGCATACTGAGCACGGACTCCACCTTCTTCTATTTCGAAGCAAGAATGGATAAAATCCCGGGGCACCAGATGGGCAAGGCCCTTCCCTACATTCGTATATTTCAGGGGGTCGGGTGTTATACGGGAGGAGTGGTACACGTCCACTCTTCCATCCCTCCTCCACCCAATCACGAGGTGTTCTTCTTCTCCCTGGGGGCCGGGTAAGACCTGAGCCTCAAAGCCTAGGTACAGAGAATCCGGATCGCGTTCAAAGGAAACCAGCAGGAGCCGCTGGATCGTATCGAAGGAAAAACTAAAGGGCAGAATGAAGTCTTTCATGTGCTTATATACAAACCCCTATTTATGAAGTGCTTTGTTAAGATTTTGTTAGGGTAAGGTTAAATATTCGTTACAGCAAGAAAATATGATATATTTACTTTAAATAT
>Ga0308410_1002045_pt1 | contig 11639 bp, 12 predicted proteins | sample HotsprOSTMatCore_FD_203467 | JGI IMG/M metagenome (GOLD analysis project Ga0308410, IMG submission 203467) | Hot spring phototrophic mat microbial communities from Octopus Spring, Yellowstone National Park, Wyoming, United States -... | ecosystem: Environmental > Aquatic > Thermal springs > Hot... | reverse complement strand
GCTACGTGTTGGGCCTGGCGCGCAATGAGCGGCTGCGGAAATCGATTGCGGCGCAGATGGAGGAGGCGGCGCGGCGGCAGCAGGCCAGCGGCCGACCGGCGCGAGTGTTCACCGAGTTCGCATACCAGACGACCACGGGGTCGTGGCGCCGGGCGCGGCGGGTGGTGGCGAAGGCCGAACAGCTGGACGGGAAGGAGAATCCGCGCTTTGTGGTGACGAACCTGGGCGCGGACGAGTGGCCGGCGCAGAGGTTGTATGAGGAGCTGTATTGTGCGCGCGGGGAGATGGAGAACCGGATCAAGGAGCAGCTGAGCCTGTTGGCGGACCGGGTGAGTGCCGAGACGATGAAGGCCAACCAGCTGCGGCTGAGTCTGGCTGGCTGCGCGTATGTGCTGGTGCAGGTGCTGAGGCGGCTGGGGCGGAAGGGGACGGAGATGGCGCGGGCGCAGGCGGCGACGATCCGGGACAGGCTGCTGAAAATCGGGGCCCGGATTCGGATTTCGGTGCGCCGGATCTGGTTGTCGATGCCGTCGGGCTATCCGTGGCAGGGGCTGTTCCGGCAGGCTGGCCGCAACTGCGCTGCTGAGGGCGAAGGGGTCCGCGCGGGCCTCTTCGACAAGCGCCAATCAAGATGCGATTTTGACCGATTCCGGGCGGAGCTTTGGTCAAAAAATGCCTCCGCGAGCCGCGACAGGCCCATCAAAAGGCACTTCCGGCCCGGCAAAAGGGCAGCAGCCACGTCGCGATCGGGAAACACAGCGCCGGATTTTGACCTCAAATCCGACCCACCCACCGCCTCCGAGCGCTCTTCCGAGGGAGGTGTGAGAAATGGCGGCTAGGCTGGCAGTGGTGCCGTTCAAAGCTCAAAGCCCAGCGCATCGATGCACAGGCAGGCCAGGAAGCGCGGCAGAAAGCGGACCAGACGGCCATCGTGTTCGGCGACAGCCGTGGCCAAATTGTCGTAGGCGATTTCTCTGGCCACGCCACCCATCGCCGTGAAAGCGGGCACGTGACAGCGGACGAAGGTTTCGAAGCTCTGGCTGTGCGTGGACTACAGGTACAACATCCGGCTCTGTGCTTCCACCAGGGTGAAGGCATAGAGCTTGCCTTTGATGCCGGTGTAATCGAGTGCGCCGAGATGGCCCCAATCGACCTCGGAGCGCTCGCTAGGCGGCGGCTCCATCCGCCGGAAGGCGCGCGGCGGCTTCCGCGCCGGGCGGGTGGCGTGCACGTACTCGCGCAGGAGGGTGTAGGCGTCGGCGTGGCCGTGAGGGCCGAGTCGCTGTTCGATGACGGCGGCCGCGGATTTAAAAACTGCTGCGGCGTCAAAACCGCCCAAAATGCTCTCGTATTATCCCGCCATCAACGATCACCACAGACCGACCGGCTGCGGGCCGCTCCCTCCTAAACTTCTGCTACAGTTCGCCCGCGACTAAGCGGCGGATAAACTCCAAATGCAGGCCAGGACGGAGCGTCTTATCCGCCTCATCGACCGGTGGGCGGAACTCCAATAGGCCGGTGTCCAAGAGATATTTGGCTAAGGGAGAATGAATCCTCAACCAGAGGCGGGCGTTGAAGTTCCAAAGATAGAGCCGCCGGCGTAAGCGGTCGGGTGCGGACGGCCACCGCCCCGGCACGCCAGCAAGCCGGTAACCGAGCGCTTCGAGCTGGTGCCCGATAAGCGATTCCACGCGCGCCACTTGCTCTGGGGGATAGGCCTTTCGCCAGCGCTCGAGCGGTTGGAAGCCCCGCGAGCTGGCTTCCTCGACGAAAGAAGTGTTAGGGCGCGTCACTGAGCCAATGCCGACCCGCTGAATGCGCTCATAGTCCAGACGATGTCCGATAAAAGCGCCGATTCGATCGAGGACCGGTTGCGGCTCCCGCACAAGCTCCTCGTAACGCACTTCCAAGTACGCACGCCCGAGGCGTTTGCCGAGAGCTCTGCCGCGACCGATTATCCAATCCCAGTACAGCGCTGCGGGCACGATGGCGGGCACGTCGCGGTCTCCGGGAAGGGGCCGGATCCAGGCCTGGCGGCTGAGCGAGAGAGCCACGTCGCGGCCATCACGCACCGAATGGATGAACAAAGCATCGGGAAAACTTCGTTGGATCTTATCCATCAGGAGCAGGTTGTCGGGGGGTGCAGTCCGACCACCGCTCGGCACCCTGCCGGTGAGTGATGGTCTCCATGATGAGGCGCAGGCCGTCGCCGGTAGAGCGGCACTCATTGAGAAAACGCGTTCGGAATTCCGCGGCGTCGAGGCCGCTCCGGAAGAAGTCTTCACTTTCAAGCCACTTTTCCAAGAACCGCTTGCGCCAAGTGCGCGAGCGGAAGCCGCCGAACATCGGCCCCAGGTAAGTGAAGATCTTTGGCTCGGTGCGGTAGATGGCAAAGCCGCCCGAGGAAAGCAGCATGTAATACAGCCAGGTAGTGCCCGAGCGAGGACAGCCGACGACGAAAACCGGAGGCTTCATCGGGTTTGGGCACCGCGCCAGCAGGCCTGAGCATCGCGGAACTTCAGGCTGGCTGAGATGCACCAAGCCCGCTCAGCGGCGCGATAATCGGGCAACGGCCCACGCGATTTCAACCTCACAGCCATGCTGGTACGAACCACCTTGAGGTGGATGTCATCTGGTACGGAGGGGATCATGTCCGGTGGGAATTCTTATATCGAGAGCCAAGAGACAATTTACCATTGTGCCCCAACTAGTGTCAACTCCTCCCTCCCCCGCCTTGCCATCCCCAAACTTGAGGCTCGGCATCGGGCTTGCGGGGGCTCGAGATGCTTGCCTCCAGCCTTGTCGCTCAGGCCCTTGAGCTGGCCGAGTTGATGGCCCTGTCGAAGCCGGCACTGGCGGCGGGAGTAGAAATGGAAAAGCCGGCCTGGGAGCGCGTGCTCGCCGCCATCGGACCTTCGCCGGCGCCCTACCTGGACAAGCTCGTCGCCGCACTCGGCATGACGGCCGAGCGCCTGCTGGTGCGTCTGATGCCCGCCGGCCCGCCTGCTCCGGCGGCGGTGCGGCGGTTCGAGACGCCGCCAGGGGAGCAGGCGCCGGCAGATTGGGGGCATGTGGGCGACGTGGAAATAGACGGCTAGGTGCGCCAGCTGTGGGTTTTCTCCTTCACGCTGGCCTACAGCAAGATAATAATGGCCGAGGTGGCGCTGGAGCAGAAGCTCGGCACGCTGTTGCGGCTGCACGAAGAGGCGTTCCGGCAGTTGGGCGGGGTGCCGCGGGAGATCCTCTACGACCGGATGAAGACCGTCTGCCAGGGGACCGACAAGCGCGGCGAGATCGTCTGGAACCCGGTGTTTGTCGACTTCGCGCGCTACTGGGGCTTCGCGCCGCGGCTGTGCCGACCGGGGCGCCCTTCAGGCCGGGCCCAGACGAAGGGCAAGGTGGAGTCGGGCGTGAAGTACGTGTGGCGGAACTTCCTGTGCGGGCTGCTGGGCGCGAACCGGGCACAGGCGGGGATCTGAACGTCCGGTTGCGCCAGTGGGTTCGGGAAGTGGCCAACCAGCGGGTGCACGGGACGACGCACGAACCGGTGATAGCCCGCTGGGGGGACCGGCTCGCACTCGAGCCGATCGACGGGCGGCCGCCCTATCCGTATGCCGGCGAGAAGTTGCGGCAGGTGACGCGCGACACTATTGTGCACTGGCGGGGGAGCCGATACTCGGTGCCGTGGATCTATGCCGGCAAGCCGGTGTGGGTGCGCCAGCAGGCCGGCCGGGTGGAGGTGCGGCACGGCGCGGACTGCATCGCCGGCCACCCGCTGGCGCGGCGCCAGCATGATGGAGCCCTAGCACCATGCCAGGATTCCGCTGTACGCGCTCCAGGAACGCAAGACGCTGGTGCATTTGCGCGAAGCCGCGCCGGTGGTGGAAGTCCGTCCGCTGGCCGCCTACGAGAGCTTGGCGGCGGGAGGGGCGCGACGGCCGTCATCGAGCGGCTTCAGGAATCGCTTCGTATCGTACGCTGGCGCTGCCGACCGTCGAGTCGCGCCTGGAAAACCTGCTCGAGCAGCCGGCCAAGAACAATCCCGGCTATGCCTACTTCCTGTTGGACGTGTTGACGGTGGACGTCGAAGCGCGCCGGCAGCGGTATCTGAAGACGCGGCGGCAACTGGCGCAGCTGCCCTATGTGAAGAGCTTCGAGCAGTTCGACTTCAGCTTCGCGCCCTCGATCGACGAGCGGCAGATCCGGGAGCGAGCAACGTGATCCTGCTCGGCCCGCCCGGCGTGGGCAAAACCCACCTGGCGATCGCGCTGGCCGAAGAGGCGATCCGCGCGGGCCACCCCGCCTATCTCAAAACGGCTCACGAACTGGTGGCGGACCTGGGCAAGGCCTACCGCGAAGGCAGGCTGGACCGGCAGTTGCGCGTCTACCTGGAGCCGAAGGTACTCATCATCGACGAGATGGGCTATCTACTGATGGACGAACTGGGCGCCACGATCTTCTTCCAACTGGTCAGCGCGCGCTACGAACGGGGCAGGATCATTTTGACCTCGAACAAGAGCTACGGCGACTGGGGTTCGGTCTTCGGCGATCCGATCATCGCCACGGCGATTCTGGACCGGCTGCTGTACCCTTCCACCAACATAAACATTCGCGGCGAGAGCTACCGGCTGAAGGAGCGCAAGCGTGCCGGCTTGCGGCCCCGTCCCGAGAATCAACAACCGCCGCCCGTCGAGCCGGCCGCTGTCCCGGCTGCCGCCCCGGGCGGCCGCGGCAAACGGAATCCTTCGTTGTGAGTTTTTCAGGCATGGGCAGATCTATCCATCCGATGGGGCGCCGCCGCTTCACTGCCGGAGGCGGACCGTCATCCGGCCGCGTCCCCCGTCTCATTGTTTGGATGAGTCTGGGGCCAGCTATTCCGTCGGCAGGTTGGTCTCTACCAGAGCCCGCCTCCGCTTCACCGGCCGGCTTCTATGTTCCATCCGCCGGCTGGAACTGTCAACCACCGCCTCCCAAGGGGTGGGAAATTTTCGACCGGCCGAATGGGGAATTTTTAACCGGAGTTGACAGGCACCTTGTTTGCCCCGCCCTCAGTTCCCCAGAGTGGAACTCTACCTTGGCCACCACGCGCCGGGCCTTGGTCCAACCGGCCGCTTGGTACATGAAGCTCTTGTACCGCACCATCGGCTTAGCGGTCTTTCGCCAGCCTCGAGCGGTTGGAGACCCCGCGCGCGGGCTTCCTCGACGAAGGAAGTGTTCGGGCCCGTCACTGGGCCAATGTTGGCGCGGCGGAGAAGGGCGCCGAAAGGAAGAGAGCCGAGACGAAGAGGCTGTGGGAGTTGCGCACCAGAAGAGGCAGGACGGCGGCTGGGCGCCGCGGCTCGCATTGCGACGACCATTTTCGCGTCGTCTCCAATACGCTATGGAGGAGCGACCTGATTTCATTTGGGACGGCTCGCGCCGCCGCTCCGCCAGAACAAATCGCAGTTTGGCTGAGAAAAAAACGGCTCTCGCACCCCTTTTTTTAATAGCCAGGAATGCGAGCCAGCGACACCTCGAGGGGTCCGCAGAGCAGGGACCCGGAGGAGCGACCGCGGATTGAGCGGGAAGAGAGCAAACCCAAAAGAGCGAAAGATTCATCTCTACAACCGTGACTAGACGTGTGGCAAACCAATCCATTCCTGTCGCTTCGCAAGCGAATCCTCCGCACGCCTGTAGAGATCCGAGACCCGAATGGTCGGAGCTCATCTCCAGAATCCGCAGAGGCGACCCGGGTGCCCAGGAAACACTCTACGAACTCCTGCATCAGGGGGTGCGGTTCTTTTTGCTCCGTCATCTCGGACCGGAAGGGCTGGACGAACTCCACGAGGTGTTTCTCATCGTGGTGAAGGCGATTCAAGCCGGCGCAGTTCGCGAACCAGACCGGCTTCCTGGATTCGTCACGGGGGTCGTCAAGCGTCGAATAGCACTGTTCGTGCGACGATCCGTGCAGAGGCGACAAATGGTCTGTGGTAGTATGCCCTCGGATCTCTCCGGCGCGACCCTATCAGTCGAGGAGGCACTCTATCTCGCGCAAAAAAAAGAGGCGATGGAAAAGATTCTCGATGCGCTTTCACCACGAGACAGGGAGGTACTAGTACGTTTTTACCTGCGCGAGGAAAGTGCCGAGACGATCTGTTCCGACCTTGGGCTCTCGACAACCCAATTCCGACTCTTAAAGTCCCGAGCAAAGGCGAGATTTGCAGAATTGGGGCGCCGGAAGCAAAGGCAGGAAGCATTGGCGGCGTATGTAAGGAGGGCGATGGCCGTCAAGACAGGTGGCTGAGCCGCTCAAGTCCCACACGGTAAAACGACCCAACTGGATAGCAGAAGCGAACGATGCAAGTACAACGCTCTCCCCCCTGCGTCACCGTGACCTCCTCGCCAACCTCCAATGGTGCAATGGTGAGCAAACCGAAGCCGTTCAGAGAGCGGTCCCGTGCAATTGCATGCAGCAACGCCCCCGCCGTTCGCAGCCTTGAAACCCGCACCAGCCCCCGAATCAGATCCCGTTCCTCGCCGCGCCTATCCACAAAGATCGGTTGAGCCGGTGCACTTCCCTCTTCTTCAGCAAGGGCTGAACGCAGTTCAGCAATGAAACGGTCCATTTCTCGCACACGTTGACGGCAGCTCGCGCACAGCAGCAAATGCTCCTCGCAGAGCCTCAGCATACCCGGGGTCATTCTCGCAGCACAATACGCCTCGATGTCATCCTCGGTCAAGTGACTGTCTGGCTGTTCGGACATGGTGCCTCCACCCTCCGACCGCTGCGCCCGTTGGGAGCGGCGAACCTCTATATATTAGCAGCCTTTCCGCCGCTGCCTTCACCGAAGGCCGCCCGGCAGAAGGTCCTTCCGATCAATAACCTCATGGCAACCCTCAGGATGAACCAGCACGGCCCTATTGAGGGCGGCCCGTCCATACGATCAAATGCGCCCGCTCCCGGCCAAGAATCTCCCTCCCTCCTGAAAGGGGAGGCGGATTTCGCCTCGGTCCGAGTCGGCCGAATCCAGTCCGGAGTCAAGCCTGACAACTCCAGAAAACCTCCTAGGCCGGGCTCGGCGAACTCCCGAGGTCCCCGACTACGACCCAAGAGACCCGGACAACTCCATTGGGCCACATTCTTCGTGAGATTAACGGCGCCGGAAGCAAACCTCCTCTCTAAAGGGATCCGGCCTGACTGCCGATCTCTGAATTGGCAAAGGAGGTCAATTGTGCGAACCTTCGAGAAAACCTGGTTAACGGCCGTCTTTCTGGCCGTTCTGTCGGCCCTCCCCCCGCTAGCTGGCGCAGTCACAATCCATGTCCCAGCCGGGGGCGACCTTCAAGCAGCCATAGACAAAGCCGCGCCAGGGGACACGATCACCCTTCAGCCCGGAGCGACCTACCGCGGCTTGTTCACACTCCGTAAGAAAACTGGAAACCAATACATCACGATAAGGATCGCGGACGAGACCCTCTTGCCACCGGACGGGGTGCGCATCACCCCTACAGCGGCTGCATTTCTTCCAAAGCTGATCTCGATCGACAATCGACCGCCTCTCAAAACCGAGCCCGGCGCCCACCACTACCGCCTCGTCGGTATCGAGATTCTTCCCCCTCAGGGAGTGTACGCTAGCGAGTTAATCCTTCTCGGCACGCCCGGCGCCACCTCCGTTTCCGAGCAGCCCTTCAACATCATCCTTGATCGCCTCTACATTCATGGAGATCCGAGGGTAGGCACAAAACGGGGCATAACACTAAACAGCGGATACACAGTTATCAAAAACTGTTATATATCAGACATCAAGAGCACCTACCAGGATTCGCAGGCGATCGGCGGCTGGAACGGGCCGGGGCCGTACGAAATCATCAACAATTATCTTGAGGCATCTGGCGAAAACGTTATGTTCGGTGGTGCGCCTCCGTCGATACAGGGCATCATTCCATCCGATATTGTGTTTCGCAGAAATTATTGCTTCAAGCCCACATCCTGGCGAGAGGGCTCCCCCGACTTCGCGGGCACAACATGGATCGTAAAGAATCTCTTTGAGCTGAAAAACGCCCGCCGCGTGCTCATCGAGCACAACGTGTTCGAGAATAACTGGCAGCAAGCTCAAGCGGGCTACGGCATAGTATTCACCGTACGGGCGGAGGACGGCGCGGCGCCGTGGGCCGTCGTCGAAGACATCGTATTTTCCCAGAACGTTGTAAAGAGTTGCGGCGGCGGTGTGAACGTTTTAGGGAGAGATTATAGATCCGATTTCAAAGGAATCACCAGACGCTTGTTGATCAAGGACAACTTGTTTATCGACATAGACTATATAAAATGGGGCGGAGCGGGAAGGCTTTTCCAGTTGCTGCACGGCCCCGAGGACGTCACAATTGATCATAACACAATTGTAACGAGCAACTTGCGCCACTTGATGATCTTCGACGGAGAGAATTTTCCAGCGATTCGACTAAGGGTTACGAATAACATTTCTCCGCACGGTCAGTACGGCGTTTACGGCAACGGAGTAGGTACCGGTACAATCGCTTTAGAGACTTACGCGCGTGGTTACGTGTTCTTGAAAAACGTGTTAGCAGGCGGCAGTGCTAGTAAGTACCCGGCGGATAACTTTTTCCCGCCTGATCTCTTATCTGTAGGTTTTGTGGACTACGCCGCAGGGGATTATCGTCTGAGCGGCGCCAGCGCGTATCGGTTGGCAGGAACAGACGGCCTGGATTTGGGCGCCGATTTCTCTACGATCGTGGCCGGCACTTCGGGAGTGCTCCAAGGGACGAGTGCTCCGAACCAGCCGCCGCTCGCTGGAACTGTAACTCCTTCGTCTGGCCAGGGGGCCATTCAGGCCTTTACGTTCGCGGTGTCTGATGGCAATGGTGTAGCGGACCTTAGGAGCGCGCTGATTCTGTTTAATAGCACCCTTTCTGCTGCCGGAGGGTGTTTTGTAAGGTATCTTCGCGGGGGCAACAGCTTGTCGTTGCGTGATGACACGGGGAGAATTTGGCTGGGCCCGGCCGCGTTGGGCGCTGGGGGAATCCTCGCTAACAGCCAGTGCGAGGTCGATGTGGGCGCCTCATCGGTGTCGGCTATTGGAAATACGCTGAACGTCACCGTGGCATTGCGTTTTCTTCCATCATTCCGGGGTTTGAAAGTTATCTACCTGGCCGGTGAGGATTTAGCGCTTGCCGTTAGTGGCTGGCAGCGGAAGGGCACCTGGACACCGGCACCGAACGATCCGCCCGTGGCCGTCTCGGTGACCCCGGCCTCCGGCAAGGGGCTGCAGCAAGTCTTCCAATTCGTGGTCTCCGACCCCAACGGCGCGGCCGACCTGCGCTCGGCGCGATTGCTGCTCAACAAAAATCTGTCTGGCACTCGCGGTTGCTATGTCATGTACCGGCTAACCAGTAAAGATTTTTGGCTCCGGGATGACTACGGCATGGACTGGCTAGGTCCAGCTCGAGCCGGCTCATCAGGCACGCTGGCAAATAGCCAATGTGTGCTGGATGTATCTATCTCCGGAGCGACCTCTTCTGGCACACAAGTGACCGTCACTGCGGCCATCATGTTCCGGACCAGTTTTTTGGGGACTAAGAGTGTTTATGTGCTGGCTGAGGACAGCAGTTCAGCTTATAGCGGGTGGCAACAACTCGGAGTTTGGACGCCAGCCGTCAACGAACCTCCCGTTGTCGATTTTCTCGTACCGACTTCTGGCGAGGGCATTCGGCAGACTTTCACGTTCGGCATCTCCGATGCCAACGGGGCCGAAACCTTGCTTTCTGGGCACCTTTTAATTTCGGGTCAACTCTCCCGAGTTAAAGCCTGTTACGCTCGTTACCAGCCGGTCAGCGGGTTGTGGCTTCGAAGCGATTCGGGCGATACTTGGTTAGGTCCGGTGCCTGTGGGCTCTTTTGCTACACTCGCTAATAGTCAGTGTACAGTTGGCGTGGTTTCATCCGTCGGTGACGCTACAGGAAAGCAGCTTTCGATTTCATTGTCAATCCAGTTTCAAGAGACCTTTGTCGGTGAAAAGAAGGTCTATTTACTGGCCGAAGACACTGAACGTCTGAACAGCGGCTGGCAGCAGATGGGCTCTTGGAGTGTTTCGGCCGGCCGGCGGACGATTCACGTGCCGGCGGGCGGCGACTTGCAGCAGGCGATCGACCAGGCTCAGCCCGGCGATACGATTACGCTCGAGGCGGGGGCGACCTACACGGGCAATTTCGTTTTGCGGCGCAAGACGGGCAGCGAGTTCATCACCATCACCAGTGCGGATCCGGCGTCCTTGCCGGCCCCGGGCGTGCGGGTGACGCCTGCTGCGGCGGCCGCGCTGCCTAAAGTCGTCTCGCCGAACGACGCGGCGGTGTTTTCCACCGAGCCGGGCGCGCATCACTACCGCCTGGTGGGGCTGGAGATCGCGGCTGCTGCCGGCATCTACCCGCTCGAGCTGATCGCGCTTGGTTCGGGCGGGGCGACTTCGGCTTCCGAGCAGCCTGCGGAGATCGAGCTCGACCGGCTGTACCTGCGCGGCGATCCGGCGGCCGGAGGCAAGCGGGCCGTCACGCTGAACAGCGGAGCGACGGTGATTCGCAACTGCTGGATCGCCGGCTTCCGGAGCGCCTCGCAGGACACGCAGGCGATCGGCGGCTGGAACGGGCCGGGGCCGTACACGATCGTCAACAATTACCTGGAGGCCGCCGGCGCCGGCTTCATGCTCGGTGGAGAGGCGGCGCGGATTGCGGGCCTCGTGCCCGCCGACGTCGTCATTCGCGGCAACCACTTCTTCAAGCCGGCGGCCTGGCAGGCCGAGGGCTGGTCGGCGCGCCACCTGCTGGCGATCCAGAATGGCCGGCGGATACTCATCGAGGGGAACGTGTTCGAGCACAACTGGGCCGGGGCCGACCCGCAAGGCTTCGCCGTGGTGTTGGCGGTGCGAACGCAGAACGGGGCGATGCCCTGGGCGGTGATCGAAGACGTGACCTTCCGGCGCAACCTGGTGCGCGGCGCCGCCGCGGGCCTGCGCATCGAGGGACAGGATGCGACCGGCGGTGGGGCGCTGCGGCGGCTGCTGATCCAGGACAACCTGATCCATGGGATCGACCACACGCAGTGGGGCGGCGAGGGCCGTCTGTTCGACCTGGCCGGCGGGCCCGAGGACGTCACGATCGACCACAACACGTGCTTGCAGCTTCCGGCGGGGCGGCACCTGCTCGGCTTTTCGGGCGCGGCGGCGGTCCGGTTCACTTTCACCAACAACGTTGCCGAACACGGGCAGCTCGGCGTCATCGGCGTCAACCAGGCGACGGGAGCCGCTACGCTGAACGCCTACGCGCCCGGTGCGACGTTCCTCAAGAACGCGCTGATTGGCGGCGACGGCGCGCAGTACCCGGCGGAGAACTTCTTCCCGCCCGACGTTGCTAGCGTCGGGTTCACCGATCCAGCGAACAATGATTACCGCTTGGCGCCCTCCAGTCCGTACGCTGCCGCAGGAACTGACGGCAGGGACGTGGGAGCCGATGTAAATGCTGTGTCCAATGCAGTGGCTAACGTGATCGGCAGCGGATGATTCGCCCAGCCCCGTCTCATTGGCCGCCTTCGGCCGACTACGGCTGCTGCGGGTGCACCGGCTGGACGCTGGCCACCTTAGTTAGTGCGCCTG
>Ga0308410_1002044_pt1 | contig 11639 bp, 7 predicted proteins | sample HotsprOSTMatCore_FD_203467 | JGI IMG/M metagenome (GOLD analysis project Ga0308410, IMG submission 203467) | Hot spring phototrophic mat microbial communities from Octopus Spring, Yellowstone National Park, Wyoming, United States -... | ecosystem: Environmental > Aquatic > Thermal springs > Hot... | reverse complement strand
ATCCGGCGGGGCAGCTTTCGCGGCGTGCGCGAGCGGGAACGGGCCATCCGCGAGTATCGGGCCGGGCACAACCGGCACGCCCGTCCTTTTGTCTGGACCCCCTCGGCTTCCCGGATCATCCGCAACGTCCGGCATTGTAAACAAGCGTTGCTTGCGGGACATCGGCTCGCGCAGGATCTGGCGCCGGCCGCCGGCCTGATTGGGCTGGGAAGCCGGGGCTGGTCTCGCTTGCTTTATGTTGCCTATGACGACGACATAAAGAATGCAACTTGTTTTTTCGAAAAGACAGCCCGGCGTGCCATATTTCCCGGGCGACCCGCCCGACGGGGCTTGCCCAGAGTCGGTCTTGCGAGAAAGCAGGCTCGCCGAGCCGCCCGCTGGACGACCCCGCCGCCACAAACGGCTTCCGTCAGCCTTGCAGAAGGGGGATTTCTACCGTCTGAATTGCAGCTGGTCGGACGCTTACGAACGACTCGCCACCCGAGTCGAACTTCTCAGCCGGGTTCGAGGGATGGAGGATTCGCCAGCGCGCCGTTGCATCGAGACTACGGCCAGCGGCACATCGGCAGCCCGGCTCTTCGTTGACCTCATCCGCACCCATCAGAGTATCGGAGAACAAGGCTGCGCCTTCTCGCGGGCGCCGAAAGACAGCCCCCGGATCGAGCGCACCTTTCCAGCGAGCGCGGGCAGGCCGGCACGCGCTCGCGCCGGGGCGAGTGAGACACGGACCCAACCTCGGATTGGCTGGTTGCGGACAGCAGGGTTCTGGCGTTGCCGCAGATGGTGGGCCGGCCAGCTGCTGTCAAGATCGCGCCCGCGGGTCACCCCTCCTTGTCACGAGCTATCGCCAGGCTCCTTCAGAAGCAAGTTGGTTCGAGGCGTATTGCTTTAACGGACAGTCGTCGCGTGGCACGCCAGTAGAGTGAGCCGCTCCGGGATCCCGTTACTGACGTTAACACGCAGGAGCGCCTGGAAACCCGCCGGCCATCCCACGCTCTCGGGCACGCAAGCACGCAGCCGTTCAAGTGTCCTCCTATCGGTGATCCCCTCCGCGGCCGCCTGAGTCCCTTCGCTGCTGCCGCCGAAAAGCACCACTACCCAATGGCCCGTGACACGCTGGTCTTGGACAACAATGAGCGCATAATCATTGACGAGGCGCCCGGTCCGTTGATCGATCACTGTACCGGGATAACGCTCCTGTTCGCCGAGCTGAGGCCGCAAGTTGGTGATGCCGCCGCGTTCTGGGAGGAAGTCGAGTTCGTCACTCAGTTTCGCCGTCCACATGTTCGCGGCTGGCCCTCCTAGCAGCACCACATGGTGGTACTTGAAATCGTCCTCGCTTAACGTCCGGCCTTGCTTAACGATCAATCTGCCGGGCCTGCCGAGGCCGGCGCGCGCGATCAGGAACAAGGCCATGGCCTCCCCAATACCGGTGTACTGGTCCCCCGCTAGCGCAAGATAGCCAGTGGCCGGGTCCGCCAGTCCTGGTACCGAAGAGGACCAAAGCTGCCGCGCCTCGCGAGTGAGAGGTACGGCCAGCGGGAGCACGGAGCTCTTATCGGCCCCGAGTAGTTTGAACACGGGAGGGTTGCTGAGCACCACCAAAGTGGATTCGCCCGGGCCTAGAAGCTTGTTCCAGAAGACATCGAAAGCGTTGGGATGCGGCTGCGAGGCCCCCGGCGCCCGCTCGCCAGTCCGATTCCTATCCGCTCGAGCGCCGGGCCACCAGTATCCGACAAGCAGCAGGGCCACTGCAGTCCCTCCTGCCGCCGCCAGGCGCCAAGCCCGCACACGCAGCCAGCCCGTGCGCGGCCCCGGTCTTTTCCGGCGGCGGAAGATCGGGATGTAGCCGCCTAGCGGGATTTCGACCACAATCGGATCTTCCTTGCCGTCTTTCTCGTAGTACTCTCTCAGGCGGCGCCGCAACTCGCGCATTTCGACTCTTACAATCGGGTCGGTGCTGCCGCTGAAATCCTCCTTTCGGCCGAAGACCTCAGTTGCGATCAGGTACTCGTTAATTGCGTCGCTCTTGCCTCGCAGAGCGTATTCGCAGATCAGGGTAAGGAGCTTCCGCAACTTGGGCGCCCGGTTCAGTTGCGGGCTGGCCAAAAGGCGCCGGACGGCTTGGTAGTACTCCTGGTTGGCCGCCAAGTCAATGTTCAGGGTGGGATGTTCCCCCGCATCCGATGTTAATTTACGGTTAGACACCTGCCACCTCGCCAGCAGCCCAGTGAAATGGTACCTCATTGCTGGTTGCGACTGCAAGCGCAGCCCGCTGCCGAAATACGGCCCGTTGCAGAGGGCTGGTTCAACGGCCGCGCCGCGCTCGATCCCACTTGCCCACGGCAGTCTCTCCGCAACCTGTAGGCCCTGCCGCCGCGCGGCTTCGGCTTCCCGTGTGACGATCAACTGAACGGGGGGGGTGATCACTGAAGGATTTTCATGTGTAAGAGCATGGCAGCTCGCTCGTCAGGGTCGAGCCCTACGAGGGCTTTCAACAGGTTCAGTTTTCAAACGGCCACCTGCTCGGCCCTCGGCACCACCGGCTAAGCCGACGCCAGCGCCCGAAACCGCCTACTGGCAGGCGGATCATGCTCGCGATAGCGCTCCGGCCCTTGCCTTTCGGGCGGAGGGTGCATTAGCAGATCCGAGTGAGGAGTTCAATCAATTTCGTTGCGCGGTTTGCTCACCATCAGTTATCAGACCACTTCCATTGTCGCCGGGCTTTCGTCTCGGATTGGTGACCGAGCGGGTATGTTGTCCGTTATCCTTATGTTAACTTACGGTTAGACACTTGCGAATGGCCTGCCGAACGGGCATTATCATGCCTGAACGATCCACCGGCGCTCGGATTCCAGTGGCTAATCGGACTTGGCTGCCTGCGCAGCCGGAAGTCCAGACCCGCCGCCGGTTCCAATGTGAGCGAACGGATGGGGAGAAACAGCGAGGAGGTTTACATGATGATTCGGCCGGCCCAATGCTGCGCCCTTGTGCTCGGCCTGCTGTTCGCGGCCCAAGGGATGCGTGTTCACGCCCAGCTCGGGCGAGCAACAGTCACCGGCATCGTCTGGGATCCTTCCGGAGCCGTAGCCCCTGGGATTGACATCATCGCCGTCAACCAGGAGACAGGCGTCAAATACCACACCAAGTCCAACACTGTCGGAGTCTACACGATCGGTGCCCTACCGGTCGGCATCTATGATCTTAACTTTTCTGGTGCCGGCTTCAAAGAATTCATCAGACGCGGGATCGCTCTGGCAACAGGACAGATCGTGCGCCTGGACGTGACCTTGGAAATTGGCGACGTCTCGGAAAAGGTTACCGTCACCGAAGAAGTCTCCATGTTGCAGACCGAGACCGCCGAAACCACCACTTCCGTTAGCTCGCGCGTATTTAACAGCCTTCCTTTGAGCTTCTCGGGCGGCCGCAACATGCAGGTCTTTGCCGACGCGTTGGTGCCTGGGGTGCAGGGCACCTCCTACGCCTTCCGTATCGAGGGCACGCCTCAGGGGAGCCAGTCCGTGGTGATTGATGGCATGAGCAACCTCTCCGGCTTCCTGCCCGGCGATTTCGCCGAAGCCAGTATCTCGCCCGAGGCCATTCAAGAAATGACCGTGCATGCCGGCAACATTTCTCCCGAGTATGGCCGCGCCGGGGGCGGCGTGCTGAGTTTCACTCTGAAGTCTGGCGCCAACCAGATCCGCGGCTCCGCCTTCTACTACCTCCGCAACGAATTCCTCAATGCTAACGACTGGAACAACAACCGCCTGCTGGCCGCCGATCCGAACTTCACCGATCCCACCACGGCGAGCTTCAAACGGCCGAGCCACCGCCGGGCGGTCGGAGGCGTCAGCGGCGGCGGCCCCGTCGTTCTCCCCAAGCTGTACGACGGTCGTGACAGGACCTTCTTCTACTTCACGCTCGAGAAATTCAAGCGCTACGAGAGCGGACCGTCCGGTCTGACCCTGACCGCTCCGCAGCCTGAGATGCTCGACGGCGACCTGAGCCGTCTGCTCACCGGACGCATCGTGGGGACGGACATTTTGGGGCGGCCGGTGACCGAAGGCCAGCTATACGATCCCATGACGCTGCGGCAAGTGAACGGCCAATGGATCGCGGATCCATTTTTAGGTAACATCATTCCGCCCAGCCGAATCTCCAAGCTCGCACGCACGCTCAAGCCGATCTACAACGAGTACTATCCCCCGGTAACCACAGCGCTGACCCAGAATCTCTATGCCTCGCGCTACTACAAGCAGATCGTGACTCAGGGTACTTTGAAGATGGATCACTCCTTTTCATCCGCGCATAAAGTGGCTGGCTACTTTTACTGGCACGCCTTCCCGCGCTGGCGACCGTCCTCGTCTTCACTGTGGTCTCTCAAGGACCCCGATTTCGGCGGCCCGCTGGCAAACGTCATTTATCAGAAGCGGCGCGGTTACAACTGGAACGTGAACTACAACTGGGTGGTCAGCCCCACCGTGCTGAATCACGCCTCCTTTGGCGTCAACTATAACGGGAACCTCTACAAGAGCAATCACGCCGGCAGGGGATACCACAAGCAGTGGGGGATCAAGGGAGTGGGGCAAGGACTCCCGGATGACCAGGTCACCTCCCCTGAGTTGATCTTAGGAGGGTCTCCGGTCGTCACCTTCATGTCGATGGGCAGCCGGAACAACCGCGACTTCAGCTACAGAGGATACATCTTCACGAACACCCTGAGCTGGCAGCGCCAGTCCCATACCCTGAAAGTTGGATTTGAGTGGAACCGCATGACCGGGCGGGACTTCCGGCGGGACGCCTCGGGCGGTGTGTTCAGCTTTTCCTCGCGCACCACCAGCTTGCCCGGCTACGCGTACAGCTCGCGGACTGGCAACAGCTTCGCCAGTTTCCTCTTGGGATTGGTGGATTGGGCTTATGTGCAGCCGGTGTTCGACTTGTCCTCGCGCCGCGACTACGCCGCCGTATTCGTCCAGGACAACTGGAAGGCAACGGCTCGCCTCACTCTGACCTTCGGGCTGCGCTGGAGCGGCAACTCCCCCATCTACGAGTCGCAGGATCGCATGGCGTCCTTTAATCCCACGCTGCCAGATCCTCTTGCCCCGGGCATGCTTGGTGCGGTCGAATACATGGGCTTCGGACCGGGACGTTCCGGCCGGCGAAGCGCCGCGCGGGGACACTGGAAAGATTTCGGACCGAGCCTTGGCTTCGCCTACCGGGTCACCTCACGTGTGGTCATGCGAGGAGGCTACGGCATCACCTTCACCCCGGAAGCCCTCACTTGGGACATGATACCCGCCAACTTCGCGGCTGGGTTCCGCCCCACAAACCTCGTGCCCGCCAACAGCCAGGGTCTCTACCGGCCGGTCTTCAACATTGACGACGGCTTTCCCGGTGCCTACAAACCGGCGAACCTAGATCCCTCCTGGGGCCAGTTTAACGGCTCTGTGCGTGTGTCTCCGGACTACACCAAGGCGGGTTATGTACAGCACTTCAATTTCGGTTTTCAGACCGAGGTCAGCAAGGACCTGTTAGTCGAAGTGGACTGGCGAGCGACCAAGGGCACGCGACTGCATAATTGGCAGGCCGTTTATCCCAACCAGATCCGGAAGGAAGAACTGGTGCGGGGCGAAGTGCTCGGACGCTGGATTGCCTCGCCCGCCGACGCGGCTGCGGCCGGGTTGCCTTACCCGTATCCGGGCTTCCGCGGCACAGGTGCCAATACGCTGATGCCGTTTCCACAGATCAATACCCAAAGCCTTTCGGCTTGGGGCGATACGAACGGTTTCTCCACATACCACTCGGCCAATTTGGTGGTCACCAAGCGCATGTCCTACGGTGTCTACGCCTACGGGGCGTACACCTTCTCCAAGGCCATTACGGACGTCCAGGACGTTACCGGCGAGGGCGGCAACAACACGACAACCGGCCTCCAGGACACTTACAACAAGCCGCTCTACAAATCCATCAGCCCCGACGACCGCACCCATGTGCTGAAGGCCGCGTTCCAGTGGGAGTTGCCCGTGGGCAAAGGCAGACCGCTGCTGGGCAATGCCGGCCGGATTTTGAACGCGGTGGTGGGCGGCTGGGGCATGAGCGCAATCCTGCGTTATTCAAGTGGTGCGCCCTTAGGCTCTCCGACGTCTCGAAGCACGCCCGTGGGCTGGAACGGACCCGCGGTTCGGGCCGTGTTCAACACCCCCGTCGGAGGCTTCAAGAGACTGTGGAACCCGTCGCGGTTCAATCCCTGGAACCCCGACGACCCGGGTAACCGTTTCTTCGATCCATCCGCATTCTCTGACGCGCCGCCGCAGCAAATCGGCAACACACCCATGCGGTTCCCGCAACTGCGCCTGCCCTCGACATTCAACGAGAGCGCCACGTTGTGGAAGCATTTCCGGGTGCGGGAGCGGGCCCAGATTGAGTTCCGGCTGGAGTTGTTGAATGCGCTCAACCGGCACTACTTCGCCGCGCCGCACATGAATAGAAATCAAAGCTACTTTGGGAATATCATCCGGGCTTCGGGTGGGCGCATCGGTCAGTTAGGCGTGCGGATGGACTGGTAGCATGTGGGCTTCTCTTCTCGTTCTTCTCCTGACCGGCGTGTCAGGACGCGGGGAAGATGCCGCTCCTCGCATGCCCATGCCGATCGACTTCGAGAAAACGGCCAACTGGCGATGGCTCAACAAGAAGGTGCTGGACTCGCGCCTGCTGGACGACATGGAGGACCTCAGCAATTGGTTCGTCGAGAATACCGGTGCGGGTGCGGGAGAAATGAGCCTCACCGCCGAGCGGTCACGGGACGGCCGGCATGCGTTGCGGCTGCGGTCGAAAACCAACGACGGCAAGCCGGCCCAACGCAGGGGCAGCGTTTTCGGCTCCGTGAGCGTGATTCGCCGCTTTAGCGGGGAGGATTGGAGCCGTTTCAATCGGATCTCGGTGTGGGTGTATCCGGACCTGCCCGGGTTCCGCGTGGTCTCACTGCTAGTGCGGCTGCGTGTCAGTGGCCAGGCGCGGCCGCCGGGGTTGTCAAGTCTGCGCGAGGAAATGAACTACACACTAGTCGACAACCACCGGTGGAACCAAGTGGTGTTCGAGATCGCTCACTTGGAGCGCAGCAAGGTGACCGGGGTTGAGCTGCAATACCGATTGCAGGGCAACGAACCGGAGGCCAGCGATACCGTCACCTTTGACTTCGATCAACTGGAGCTGCAACGCGTCGAACCCGATCACTACGAGGGCTGGAACGTAGCGCCCGGCCGTATCGCCTTCAGCCATATCGGCTACGATATCGGGGCGACCAAGATCGCCATGGGCACGGGATTGGAGGGGAATGTCTTCCAAGTGATCCGGCTCGAGAACGGACAGGTGGTCCTTACCAAGCCGATGCGGACTCTGGAAAACAGCCTTGGCCGTTTCAACCTGCTGGACTTTTCCGAGGTGCGCATTCCTGGTACCTACGTCCTGCGCGCGGGAGCGACGATGACGCCCGCGTTCCGGATCGCGGACAACGTCTGGACCGGCACGTTGTGGAAGGCGCTGAATTTCTTTTTCGTTCAACGGTGCGGAGCGGACATTCCAGGAAGCCATCGGGTTTGTCACCGCGATTGGCAAGCCATTCATGGCGACAAGCGCCTGATCATCAATGGCGGCTGGCATGATGCAGGGGACCTGTCGCAGTCCATAGTGAACACCTCGGAGGCTGCATACGCGATGTTCAGCCTGGCTCGGCATTTCCGTGAGAGAGGCGAAGAAGCGGCCTTGGTGGGCCGGGCTATCGAGGAGGGTCGCTGGGGGTTAGACTGGCTGCGCAAGACCACATTTGGCGACGGCTATCGCGCGACGTGGTCCGCAGTGGATCACTGGACCAACGGTGTGATCGGTGACTTCGATGATGTGGTCACCGAGGCGGTCAACAGCCCATTCGAGAATCTCCTGGCTGCGTCCGCCGAAGCTATGGCATACCGGGTTCTCGCCGACAGCGATCCGGATGCACCGTACATCCTCAAGCTGGCTGAAGAGGACTGGCGGTTCGGCATGCAGGGCCTGGAGGCTATCACAGGACGCTACGGAAATCTCGTAGAACTTGTTTCCACCGCCATACTGGCATCCCTGGATTTGGCCGCCGCTACGGGCAATCGGTCCTACGCCGAAAGGGCCGCATCCATGGCGGACATCATCGTAAATTCACAACAGCGCTCCTACTTGCCCGAGCTGGATGTGCCACTGACGGGCTTCTTCTACACGAACCCGCGCAAGGATCGCCTCTTGCATTATCATCACCGCGGACACGCCCAGGCCCCGCTGGTGGCGCTGGCACGGCTTTGCGATACGTTGCCGGAACACAAGGACTGGATGCGGTGGTACAGCGCCGTCGCACTCCATTCCGAGTATTTGAAAGCCATCTCAGGGTTCACCGAGCCATTCGCTATGCTGCCGGCCTCCATTTACAGGGACGATGAATACCTGCAAGCCCCCGAGGCAAACCGCGCTTCTTTCCAAGCGCAGGTACTCAATGGGATTAAGCTCGGCGCGCGCCATTACCTCCGCTTGTTCCCGGTCTGGTTCGGAGCGCGCGGCAACAACGGCGTCATCCTGTCTCAGGCCAAGGGGCTTTCCGTCGCGGCGCGACTGCGGGGCGATGCTGCCGCGGTCGACTTGGTCCGCAAGCAATTGGAGTGGATTGTCGGCCGCAACCCCTTCGCTCAGAGCCTCATGACCGGTGAGGGCTACGACTTCACACCGCTCTATAGTGCAATGTCGGGGGACATCGCGGGCGCTTTGCCGGTCGGTATCCAGACCCGATTCAACCTGGATTTGCCCTACTGGCCGCCGGCGAACTGCTACACGTACAAAGAAGTCTGGGTACATGCCGTCTCGCGGTGGATCTGGATTCTAAGCGATCTGGCAGGGCCGGCTCTGGTCGAGGGCGCCCTACCGCCCGGCGCGCGGGAGGCGGTCGAGTTTCGTGAACGCAGCAGTGGGTGGGTTGCCCGCATTACTCCCGACTCGAACGCGCGATTCCGGGCCAAGTTACCCGATGGAGAATACGAGATCCGCTTCGGCAAATTGTCAAAACAGGCCCGGCTGCTGCCGGGTCTGACATACTGGATTGATATGCTGCCCGAACGTCACCTGGATTTCGCCGTTTCCGCTGTTACCGGCCCCGCCGGCCATGTGACCCTCCGTGTCTTGGCGGAAGGCTGCGGGCGGCACCGGTTGGAACTACGCTGCGACAATTTGCTCCCCGATCCCCAGGTCCTGGATTTCGAGCTTCAGCCCGGCGAACGGCGTACGATCTCCGTAGCGGCGAAGGTGGTCTCATCGAATGCGCCCTGGGTCGCAGTGGTGATTCCCGACGGCAATCTCCGGGAGCGCAAGGAAGTTGTGGGCGGCCTCCGCGGGAAACCTTCCCAGTGATGGTGGGAAGCGCGCGAAGATTCGCTTGAGGAGGACCGCGCAGCGCCTCACCGCACATTCGTCGGGTATCCCATGCCCCTCGGCGGGACTGGGAGCCTCTCGCCTCCCGTGGCTGAACGACCGTAAGCGGCAGATTAACCGCATGCTTGACGAATCGAGGGTTGAAGGGTGAGCTGAAGATGTGAGCCGCGAAGCTGTCCATGCAACACACAAGCGCCGCAGTCGTGCCGAACTAAGCCGTCTCGTCGAAGAGTACTTCCGCAACGGCCTGAGTCTGAAGGCCCTCTGTCAGCACCACCAGCTCGACCGCAGCACGTTGGCCCGTCGCCTGCGGCAGCTCGAAACTAAGGGTCATACTAACCTCATTCGTTGACCGGCGGCAGGGCTTTGCGGTAAGTGAGGCGGCGCCTCTTAGCCGGCTCGAGACGCCGCTCAACGAGCAGGAGCAAGTCCCCCCAACGCTCTGGGTGCGGGTTGCCCGCAGCCGCGGCAACACATCCGCGAGGTAGGCGCCCATGTCCAGCCGCAGGTTCTATTTGGCGTCCGGATGCGATTCTCGATCTTTTCACACGGCGCGTCGGAGCCAGGGTCGTCGCCGTGTGGGATTCAGATCGAGCCCGTCCAGCTCCCTGGCGCTCAGCAGGGGCTTGCTTATGCCGTGCGCAAGCGCTCGCCGGCGGAGACGACCCAGCTCCAGCCGCCGCTCGACCAGCGCGTAGAGAGCATCGAAGCCCTGGCGCAGGTCGGTGGCGCCCAAGGCCAGGTAGATGCGGGGGGTGGCGGATTAGACGAACATGCTCAGCGCGACTCCAGCACGTGGAGCAGTTGGTGCAGGGTGGCGGCGTCGAAGTGGCGGGCCAGCTCGATGCGTCGCCCGCCGGCCACCACTAGGACCATGCCACTGGGAGCGGCGACAGAAACGGGATCGGGCTCCGGCGTCAGCTCGACGCGGCCCCGGCAGGGTGGCTGTGTGTTCTGACCCGCAACGTTTTGCCGCTGCCCGGGCGACTCGGAGCGGTCGAGGTCCTGCTGCTGACAGAAGGCCTTGAGGCTCAGGCCGCTGCTCAAGTACCCAGCGATCAGACGACTTACCTCCGCATGGAGCGGCGGTTGGGAGTCGAATTGACAGCTTCGTGGCTCACGCCTCCAGCTCAGCACCGGATCCCCAATTCGTCAAAGATGCGGTTGGTCTGACGTTGACGGCCCAACAGCTGAGCCGGTGGCTGCGGATCCCGGCCCGCACCGTGCGGCTGTGGGCGGCCTCGGGCGAGATTCCCGCCTTGAAAGTGGGGCGGCAATGGCGCTTCCCTGAGCCAGCCATCCGGGAATGGATCGGCCGAGGGCAGCAGGGGGGTAAAATTCTTTCGACCCGCAGCGGCAACAACGGCAACTACGGCAAACGGATCTGCCGAGCTCATGATATTCAGAGGGGTGTGCGGAGGACCAAACAGTACCCGCCGATGATCGGGTGGCAGAGGTCTCCGGATGGTTAGGTCCTGCGAGTTAAAACAGAGGCGCTCCCGCGCCTCCAAGCGCGCCTGGTCAGCCCGCTGTCTTGGGCGGCTAATGATTGGGGCGATGTGGGTTTGCGCGCCCGTGCTCAGTTCCGGGCAAGCTCCCCAACCGCAGCCCCCGGGGGTGGTGGCTGTGGTCAACGGCGAGCCCATCACGGCCGCCCAGTGGGATGCTGAGATCCGGGGCGCGTTGACTCAATTCGAAGACCAACTGCGGCGACTGCGGCAGACGGTACTCATGAAATTGATCGACACCCTGCTGCTCGAGCAGGCGGCCCGCAAGGAGGGTGTTAGTCCGGAGGACGATTTGCGCCGGCACTCGGAGGGGGTCGCGGTATCCGATGAGGAGGTCGAGGAAGCCTACCAAAGGAGCCGGAATCGGTTTCCTGGGGCCTTGGCGCCCGAGGCCACGCACCGAATTCGTCGCGATCTGGAGGGCCACCGGAGGGCCGACGCGCTACGGCGGTTGTTGGAGCGTCTGAGGCGGGAAGCAACGGTGGTGAACTACCTGGTTGACACCGCGGGGGCCGAACTGGCGGCCGGTCCGGCGCCTTGGCGCGGCAGCACCCATGCGCCGGTCACCGTCGTTGAGTTTTGCGACTTTCCGTGTCCGTTCTGCCGCCGGGCGCAGGCGGTCATAGGTGGGGTCTTGGCGAAATGGAGTCCCCAAGTGAGGCTGATTTTCCGGCATTTGCCGCTGCCGCA
>Ga0308410_1002039_pt1 | contig 11655 bp, 9 predicted proteins | sample HotsprOSTMatCore_FD_203467 | JGI IMG/M metagenome (GOLD analysis project Ga0308410, IMG submission 203467) | Hot spring phototrophic mat microbial communities from Octopus Spring, Yellowstone National Park, Wyoming, United States -... | ecosystem: Environmental > Aquatic > Thermal springs > Hot... | reverse complement strand
CACCTCCAAGCCAGTGTGTACGTTTCCTTTGGTGTAATTCAGAGGCGAGCATCGAAGTTCCAGGTACCGAACGTTGTGGGCGGCTGCTTTTCTGATCGCTATCTGAACTGCTCGACGAATAGTCTCTTCAGATTGGAGGAGGCTTGAACCTTGATAATCTCCCAGCCGTTCGTACGGCTCGAAATCGATCGCTTTAAACCGTTGCGGGTTTACCAGTTCTCCAAACAGTACCGTATCTAGAAGTTCAGGAGCATTCAGAAATGAAAGAAGGAACGCTGCATTTCGTATGTGTCGTGGAACTAAGGTTAGGTTCAGCTGGGATTGAAGATCATGGGAAGAAGGGAGGGAATGCAGGCGCCTAAATTCCTCCTGCAGACGAGGTATATCTCTAGAGGTGATCCTTTCCTGTAGGGTTCGGTTCCAATCCTGAAACTCAGGATATGTCCTTTTCCAGGATTCCACTTCCTTTTGCCAGAGAGTAGCTACCTCCAATGCCTCCGCTGGATCTAGTACACCACCCAGGTGACAATGGAGTTCTGCCTTGGGAAGACTGTGTAGAAAACGATACACAGGACTATGCTCTGATTCACTCCCATAGATTTTTGTTTCCCGCATTCGAAGGATCCTTCGGGGAGGTAGGGTAAACAGAGACAGAAAGTTTCTTCGATCCTGCAGAGCCTCCTGGCCTCTGCCAAGAAGGTTTTCATAAAAATAGAATGCCTGCTTTGTACGCTGTTCGATGGTATCTATCAGTTTTGTGGAAGGCTCAAGTTCCAGAGGCTGAAGGGAGGTCTCCTCTGATTCAGGAATCTGAAACTCTGGATGGAAAAGAAAGTCCCTTTTCAAAATGGAGGAGTCTAAAAATGGAGGACTTCCCACCGGAATGGGCAGAAACACATTTGCTTCCTTGGACCCAAGGGGTTCGTTGAGATTTTCCCAAGACAAATTCAGAAGATTCGTATGTTTATTTAGGTCCCGGTCTATAATATGAAATAGAAGGGTAGAGCCGAAATAATTTGCGGCATCCTGGAGATCTCCACTGATGGTTTTTCTTCCACCCGTAAGGGATATGTACAACGCACCCTGTTGATCAGGAGGGGAGGAAGGTGCCTGCAGTTTTCGATGAGCATGTAGCACAAGAGAAAATAGAGCATTCCGGATATACCTGCACTCTTCTTCGGTGCGAAGATCCGAGATTCCTCTGCAACACCACCCTTTAATTAGGGGTGAAGAGTCTAAACGGCCTGCCCACCGTTTCATGGATGAAAAACTATCCTTCGATTTTGTATCCGTTGTGAGGAATACCCAGAGTTCATCTATCCCTTCGATCCTGTGTTCCTGCCTTAATGCACGTATACGGGATGCTTCTGGATGGTTGCGATAAAAGTCAAACCGCTTGGGATCTACAAAACCCAGTACTTCCGGGAGGATTAACCAGGATTGTCCCAAGGAACTGATAGCGATACGCATGACTATCCTCTAGATACTCGATACCTACCTAATCCGAAGGCTGTATTCTTGCCCACATGGAAAAGCTCTCCAAAGCGTAGTAAAGCCAATTCCATCGGACGCAATACCCCCTGAAGAGTGAATTCCCCTAGGATTCCCCCTAGCCGAAGAAGTTTTTTCTGCCGGCTAGAAAAGTACGGATAGTCTTTCCACTGGAAATCACGGGAAAGGATCCGTATTCCTGTCTTGGTAAGATCCAAGGTAAGGGATTCTTTCCCGTTCTCTTGTCCATAGAGGGAGCAAAGGATCTGTGCACGTCTCCATAATATTGATAGGAACTGCGGTGCTGTGAAGGAATCCGAGTATTTCCCTTCGATCCTTAGCCTTAGGGGTGTTTCTAGAAACACCTTGACCGATTCGGCTGTATCTTGGATATTCCTGTTTTCTTCTACCTGAGAGGGCATACTCCACTCCCTGATCCCATACGTGGGATGGAGGGAGTCGGTTCCCTGGAGAAGAGAACGATCTTCACACAGTACATCCAAGATTCGGTAAGGTATCCTTTCCCGTAGTACACCGATTTCCCCAGCTCGACGCAGAGCGTAATACAGGTATGGGTAGTATTCGATGGCCTTTCCTATAACCGTAAGTATTAGGGAAATCCTCTGGTAGCTCTGGTGGGGAAAGGCATCCGTTGCTAGTAGGAAGGGATGACTGGCTCGATCCCTTCCTTCAAGTACGGGGGACTCCTTTTCAATGGGGGTCTCGAACATCCACGAGTAGGCGCAGGTGAACTTGAGTCCGCATTCCCCGCACGGTCTGCCCCGGAAGATACATACCAGCCTCCGGAGTTCCTTTCCCAGGATGCTTCGGAATAGGAAGGTGGGAAGGGTAGGGAAACTAACGGGTTTTTCGAACTCTATGTGGTGCTGAATCTGTCGATACCGTAAAAGCATGTCGTATGCCTTTGCTTACAAGATCCATTCTAAGTATTGTATAGAGTCGAACAGGATGCAAGATTTTTTGCTTAAAATTCCCCCACAAACCCGAGGGATATCCCGAAGGTGGTGACATCCTCATCGAATGAGAGGGCGGGGTGCAGCACAAGGGTGCTTCGGGATGCGGTTTTTATCAGGAAGGAGAGGCCGAATCCCACGCTGGTTGCCGTATCTTTTTCCTCTACCGAGTTTCCATAGGAGTCTTCCACTGTCACCGTGGAGCGGGCATAGCTCAAAGACAGGGAAGGCTGTAAGGAGAAAGAGGGAGTAAGGTTTAGACGGTGATAGAGGGAAACTCCAAAACCTGCCGCGGTACCAGTCATCTCCCAGCCTAGGTAGTCCAGCGCATCCGATTCGTAGGCCACAAAGGCGATCCCCCCGTGCAGGGCCAAGGAAACGGGAATGGTGCTTGACTGCTTGACGGGAAAGAGGGATCCCCCGAATTGGATTACGAAAGCCGACACCTCCTCTCCGAACAGTTTTTCCTTTAAGGACACGCCGCTGAACCCCAGGGTGATATCCGCCCGGCCCAGGATGGAAAACCCGAACCCTAAGTCGAGGGATGTAGCCTCCTTGTTAGACGAGAAGCCGCCGAAAATGCCTATCGCAGAACGATTATTGTACTCTATGTATTCGCTCTGCGCGTCCACCGCCTGGGTTGCCAGACTGAGGACGGCGGCGGTAAAGAGAACTGTGTGTGTTTTGCCCATCGATACCTCCTGCACGGGCTTTTAGTTTCATCCACAGAAAAAAGCAAAATACGTGCCAATAGATCCAATCGGTGTCATGGCAGGGGGGAAGTTGGTGCGTAAGGATCCTGATCTTTTATTATTTTCCGCAGAAAAGAGTTAGATGAATGGGTTATAATCGGGAGGGAAACGCTAGGGGAGGGTTAGCCAGGGTTAGAGTCCATAGGAGCTTCTCAGGTGCCAGTTACGTAACGAACGGTTATTCTCCGCGGAACAATGGTTACGGAACGACTGGCTGGCCCTTCTACCAGTGAATATCCTCCGCGTCCAGGATCAGGATTCCCGGCAGATTCACCTCGGGGCGTAAAAACACGGCAGGGTCTGGGTTATACAGGGGAATCGCTTTTTTGGCTCCTACCTGACGAATCAAGCGAAGATTTTCCTCCAGGGTAGGATGCGCGTTCCAGCGGATCCACAGCCCCCTTCCCGAGGTTACGATTCTTTCGGCGGTAGTGCCTTTTCCCAGGTAGCCGGTAAACAGGAATACCGGAGTGGTCTCCCGTTCATACCGAGTAATCCATTGCCAGGCTGAAGAGCCTTCCGATGCCTCCCCGTCGGTCACGAGGTGAATCCCCTCGGGATGAGAGACCCGCGATTCCCGTACACAAGCCAAAACCGATTCTAGCCGCTCCGCCACTCCTGGACGGAGGTATTCCCTGTCCTGATCTAGAGTCTGCCGCAGAGTAGTATAGATCCTGGAATCCACATAGATCGGATCGTACCCTCTTTCTTTCAGGAGTAGGGCGAACTCGACGCTTCTCCCCTCAGCGGGGACAGGCAATACAACCGAACCCCTCTGTAATACCTCTCTCCAGTGGGGAGCGTCGAGGGAGTTCTTCTCGTTGTACAGGCCGTAGGAACCGTCGAAGGCGATTAATGCGGAGTGCGGAGGGGGGTCGAAGGCGTACACCTGGGATTCTTCGGAGGAATCCCCCATGTACAGAAACCCTCCTTTTTGAGGGAACCGGATCCAGATCGAGCCGCCCGCGTGTCCTGTCCGGCCTGTCTGCACTTCCATTCCCAGCACGGTTCCCGTGCCCCGCGAGGGCAGAGGAATCCCCGTAGGGAGACCCAGGAGCCGTAACGTCGTTTCCGTGGCGTACACGGGGAAGGATCCCCAATGTTTAAGAAGGTGTATGGCCCCCGCGTGGTCCTTGTGGGCATGGCTCAAAAGGAGGGCATCGATGGGATCCAGGAACTCGAGGGGGGGGACCGCTCCCGCGTCGGGCCCTATCCCGGCGTCGATCAGGATCCTACGTCCTTCGATTTCCAGAAGCACACAGGCAGGCCCCTTGGAGGAACAGCCGGAGACGCAGGCCAACCGGTTCATGGGGTCCTGGGGATTACCCACCCGTCTTTCAGTTGGAAAAAAACCCTCTGCCCCGGGGAAGGGGGAGCGGATTCCACTTCCAATCGAAGTTCGGTAGTGCCGGCTTCTTCCCCCTCCGGAGAGACCCCTAAAAGAAATCCCTCGCCCCTGTAGGAAACCCAGCGGACTCTGCCGGAAAACCCTTCCGGAGCTGAGCCGTTTAGGAGGGCAAGGTTTCGGGATCGGAGGCAGAGCCGGCAGGGACCGGGCTTTAACCCAGGCGGGGTTCTGACCTTGACAGTTTTCCCCCATAGAAGAACCATGCCTGTCGTTTCCGAAAGGTATTCGAGAAAAATCCCGTTGAGGATCGAACCCTTCCCTATGAATGAGGCAACCATCTCGGTTGCCGGTTTCGCGTACAGCTCTTCCGGTTTTGCCGCCTGTTGGATCTTGCCCTGATCCATCACCGCGATACGATCGGCCAACGACATGGCTTCACTCTGATCGTGGGTCACAAAGAGGAAGGTGGCGCCGCTTTCCCGCTGGATGCGGCGGAGTTCGGTTTGCATGGATTCCCGCAGGTGAATGTCTAGGTTGGCCAGGGGTTCATCCAGAAGGACTAGGTTCGGCCTTAGTGCCAAACAGCGGGCTAGGGCGACCCGCTGACGCTGGCCTCCGGACAGTTGATCGGGGCGACGATTATGTAGTTCTCCGAGCCCTACCCGTTCAAGGGCCTCCCTAACCTGAGCGTGCAGGGCAGTGCCGCGAATCTTGCGCACCCTTAATCCGTAGGCCACGTTCTCGAAAACGGAAAGGTGGGGCCATAGCGCGTAGGACTGGAACACCATGCCCAGGTTGCGTTCTTCGGGAGGAAGTCCGTATCCTGATTGGGCGTACAGGACTTCCCCCATCCTGATCACCCCCGAATCGGGGAGCTCGAATCCCGCGATCAGGCGCAGAAGGGTGGTTTTCCCGCACCCCGAGGGCCCCAGTAGGGCGAGAAATTCACCTTCTTCCGCCTCCAGGGTAACTGAATCCACCGCGAGGGTATGTCCGAAAGCTTTGGACACCTGCGTGAGGGTCAGCTTCGCCATGGGATCACTCCTTCCGGTAAGGATTTGCCTAGGTGGCTGATGGTGAGGGCGATGGTAAGCACGATGAGAACACTAATCATCGAAATTGCGGCAGCCTGCGGGGAGTTCCCTTCGTAGTGCATGGCGTAGATCATCACCCCGATCGTCTCGGTACCCGAAGACCAGAGGAGGGAGGAAACGGTAATTTCGTTTAGGGCAGCCATGAACACGAGTAATCCTCCCGAGAATGCGGAGGGGAGTACCGAAGGGAACACGATGGTTCGCAGTCGGCGAAAAGTACGTCCGCCGACTGCCGCGGCGGCTTCTTCCAAATCGCGATCGAACTGTTCCGCCCCTGCCAGAGTCGGCATGAGAGCAAGGGAGAGAAAGCGGGATGCGTACGCGACGAAGAGAATCCCCGCCGTACCGTACAGGCTTCCCAGGAGGGGCAAGGGTTTCAGGAAGGCAAGGATCATGGAGATGGACACGACGATACCCGGGATAGCGTAGGGGGCGTCGGCCAAGAGAACCAGAACATGGGAAAGGGGAACCTTTCGGATGGCAGCGCAGTAGGCCAGGGGAATGGAAACACCTACGCAGAGAAAAGCTGTAAAGGCGGAAAGCTTGAGACTTACCGAAAACGCTCGTACCACCGCGTCTTGGGACAACCCAGCCCTATAATTCCCCAGGGTGAAAGTATCGGGAGTCAACAGAACCCCCACGGCGGGAACGAATGAAGTAGCTGCCAGCGAAAGTAGGGGTAAAATGGATATGCACAGGTAGAAGAGGATCACCACCCCTTCCACGGGAAGTCGGTATGTCCCTAAAGGAAAAAGGGAACGGTTGGACTGCGTTTTGGTATGAGCTGCCGATACCCGGCGGGAGGCGATAGATCGGATACTTAACCCCAGGCCTGCCAGACCCATCAGTACCAGGGAAAGGATGGCAGTTTCCCCTAGTACCGAGGGGCCGAAACCGTTCAACTTGCGGTAAATCAGGGTGGTCAGTACGGGGAACTTTCCCGGTATGCCTAGCAGAGCGGGCACTCCGAAGTTCCCGATCCCCGCTACGAATGAAAGAGCGAATCCGGCCATAATACCCGGAGCCGCGAGGGGTAGAATCACTGTTCGTGTGATCCTGAGGGGTCGCGCCCCCAGCACCCGTGCCGCCTCGACCAGGTCCCAGGACAATCCCTGCAGGCTAGCCCTTACTGAAAGGAAGACAAGGGTCGAGTGTTCGATTCCTAGTACCAGGATCACTCCTTCCCTGGAATACAGGGGGTTCGGCGAACCAGGCTTGGAAACGAAATCCACCATCATTTTCCACGCAAGGGCTGTAATTTGCGAGGGAATCAGCATAGGAAGGAGGATGAGAAAGGAAAGGATTCTTTTCGATCTTATGTCCGTGAGGGTAACAAGCAGGGCTCCGAGGGTCCCTACCAGAACCGACAGAGCCGAAGCCCAGAAAGCCGCGTCCGAAGTGTTTTTCAAGGCCCGTATCGATGCGGGAGATGAAAGAACCTCCTTTACAAAAGGGGGATTCCCCTTTACGGAAAGAAATACTTCCGCCAGGAGCCTCCCTAACGGCCATGCCGTGATAACGACAAGATAGAAGGTAAGTCCCCCCAGAAGAGCGTACAGGCCCCTATCCCGAGGGAGGACGAACCTTCTCATAGTTTCCTTATCCGCCGAAGAGGTTGGCAAAGATTTTTTTGTTGTCAGCATCCTGCTTGAGCATCAGAGCGGGGTCTGCGGATAGGATTTTGACCGTGGAGAGGGAAGGGTACCCGGCAGGGGGAGTGAGATTGGATAATACGGGGTAGTATCCCTGTTTCACCGATTGTGCCTGTGCCGCTTCGGATAACTGCCAGTCCACGAAAGCTTTGGCGGCCGGGAGGTTTTTCGTGGTTTTCAGTATGGCCACGGGCTGGGTAATGAGGCTCACACCTTCCCTAGGAAACACGAACTCTACGGGAGATCCCTTCGCCTTCGCATTCAAGGCCATGTATTCGATGATGATCCCGTAGGCTTTTTCTCCCCGGGCTACCGCCTCGATTACTGTCCCGTTACCCTGACCGGCTACCGCGCCCTGTTTTGCCAGGGTTTCGTAGTACTTCCATCCGAAGGCCGGTTGCTGCACAATGGTTCCGATATGGATGGCCGCCGCTCCCGAATACAGAGGGCTGGGCATGATGGTAGATTTGGAGATGTCTGGTTCCAGGAGATCGAACCAGGAAGAGGGTACTTTTTTAGCCAGTTTCGTGTTGTAAACGATGCCTGTGGTGATGTACTTGGTTCCGAAGAAAGTCCTATCCGGGTCTACCAGTTCCTTGGGGATGCCTTTTACCGGGGCATCCGTGTAGGCATACAGGCGGCCCTCGAGTTTCAATTGGGTGGCAGCCACCGCGTCGGCGATCAGAACCACGTCAGCTCGGGGCGCTCCGGCGGAAAACTCGGCTCGCAACTTGTTCATGACCTCGGTAGTGCCCGAACGGAACAGTTCGATCTTTACTGCGGGGTAGGAAACGTTGAAGAGTTTGATCACCTCTTCCATCTGGTCCCGGGGCTGGGACGTATACACCTGGAGTACTCCGGAAGGCTCACCAAACAGAGTTGAATTTCCTAGTACCAGGAGTCCTGCCAAGAGACACAGTAAAAATGAACGCATCTGTATCCTCCTTAAGATGCGTTAAAGGCAAAGTGCGCCTGTTAGATAACCATGAGGATACTGTTAAAATAGAGTTAAATAAAACGCTGTAATCTTGACTACCCACTGTAATATCCATTACTTTTTCAGTAAAATTTTATTTTTAAGGAGTAAACATGAAAACGAAAAAGATCCTTATCGCGGTGCTCTTGGTTACAGGGCTCGCTCTAACTGCCCTCTCGGCGCAATCCTTAAAGGGGATGAGCTTCAATGGGGCCACCGGACTCATCGCCATTCCCACTGGTCAGATCGGCTGGGAGCGGACAGCCAACATCGGCTTTGATGTGGGCTACCATGCCATTATAGACGACGAAACCGCCCACCTTCCCAAGGCAAGCGTGAGTCTGTTCAAACTGGCGGAAATCTCCTTCGTGTACGATACCCAGTTCGGGAACGACAACGAGGATATCGTTCTGGGGGGTAAACTCCAACTGCCCACCACAGGTACCTTTGTCGCCATCGGGGTGAACTTCCAGATGCTGAAGCAGGGCGGCAACAATGACAACGTGACCCAGATTTACCTGGCGGCTACCTATCCGGGAAACTTCTTCGGGATGCCCTCCATGACCACCGTGGTGGTGGGAAAGTCCTTTGGCGACCCGATACCTAAATCGGACATCGATTTCGGGATGGGGTTCGATCTTCTCCTGTTCCCCAAGATCTTTCAAAACTACATTCACTGGGTTACCGATTTTGCCAACTTTTCCTACAGTGCCCAGGCTGTGGGGGCCAATGCGGCCCAGCGGGGAACCTTCAACACAGGGATCCGGATCGACCTGGGATCCATTCCCGCGTTCAGGAAGTACAAGTTCGTGATCGATGCCATTCTTACCGACGCGATGGACGACAACCGGGCCTTTGCGTTGGGAGTCGCCTTTGGCGCGCCTTTACAATGACTACCCTTGTGATGTAATTTCATAAAAAAATAGTTTAAGAAAAAGGGGCCCTTTCTCTGCGAAAGGGCCTGAATGATTCTGATGCGTTCCTTCGAACAGATCTACAGACGGATTGGGAATCTGAAGATAGCCCTCACTGTAACGCTTCTATTCACCTGCGCCTTTGCTCTGTGGAAAACAATAACCCTTCGTGAGCTGAACTCCTACATTACCGAAACGCTACAACTGGTGAATCAAATTATCCTAAATCCAGAAGAACCCATTCTTATCGAAAGACTCCAAGAAATGATCCGGCAAAGAAGATTCGAAGGCTCGTTCACCCTCACCAACTCCGCATCGGAACGTCTTGTTGCAAGTCGAGATTCCTTGCGTTCTTTTGCCCAGTATCTCCAGAATCTGCGTACAAAAGAACTGAACCACGTCACCCAAATCATTTTTTGGGTTTTAGGGTTCTCCCTGTGTGTACTTGCGGCGGAGATCCTCTTCTCACGTATGTTAATGAAAACCATTCGCACCGAGAGGAAACGAACTCAGGATTTATTGAAAAGTTTGGAGGATATTTCGCGATTTAAAACCATACAGCTTCCTGACCCTGTGTTTAAAGAAGAGACTTCTTACTTAGAATGGGCCAAGCAAATACAACACAATATGGATCTTGTACGGATGTTTTCTACCCTTCCCCTCACTGCCACTATCGAAGATTTTATCCATGAAATCGGCATACAACTTGCTGGTGTTTTACCCTTCCACCGATTCTCTTTATCCTTCATTGATGAGGAAGCAAAAAAGGTAATTGCGGAAACCGCCTATTTTACCGACCCCTCCACACCCATGTTCCTGAAACCAGGATTCGCACAGGCTATCACGGAAACGTCCCTAAATGAAATGCTCCAGAAAGGAGTTCCCTATCGTATTATTCATAATTTGGAGGATCGTAAAAATTCAGAGTCTACTAAATTGCTCCTTCAGGAAGGGATGAAATCGAACCTCACAGTACCGCTCTTCCTCGGTGCTCGATGCTTAGGATTCATGTTTTTGTCTTCCAAGGAGACGCCAATCTATACCGATGCACACGGTGAGCTGTTCAGCTTTATCTGCAAGCTCCTTGAAAAACAGGTGTTCTATTCTTATTTGATTCAGGAAGCGATCTCCCAGTTTGGAGGAGGGTTCGTGAATCTGGTGGAGCTCAAAGATAACGAAACGGGAAACCATGTAAAGAGGGTAGCCTTGTATGCCCGACTTTTAGCGGAAAAGCTTGATCTTCACCCCAAACAGATCCGAATCATTTACCAGTTCAGCCCCCTCCATGATATCGGTAAAGTGGCTATTCCCGACCGTATTCTCCAGAAACCAGGGCCCTTGAGTCCAGAAGAATGGGAGATCATGAAGCGACATGTAACCTATGGGGAACAGGTACTGGGGAAATTGATCGAGCAAAATCCAAAAGGATCCCTCTATGCTCAATCCTTGACGTCAGCTTTACACATGATTGCCGATCACCATGAACGTTGGGACGGAACAGGGTATCCTCGAGGAAAGAAGAATGAAGAAATAAGCCTGGAAGGTAGAATTCTTTCCCTTGCGGATACCTTCGATGCCCTCACTACGGTACGCCCCTATAAGCCTGCCTTCAGTTTTGAGCAATCCTTACGGATTCTTGAGCAAAACAAAGAACGCCAATTCGATCCCCACCTTGTGGATGTGTTCATCTCCTTGCGGAAGGAAATTGAGCGTATCTATGAGAATTTGAAAGATTAAATATAGCCTCCACAGTTGATTTTTTTGCCGATTTCCACTAAACCAGAGCCATCTTGCTTTGCTTACAAATTAGAAGGAAACCCAGGAGGTGCTATGAAAACCTACAAGATCGCCGTAATCCCGGGAGACGGAACGGGGCCTGAAGTGGTTGCAGAGGGTGTGAAAGTGCTCAAGACAGCCGCCTCGAAGTACAAGTTCGCCCTTGACTTCACCTACTTCGACTACGGCGGGGATCGATACCTCAAGACAGGAAAGATCATTTCCGACGAAGAAGTGCAGAACCTGCGTAACTTCGATGCCATCTATCTGGGGGCCATCGGGCACCCGGACGTGAAGCCGGGGATTCTGGAAACCGGCCTTCTCCTCAAGATCCGTTTCGATCTGGATCAGTACATCAACCTGCGGCCGGTAAAGCTCTATCCCGGGGTAGACTGCCCCCTCAAGGATAAACGGCCCGAAGACATCGATTTCGTGGTGATCCGGGAAAACACGGGTGGCATCTACACGGGTCATGGTGGCGTAACCCGTAAGGGAACTCCGGACGAAATTGCCACCCAGGTAATGGTGTACGACCGTCGCACCGTGGACCGATGCCTCAAGTTCGCCTTCGAACTGAAAAAGCGGAGGAACTCCGAGCGGGAACTCTCCAGATCCAAGCCCCTGCACCTGGTGCACAAGAGGAACGTGCTGATGAACTGCGGGGACCTTTGGTTCCGA
>Ga0308410_1002037_pt1 | contig 11657 bp, 10 predicted proteins | sample HotsprOSTMatCore_FD_203467 | JGI IMG/M metagenome (GOLD analysis project Ga0308410, IMG submission 203467) | Hot spring phototrophic mat microbial communities from Octopus Spring, Yellowstone National Park, Wyoming, United States -... | ecosystem: Environmental > Aquatic > Thermal springs > Hot... | reverse complement strand
CGCGCGCCGACGATCCCTTCGCCGGGGCACACGATATCGGGCTTGCGGCGGCCGTCCAACGTCGGGCCGCGGCTGGAGAAGGGGGCCACCTCGTCTTGGTCGGTGGATGCGCCGACGGTGATGACCTCGCGCGCGCAGCCCGGCGTGCCGATGGTTCCCGGCTTGGGGCCCATGTTCCCCGCCGCCACGCAGACGACGATGCCCTGTCGCACCACCTGGTCGCAAAGGGCCGAGAGGGCGTCGGTGCCGTCGCTGGGCTCATCGCTGCCTAACGAGAGGTTGATGACCTGCGCGCCCTGATCCACCGCCCATTCAATCCCCGCCATCACGTCGCTGGTGAAGCCGGAGCCGTCGTCCGCGAGCACCTTCGCGGCCAAGATCAGAGCCTCCGGCGCGACGCCGCGGTACTTGCCCTTGCTGGCCGCGCCGCTCCCCGCGGCGATGGAGGCGACGTGCGTGCCGTGGCCGTTGCCGTCGCGCGCGCTGCGCCCGACCAGGCTGGTGGCGGCCACGATGCGGCCTTGGAAATCGGGGTGCGTGTCGTCTATGCCTGTATCCACGAAGGCGATCTTGACGCCTCTCCCCGTGTGCCCTTCCAGCCAGAGGCGCGGGGCCTGGATCTTGGGCACCGAGACATCCACCATCGTGTGGACGGGGAGGTCCTGCCACACCTGCTCTACGGCGTCGCTGTGCAGCAAGGCCTCCAACTCGTTGACGGCGAGTTCCACTGCGGCCGCGGGCAGGCGGTTAAAGTAGTAGGCCGACGGTAGGGAGGCGATGAGGGGTGGACGCTGCACGGGCGAATGGCGGCGAAATTGAACGATCACGCGCACCGGCTGCTCGGGCGGAGCGGAAGCGACGAGGGCGCGCAGAGAGTGATGAAGTTTGTCGTGGCTCATGGCCGCTCTACATGATGTGAACGGGATGGTCGGGCTCAACCTGGGTCAGCCAAGAGGCTTCGGCCAGGGCCAGCGCGGCGGAGGCGGGGCCGGTAACGGCAAAGGCGGGGACGAGACGAAAGGCGCGCCGGACGCGGAAGCCGGCCCGTTCTATCTGAACGCGGCAGGCCGCGGGGTCGCCTTGAACCCGCAAGATCAAGTTCACCTCGGCAGATTGGTCAGCCATGAGGCTCTCACGGAGGCCGGGTGCAAACTTGGAGACCATGCCTTCATTATACCACCCGTACGGCGCGCCCGCAACCCGCGAGTTGCCAAGGGCGTGCGAATCTGTTACAATCCCCGTCGGATGAAGGTCGTATGGATCTCCGAAGGAGCGTAATGCGTCCTCGCCGAAGCGTGGTCGCGCTGCTGCTCTGGGTCCTGCTCGGAGCGTTGGCCCTTCCCAATCCCACCTGGACCGCGCCGTTGCCCCTTGAGCCTCGGCCTGTGGGCGAAGAGCCCCAGATCGTGCGCATCTACGTCAAAGATCAAGCCCAGGTGGCGGCGCTCCTGGCCTTGGGCCTTGACCTTCTGGAAACGCGCGGCCCCGACTACCTCCTGGCCCTGACCGACGCCAAGACCCGCGCCACTTTGCGAGAGGCGGGCTACTTGGTCGTGCCGGACGCGCGACAAAGCGAGTCCTTGGCGCGCTTCCGTGCGGTGGAAGCCTTTCGGGATGGCTACCATACGGTGGCGGAAACCGTTGCCTACCTGCAGGAAGTGGCCAACCGCTACCCTGACTTGGCCCAGATGGTGGACTACGGCGATAGCTGGCTGAAGATCGCATCAGGACATAGCGCAGGCCACGACTTGTGGGCGCTCCGCCTGACCAATCGGGCCGTCCCCGGGCCTAAGCCCGTCTTTTTCCTGATGGCCGCCATTCACGCCCGCGAACTGGCCACCACCGAGCTCGCTCTCAACTTCGTCGCTTACCTCGTGCAGGGCTACGGCAACGATCCGGAGGCCACGTGGCTGTTGGATTGGCATGAGATATGGGTCGCGCCGATCACGAACCCCGATGGCCGCCTCTTGGCCGAGCAAGGCTACTACCAGCGCAAGAACGTCAACAATCAGAACGGCGGCCTTTGCGACGTGCCGCCCACCATCTCCAACCAGTACGGCACCGACCTCAACCGCAACGCTTCCTTCGGCTGGAGCAACCTGCCGCCCGGGGCCTCCGGCGACCCTTGCTCTCAGGTCTATGCCGGCCCTTCTCCTGCCTCGGAGCCGGAGGAGGCGGCCTTGGAGGCGCTGCTGCGGAGCCTCTTCGCCGACCAGCGTGGCCCCAACCTCTGGGACCCTGCTCCTGACACGGCTCAGGGCATCCTGATCTCGTTGCACAGTTACGGCGAGCTCGTGCTGTGGCCGTGGGGGTTCACCACCAACCCCGCCCCGAACCGGGCGGATCTGCAGCGCTTGGGAGACAAGTTCGCCTATTACAACGGCTATCTCTCTTGCCAGCCTGCCAGTTGTCTCTATCCCACCAGCGGCACCACCGATGACTGGGCTTACGGCGTGCTGGGAATCGCTGCTTTCACCTTTGAGGTCGGCAACGCCTTCTTCCAGCCGTATCGGGACATCTCCCGGATCTGGCAGGAGAACTTCCCCGCGCTCCTCTACGCGGCGAAGGTGGCCCCCATGCCGTACAGGCTGGTGCGCGGGCCGGACACGATCGGCCCAAGAAGCATCTCGGCCGGACCTGGGATGCCCGTGCTCGTGGAGGCCACGATCAGCGATGTCGCCAGTGGCCAGCAACCCATCGCCGCGGCGGAGGCGTATCTGGACGTGCCGCCCTGGGCTGGCGGCGTGCCCCTGGCGCTGTCCGCGGCGGACGGGGCCTTCAACGCGCCGGTAGAGGTGGTGCGGGGCGCCCTGTCTCCTCTGGACATCGCCGCCGGTCGGCACCTCGTTTTCGTGCGCGGGCGCGATGTGGAGGGTCATTGGGGGCCTGTGAGCGCCCTTTTCGTAGAGGTAACGGGGACGCCCGCGACGCCCACGCCGACCCCCAAGCCCACGCGCCGCCCGCGCCTTTCCCTCCCCATCCCGACCACCGCGCCCGGTTAGCCCACTCTCGGCCTGTGCCTCGCTTGTCGCCAACCTTCCCTTCATGTATAATGCTTTCAAAACCGTTCTGGAGGTTCTTTCTTTGTATCGCGCGCCGCGGGGCACCCTGGACATCTTGCCGGAGGACCAGCCTTACTGGCGGCATGTAACCGAGCGCGCCCATGCCATCGCCGCCCTGTACGGCTACGAGTACATTGACACCCCCATCTTTGAGGAGACGAGCCTCTTCGTGCGCGGCGTCGGCGAAGGCACCGACATCGTGGACAAGGAGATGTACTCCTTCCAGGATAAAGGGGGAGACCATCTGACGCTGCGGCCTGAGTTCACCGCGGGCGTCATGCGCGCCTACCTGGAGCATGGCATGCGCACCCGACCACAGCCGGTCAAGCTCTACTCCCTGGGCCCCATCTTCCGCCATGAGAAGCCTCAGGCGGGGCGCTATCGCCAGTTCTGGCAGTTCAATGTGGAGGCCATCGGCGAGATGGACCCGGCCCTGGACGTGGAGGTGATGTCCGTCGCCTGGCACCTCTACGAGGACCTGGGCTTCAGCGGCCTTTCCTTCCACATCAACAGCACCGGCGACCCGCGCTGTCGCCCGCGCTACATTGAGGCGCTGGTGGCCTACTATCGCCCTTACCTGCACCTCTTGGATGAGGATGACCGTCGCCGCTTGGCGCGCAACCCTCTGCGCCTGTTGGATTCCAAATCGCCCGCAGCGCAGCCCATCATCGAGGGCGCGCCCAAGATCACCGATTACCTTTGCGATGAATGCACCCAGCACTTTGCGCGCGTCCGCCGCTACCTGGACGCGTTGGGCCGCCCCTACGTGGTCAACCATCGCCTGGTGCGAGGGCTGGACTACTACACCAAGACGGTGTTTGAAGTCTATGCCGAGGGGATCGGCGCGCAGAACGCGGTCTGCGGAGGGGGGCGGTACGATGGGTTGATAGAGGCGCTGGGCGGACCGCCGACGCCGGGCATCGGTTTCGCCACGGGCATAGAGCGCATCATCTTGGCGATGAAGGAACGCGGCATCGCCGTGCCGGGGCTGCCCAAGCCCACCGCCTTCTTCGCGCCCCTGGGCGAGGAAAGCAAGGTCGTCGCCTTGAGGCTGATCACGGAGTTGCGGGCGGCGGGCGTGCGCGCGCTCCTGGGCTTCGGCGACCGGAGCCTGAAGGCGCAATTGCGCGCCGCCGATCGGGCAGGGGCGACCTACGCGGTCATCCTGGGCGAGGACGAACTGGCCGCAGGCCAGGCAACCTTGCGCCACATGGCCCAGGGCACGCAGCAGAACATCCCCCTGGCAGGCCTGGTCGCGTTCCTCAGGGACAGCGAGGCGACGAGATGAAAACGGGCCCCTTCACGCGCGTCGGCATTCTGCACCAGCCCCAACTGCCGGAGGCCTTGCCCTTAGGCGAGCGGATGGGCGAGGCGTTCACCGCCGCGGGGTGCGGCAAGCCTTGGCACGCCTCCTCCCTGGACGAGGAGGCGATGGCCGCGGGCATTCCCGGCTCGGACCTGATCGTCACCTTAGGCGGCGACGGCAGCATCCTGCGCGCGGCGCGGCTCGCGGCGCCTTACGGCGTGCCCATCCTGGGCGTCAAGTTGGGACGCTTGGGATTTCTGGCCGAGATCCATCCGGAGAATTGGGAGGAGGCGCTGGCGCAGTTGCTGGAGGGGCAGTTCTGGATAGAGGAACGGATGCGGCTGCGGGTGGAAGTGCAGCACGACGGCGAGGTGGTGGGCCCGGCCTACGGCGCGCTGAACGACGCGGTGGTGAGCCGGGGAAGCCTGGCCCGTCTGGTGCGTGTGGCCGCCTATCTGGACGAGGGCTACCTGACCACCTACATCGCCGATGGGGTGATCGTCAGCACGGCGACCGGCTCCACGGCCTACGCCCTGGCCGCCGGCGGCCCCATCTTGCCGCCCGAACTGAAGAACATCCTCGTCATTCCCATCGCGCCGCACCTCAGCATGCATCGGGCGATCGTGCTGGATCAGGGCACCACCGTGCGCCTGCAGGTCTTCACCAGCCACCGCGCCATCCTGAACGTGGACGGCCAGAAGGAGATTGAGTTGCACAACGAGGACAACGTCGTGGTGACAGCCAGTTCCCATGTCAACCGCTTCGTCCGCCTGCGCGAGCGCAACTACTTCTACCGTACCCTGATGGACAAACTCAAATGGGCCGTGTGAGCGCAGCAGATTTGGTGCGCCAGGCCAGGGCCGCGGCGCGGGCCGGAGAGACAGAAGAGGCGCGTCGCCTCCTCCGGCAGGCCGTTGCCCTGGAGCCGAATGACGCGCAATCCTGGCTAGATTTGGCCGGCGTTGTGTCGTCGCCGGAGGAGAAGCGCGCCTGCTTTGCGCGCGTGCTGGCGCTGGACCCCGAGAACGAGGAGGCGAAGGCGGGCTTGGCATGGCTGGAGCGCAAAGGGGAAGGGCGCGGCGTGGGCGATGATCATGCCGACCGCGAGATCCTCTACTGCGCCAACCACCCGGATACGGAGACGCTGCTGCGCTGCAATCGCTGCAACAAGCCCATCTGCCTGCGTTGCGCCGTGCGCACGCCTGTGGGCTATCGCTGTCGGGAATGCGTGGCGGAGCAGCGGGCGCTCTTTTACACGGGCCTCGTGTGGGATTATCCCATCGCCGCGGCGGTGAGCGGCCTCCTCTTTGCCCTGGCCGGCTTCCTCTTCTTCAGCCTTTTCAACCTCGGTTTCTTCGGGGTCTGGATCGCCGTCTTGCTGGGGCCGGCGGTCGGCGGCGGCGTTGCTGAGGCGGCGCGCGGCGCGGTGCGTCGTCGCCGCTCTCGCTACCTGGAGGTCGTAGCGGCGGCCAGCGCGGCCCTGGGCGGGCTCGTCGGGCCCGCCCTGGTCGTCAGCGGGCAAGGCGCTCCGCTGGCGGGGCTCCTGTTGGCTCCGCTTTTCAGGCTTGACCTGCTTCTGTTCATCGGGTTGGGCGCGGCGACGGTCTACGCACGGTTGCGGTGAAAGGCGAGGCACGTTTTTTATGGATGCAGAAGGCTCCCTTCCTTGCCCGCGCTGCGGGGGCGCGGTGGGCCTGTCGGCCCGGCGGTGTGGCCATTGTGGCGCGCACGTGGAGCGCGCGCCCGACGGCGCGCGTTTCCTATGGGTGGGCCAGCGGTGCGCCCGCTGCGGCCACGACAACGAGGCGGGCCTCGCCTTCTGCGGCTATTGCGGCGAGCGCCTCAACGTCCAATGCCGACGTTGCGGCGCCTCTAACCTGGCCGCGCGCGATCGTTGCGCCGTCTGCGGCGCGCCCCTGGTGGGGATGGACGAGATCGCGTGGCAAGGCGGCTGGCAGGATCACACCGTCCTGGTTAGCCACGAAGACGTGCCCGACATGGTGAGCGTGCAGGCGCGCTACGGCTGGGAACTGGAGGCGACGACCACCCCCGTCCGCACGGGGCGCGAGGCGGAAGGGGAACAGCCTGGGGTCATCCTGCATTTTCGGCGGCGCGCGGCCTCTCCGCCCAAGGCTGGGCCCCCTCAGGACTACCTGCGACAGCAGATGGCAGAGGAAGCCGCCTTGCAGGCGCAGGTTCGGCGCGCGCGCCTATGGGGCCGCGTCCTGGTGGTCGTCGGCATCGCGTTGGGCACGCTATTGGCCTACTGGCTTTTCTCCGATGTCGCGCGCTGGCTGGCGCTCTGGCCGAGATTCTGAAGGTGGTGGCGATGTTGACCGAGTTACACATCCGCAACTTCGCCATCATTGACGAGTTGCACCTGCGCTTTGGCCCGGGGCTCAACGTCGTAACGGGCGAGACGGGCGCGGGCAAGTCCATCATCGTGGACGCGGTGGCCTTGCTCCTCGGCGGCAAGGCCGACCCCGACATGGTGCGCGCGGGGGCGGAACGGGCCGAGGTGGAAGGGCATTTCACGTTGCCGCCGCCCCTCGCGGGCCGAGGCGCAGATGAAGGCTCTTCCCTCGCCTCCCTCTTGGCGGCGGAGGGGCTGGAGGGGGAGGGCGATGCCCTGATCCTGGCGCGGGAGGTGCGGCGCGAGGGGCGCACCATCGGGCGGGTCAACGGGCGCGCGGTCTCCTTGGCGCTCCTCTCCGAGATCGGCCATCGCTTGGTGGACATCCACAACCAGGGCGAGCACCTCTCGCTGCTGCGGGTGCGGGAGCATGTGGAGCTCCTGGACCGCTACGCGGGCCTGGGCGACCTGCGGGCCCGCGTGGCCGAGGAGGTGCGCGCGCTGCGCCAGGCGCGGCGCGAGTTGGCCGCGCTGCGTCAGGACGAACGAGAACGGGCCCGCAGGATAGACCTACTCACCTACCAGGTGGAGGAGATCGCCGCCGCGCGCCTGATTCCCGGCGAGGAGGCGGAACTGTTGGCCGAACGCACGCGCCTGGCCAACGCGGAGCAGTTGCTCGCGTTGACGGGCGAGGCGCTGCAAGCGCTGGAAGATGAGACGGGCGAGCGGCCCGGCGCGCTGGACCGCTTGGGCGAGGTGGTGCATGCCCTTTCGCGCCTGGCGCGCATTGACGGCAGCCTGCGCGATGACCTGCAAACCGCCGAGTCGCTGGCCGACGCGCTATCCGACCTGGCGCGCGCCCTGCGCCGCTATCGGGAGACGGTAGAGTACAACCCGGAACGGCTGCAAGAGGTGGAGGAGCGGCTGAACCTGATCTACAACCTGAAGCGAAAGTACGGCGACTCCATAGATGAGATCATCGCCTACGGCCAGCAGGCGGCGCGCGAACTGGAGACGATCGCCCACGCCAGCGAGCGGATCGCGGACCTGGAGCGCGAGGAGGAGAAGCGGCTGCGCGCCATCGGCCGGCTAGGGACGGAACTCTCGCGGGCGCGCCGGGAGGCGGGCGCGCGCCTGGCTCGCGCCGTAGAGAAGGAGCTGGCCGACCTGCGCATGGCGCGGGCCCGCTTCGGGGTGGACATATCCTGGCAGGATGACCCTGAAGGCGCGTACGTGGAGGAAGGGGGAGGGCTCGCCCGGCGCGTGGCCTTTGACGTAACGGGCCTGGATCGGGTGGAATTCCTGGTTTCGGCTAACCCCGGCGAGCCGTTGCGCCCTTTGGCGAAGGTCGCCTCCGGCGGCGAGACCTCGCGCCTCATGCTGGCGCTCAAAGCCGTCCTCTCCGCCGCCGATGCCACGCCGACCCTCATTTTTGATGAGATAGATGTGGGCATCGGCGGGCGCGTGGGCGCGGTGGTGGGCCGTAAATTGTGGGGCCTCACCCGAGAGGCCGGAGGGGTGCGGCATCAGGTCCTCTGCGTGACCCATCTGCCGCAACTGGCGGCCTACGGCGACACGCATCTGAAGGTGGAGAAGCGCATCGTGGGGGAACGGACGACGACCGCGGTCACGGCGCTCGGCGACGGCGACCGCGTGGCCGAGCTCGCGGCTATGCTGGGCGGCGATACGGAGAGTATCCGCCACAGCGTGGCCGAGATGCTGGAGGAGGTGCAGCGGGAGAAAAGCCAAGCCTAGGGGCACGCTTTGTTGCAAGTCGCGCTGGCGATCTGTCCACCGGAGCGGAACGAAGGAACGATGCCGGGCATCCCTCATCCTGTCCTCTTCATTCACGGCTTTGACGGCACGCCTGCCGACTGGACCAACGACGGTTTTCCGCAGTTTCTGGTGCAACAGGGAGGGTTTAACCCCGACCTGATCCGCCTCTTTCACTTCGGTTGGGACGAGGAAGGCGACTACAACAATCGGGGCGACATCCGCCAGATCGCCAGCCGCCTGATGGGCCGCGGGGCGAAGACGGCGGTAGATGTCAGTTCGTCGCTGGCACATCTCCGCCGCGACAGCATCGCCAAGGGCGGGCCCGCTCGGGTGGATGTCGTAGCCCATAGCCTGGGAGGGCTGGTCGCCCGTTACTACCTGAGCCGCCGCGAGCCGGACGAGTTCGGCACCGTCTATCAAGATGACGTGCGCCGTCTCATCACCATCGGCACGCCGCATCTGGGCGTGGATCTGACCCGCGTGTTGGACCTCATCCCGCCCGGTTCGCTCTTGCGGCGGGCCGCGCAATGGGCAGAGCGTTGGCTCCGCTGCCGCAGAGACCCGGCGGAGCAACTGCAGGAAGCCGAGGACGCGGTGCATAATTGGCAGCAGCGCGCGCGACGGGACACCTTTCGGCGCCTGGGGGCGCGCGCGGTGGATCGTCTGGATAGCCCCGCTTTGCGGCAGATACAGCCGGGAAGCGAATTCCTCGCCGCCCTCAACGCGCCCGGCGCGATGCCGAGAGACGTGGAATACGATGCCCTCTACGGCGACGTGCGCGTACACCTCCAGGTGTGGATGGGGCGCGCCTGGTTGCTTTACGAACGCACCATCTCCTTGGGCGACCTCCTCATCCCGGTGGAGACCGCCCGCACCATCCCCAATGCGCCGGTGCGGGCTTACGGCTTCTCCCACCAGGAAGAGGTAACCATCTGGCTAGGGCGCGCGGTGGAGGGGTTAACGGGCCTCTGGGCGGAGTTGCCGCCTTGCTACCACGGCAACCTGCGTCGGAATCGGGCCGTTCAGGCCAGAGTCCTCAGCATTCTCACCGATGATTAGGAGGGCGCGTGCGTGCACTTCGCATCTTCTGGTTATCGCTGCGCGATCTTTACGAGGAGTTGTTCACCTTCGCCGGCTTGAACCTCCTCTGGTGGCTGTGCGCGGTGGTGATCGTCTTGCTTCCCCCTGCTACGGCGGGCCTGATGTACATCGCCAACGAACTGGCGCACGAGCGACGGATTGAGTGGAGCATGTTCCTCACCGGCGCGCGCCTCTATTTCTGGCGCAGTTACCAAGTTACGCTGGTGAGCATAGGGGTCGTCATCCTCCTCCTGACCAACATCTGGTTCTACGTCACCGTGACCAGCGGCATCCTCCAGTACCTCACGATCCTTTGGATTTACCTTCTCATCATCTGGGCCCTTGCCCAGTTGTACGTCTATCCCTTTCTCATCCAGATGGAGCAGCCGCGCCTCGTTCTCATCTACCGCAACGCCCTCCTTCTCACCCTTTCTAGGCCGCTGTTCACCATCGTCCTGATCTTGCTTCTCGTCGCGGCCACCGTTCTCGGCGGCATCCTCGCCATCATCCTCATCCTCGCGATCCCCGGCCTGTGGGCCATCGCCGCCAACCGCGCCCTGGTTTCGGTCCTCCAGGAGGTGCGCGAGGCCCAGAAAACCCGGCAGGGTGGCGACGGCAAGGGAGAGTAGATCAGGCTGGAGGGGGTAGGCGTGCGGGTGATCGCGGGCGAGGCCAAGGGGCGCCGACTCCTCTCAGTTCCCGGCGAGGCCACGCGGCCCATCACCGACCGGGTGAAGACCGCCCTCTTTGACATCCTGGGCGCCCGGGTGGAAGGCTGCCGTTTCCTGGACCTCTTCGGCGGCACGGGGAGCGTCGGGATTGAGGCGCTGAGCCGGGGCGCGGCGGAGGCGGTCTTCGTGGAGCGGAGCGCGGCGGCGCTGCGGGTCTTGGGCGAGAACCTGCGACGCACGGGGCTGGCGGCGAGGGCGCGGGTGGTGCGAGGAGACGCCTTCGCGTATTTGACCCGCCCGGACGCCGGCCCCTTTGACATCATCTACATCGCGCCGCCGCAGTATCAAGGCCTCTGGGCGCGGGCCTTGGAGGGCATAGATCGGCGTCCGGGCCTCCTCGCCGCAGGCGGCCTTGCCATCGTCCAGGTTCATCCTAAGGAATTCGCGGAGTTACCGCTGGCCCACCTATCTCTGACGGACCGGCGCGCCTATGGGAGCACTTTGCTGGCCTTCTACTCCGCGCCGACCGAGGGCGCGGAATGATAAACGGGGCGCGGGCCACACGGCCTTCGCTTACGCAGGCGGGCGCACGGCCAAGGTGGAGATGGGGCTGAAGCAGATGAGCTGGTTGGCGATGTCCTCTACCAGCCCGTTCAGCGGCCTGACCGGAAGGTGCGCGCCGATGACCAGGAGATCGTAACCTTCCTGGGCGATCTCCGCCAGTATCTCCTCTACGACCAACCCGACCCGGAGGCGCACGTCCACCTCCAGCCCCTCTGCGGCTAGCTGCGCGCGCGTCTCTCGCATCTGGCGCGCCGCCATTGCATCGGAGGCCAGGAAATCGGCCAGGGCCGGCTCCCGCTCGGACAGGCCCGCGAAGGTGAGGGGGACGGCGGAGAGGACGTGCAACACCGTCAAACGGGCGCGGAAGGCGCGGGCGAAGTGCATGGCCTCGGCTAGGACATCCTCGCTCCGGGGGTTGCCCGCGATGGCTACCAGGATCCGCTCCAGCGCGCGCAAAGGGGCGCGCGCGACCAGGACCGAAGCGTTCGCGGCGCGCGCGACGCGGCCCACGCGCGAGCCCTGCAGGAGGCGCAAGAGGCCGAGGCGGCCCGCAGGGGCGAGCACTATTAGATCGTAGGGTTGGGCGCGGGCCTCGGTCAGGATGATCTCTTCCGCCGTGCCAGGGCGCATCACGCGCGGAAGCCCTTTCCAGGCCAGGCCCCATTGGGCGTTGGCTCGGTCCAGGATCGTTTCCAGTCGCGGCGCGGTCTCCTCGGTGCAGAGGAAGGTGATCTCGGCCTGCATGTACCTTTGCAAGAGGGCGGCAACGGCCAAGGCCCATTCCCCTCGGGCGGAGCCTTCCACGTGGACCAGAACCTTATCGCTCATGGGCTTGCCCCTTTCCC
>Ga0308410_1002035_pt1 | contig 11667 bp, 14 predicted proteins | sample HotsprOSTMatCore_FD_203467 | JGI IMG/M metagenome (GOLD analysis project Ga0308410, IMG submission 203467) | Hot spring phototrophic mat microbial communities from Octopus Spring, Yellowstone National Park, Wyoming, United States -... | ecosystem: Environmental > Aquatic > Thermal springs > Hot... | reverse complement strand
GAATGGATAAGGAGGTGATACGCACACGACCAACCTACGATTTGAAATCCACGCTCTGAAATCTGACAGGAGGAGAAATGGTTCGCAAACAAGTGTTCCTCTTTGCGTTCATCGCGTTGGCTTTACTGGTGGCATGCACCGCGCCCGAGCCAACCAAAGCGCCGCCGACCAGTGCGCCAGCACCCACCGCGGTTCCGCCGGCAACCAAAGCCGCGCCGGCTGAACCGACCAAAGCTCCCGTAGCGACCACCGCACCTACGCAACCGCCCGTTGCAGTGCAACCGGTGAAGATCACCTTCTGGTACGCGCTGAGCGGCGCGCAGGGCCAGGTCGTCGAAGCGATGGTAAAAAAGTTCAACGCGGAACAAAAGAACATCACGGTGGATGTGATTTTCCAGGGCAGTTACGCTGACATCGCGCAGAAACTGACTGCCGCGATCACCGCCAAAACAGTGCCGGACATCGCGCAAATGGGCGGTGCGCCAACCCTCGCTGAATCTGGCGCGATCGTCCCGATCACCGAGTTTCTGACCGAGCAAGAACGCGCGGACATCTACGAGGGCTTTTTGGATTACAACAAATTCGCCGGCAAACTTGTGACAATGCCGTTCAACAACAGCATCCCGATGTTGTACTACAACAAGGACCTGTTCGCTGCGGCCGGTCTCGATCCGAACAAGCCGCCTGCCACGTGGGACGAACTCGTCAAAGCCGCACAAGCGTTGACCAAGCCGGGGCAATGGGGCTTGAACACTCACACTGATACACACTGGTACTTGAGCGCGATGATCATGCAGAATGGCGGCAAGATTCTAAGCGATGATGGCAAAAAGGTCGTCTACAACAGCCCCGAAGGAATCGAGGCATTGCAATTCTGGGGCGATCTGGTGACCAAGCACAAGGTGATGCCAGCCAATCAACACGCGCAAGCATCCGCTGATTTCCTCGCCGGCAAAGTGGCGATGATGATGCGCTCGTCAGCGTCCCTCGCGGCAGTAGAGCGAGACGCCAAGTTCAAAGTGGGTGTCGCACCGTTACCCTGCAAGAAACAATGCTCCGAGCCAATCGGTGGCGCGAGTCTCGTCATCTTCAAGACAACACTCGAGAAGCAAAAAGCGGCGTGGGAATTTGCCAAGTGGATGACCAGCCCCCAGAACAGCGTGGACTTGTTCGTGCAAACGGGCTACGTCCCGATTCGCAAGTCTGTTGCAAATGTGCCGGCGTTGAAAGAGTTTTACGCCAAATCGCCGAACGCCGAGAACGTGGTCAAGGCACTTCAGTATGCCAGTGCAATCCCGGTGTTTAGCGAACTCGGCAACAGCGATGAACAACTCCGCAAAGCCGTCGAGAAAGTGGAACTGGGCACCGCCTCAGCGAAGGATGCGCTCGATGCAGCGGCAGCGCTGATCAACAAGAATCTGGCAAGTCCGTAGACGTCAATCGCGTCTCGAAAGAAAAGCAACGCGGGTTCAGAACTTCCCGCGTTGCTTTCTATTTTCCCTCTATATCTGTGAGGGTTGGGAGCGTAAGTGATGCCCCCGCCAATTTGCTTGCAAGGACTCTTGAGGAAATCAATTGTCTGTTCGTCTGTTCCACCTAGCATAACCATTATCTCGCTCACAACCATTTCCGCAATCTGGGGGTCGAGAAAATCGCGAAGTGTATCGCCGAAAGTATTAATTGCCAAAACAGTTCCGGCAACCAACAGCAAGGGCCACACCACGTACAGCGGCGACTGAAACATATTAACTGAGGGGTATGCATAAATCCGACTTGACATCGTCAGCAAAATCGGCTTTCCTGAACGAAAAATCACCAATTTTCAGGAGATTACTAATGGTTACGCTCATGTAGGTTTAGAGGTGATAAGAGCATTGGTGACCGTGGAGTTGCGGATTTGACGATTTTCGCATATTCTCTTCACTAATCCCTGGGAGAGATCAAGACGATGCTCCGCTTTTCCTTGCACAAACTTTTATCGCCAGAGAAATGCTATGAGTGGTTGTTGCACACCTTGCATCCCCATGGACTTGCTTGCCCGCAAGGTCATCCTTTACCTGCCCATCAAGCCCCGCACGATCGCCACCGCGCCCCCATTGTGGACTATCGGTGCCGGCAGTGCGGGGCAGTCTTCAATCTGTTCACCAATACCCTCTGGGAAAAGAGCCGCTATGATCTCCCCACTATTGTCTCCATCATGCAAGGATTGTGCAAGGCAAACCGACAAAACAACTGGCGGAGGAATTGAACCTGGACTACTCGTGGTTGCTCAAACGGCGTCATCAGATTCAAGCCCAGGCGCATGCCGCCCTACCACGAGATACGCCTTTGCCCGATCCCGTCACCGAAGCCGATGAAATGTATCAAAATGCGGGCGAAAAAGGTGAAAAACATGGCGATCCTGCCGATCCACCTCGCCGCCGTGCGAACCAACGGCGTGGACTCGGCACGTGGGATACCGACCGTGTGCCGATTCTCGGTATCGTCGGACGTACGACACAGGTGCGTCTCACCGTTTGTGAGAACGCCCAGCCAGCCACCGTCCAACCGTCTGTGGAGCGTGACACGCTGGCTACGACGCACCTCAACACGGATGAGAGTCCCGCTTACGGACGGATCGGGACGACGGGGCGTGCACACGCGACGGTGTGTCACTCGCGACACGAATGGGCGCGTGACAATGACGGTGACGGGCGTCGCGAAGTTCACTGCAATACGATGGAGGGTATTTGGACGGGGTTGCGTAACTTTCTCCGCTATCTTCGTGGAGTGCATAAGAAATACCTGGCGCACTACGTAACGATCTTTGAGTGGGCATACAATCTCCAAGAGGTCACGTTGGACTACTTACGACGACTCTTGGGCTGTTTCACCCCTAAACCCATATGAGCGAAACTCGAAACGTCCTGCACCAGCGTGGTTGTGCTATTTGCAAGCGCACTATCGAAAGATGATCGAAACAACAGAAAGTCTGATTGAACGACTCTTGCCCAGATCGATTCATGCGGTCACGGCTTTGGGCTGTGAGTTGAAAATTGTTTTGTTTGTTGTAGTGTGCAGTCTCAGTCCGCTGTAATGTGCAAAGTCGTAACTTGGGTTTGTATAATGAACGCACGTATGCCGTTGAAATTGGCACGTGCGCTTTCTTCGCCAATCCTGGCTACGACACGTTATATTCCTCCGCCATGCTCCCCCATCGTGCGTTGCCATTGCGCGCGGGCTCGCTTCTGTAAATCGTGCATCGCCTCCTCAATGAAGGGAAAGAGGAACCCTACCGTTGTCAAACCAAACAAAAAGCCCGTCATCCACCGCAGAGTGGAGTTGAACGATCCTAGTGCATCGCCCATGTAAAACGATGGTGGGAACACATTCCCTGTGAGAAACGCGAGCCACGCATTCGTGTCGCGAAAGCCCGTGCCGCTCGTGCCCGCCAGCACATCGTTGATCATGTGCGTGATGCCATCCAGCCCCACCGGCAGAATGCCGAGGAAGAACCATGCCACCGGCGAGAGGGCGTGGATGCGCCGCCGTGCGAAAGCAAAGAGAATCGCGCCGACCCAGAGGCTCCCGTAAAACGAAATCATCCGATCGCTCCACGCGACCTTGTAGCCAAATTCCGGATTGCCGACGAATTGGCGCAAGCCGAGGAAACCATCGCGTGGCCAGACCGCTTTGATTTCAGCCAGCGAGTACATCAGTTTGTCACCAAATAGGAATAGCGAACGTTGCGGCAGTTGGTGACAGACCAGACTGTAGATGCCGTAAATCACGTTTGCCACATCTATGGCACCAAGATGCATGAGCACGGGTGCCAGAAATGGCACGAGGACGTACGCGCCGTACAGCACGATGAAAATGCCCAGCCAATGTCGCGCGCACCAAAATGCCAAGCGATCGCCGGCGTTCATTAGCGCGCCACCCAGTTCGATGCAACGTAGAGCTTTTTGAGCGGCTGGGTCGGATCGTTTGTCTTCAACAGTATCTCGAACAGATGCTTGCCGTCCATTCCCTCGTGCATCACAATATCCATGTAAAGCGTGGTGGACTGACCGGGCTGTAACGTCGTCTGACCGACGACAATTTCAGACGGTCAGCAACCCTCCAACAAAGTCGCCACGCGCGGCGTTTCAAGTTTTAGCGTGCCATCGCCAACATTTTTGATAGTGAAGGTCGCGCGCACCGGTTGATTGAACACACGATTGCCCAAGTCTAGCCGGTCTTGGTTCACTTGTAAGCGCGGTGTGCCACTGCCATTGGCAGGCGTGGCTTGATTGATCGCGGTGAACACCACAATGCCAACGAACAGCACCGCGAGGGCACCCATTATCCACGGTAGCACGCGCCTCAGAAGATTGCGACGCCCGGCTGGCTGGCGCGCGCGCACTGATGTTTTTCGGATGGGTTGTTTGGTCATTTATTTGCCTCCTTCGTCTTTCGTCAACGATATTCAAACACAAACGAACGCAGATAACTCACCACTGCCCACATTTCATCGTCGGTGTACAGCGTTCGCCATTCCGGCATCCCCGTGCCCATCCCGCCACGCAGGATTTTGCCCTGCAACAGGACATCACTCGCGCCGAGCATGTGCGACGCATCGGTGAAATCGGCGGGACCGGGTTTCAGACCGTGCCCCATCGCGCCCAGTCCCGGCAAATTTCTGCCGGCGGGACCGTCGCCCTTGCCTGTTTCGCCGTGACACGCGGCGCAATCGCGCGCGTACAGTTTTTGCCCACGTGCCAGTGCCTCCGCGCCTGCGTTTTGTTTCCACGCAAAGGCAATCGCGTCCCACAACTCGTCATCGCGATACGTCACGAGTGCTGGATCGCCGCGTAATGCGGCGAACACCTTGCTGGGTGATTTCACGCGCAGATCATCCGCGATCATTAGGTTAAGCAATGCCCCACGCGCGGCAGAAGGTTTTTGCAATGGCACATTCTGCGCAGAGTGCGGCGCGTCAATGTCAACACCGAGTTGTTGATACAACGGCGGTACGACGGTTGGCGGCAATGGCTGTGGATGCGCCGGATCAATGACCTCGATGATGCCGCGCATGCGCCAGTGATCCACGCTACACCAACGCGTACAGGCGAACGGAATGCGATCGGCACGTGTCGCGGTAAATTCGATTTCGGCGACGTGCCCCGGCAAAATCTCGTCCACCTGAATCCCCAGCGCGGGAATTGCAAACCCGTGAACGACATCGGGCGATGAAATGCGCAAGCGCACGCGCTCGCCGACGTTCACACGAAGCGTATCGGGCGACCAACCACCCTTGTTCGGCACGTTCGCGATGAGTTCGATCACACGCGCGTCTCGCGCACTTGTTCGCCACGCTTGGTACGCGAATAGCGAGACAGGAAACGCGACGAGGATAAGTATGACGACGATCATGGCGAAAAGTTCGTTTCTCATTTCAAAATGAAAGTCCAAAATCTACAATCTGCAATCAAACATACAGCCCCACCATCACCAACGTATAGGCGACGCAAAACGCAATGATGGGCAAGGCGGTTGGGGGTGAAGCGTGCTGCTCGCGCGCCGTGCGGAATGCAATCGCAATCGCGCCCACCAAGCCGGCGAGCAAAATCGGAATTTGCAGAAACGCTTGTGCGCCGGCGAGGTACGGCGTCCAATGCCAATTTGCCGTACCAAATAAATCCCAGCCCCAGCCGAACGGATCGGACAAAACTTGCCACGCGTACGACAAGTTGATCGGGACGAATGACACACTGAACGCCGCCCACGCGGCAAGCCCTAGCGGCACAAGCGTGTATGCGTACTCGATAAACACGCGCCGCGTGCGCATCGGTGGCGTTACGCGTGCGAGTTTCTGGGCGAGCGCGGCACAGACGTAAAAGATTCCCGGCACAAGCGCGAGATTCGCCGCGAGAAAAATGATCGCATACACCCACCAGCCCGCTGTGCCAACCGCGTAGGCGGTCTCTTTCAGAACGGACCAGGGACCTATCAGTACAACGGAATACACGAGCGCGCACGTCAACATGATGAATGCTTTGTACGCTTCGTCGAGTCTGCGTCCCGCGTTGGTCAATAAATCCGCGCCCAAGGGGCGCGCGGACAAGGCGATGTTGTCAAGCGGACAGGTCTTGAAACACTCGGTGCACATTCCGCAGTACGTGTTCTTGGCGAGCGCAGCGGGAAAGACCAGCCAGGGACAACCATACCCCGCGTCACTGCCAAGGTAACACGTCTTGTCTTTGTGCGTTGCGCAGATCACGCGATCTTTGACGCGCACTTGAACCGGCGCGAGTTGCGCATACAAGCCGATAAAGCCACCGACCGGGCAGAGGTATCGGCAAAAGATTCGGCGTTCAAACAATAGACTTGTGCCAAGTGCGGTGATGGCGAATAGGGTGAGGACGAGCGCGCTGATGAACGGCGTCGTCAAAATCACAACAGAGAACAACGCAACGGCGAGAAACGATGCGTTTTGTAGCCAGATATGGTTGAGGCGGCGGGGCCATTTCCAGCCCAGCGTGTACAGTTTGCCTCCCGCACGCGGTTGAATGAGCGCGCGTCGTTGTAGCCATTCGCCCGGCGCGGGAATCGGACAGATGGCGCACCAGAGCCGGCCAGCGAATGGAAGCATCCACAAAATCAACAATCCCCACCAGACGATCCAGACGAAGATAATGCCAAAATTGCGGCTGCCCGCCGGTGTACCAAAAAAGCCGGTCAATATGGCGAGCAAGAACACCGGCAAGGTGATCGCGATGAACGCCCACGGCAGCCAGCGGCTTACCAAGATTCGTTTGACGAGCGGAACGCGCGTGAGCTCGAGTTGGGACATTGGGTGATTAGGTGATTGGGTGATTGGGTGATTGGGTGGGTTGCATGCATCATGCTCGCCAAAACCAGACCACGGCGCCAAGCGTAACAATCAACACCGCGGCAAGCGCGCGCACCAACCCTTCGTTCGGCTCGACGATCAACTCACCAATCATAAACGGATGAAGTGAGCCACACGGAATCGAACAACGCAGTTTGAACTTGCCTCCCTTGTCCGCGATAAAAGTCACTTGCGCACTTTTGCCGGGCTCGGCTTGGATGTTTACATCGTAGCCATCCACAAACAAACCGTGCACCGCGTCGAGGGATTCAAGTTGCAAAGTGATCGTATCGCCACGCTGGACAACGAGCGTGGCTGGCTCATAGGCGAATTGGCGCGCGTAGATTTCAATCGTGCGTGCTTGCGGCGCAGACGCAGCGGCTGGAATCGGCGCGACGAGCGCGGCAAGCATAGCCAGCGCGGTTAGCGCAACAATCGCAATTCGCAGTTGGCGATTTGGTTGGCTCACACCTGCCCTTGTGGGCGGTGCAAGGGTTGGTTCATTGGGTAATTGGCTCATTGTCTACTGATTCGGTGGTCCAAACTGACTGTACGTCGCGACGATGAAGGCGCGAATCGCGGACGGCGATCTTCCTTCGCGTGTCAGTTTCATCACATCCTGCGTAATGTCCACACAGATACTGCATCCCAGCGCGTGATCGTCGAACGATTTTCTTGCCTCGTCGTAGTAGCACGCATAGTTGCTGGTATGCCCGATCGCACCGCAACCGCAGTAGCACGGCACATTCTTGAGCGCGTCAGGATTGGCAAGTGCGAATTGGTACGCTTGACGCACGCGTGTCGGCGCGTTTTGCATCTTGGTGGGTAACTCGTTCAGCGGCGCCATCTTCAAATCGGATGTAGGGGTGCTGGCGCACGCGGTCAAGACCACTAACGCGAAAAGACCTACCAACCAGAGTAGAGAAAAAATTCGATTCATAGTTCACTCCATTGGTCATTTCCCACCCATTCTACAATCGTGCGTGTAGTTTGGCACGCGCGGAAAGGCGCATCGTCCTATACGCCAAATGGCGTACTCGCCAAAGCAAAAAACCTTGCGGGTTGCCCTCGCAAGGTTTTCCTAACATCCCCTCTCACCTCTATCTCCTATCGGCACAACTGCCCTCACGCTTGTCCCCTTGGCGCGTTCCGAGTTCACATACACATTGCCACCGAACAACTGCGCGCGCTCCTGCATCCCCATCAAACCAAAATGTCCCGCGCGCGCATAGGCGGTCGGTGACGCAGGCGCGGAAAAACCGATGCCGTCGTCTTCGATCGTCGCCGTAACGGCGTGGTCGCCAAACGACAACGTAACGCGAATCGTCTGTGCGTGTGCGTGCTTGAGCGTGTTCCGCAACGCTTCTTGCACGATGCGATAGAGCGCGAGTTCGCGTTCCGCATCGAGCCGTGCCTCTTCGCCAATCACCTCAAACTGCGCTTGTGCCTCACGCGTCAACATCTCCAGCGCGGGAATCAACCCCAGTTCTTCGAGATAGGTCGGGCGCAGATCGTGTACGAAACGCCGCACCGCCGTCAATGTCGTTTCAGCCAGCGCGCGCAGTTCCCGGACTTTTGCCACCGCGAGCGCGGGGTCTTTGCCCAACGCTTTTTCTACCATTTCGATCCGTTGCTGCAACGCGATCAGCGATTGAATCGTATCATCGTGCAACTCGCGCGCGAGGCGCAATCGTTCGTCTTCTTGTCCGCGCGTGATTGCCGTGATGTAATTCCGCATCGCCGCTTGTGCCGCGCTCACCTGCTGTGCCATTGCATCGAGCGTTGTCCGCAATTCTTCGATCTCGTGAATTCCACCCACGGGTTGTGCCGCCGCTTGATAATCGCCATATGCGATGCGCTGCGCGGCTTGTGCCAGATTTTGCAACGGGCGGACGATGTTGCGCACACCAAAATACACGGCGCCCAACGCCACCACGGCCACCAGCGCGAGCATCCACGGCAAGAGCACCGCGTACTGAAACAGCGGCGCCACAATTTCTTCCCACGGTTCTTCGACGATCAAGCCCCAGCGCGTTGGCGTGATCGGCGCGTAGCCAACGACGAGTTCCGCACCGTTGTCCGCATGATGGAACGTCGCGCCGGCTTGACCCTGCATCACTTGCACGATTCCCTGATGCGGCGACCGGTCGTTACCGATGCGGCGCGGATCGGGATGGGCGATGATGATGCCGCGCGCATCTACCAGATAGGCAACGCCGTGTTCGCCAAAACTCAGGTTCGCAAGGGGAGGCGGCGTGAACGCACCGATCAACGTGTTGCCCTGCCGCCGTACTGCAACAAAGATGCCCAGTGTGTTATCTTCGACGAACGGTGCGAAGGTCAGGTCTGACTCTTCCAGCATCTTTGGGATTAGCGCGCGCCGCTTTTGCCACACTCCCTCGAAAGGTTGCGCCGCCACCAGATTCCCTTGCGCATCGAACAAGGCGATGCCGCCGTCGAACGCGGCGCAACTTGTATCGCATTGCGCGGTGAGCGACGGATCGAGGGTGGGGAGCAAGCGCGCGTGGAGCATCAACGTGTCTGACCATTGCGCCGCCGCCACGCGCGCGACCACGCCATCGCGTTCGGCAATCATTTCGCGCATGGCCGTCTGATGGCTGTGGATGCCCAGATCGTATTCTTTCACGTAAAATGTTACCGTGGTAGAATGGTTCACTCAAATGAAAATGTTACCGAGGAAACCATGCCAACCGATGAACCAATGACCATCAACGAACGCCGCAAGTATCTCAAACTGATGCTACCGCGCTATCAGCGCGCCGACCGTACCGAGCGCAGCCGCCTGCTCGATGAAATGCAAGCCGTCACGACGCTCGAACGCAAGAGTCTCCTCCGCCTGCTTCATGCAGACACTCTTGACCGTCAACCGCGCCAGCGACAACGCTGCGCCACCTACGACCATCACTTCGACGATGCCTTACGCGTGCTCGCGGAAACGCTCGACTATGTTTGTGCCGAACGACTCCAGCCCGCCCTCCCAGAGTTGGCGCTCCAGTTAGCCGCACATGGCGAACTGACGCTGACCGACGCACTCCTGCAGCAATTGCGCCAGGCCAGCGTCTCCACTGTGCGACGCCACCTCGCCCGCCTGAATCAAGATCAGCCGCGCTTGCCCCGCGCACGTCCCGCAGGACGACGCTCCGCCGCACGCGATATTCCGATGCGCCGCATCCCCTGGGACATGCAGACGCCAGGGCACTTTGAGACAGACTTGGTGCACCATTGCGGCGCCATCCCTGTCGGCGACTATGTCCATACCCTCCAACTGATCGACGTCGCCACAGGGTGGAGCGAACGCGTGGCGGTTTTAGGGCGGAGTCAGCGGGCGATGGAGCAAGGCTTTCGCCGCATTCAAGCCCGCCTCCCCTTTGCCATTGTCGAAATTCATCCCGATAACGGCAACGAGTTTCTCAATCACCATCTGGTGCGCTTTTTCCACGAGACAATCAAAGGGGTGACGTTATCCCGCAGTCGCCCGTATCAGAAGAACGATAATCGGTTCGTCGAGCAAAAGAACCATACCCTCGTGCGTGCCTTGTTTGGCGATGCCCGCTTTGATACGCTGGCGCATCAACGTTTGCTCGACATGCTGTATGACAAGCTGTGGCTCTTACAACTTTTTCCAGCCCGTCCTGCGCCTGTGTGACAAGCAATACATTATGGAGGAGGGTAAAATCATCAAGGTGCGCCGTCAGTGGAGCGAAGCCCAGACACCGCTGGAGCGGCTCTGTGCCACAGGGGTATTGGATGCCGAGCAGCAGGCGCGTTTGCAGGAGTTACGTGCCCAAACCAACCCGCGTCAGTTGCGTCGTGAAATCTATCAGTTACGCGATCAACTGTTTGATTTGCCCCTGGCGCGCAGTCCCCAGGATAGTTGGCTCATCCCTGATGAGGATGACGACACCCTGCAAAACTAATGAAAGGAGATGGCGGGCTCGGTAACATTATCATTTGATAGAGCAATTCGGCTCCGGTAACATTATCATTTGACTTGACACGCATAGCCGACCAGGTGTTGGGGCGAATGATGATTCGCCATTACTGGCGGTGGGGAAGCGCGTGATGTCACCGATCGCGGCGAGCACGGTCATGGCACTGAGCAAAGCCAGTCCTGGGAGTTGGATGAGGAAAGGCATGGCGAGATTCCAGGGAGGCTGATTGCTGAGGCGTGCGAGTTCGCCATCGAGGTCAGCGAGTTGCTTTTCGACGTGCTCGAGCGTGTCGAGGTCCTGGTGCAAGCGTAGCCGTTCCGTAGGCGAAAGGTCGCAAGCGTTCACGCAGCCAACGTGATTTGCACCGAAACCGAAAAAAGGGCGTGAACGCTTGCGAGAGGGCGAGCCACCAAGTGCGATTATGGGCGGCAAAAGGATCGCCGCTCGGCAGTTTAAGCGCCTGGCGATGCAGAATGCTGTGGAGGCGATTCTTGACGGCGGTGCGCTGTTTGACGAGGGCGCGCCGATGAGCGAGCAGGGCGCGGAGTTCGCGGACGTGGCGGGGTGGGACCCACACTTCAGGGATGAGGTTGGCGACTGTAGGGGTGCATCGGCGATGCGCCCTTTGGCGAGGTGGATGGCATCGTGTTTGTCGGTTTTGACGGCGGCGTGTGCGATCCACTTGACCTGAAGGGGGTTGGCGACGACACGCTGGACGAGGGGAGCGAGAAGATCTTAGCCTAAATTTCGCACTTTAAGAATCGGATAGAAGACAGACTCGCCCCAGTGCAGGGCTTCCACACAGGTCGGGCGAGGCAACTGAGACGGGTGACCTGGCTGATGCGAGTCGCGCGGGGCTTC
>Ga0308410_1002031_pt1 | contig 11671 bp, 10 predicted proteins | sample HotsprOSTMatCore_FD_203467 | JGI IMG/M metagenome (GOLD analysis project Ga0308410, IMG submission 203467) | Hot spring phototrophic mat microbial communities from Octopus Spring, Yellowstone National Park, Wyoming, United States -... | ecosystem: Environmental > Aquatic > Thermal springs > Hot... | reverse complement strand
CGTCCCCAGACGCGTTATCGTGTTCCCGAAGGTGAACTCACCATCCCCACACTCTATCCTACGGTCAAAGCACTCGACCAGGTGGTGCCGGTGGATTACTATATGCCCGGCTGTCCACCCGAATCGCACCAGATCGCGGCGGTGATTGATCTGGTGGTGCAGGTGCTGCAGGGCAAGGCGCAACTGCCCCCCAGAGGCGCCGTCATTGGTGCCGGCATTTCGAGTGTGTGTGACGAATGCACGCGCACACGCAACGAGAAAAAGATCAAACAATTCGTGCGCATTCAGGATATTCTTGTTGACCCCGACCTGTGCCTGCTGGAGCAAGGTATCGTATGCGCTGGCTCTGCCACGCGCAGCGGCTGTGGCGCGGTCTGTCCCAAAGCGGCAACTCCCTGTGTCGGCTGTTACGGTCCCGCCGATGTAAACGCCGATCACGGCGCGCGCTTGCTCAATGCCGTCGCTTCGGTGATTGATTCGCGCGACCCCGCCGAGATCGAAAAGATTCTCGACGGTATCCCCGATCCTGCGGGAATGTTGTATCGCTTTGGCTTGCCGCGGTCTTTGTTGCATGCCAGCAAAGCAGCGCAAGGTCAGTAATACAGTGGGACAGTAGGACAGTAGGACAGTGGGATAGTGGGAGAGTGTCCGCTGTCCGACTGCTCCACGGTCTCACTGAACACGGAGGGCATATGCAACGCATCACGATAGATCCGATTACACGACTGGAAGGTCACGGTAAAATCGAAATCTTTTTGGATGAACACGGGAACGTCGCCAACACCTATTTTCAAATTCCCGAACTGCGCGGCTTTGAACGATTCTGCGTGGGGCGACCCATCGAAGAGATGCCAGTGATCACAGGACGCATCTGCGGCGTCTGCCCCGAAGCGCACCATATGGCCGCCGCCAAAGCCGCCGATGCGGTGTATCACGTCGAGATTCCGCGCACGGCGAAGATGTTGCGCGAACTGCTCTATAGCGCGTTCTACGTGGCTGATCACGCCACGCACTTTTACGTGCTCGGTGGTCCCGATTTTGTGATGGGACCCGATGCGCCGGTGGCGGAACGCAACATCCTCGGCGTCATTCACAAAGTGGGTCTGCAAGTGGCAGGTCAGGTGTTACAGGCGCGCAAGGCGGGGCACACGGTCATCGAGATGATTGGTGGGCGCAAGGTGCATCCGTGTACGTCCATCCCTGGTGGCTTGTCGAAAGGCATCACCAAAGAGCAGCGCGAGGAGATTGAGAAACTGGGACGCTGGGCGGTCGAGTTTGCACAATTCAGTTTGCAGTTGTTCAACGAGATTGTGCTGGGGAACAAGGCGTATGTGGATTTGATTCTGGGCGACATTTACACGCATCGCACCTACTCGATTGGCTTGGTGGACGAGAACAACAAAGTGAACTTTTACGATGGCAAAGTGAGTGTGGTGGACCCCGAAGGCAAACGCATTGGCAAGTATGCGCCGCACGAATACACCGATTGGATTGCGGAGCACGTGGAGCCGTGGACATATCTCAAGTTTCCGTATCTGAAGAAGATTGGTTGGAAAGGATTTGTGGATGGGAAGGATTCGGGGGTGTATTTTGCGACGCCGTTGTCGCGCTTGAATGCGGCGGATGGGATGGCGACGCCGCTGGCGCAGGCGGAGTATGAAAAGTTTTATGCGACGCTGGGGGGCAAGCCGGTGCATCAGCGCTTGGCGATCCACTGGGCGCGGCTGATCGAGTTGTTGTATGCGGCGGAGCGGTGGGTAGAACTAGCCACTGACCCTGAGATTACATCAGACAATTTCCGGGTGATCCCGACGGCGACACCGACGGAGGGGGTTGGGATAGTGGAGGCGCCGCGGGGGACGTTGACGCATCACTATTGGACGGATGAGCGCGGGATTGTGACGAAAGCGAATTTGATTGTGGGGACGACGAACAACTATGCGCCGATCGCGATGAGCATCAAAAAGGCGGCGCAGCATTTCATCAAGCAAGGGGTCGTGGTGAGTGAAGGGATATTGAATCGCGTGGAGATGGCGTTCCGTGCGTATGACCCGTGCTTTGGGTGTGCGACGCATTCGTTGCCGGGGCAGATGCCGCTAGAGGTGACGGTGCGGGATGCGCGTGGGAATGTGGTGGAGGTATTGAAGCAGTTTTGTTAAGAGAGTTTCAGGTTGGATGGTTTTGGGTTTCAAGTTAGCAGATAGAAAACCTGAAACCTGAAACTTGAAACCAGCAACCTGTAACCTTTCAATGAAATGTCTCGTTCTTGGACTGGGCAATCCATTGCTGGGCGATGATGGGGTAGGGTGGCGTGTGGCAGAGCAAGTGCGCGAACGCGTCACCGAACCCAGCATCGAGATTGATTGTCACGCCGGCGGTGGTTTGTCGTTGATGGAGCGGCTCATCGGCTATGACCGCGCGCTCATCATTGATGCCATCAACACGGCGCAACAACCGCAAGGCACCGTCACGTGTTTTCGTCTGGAGGATTTGCCCTCGCGAGCCGCGAGCCATCTTGCCTCCGCGCACGAGACCACGCTTTCCACGGCGCTGCGCGTGGGTCGGGCGATGGGCGCGGCGCTACCGGCTGAGATTATCATCGTTGCCATCGAAGCACAAAACGTGTACGATTTTTCCGAGACACTATCGCCGGCGGTCGCGCGTGCTGTGCCGCAGGCAGTCGAACGTGTCATCCAACAATTGAGCGAGTGGTTAAGGAAGGAGCCTCAATGATTTCACCCGAAGTGTTACGACGTTATCCGTTCTTTTGTTGTCTCAACGAAGAACAACAAAAAGCCATTGCTATGGTCACCGAAGAAATGGAGGTGGAGGCAGGCAAAGAGTTGTTCCTGGAAGGTCAACCGGTCGAGGCACTCTATTTGTTGGAAGAGGGCAGTGTGGATTTGTACTATACTGCAAGTGGCGATCCGAAAGATCAACTCCTGGTTGGCGAAATCAACCCTGGCGAACCCTTTGCCATTTCGGCAATGATCGAGCCGTACACCTTCACTGCTACCGCGCGCGTGGCAAAACCAAGCCGCCTCCTCCGCGTGGACGCCAGAGCACTGCGCGCGCTGTGCGAAGTAGATTGCCGAATGGGCTATCTCCTGATGAAACAGATTGCCGCAATCGCTATCGAGCGTCTGCACTTTGCGCGCGTGCAACTGGCGGCGGCACGCAAGGCGGCATAACACGCCCCAACGAAAACAAGACGCGCGGTAACTCGCCGTTACCGCGCGTTTTTTTTTTATGAAACTCTTTCGACGCTTTGCACGCGCTTTCAGGGTGTGTGCAAAGTCGCTTGACAAAGCCGCGCCTCCGCTTGTCATTGCGAGGAGCGGTCTTTGCGACGAAGCAATCCCCTATTGCGGTGTGGAGATTGCTTCGCCGCTACGCGGCTCGCAATGACAGGGGGCTGACTTTGCACAAGCCCTGCACGCGCTTTTGTTTTTTCTTTCTCCTTGTGCTATAATGCGCGCTTGTGATTACAGGCAATCGAACGCTCGTGCAAGTATTGCTGGCGTTGGGTATAGGCGCGATCATTGGTGGCTGTATCGCTGGTTTGTTCATTACAACGCTCGCTGTTTATCCCATCGTCGTGGGTGTGTTGGCGCCCACACAAACACCTTCACTCACACCGACCGTGCGTGTGCTGGCAACCATCACGCTTGCGCCTACTCCCACGCGCACGCTCACACCATCGCCCAGCGTGGCTACCGCGACACCCATCGGCGCCACGCGCACGCCGATTGTACTGCGCGCTACGCCCAAACCTATCACACCACGCTTTTGGCTCGCGCGCCCGATACCACCCAGCGCGCCCACGCAACATCCCGCGCTAACGTACTTGTACGGCACCACCTCGCGCGGCGATTACGATGTGCATCACGGCGTCGAGTTTGTGAATCCTACCGGCACACCGGTGCTCGCCGTTGGCGATGGCGTCATTGTTACCGCCGGCAACGACACGCAACAACGCTTGTGCGGCGATGATGGCAAGCGCGCGTGTGGACGCGATATTAACTTTTACGGCAATCTCATCGTGCTCCAACTGGATCGTTCCTACAACGGACAGCGTGTGTTCGCGCTCTATGGACACTTGAGCAAAATCAACGTGAATGTGGGCGACCGTGTCAAGACCGGCGATATACTCGGCGAGATTGGAATGACCGGCATCGCGCTGGGTCCGCATCTGCACTTTGAAGTGCGGCTGGGCACGAACGATTATGCGCACACGCGCAATCCAATCCTGTGGCTTGTCCCGCTCAACGGGCGCGGAGTACTCGCAGGACGTTTGAGCGATGGGAATGGCAATCTGCAACGCGGTGCGATCATCAATCTGTATCGCGCCGAGCCAGAGTCATTTTTGTACAGTACCGAGACATACAGTCGCGATGCGGCACCGCCAGTCAACTCCGATGACGAGTTTGGCGAAAATTTTGCCTTTCCCGACCTTGTGCCCGGCGATTACATCGTGCGCGTACAAAACCAGCCGTACGCCACGCGCATTACCGTCGAAGCCGGTAAACTGATGTTTATCGAGTTGGGAAGTCAATGAGCCAATGAGCCAATGAACCAATGAGCCAAATGAACAAATGACGAATGACAAATGAACAAATGGTTTGGCACGTGTGGCACATTTGGCATATTTGGCACATTTGGCACGTTTGGAGTTTGAATGACCGAGGTTCGCGTACGCTTTGCACCCAGTCCGACCGGTGCGCCGCACATTGGCAATATTCGCACCGCGCTGTTTTGCTATTTGTGGGCACGCCACACCGGTGGCAAATTCATCCTCCGCATCGAAGACACGGACCAGGCGCGTGAAGTCGAGAACGGGTTGCAGTTGATTCTCGACTCCTTGCGTCTTCTGGGTTTGGATTGGGACGAAGGTCCCGACATCGGTGGTCCCTACGGACCATACGAGCAATCCAAACGCTTGCCCATCTACAAGGAGCACGCGGAACGTTTGATTGCACAAGGAAATGCCTACTATTGCTATTGCACCGAGGAACGCCTTGAACGGATGCGCGCGGAACAAAAAGCGCGCGGTGAACAAACGCGCTACGATTACCACTGCCGCTACCTTTCCGAAGCCGAGCGTGCCGAGTACGAGCGCGCCGGCGTACCCAAAGTCATCCGCCTGGCAGTGCCGCACGAAGGCAAAACCACGTTGCACGATTTCATTCACGGCGACCTGACCATCGAAAACAAGAACGTTGACGATCAGGTGTTGCTCAAGTCGGACGGCTTTCCTACCTATCACCTGGCTGTGGTGGTAGACGACCACTTGATGAAAATCTCCCACGTGATGCGCGGCGAGGATTGGATTCCCTCTTTCCCCAAACATGTCTTGCTGTATCAGGCGTTTGGCTGGGAGATTCCCCCGCACGCTCACCTGCCCAACGTGCTGGGACCGGACAGGAAAAAATTGAGCAAGCGGCACGGCGCGACGAGCGTGATGCAATTTCATGCGCAAGGTTATTTACCCGAAGCGTTGTTAAATTTTCTTGCGCGCCTGGGCTGGTCGTACGATGATCACACCGAGATTTTCTCGCGGCAACAACTCATCGAACTGTTCACGCTCGACAAGATTGAACGCGCGCCTGCCATCTTTGACCATGCGAAACTCGATTGGCTGAATGGTCACTATATCCGTGAACTGACGGATGACGACCTGGTCGCGCGCGCGCGCCCCTTTGTGCCTCAGGCAGACGACACACTTTTGCGCACGGTGGCGCCACTCGTCAAGCCGCGCATCAAACGTCTGGACGAAATCGCGGCACTGATAGATTACCTGCTCGGTGAGGATGTAGAATACGACGCGCGACTTTTGGTCGGCAAAGGGATGGATGCGGCTGCCGCGCGCGCCGCGCTGCGCGCCGCGCAAAGCCTCCTCGAAAAATACGCGACGCTGGAGGACGAAGAGAGCATCGAAGCCGCACTGCGCGCCGAAGCGGAAAAATTAGGAATGAAAAATCTGCAATTTTTTGGCACGCTGCGTGTTGCCATCACCGGCAAAACAGTCTCGCTACCACTGATAAGCAGTATGCGCATTTTGGGACGTGAAAAAACCTTGCGCCGCATTGAACGCGCAATTACGCGATTGGAAAAACTTTAAACATTCTCATCTAAATCTCATCTAAATTTCAACCGCCTACACTAGAATCAATCACTAGTTCACACTTGCAATCTGCAATCTAAAATTTCAAGGAGTTGGTTATGCCAGATGCAACGACAAATGGCTCGCCGATGATCGAGGTACAAGATCTTGCCAGGTGGTATGGTACCACCCCAGCCCTGCGTCAGGTATCGTTCAATGTGCACAAAGGAGAAATCCTGGGCTTTTTGGGTCCTAACGGGGCGGGCAAGACAACGACAATGCGTATCCTCACCGGCTATATGCCTCCCTCCGCTGGCACCGCACGCGTCGCGGGCTATGATGTATTCTACGATTCCATCGAGGTACGCAAGCGTATCGGCTATCTGCCAGAAACTGTCCCGCTCTATCCCGAAATGACCGTGTGGGACTATTTGGATTTTTGCGCGCGCCTGCGCGGTGTGACAGAGCGCGACGCCGCGATCGAACGCGTGATGGAGATGACCAGCATCGGCGAGTACGCCGACTCGCTGATTGGTAAACTGTCCAAAGGGTATCGCCAGCGCGTGGGGATCGCGCAAGCCCTCGTTCACAATCCCGATGTGTTGATTCTGGACGAGCCAACGATTGGACTCGACCCCAAGCAAATCATCGAGATTCGTAATCTGATCAAGTCACTCGCCGGCGACCACACCATCATCTTGAGTACCCACATTCTCCCCGAAGTGAGCCAGACGTGTTCACGCGTTCTCATCATCAATGATGGTGTGATTGTCGCTGAGGACACGCCCGAACGACTGAGCGCGCGCGTGCGCGGCGCAGAACACATTTACCTGCAAGTGGCACACCCGGCGCCCGAAATTCCCGCCGAACTCGAAAAAGTGCAAGGCGTGTTGGGCGTCCGCACCAGAGCCGAGGGCGTGTACGAAATCGAGACCACGCTGGGAACAGACCGCCGCGCCGACATTGCGACACGGGTAGTGCAGCGCGGCTGGGGCTTGTTAGAATTGCGCCCGCTCAGTCTCTCGCTCGAAGAAGTGTTCCTCAAACTCACTACCTCTGAGGAGGCATCGTCATGAGAAATATCTGGGCAATCACATGGCGTGAACTCAAAGCCTATTTTGTCTCTCCCGTCGCGTATGTGGTGAGCGCGCTGTTTCTCATCGCGATGGGCTATCTCTTTGCGTTGATCTTGATCAACAGTCGTGAGGCATCGTTGCGTTACCTGTTCAACAATATGATCTTTGTGTTGTTGATTGTGGCACCCGCTTTGACGATGCGTTTGCTCGCGGAAGAACAACGGATGGGGACGATCGAATTGCTCCTCACGGCCCCCGTTCACGACTGGCAAGTAGTGCTGGGCAAGTTTCTCGGCAGTTTCATTCTCTTCGTGGTGATGCTTCTCGCACCCACACTCTACTATGTGTTGATTCTCCAGGTGTTCGGGCCACCGGATTACGGTCCCATCCTGACTGGCTATCTGGGCTTTGTGTTGCTGGGGGCTGCCTATCTGGCGGTCGGCGTGTTCGGATCGGCGGTGACCCAGAATCAAATCATCGCGTTCTTTGTTAGTCTGGTCATCCTGCTCTTGATGTGGATAGCCGATGCCGCGACAGGAATCTTTGGGACGGGTGCGCTCTCGGACGCGCTTGCCTATCTGGCACTACCGCGTCACTTTGACGATCTGTTCCGTGGGGTTCTGGACACTACCGATATTGTGTACTCTCTGAGTATCATTGCAATCTTTTTGTTTCTGGCAACTCAGGTTCTACAAACGAGGAGGTGGCGATAATGCGCGACAAGTTATATCAATGGGCAGATTACTTTGCCGCACTCGCGTTCGCGCTCTGGGTCGCGGCAGGTATCTTGTATCTCCTCAAAAATCAACCGACTGAACGCTTGCTCGTGTTGGTGGTTTTGGGAGTTGTGTTTTTCTTGCTCTTCCTTTACGCCAGATTTGCTCTGGTGCGCGAGGCGGTCACGAGTCGCACGGCGCGCTATGGCTCGAATGCACTGGTGATGAGTATCGCGTTTATCGCCATCATCGCGGCGCTAAATTTTTTGGGACAACGCTATCACATCCGCCACGATTTTACGGCGAACAAGGCTTTCACTCTGTCCGAAAAAACGCTCCAGATTCTCCGTGAACTCAAAGAGCCGGTTCAGGCGATTGCCTTTTACTCGATGGATAATCTTCAAGCCCAACAAGAGGTCAGCGATCGCTTGCGCGAGTATTCGCGCGTGACCGACAAGTTGACGTATCGCTTTGTGGATCCGTACGCGGAGCCCCAGGTGGCGATGGACTACAAGGTGCAATTCGATGGTACGATTGTCTTTGAGCGCGGCAAGCGTCGCGAGAATGTGTTTGGCAGCGATGAGCAAAGTCTGACCAACGCGATCTTCAAAGTCTCGCAGGATCAACAACCCACGATTTACTTTACGACCGGTCACGGTGAACACAGTCCTGATGATAGTGGCAGCGAGGGCTATAGTCTGATGAAGACCGCGATGGAAGCGGAAAATTATCGCGTCCAAATGCTGGATCTGAAAACGGTGACCGACACATTGCCCTCCGACATCAGCGCGCTCATCATTACTGGACCGCGCCAGCCGTTTGAGCCTGCTGAAGTGGACATTGTCCGCAAGTATCTGGCGCAGGGTGGGCGTGTGTTGATTATGATTGACCCGCTCATCGAAAGCGGTCTGGACGAGTTGCTCAAAGAGTGGGGCGTGGCTTTGCGTAACGATGTGGTGTTCGATCCGCGCCAGGGTTTCTTTGGGCAAGCGCAGGTGCCGGTCATCAACACCTACCGCTCGCATACTATCACCAAAGACTTGACCGGGCAGAGCACCTTTTTCCCCGGCGCGCGTTCGATCGAAGCGTTAGTCAGTCCCGAGTCATCGCGCAGTCCTATGGCGTTGTTCACGACGAGTGATGTTTCGTGGGGCGAAACGGATCACGCCTCGGTCAGAGCGCAGAACGCCCGGCGCGATGACGCAGACCACAAAGGTCCGCTCACCCTGGCATATGCGATAGAAGATCGTGGCGAAAAACCGGCGCGCCTCGTCGTCATCGGCAACTCGACTTTTGTGACGAATGGAACACTGAACGCGCGCATCACTGTCGGTGGTCAACAACAGCGCATTCAATCGGGGAATGGTTTGCTCTTTGGCAACATCTTGCACTGGCTTGCCGGGCAAGAGACCCTCATCACCATCCCTGCCAAGCCCAGAGATACGCGTTTTGTTGTGCTGACCGCAGAACAGACGGCTTTTGTTTTCTGGTCGAGTTTCCTGCTCGTCCCAATGGTGATTCTCATCATTGGATTACTCGTTTGGTGGAGGAGGCGATAGGGTGAAGCCGCGCAACACCTTGATTCTTGTGGCGATTGCTGCCGCACTGCTGGCGTACGTGTTTTTGGTCGAGGCACCACTCACGTCGGAACAATTGAGCGCGCGTCAAGGTACGCCAACGGCTACACCGTTCTCGTACATCTTTCGTTTTCCGGTGGAAGATGTGCAAACCATTATCGTAAGTGATTTGCGCGAGCCGCGTCGCGTGGTGTTGGAGCGCACCGAGTCGGGCTGGCAGGTCAAAGAGCCAGAGGATAAAGCGGCGGACAGGTACGAAGCCGATCGCGTGGCGCGCGCGCTGTCGGATCTATTGCTCCGTCGCGTGATTCAACCGGTCACCGATCTAGCACCCTACGGTCTCGCGCCGGCGAGCATCGAGGCGCGTATGGTGCTCAAGAACGGGACGACCTACGCACTCTTGCTGGGTAACACGACGCCAGATGGCTCGCTGTACTACGCCGCGTACACGGGAGATACCTCGCGGGTACTTTTGGTTGAGACAGTGCTGGGCTATTCGCTCAAGAATCTGCTCGACAAACCGCCGTTCGAACCAACACCTACGCCCACACCGACACCCACGCCAGAGGTAACGCCAACGCCAGCGGCAGCCACACCAGTGCCTGGTTTTGTGCCTACACTGTTACCCACACCAGCCACTACACCAAAACCATAAAAAATGTCAGCGAGGACGTTCATTTGAACGCCCTCGCTATTTTCTTTTTTCGACCGGCGTGCTATATTTGATGCGCTGGAGGAAGAGATGCCTGCTATGCCGATTAAACGTATCGCCATCAGCACAGGTGGCGGCGATGCGCCGGGCTTGAACGCGGTGATTCGCGCCGTCGTTCTTTCGGCGCTGAGTCGCGGCTGGGAATGCTATGGCATTCGCGATGGCTACAACGGTTTGCTGTTACCAGAACAGTATGTAGATGGTGGCTTGATTCGCTTGACGCGCGAACGAGTCCGTGGCATCACGCACTTGGGGGGCACCATCATCGGCACGACGAACCGCAACAGCCCGCTCGAGTATCCCATCACCGACAAGGACGGAAACGTGCAGTATGTTGATCGCACCGATGAATTGGTACGTCGTTTTATGCTCCATCACATTGACGCGCTGATTACCGTGGGCGGCGATGGTTCCCTCGCGATTGCCAACGTCCTCGCGCAAAAAGGTCTGCGCGTCATTGGTGTTCCCAAGACGATTGACAACGATCTGGATCGCACGGTAGTGACCTTTGGTTTCGATACCGCGGTGGCATTTGCAACCGAGTGTCTGGATCGTTTGCATACGACAGCCGCCTCACACGGGCGCGTGATGGTGGTCGAAGTGATGGGGCGCTATGCGGGTTGGATTGCACTGCACGCAGGCGTGGCTGGCTCCGCCGATGTGATTCTGATTCCGGAAATTCCGTACGATTTGCACAAGGTTGTCGCCAAAATCCGAGAACGCGAAGAACGTGGCGCGAATTTCACGATCATCGTTGTGGCCGAGGGCGCCAGATCCATCGGCGGGGAGTTGGTCGTCAAAGAAAAAACACCCGGTCGCGCCGAACGTTTGGGCGGCATCGGTGAAAAGATCGCGACGGATCTGCAAGCCCTCACCGGCAAAGAGACGCGTGTGGTGGTGCTGGGGCACCTCTTGCGCGGCGGTTCCCCCACCGCGCAGGATCGTTTGATTGCACTGCGCTTTGGTGCAGCAGCAGTGCGCGCTCTGGCAGAAGGACAATCCGGCATTATGGTCGCGCTCGATCCGCCGAACGTGAATTATGTGCCGCTCGCCGAAGTGGCGGGGCGAATGCGCGCCGTGCCACTCGATTGTGATACGATTATGACCGCGCGCGATCTGGGGATTTGCTTTGGGGATTGAGGGAGGACGAAAGACCAAGGACGAATGACGAATGTCTTCGTCCTGCATCATTTTTGACAATTCATCTCACCACAGATAAAATTGTGCCTGACCACAACCCGCGGGGCGATGGCGAAATGGCAGCCGCGGCGGACTTAAAATCCGCTGGAGTAATCCTCCGTGTGGGTTCGACTCCCTCTCGCCCCATTCACGGTCTCCCTTGAAAATACGTTTGTCCACAAAGTAACTGTGTTGTTTGTCAAGAGGTACTGGTAGGATTCCAATGGGTGCGGTGACGCAAAATGGCGTTCAAAATGGTGAGGAGTTTGCGCATACAAGCCACGATCGCCACCTTCTTCTTCTTGCCA
>Ga0308410_1002029_pt1 | contig 11675 bp, 8 predicted proteins | sample HotsprOSTMatCore_FD_203467 | JGI IMG/M metagenome (GOLD analysis project Ga0308410, IMG submission 203467) | Hot spring phototrophic mat microbial communities from Octopus Spring, Yellowstone National Park, Wyoming, United States -... | ecosystem: Environmental > Aquatic > Thermal springs > Hot... | reverse complement strand
CGAAGGACAAAAAGAATTCCGTCATTTCAGCAATTTCGGCTCGTTGAAGAGCACTGAAACCTTCAGGCAGCGCTGCTTCCGGCACAATCGCCAGCGATTTCAGCAATTTCGGCTCGTTGAAGAGCACTGAAACCGTTGAGCGCGTTCCAGACTGCAAAGATCGCAGACGATTTCAGCAATTTCGGCTCGTTGAAGAGCACTGAAACCGTCAACGACGGATTGCGGGATAATCGTCGTCGGGTATTTCAGCAATTTCGGCTCGTTGAAGAGCACTGAAACCTCCGGATCGTCTTCATACTCGCGTTCGACTTCGCCCAAATTTCAGCAATTTCGGCTCGTTGAAGAGCACTGAAACCGCCCGACGCTTACCGCGACCTCGCCAAACTGCGCGAATTTCAGCAATTTCGGCTCGTTGAAGAGCACTGAAACGATATCCGCGCCGTCGGCGTCGTAGTCGTAGTCTCGTATTTCAGCAATTTCGGCTCGTTGAAGAGCACTGAAACCGTTGATGCCCGCCAGACGCAGCGCCGTTCTCGTAATTTCAGCAATTTCGGCTCGTTGAAGAGCACTGAAACGCAGCGCGTCAACGTTGACCGCGACGCCGATTTCTATTTCAGCAATTTCGGCTCGTTGAAGAGCACTGAAACGTTCTCCATCACCTCAACGCGGTCACAAAGTCATCCGATTTCAGCAATTTCGGCTCGTTGAAGAGCACTGAAACTCCCGAACCGCGCTAAGCGCGTGAGGTTGTCGATCTATTTCAGCAATTTCGGCTCGTTGAAGAGCACTGAAACCGCTGATGTTTCACCTTCGGCGCGGCGACGTTGCGATTTCAGCAATTTCGGCTCGTTGAAGAGCACTGAAACCGCGAGGGTGACGTTGAGGCGACATTAGGGATCGAATTTCAGCAATTTCGGCTCGTTGAAGAGCACTGAAACGTCGGGTTGGCGAAGAAGTTGCACTGCGAACAGAGTGATTTCAGCAATTTCGGCTCGTTGAAGAGCACTGAAACGCGCGCTGTAGCGGGCGCGACCGGACGCGGAAATAATTTCAGCAATTTCGGCTCGTTGAAGAGCACTGAAACAACTCGATCATCATTCGAGTTGCGTCTTTGGTTGTCATTTCAGCAATTTCGGCTCGTTGAAGAGCACTGAAACGGGTTATCAGCAGTGTCACAACACTCGTTCTTCTTTATTTCAGCAATTTCGGCTCGTTGAAGAGCACTGAAACCTGAATTATGAGTTGTTTATCGGTTCTCACCTTCCAATTTCAGCAATTTCGGCTCGTTGAAGAGCACTGAAACTCGTCGAACAGCAGATAGTCGAGCGCAGCGCGCTCGTATTTCAGCAATTTCGGCTCGTTGAAGAGCACTGAAACTCGAGACGAGGAACGACCCGGAGCCGACGCTCGAAGAATTTCAGCAATTTCGGCTCGTTGAAGAGCACTGAAACCCGAGCGCTACCAGACGATGTACTTCGAGCGCGGCGATTTCAGCAATTTCGGCTCGTTGAAGAGCACTGAAACCGCGTCTGCGGCAAACGCCAGCACCGTAGACGTTGAAGATTTCAGCAATTTCGGCTCGTTGAAGAGCACTGAAACATGTGCCAGATCGCGATCTAGTGCTGTCGGATAGTCTATTTCAGCAATTTCGGCTCGTTGAAGAGCACTGAAACTTATCGTTTAGCGTGTGGCTATCCACGCGCTGATCGCATTTCAGCAATTTCGGCTCGTTGAAGAGCACTGAAACGCGACGGCGTCGCGGCGGTCGCGCGCTATCTCACGATTTCAGCAATTTCGGCTCGTTGAAGAGCACTGAAACATGGTGCGCGCCTCGAGGTGCGTGAGGGGCGGTACGATTTCAGCAATTTCGGCTCGTTGAAGAGCACTGAAACGCGGTCGGGTTGAGTTCTGGTCGTTGGACAACGAGAATTTCAGCAATTTCGGCTCGTTGAAGAGCACTGAAACTTCCAAATTACGAACGGTGCCATAGTAGCGCTCCTTATTTCAGCAATTTCGGCTCGTTGAAGAGCACTGAAACGCGAAGTACGAGATCGTCAACGATCTGGACGGCTACATTTCAGCAATTTCGGCTCGTTGAAGAGCACTGAAACATCGCGTACAGTGAACACCTGCCGACCATCACCAGCGAATTTCAGCAATTTCGGCTCGTTGAAGAGCACTGAAACTCACATACGCCCAGCGCGCCGCAATCACCGGATCGATTTCAGCAATTTCGGCTCGTTGAAGAGCACTGAAACGCCAGACGAAACGACTTCATATTCCCACAGATCAATTTCAGCAATTTCGGCTCGTTGAAGAGCACTGAAACACTCGATCTCCTGAATGTAGACGGTTCCATCCTCGCATTTCAGCAATTTCGGCTCGTTGAAGAGCACTGAAACTTGCGCAATTCGCGTGGAACCAGATTAAGGTATTGACCATTTCAGCAATTTCGGCTCGTTGAAGAGCACTGAAACCTCGACGCGCTGTTCGCATTGCCGCGCGTCGTCTGCATTTCAGCAATTTCGGCTCGTTGAAGAGCACTGAAACGCGATACTCAACCGCGTAGTCTTTCGACTCGCGGTCGAATTTCAGCAATTTCGGCTCGTTGAAGAGCACTGAAACCGCGTCCGCCGCGAACGCGAGCACCGTAGACGTTGAATTTCAGCAATTTCGGCTCGTTGAAGAGCACTGAAACACTGCGTCAGATGCGGCAGCAGCGCGCTTCCGACGATTTCAGCAATTTCGGCTCGTTGAAGAGCACTGAAACGCTGAATTATGAGTTGTTTATCGGTTCTCATCTTCCAATTTCAGCAATTTCGGCTCGTTGAAGAGCACTGAAACATGTACGCGCCGTTCAGTTGCGGGCGCTCACGCCCGATTTCAGCAATTTCGGCTCGTTGAAGAGCACTGAAACCTTCATACTGCGCAAGCGTGCCCAGACCTTTATGCATTTCAGCAATTTCGGCTCGTTGAAGAGCACTGAAACCCGCGAACTGGCGAAGTCGTTGCGAGAGCAGCGCGAGATTTCAGCAATTTCGGCTCGTTGAAGAGCACTGAAACACGGACTGCTGAGCGCGCTCGACCTGAGCGACAATCATTTCAGCAATTTCGGCTCGTTGAAGAGCACTGAAACCGCTTTGGTGGGGTACTACCGTCCAAGCGTCAATCTCATTTCAGCAATTTCGGCTCGTTGAAGAGCACTGAAACAGTACACGCAGCAAGTCGAGCCACTGCCCGCCGCCAATTTCAGCAATTTCGGCTCGTTGAAGAGCACTGAAACCTTCGAGTTTTTTCGCACGCTCAAGTTGACGGTTGTATTTCAGCAATTTCGGCTCGTTGAAGAGCACTGAAACATTCGCGCCGGACGCGCGGGTGCTGAAAATCACATCAATTTCAGCAATTTCGGCTCGTTGAAGAGCACTGAAACCGCAGATCGCGCCGGGGTGTCGCTCAAACTGGAGTTATTTCAGCAATTTCGGCTCGTTGAAGAGCACTGAAACCACAGCACGCAGCACGACGTATGCGACCGCGAGCTGATTTCAGCAATTTCGGCTCGTTGAAGAGCACTGAAACCGTTGAGCATCGTTTGCTCCAGCCAGCGCTGCGCCTCATTTCAGCAATTTCGGCTCGTTGAAGAGCACTGAAACTAGAAGTACAGAAACGCAACTGTCTTAGCGACCTGGATTTCAGCAATTTCGGCTCGTTGAAGAGCACTGAAACGATTGAGCGCCTTGATCTCGTAGCGCTCAAACGGCGACAATTTCAGCAATTTCGGCTCGTTGAAGAGCACTGAAACCTGCGTAGGTCGGTTCGTTCTCCCACCGACTCCATCGATTTCAGCAATTTCGGCTCGTTGAAGAGCACTGAAACTCCCGACCAACTCATCAAGAACCCGTCGGGGCAGCATATTTCAGCAATTTCGGCTCGTTGAAGAGCACTGAAACGGCTTGTGCGCGGCGATGTGCAGTTGCTCAACGTAAGATTTCAGCAATTTCGGCTCGTTGAAGAGCACTGAAACCGACGGCGCAGACGAGATTACGGCGCAGATGTTCAGCATTTCAGCAATTTCGGCTCGTTGAAGAGCACTGAAACGTCGTTGTCATCAGCAATAGCGACCGCTACTACGAATTTCAGCAATTTCGGCTCGTTGAAGAGCACTGAAACGACGATCTGCCCGACCCGCTGCCCCCACCGGTTGACTATTTCAGCAATTTCGGCTCGTTGAAGAGCACTGAAACAGTGTGATCACGCGGTCGGCGACAACGACATCCCATATTTCAGCAATTTCGGCTCGTTGAAGAGCACTGAAACGATGCCGGGCGCGTCTTGATTGTTCGCGTCCACAACATTTCAGCAATTTCGGCTCGTTGAAGAGCACTGAAACCGCGTCTTCAACCGGCATATGCAGTTTCTTCGCCAGATTTCAGCAATTTCGGCTCGTTGAAGAGCACTGAAACTTGATGTGCAGTTTGTGCTGCACACCGTCGGCGTTATTTCAGCAATTTCGGCTCGTTGAAGAGCACTGAAACTCACGTACGCCCAGCGCGCCGCGATGACCGGATCGATTTCAGCAATTTCGGCTCGTTGAAGAGCACTGAAACTCAACGCCGCGCCGGGGATGGACGAGCGCCGCGTCGCGATTTCAGCAATTTCGGCTCGTTGAAGAGCACTGAAACGCGGGAACAGCATCTGCGGCAGCCGCGCGAGGTTCGATTTCAGCAATTTCGGCTCGTTGAAGAGCACTGAAACTTGATCGCCGTCCACGCCGCGCTCCAGTCGCCGCGCAGATTTCAGCAATTTCGGCTCGTTGAAGAGCACTGAAACCGCGAATACCGAGCCATAATTTGAACGTCATAGATTTCAGCAATTTCGGCTCGTTGAAGAGCACTGAAACCCGCTATCGAGTACTGCGGGCTGCGGGTTGACGCCGATTTCAGCAATTTCGGCTCGTTGAAGAGCACTGAAACACTGAACATCCCGCGCGGCGAGGGCGACGATCTCGACTATTTCAGCAATTTCGGCTCGTTGAAGAGCACTGAAACTCCGGCTGGACGCGCGTGTTGTGAGGTGACGGATGATTTCAGCAATTTCGGCTCGTTGAAGAGCACTGAAACGTCCGTTCATCACGCGGACGAAGTTGAGCGCCTGGAATTTCAGCAATTTCGGCTCGTTGAAGAGCACTGAAACCACCAGCAACGACGCAGTATGACGAAGAACCCACATTTCAGCAATTTCGGCTCGTTGAAGAGCACTGAAACTCACCATAGCGACATACGGTTCCGCGTCGCTCGGATCATTTCAGCAATTTCGGCTCGTTGAAGAGCACTGAAACTTCTCATTATACCGGGAAAGCCTCGCTTTTTTGTACATTTCAGCAATTTCGGCTCGTTGAAGAGCACTGAAACGCGACAACAACAACGAGACGCTTGAGCGCATCAACGATTTCAGCAATTTCGGCTCGTTGAAGAGCACTGAAACGCAACGACGGCGGGACAACGACGGGGTTAGGGGTGAAATTTCAGCAATTTCGGCTCGTTGAAGAGCACTGAAACGACCAGTCCGCGCTTTGCGTCGGTGACGGGGGTGAAATTTCAGCAATTTCGGCTCGTTGAAGAGCACTGAAACGGCGGCGGGGGAAGTTGTGACGGTCGGAACAGCAGCATTTCAGCAATTTCGGCTCGTTGAAGAGCACTGAAACCCGCGACGTTCCGGCGCATACTGCGCAGCGCGCGCAATTTCAGCAATTTCGGCTCGTTGAAGAGCACTGAAACATCGTTTCGGCGATCTGCGGTTGTCCGTCCCAACTCAATTTCAGCAATTTCGGCTCGTTGAAGAGCACTGAAACCGTCGGCGCAGACGGCGTGGATCGCGGTTCAGTCTAATTTCAGCAATTTCGGCTCGTTGAAGAGCACTGAAACAACCTGCCGACCGACCGTCGCCGCGAACTCGCAAAGATTTCAGCAATTTCGGCTCGTTGAAGAGCACTGAAACCGCCGAGGCGCGGTATATTGTCAGCGTGACAGTTCTAATTTCAGCAATTTCGGCTCGTTGAAGAGCACTGAAACGACGCCAGACGCAGCGCGGCGCTGGACGGTGCGTCGAATTTCAGCAATTTCGGCTCGTTGAAGAGCACTGAAACGGGGAAGGCGCTCCACATCAAACGCTGGCTGCTGGATTTCAGCAATTTCGGCTCGTTGAAGAGCACTGAAACTCCTCAAACGCTCCGCTTCCAACACCGGCATCGCCCAATTTCAGCAATTTCGGCTCGTTGAAGAGCACTGAAACGAACAATATCAAATACTGTCCGGGGCGTTGGTTACGAATTTCAGCAATTTCGGCTCGTTGAAGAGCACTGAAACTTGTCAAGGCGGCAACGCGGTGATAATGGCGCAAGATTTCAGCAATTTCGGCTCGTTGAAGAGCACTGAAACGCCAACTCGATCCCCACTGCTGCCAGCCACCCCGCATTTCAGCAATTTCGGCTCGTTGAAGAGCACTGAAACATTGCTTCAACGCGCTGCGCGTCGGTCTCGACGTTTTCAATTTCAGCAATTTCGGCTCGTTGAAGAGCACTGAAACGTGCAACGGATGCGACGCTTGCGCTCGCTGCGGCGGCGATTTCAGCAATTTCGGCTCGTTGAAGAGCACTGAAACTTTTAATTATACCGGGAAAGCCTCGCTTTTTTGTACGATTTCAGCAATTTCGGCTCGTTGAAGAGCACTGAAACTTGTTGCTTCGCCTCACACTCAAGCGGGAGTTCCTTATTTCAGCAATTTCGGCTCGTTGAAGAGCACTGAAACGTAGAATGTCCATTCGACGGTACGTCCGCCCGGCGCGATTTCAGCAATTTCGGCTCGTTGAAGAGCACTGAAACCCACTCTGCCGCCCGCCGGTCGCGCGTATCTTCTAATTTCAGCAATTTCGGCTCGTTGAAGAGCACTGAAACGGCAGCGCGCTGTTGCCCTATCTCACGCAACTCGTCATTTCAGCAATTTCGGCTCGTTGAAGAGCACTGAAACTTCTTCAGGCCGCGACGAGCATCTTCAATCCGTTCGTATTTCAGCAATTTCGGCTCGTTGAAGAGCACTGAAACTTGTCAGCGAGTCGCCCGCCACCGCCTGAAACTTGATTTCAGCAATTTCGGCTCGTTGAAGAGCACTGAAACACGCGCTCGTTGACAACGGGGATCAAACGGTGTACCATTTCAGCAATTTCGGCTCGTTGAAGAGCACTGAAACTGTTCATCATCAACTCGTAGTGCGTATTATCGAGATTTCAGCAATTTCGGCTCGTTGAAGAGCACTGAAACCGCGTCCGAACGTCCGAGATGTCGCCGCCGGCGCACTAATTTCAGCAATTTCGGCTCGTTGAAGAGCACTGAAACCCAGAGCGCGATAGAAGACCCGCGCTGGGCGACGGTTCGATTTCAGCAATTTCGGCTCGTTGAAGAGCACTGAAACCTTTTGTCGTCGACGGGGCGCGTGGGACACTTGACATTTCAGCAATTTCGGCTCGTTGAAGAGCACTGAAACTTAGCCCGTTCGTTGAGATCGCGGCTGGTACGTAAGATTTCAGCAATTTCGGCTCGTTGAAGAGCACTGAAACTCTACCCGCTGCTGTTTCCCTTCGATGCCGACGCCGATTTCAGCAATTTCGGCTCGTTGAAGAGCACTGAAACCCCGGTGTCCGCCCCCGCGATCTTGAGGTGAGGGTGCATTTCAGCAATTTCGGCTCGTTGAAGAGCACTGAAACGATTGAATCGGCGCAACGTCGTTGATCCACTGCGGTTCGCATTTCAGCAATTTCGGCTCGTTGAAGAGCACTGAAACCCTACTCTGGTCTGTACAGGTGCGGTGATTTCTGGCGCATTTCAGCAATTTCGGCTCGTTGAAGAGCACTGAAACCGACGAGCAGCGCTTCGAGGTGCGCGTGGATCGCGATTTCAGCAATTTCGGCTCGTTGAAGAGCACTGAAACTCCTACACCGACGGCGCGCGGATGAGATGCGCGAAGATTTCAGCAATTTCGGCTCGTTGAAGAGCACTGAAACATTTGTCGGATTTCAACACGAGAGATTTTTGGATCACTATTTCAGCAATTTCGGCTCGTTGAAGAGCACTGAAACCGAGCGAAAGAGTTCTTCCCCGTCGCGCGGGTCAATTTCAGCAATTTCGGCTCGTTGAAGAGCACTGAAACTCGTCGTTTACTACATCGAAAAACAGAACGGAGAGGAAGATTTCAGCAATTTCGGCTCGTTGAAGAGCACTGAAACGGCGGCGCTTGGCGGCGACGACACTACGGATCGCGTCAAAATTTCAGCAATTTCGGCTCGTTGAAGAGCACTGAAACCTCTCCGTCAGCAGTTTCAGCGCCTCGTCTTTCGACGCATTTCAGCAATTTCGGCTCGTTGAAGAGCACTGAAACATATTGATCGATAAGATCACTGCGTTTGTGGAGCGGATTTCAGCAATTTCGGCTCGTTGAAGAGCACTGAAACCCGTATCGTACTCGTGAGCTGACGATGCACTACGAGTTTCAGCAATTTCGGCTCGTTGAAGAGCACTGAAACACGCGCGCGAACTCTGCCGCGAAGCGCGCGCACGATTTCAGCAATTTCGGCTCGTTGAAGAGCACTGAAACCACCAAATGCGGGGCGCTTTTCTTTTCCCTCTTGAATTTCAGCAATTTCGGCTCGTTGAAGAGCACTGAAACGCGCGACGGATGCGACGCTGGCGCTTGCGGCGGCGGCGATTTCAGCAATTTCGGCTCGTTGAAGAGCACTGAAACAACTCACGAAATAGCGCGCGTTTGCTGAGGGCGGGGTATTTCAGCAATTTCGGCTCGTTGAAGAGCACTGAAACACGCGACAACACCGGATACGCCGCGCTGAATTCTCGATTTCAGCAATTTCGGCTCGTTGAAGAGCACTGAAACCCTGTCAGCCCGCGTAGGATGCCTTCCGCAAGCGGATTTCAGCAATTTCGGCTCGTTGAAGAGCACTGAAACACCGATAGACCACCTTGTACTGCTGCCGACGCCGGAAATTTCAGCAATTTCGGCTCGTTGAAGAGCACTGAAACCTTTCCCGTCGAGGATCGCCCACCGCACCCCGCATTTCAGCAATTTCGGCTCGTTGAAGAGCACTGAAACAGAGGCGGCGCTTGATGCGGTGAAGACGCTGGTCGATTTCAGCAATTTCGGCTCGTTGAAGAGCACTGAAACCGTTGTCTCTATCTCGTCCAGCGCCTTCGCAATCTCATTTCAGCAATTTCGGCTCGTTGAAGAGCACTGAAACCGTTTCCCGCGCGACCGGCGCGGCGGAACCGGCGACGATTTCAGCAATTTCGGCTCGTTGAAGAGCACTGAAACGTGCAGATCGGCGTCGAGGCGCAACTGCGTATCGCCGATTTCAGCAATTTCGGCTCGTTGAAGAGCACTGAAACAGACGCGGCGCAGGTTGCGGCAACGGCGGTGGTGCTGCATTTCAGCAATTTCGGCTCGTTGAAGAGCACTGAAACTCCAGCACTACCCCGCGCAGTTGCTGAAACGCGCGCATTTCAGCAATTTCGGCTCGTTGAAGAGCACTGAAACTACCGGTCCGGCGGGGGGGAGCGGCGCGCAGGAACCATTTCAGCAATTTCGGCTCGTTGAAGAGCACTGAAACCTGCACACAAAGCGCAGACGCTCCCCTCGTCGAAAGAATTTCAGCAATTTCGGCTCGTTGAAGAGCACTGAAACACGCGGCGGCTGTGATCTTCGCAGCCTGGAACGCGCTCAGATTTCAGCAATTTCGGCTCGTTGAAGAGCACTGAAACCCTTGTACTGCTGCCGACGCCGGAAGACGTACTTCAATTTCAGCAATTTCGGCTCGTTGAAGAGCACTGAAACTCTTCTTTCTCGCGTATCTATTCAATCAACCGGAACATTTCAGCAATTTCGGCTCGTTGAAGAGCACTGAAACACTGGTCGAACAGCATCGGCGCGCCGACTTCGCGTATGATTTCAGCAATTTCGGCTCGTTGAAGAGCACTGAAACCGCGCGGGCTGGCGCAGGCGGCGGCGGACGCGGCGAATTTCAGCAATTTCGGCTCGTTGAAGAGCACTGAAACCACGTTCGATGTGCAGTTTGTGCTGCACAATCTCGGCGATTTCAGCAATTTCGGCTCGTTGAAGAGCACTGAAACCCACGCACCTTGACAGCCCCATCGCGCCTAAGCGCATTTCAGCAATTTCGGCTCGTTGAAGAGCACTGAAACCAGTGGAGTACTGCGGGCTGCGCATCGACGCCGCCCGATTTCAGCAATTTCGGCTCGTTGAAGAGCACTGAAACCGCGGACGAAGTTGAGCGCCTGGAGCGCAAACTGAATTTCAGCAATTTCGGCTCGTTGAAGAGCACTGAAACGACGGTAACGATATGTCCTGGGACGGCTCGCTCGTCGGTGATTTCAGCAATTTCGGCTCGTTGAAGAGCACTGAAACGAAGATTTGACGAAGCGCGAACTGGTCAAAACTGCGGATTTCAGCAATTTCGGCTCGTTGAAGAGCACTGAAACCGTTGCTGGCGCTGTTCCGCGCCGGCGGCGACAACCAATTTCAGCAATTTCGGCTCGTTGAAGAGCACTGAAACCGTGTAGTCGACTATGCCGCCGAGCCAGTCGACAACATTTCAGCAATTTCGGCTCGTTGAAGAGCACTGAAACTCAACCAGCGCGACCGCCTCGCGGTAGTCAGTTACATTTCAGCAATTTCGGCTCGTTGAAGAGCACTGAAACGTGCCGCGCTATACGCTCGTGCCGATTACGCCGCCGCCATTTCAGCAATTTCGGCTCGTTGAAGAGCACTGAAACGTGCTTGGGTTTGTGCGGTTGCCGGTCACGCTGCTCGATTTCAGCAATTTCGGCTCGTTGAAGAGCACTGAAACGGAGACCGCGCCGCTCATCACTCGAACCTCTGTTTATTTCAGCAATTTCGGCTCGTTGAAGAGCACTGAAACTTTCGTTCTATCTTTCGGATACGGAAATTGCGGCTGATTTCAGCAATTTCGGCTCGTTGAAGAGCACTGAAACACAGATGCAACTTCTTCGCCAGCCCTACCGGGGTGCATTTCAGCAATTTCGGCTCGTTGAAGAGCACTGAAACTCCGGCGCGAGAAACGCGCTGCGATAGTCCAAATCGTATTTCAGCAATTTCGGCTCGTTGAAGAGCACTGAAACCGACCGGACGGCGCTTCGCGGCGACGACACGGCGGATTTCAGCAATTTCGGCTCGTTGAAGAGCACTGAAACGATTGCAGGCGCTGGTCGCCCGGATACTGGCATTGGTAGATTTCAGCAATTTCGGCTCGTTGAAGAGCACTGAAACGATTGTGACCGTGTACGGCGACTTGGTCGCTGGCGAGATTTCAGCAATTTCGGCTCGTTGAAGAGCACTGAAACCCCTCGCTGGTGGAGCGCTTGCCGCGACCTTTACGAGATTTCAGCAATTTCGGCTCGTTGAAGAGCACTGAAACGCATAGCCAACCTCCGGTAGACGACCATCACGCCCAATTTCAGCAATTTCGGCTCGTTGAAGAGCACTGAAACTCCATGTCAGCAGCGCGGCAACGTCATTCGTTGAAATTTCAGCAATTTCGGCTCGTTGAAGAGCACTGAAACGCGCACCGAGCGCGCTGA
>Ga0308410_1002025_pt1 | contig 11684 bp, 14 predicted proteins | sample HotsprOSTMatCore_FD_203467 | JGI IMG/M metagenome (GOLD analysis project Ga0308410, IMG submission 203467) | Hot spring phototrophic mat microbial communities from Octopus Spring, Yellowstone National Park, Wyoming, United States -... | ecosystem: Environmental > Aquatic > Thermal springs > Hot... | reverse complement strand
CGGCGCCATACAAGCGCATCGGCTCGATCCGGATCTCATCGAACCCCGCCGCCGCCAGTTTCCGCGCGTACTCGCCCTCCTCCAGCGCCCCGGCAATGCAGCCGACCCAAAGCTCCATGCTCCGCCGGATCTCGCGCGACAGTTCGCCCCGCACCACGATGTCCGTGACGGCAAGCCTGCCGCCGGGCTTCAGCACCCGGTACGCTTCGCGCAGCACCCGGTCCTTGTCCGGCGCCAGGTTGATCACGCAGTTGGAGATCACCACATCCACGGATTCGTCCGCCAGCGGCAACGCTTCCATGTCGCCCTGCACGAACTCCACGTTGCCCACACCCGCCTTGTGCTTGTTCTGGCGCGCCAGCGCCAGCATCTCGGCGGTCATGTCCAACCCGAAGACCTTCCCCGAAGCTCCCACGCGCTCCGCCGCCAGAAAAACGTCAATCCCCCCTCCGCAGCCCAGATCCAGGACAATTTCGCCCGGCCTCAGCTCCGCCAGGGTCGTAGGATTGCCGCAACCCAGCGATGCTGCCAGCGCCTCCCGCGGCGCAACCGCCGCCTCCGCCTCGCTGTACAGGTTGCCGCAAACCGGATCGGCCGCAACACCGCCGCAGCAACTTGCCACGCCCCCGTCCAACACGCGAAGCGCAGCCTCCCCGTAACGGTCGCGCACACGCCCTTTGATGTTCTCCTCGCCGCCCACATTGCCCATTTTACGCGGCCGGCCTCGGCATCAGTTCAGCCGTTCCCCCCGATGCCCGGAGCGAAACTCCTCGTCAATCGGCTTGCGCCCCCGATACCCCTCTTCCGCCTCGTGCCAGAATTCGATCGCGGGCTCACCCAGCCGCCAGCACATCAAAACCTCGCGCCCCTGATACCAGGTGGGAAAATCAATCAGCCCCACATCCAAGTCCTTCACGAGGCAACCGTACCGCTGGATCGCCTCGATCAGCTCCCGCAACCGCGAAGCCAGAGCGTCGCGCCGTCCCTGGCGCGCCAGGACCTGCCGCCGGTCCACCTGCGCCCCGCCCAGCAGGGCGATCCGCGACGACGCTGCCTCCAGCTCGGATTGCGCCTGATCGAAGCGGCGCTTCGCCTCGACCGCGTCCCGCACCAGCACCTCCAGCTCCGGCAACAGGCTTTCCGCTTCCTCCAGGCGAAACCGTCGAGCCAACGCCGATCCCTCGACCGAGTTCATACTCCCAGGACCTGCACCGCCACCTGCCGCGAACGCGGCCCGTCCAGCTCGGCCAGAATGATGCTCTGCCAGGACCCCAACAACACCGCCGCGTTCCGCACTTGCAGGCACAACGTCTGCCCCAGCAACATCCCCCGCAAATGCGCGTCCGCATTGCCCCGCTCGCAGTCGGAATGCCGCGGATCGTTGTGCCGCCAGTCACGGTCGCCGCCCACCAGCTCCTCCAGAAGCCGCTTGATGTCCGCCAGCAGCGCCTCCTGCCACTCGTTCACCAGCAGCCCCGTCGTCGTGTGCAACGACTGGATGTGGACCAGACCCTCGCGAATCCCGCTCCGACGCACCACATCCTGGACGCGCTCGGTGATGTTCAGCAACTGGAAGCGCTCGCTGGTCAGCCAGTCGAGCACACGGTGGAACACGCGGACCGGCGCCCCGTTACCCGCTTCGCCGGCCTCCGTCGCCAAACCAGTCCCTCTCTGAGTTTCGCTGATTGCCATCTTTCAACCCCAGCGACAAATCCGATTATAGCAGCCGGCCCTCACTGCCCCCCGAAACGCGACCCCACGTACTCCTCCAACATGCGCAGGAATCGCTCCGTCATCTGCTCGCCTTCCAGCGTCGCCACGCGCCGGCCATCCACAAACACCGGCGCCCGCGGTTCCTCCATGTTCCCCGGCAGCGATATCCCGATGTCGGCGTGACGCGATTCGCCGGGACCGTTCACCACGCACCCCATCACCGCCACCTTCAGGTTCTCGATCCCGGGATACTTGCTGCGCCACTCCGGCATCTTGCGGGCCAGATACTCCTCCACTTCCGCCGCCATCTGCTGAAAGCGCGTGCTCGTCGTGCGACCGCAGCCCGGGCAGGCGGCCACCTGCGGAAGAAAGCTCCGCAGCTCCAGCGCCTGAAGAATCTGCTGGCACACACGCACTTCCTCGGCGCGGTCCCCACCCGGCGCCGGCGTCAGCGACACCCGGATCGTATCCCCGATGCCTTCTTCCAAAAGCACCGCCAGCGCCGCCGTGCTGGCCACGATCCCCTTCGTCCCCAGCCCCGCCTCCGTCAGCCCCAGATGCAGCGGATAGTCGCACCGCGCCGCCAGCTCCCGGTAAATCGCAATCAAATCCACCGGCGAGCTGACCTTCGCGCTCAAAATGATGCGATCGTGCGGCAGCCCGTAACTCTCCGCCGCAGCCGCCGATTCCAGCGCGCTCGCCACCATCGCTTCCCGCATCACGCTGCGCGCATCCCGCGGCGCCGGCCGCCGCGCATTCTCGTCCATCAAACGCGCCAGCAGCGCCTGATCCAGCGATCCCCAGTTCACCCCGATCCGCACCGGCTTGCCGTATTCCAGCGCCGTCTCAATGATCGCCCGGAAATTCTCGTCCGCGCGACGACCGATGTTCACGTTGCCCGGATTGATCCGGTACTTGGCCAGCGCCCGCGCACACTCGCGGTAGCGCTTCAGCAGAATGTGCCCGTTGTAATGAAAATCCCCCACCAGCGGCACGCGCACCCCGCGTTTCTCCAGCTCCTCCGCGATCCGCGGCACCGCCGCCGCCGCCTCCTCGTTGTTCACCGTCACCCGCACCAGCTCCGACCCGGCCGCCGCCAGCTCCGCCGCCTGCCGCACCGTCGCCTCTACGTCCGCCGTGTCCGTGTTGGTCATGGATTGCACGACGATGGGATGGGGCCAGCCGATCTTCACTCCCCCCACGTCCACCACCGTCGTCCGTCGCCGCCCAGTGGTCTCCATCACCACCAGTTTACCCGTTGCCCTCGCGCCCGCTGCTGCCGCATCCGGGCCCCATCCCCCGGTTAAATTAACGCTGTGACCCCGCGCCAGAAGTGACTCGCCCTGCTCGACGGCTCGCCTGGCCCCTTCCGGTCGGTGATTACCGGGCCAGCCCCGAAGTTAGTCGCCGCCTGCTTGCCGAGTTAGACTGCACGGACGAAAGATCCCTCTGGATCGAACTCGGCGTGGATAAGTGCATCTTTCTTGCTCCCCGCCATCCTCGCGCCCGCGAAGATACCTGGCAGATACCCTCCTTGTTCAGCATCCGGGGCGTACTTACCCGCGAACTGCCCTGTCTGGACGGCCTCGGCACTTACGACGAAGCGATTGATCCGCCCCTCGCCCACGCCGCCTCCGTCCACGACATCGAAACCTATCCGTGGCCCCAACCCTCGGAATGCGAGACCGCCGACCTGCGCCGCCAATGCCTTCAGTGGACCGGTTACCCCATCGTCGGCGCCGCCGACGAACTCTTCTGCCCCTACTGCCGACTGCGCGGCATGGACCACCGCCGACTGGCCGCCGAGTTCGGCCACCGCGTCATCTTTCACGGCCCGGTGGACAACCAGATCACCCTGCCCTTCGGAACGTCCGAGGACGTCAAACGCGAGGTCCGCGAAAACCTGGCGATCTTCTCCCAGGGCCGCGGCTGTATCGTTGCCCCTTGCCACAACCCTCGGGCGAATCCCTCGCAGCACGATTTCATCGGACACTGATTTGCAATAGAAGGACTGAAAGCTGTCCAACACGAATCCTTCGATTCCCGGGCCCCTTGAGGGAGCCCGGAGGGCGACCGGCGCGGGCCGGGAAATCGGCCGCGGCGGCAAGGGCCGCTGGTCAGCCAAACGCAAGGCGAGCGTCGTTCTGGAGCTGCTTCGTGGCGCCGATCTGCAGTCTACAAGCCGCCAGTATGGCGTCCCTGCCGCCGCTCTCAGCCAGTGGCGTGACGCCTTCATGGCTGGTGGCGCTGAGGCACTCGAGATCCGACGGGAGGACCTGGTTGACGAGCCAGGCCGACGCATGAAGTCGCTCATCGCCGAGCCGGCCATGGAAAAGGAACTCCTGCGCGAGCGTATCCGGCGCATGGAGGACGAGAAACCTTTTCTGCGGTGCAGGTCGAAGAGATGAGCCGTACCCGGTCGGCCTCTTCAGGACGATCCTACGGGCGGGCTCGGATACTGAAGGCGTGGGGCCTGCCAGGGCCGACGTTCTACGAGCAACGCCGGCCGCCCCTCTGCCTGCAGCCGCCGGCCCGCCGTGGCCCTAAGACTCGCTGCAGCGATGATGATCTCCTGGCCGAAATCCGTCGCGCGATCCAGGAATCGCCCTTCCGTGGCGAAGGCCACCGCAAGGTGGGGGCCCGGCTGCGTGTGCGCCAGGTGCGCACGTCGTTGCGGCGCGTGCTGCGGCTGATGCGCGCCAACCATCTGCCGGCGCCGCAACGGCAGCCGCAGCCGGTCGAGCCGAAGCACCACGAACGCACGATTGTGGCCGAGCGGCGGCGCCTGCGTGCTGGCCGGCTTGCAAACGGATGGCGAGCCGGAATTGCGGCCGGTCAAAGGGGTGGAGGCGGTTTCCGATTCGCTCCTGCTGATGCTCGCCGCGGACAGCGAGCCGTCGGAGCCCGAAAGGCACGTGCGACTCTCGCACGCCGAGTTGGCCGCGCTCTTGGCCCGGACGGACCCGGAGGCCCGCGCCACTTTCGTCTCCCTCATCGCTCACCAGCCTCGGCCCGAAGTCTTCCCGGCCCACGACATCGCCGAGTCTGGCAGCCGGGAAAGCAACGCGCAAGACCCGCGCTGGTTGTTGCCGTTCCTGGCCCCATTGCTGGACCCAGCGGCCATCACAGCCGCGGCGCAGCAGACAGCGACCGTTTTGCAGGGTCCGGCGCCAAGGGGCTGATCGAGCCTCGTGGTTCGGGATGGGTCTGGACGCTGCCGGGCCAGTTTCCGTCCGAATCGTTCCACCGCCGCACCGTCACCGTCGCCGCAGATACGGCGGCTGCGGGCCCGGACGGTACGTCAGCTCGGCATGCCTGCTGCTTTTTGCGCCCCCGACGGGAATCCTTCCAGGATGCTTTCGCAAACGGTCCCCAGCCTTTCCGGCCCAGCGCGGCCAGCGCTTGTTCATGGCCCCCTCATTCCAGTCATCCTGGGCGGCGCCGGGCGCCCGCCAGGATGGCAGCCCCGATCCTCGCGCCCGCCCCAAAGCCGGTCCCCCGCCCGGCTCTCGCGGCAGCGCCAGCCAGAGCGCTTCAGAACAGTGCGCCGGACGATCTGCCGGCGCAGAGCTTCACGGACTGACTGCGCGATGTGGCTACTCTCCGTCGAGAACCGGATCAAGCCCAGACCGAAATCCGGCCTCGCCTTCCCCATGCTCGATCGTCCCGCCGAAACTCACCGCCGCGCCTTGGAATTGCTACAGGCCTCCCTCTGAGCGGCCACCGTGGTCAGCACCGCGCCTTGCCCTGATCCGGCAGCCCTCGACGACCGTGACACTTCTCTCAGCAACCGGATGAACTTCGGATTGGTGAACCTCGGCCCTGCCCGGCTCCCGCAGGTCCGGCGCACGTCATGGCCCCTAGGTACGTTCTCGCGGGAGCAGTCAGTAACTTGGCCCGCCGGCTTGCGGCTTTTCCCTGATTCCCAACCCCGTCCCATCCCGCTACCATCGGGCTGAGGCGAGCGCCGGTGCGGTGTGTCTCCTGACCTGGCGCCCCGGCCCCGCCCCAAACTCAAAACTACGGTAGAAAAATGGCGCCTGGCGCCCACCAATTCTTTGAAATGCTCTGCCAGCCTGTTCGCGAGGTCTACTTATGAGCGTCGCTCCCGATGAACCCTTTCGCTCCGCCGTGCCCTGCCCTTCCTCTCAGTCGTTCCCCGATCGCACCGTTCGCGTCCTCGCCGTCAGCTCTGCCGAAGAAGACCTCCGCTTCCTCCGTCACCTGTTCGCCCATTCCAACTGGGTCATCCACACCGCCCGTGACTGCGCCGAGGCCGCCGACTTCCTCCGCCGCGACCCCATGCCCGTCATCCTCTGCGACGCCGAACTCGCCGACGGCACCTGGCGAGACCTGCTCCGTACGCTCACCTCCCTCCGCCACAACTCCCTTCTCATCGTCACCTCCCGCGCCGCCGACGACTTCCTCTGGGCCGAGGTCCTCAACCTCGGAGGCTACGACGTGCTCATGAAGCCTCTCGACCCTAACGAAGTCGTCCGCGTCATCAGCCTCGCCTGGTTGCACTGGAAAAACTTGCGCGAGCGGATGAAAACCCGGGAAGTCCTGCTCGCCGGAGAGGCCTGACCCCTTACTGCCCCACGATCGCCGGCAACGGCGTGCGAAAGCGACCCGCGAAAATTTCCCCGAAAAGCTCCAGCAATTCTCCGTGTACCCGCCCGTTGTCCGCCATCACGTGCGGCGACTTCAGCGATGCCGGCCTCCCATGCATGTCCGTCACCTTGCCCCCGGCTTCCTCCACCAGAAGAATCCCGGCCGCCATATCCCACGGGTTCAAGCCGAACTCCCAGTATCCGTCCAGCCGCCCGCACGCCACGTAAGCCAGATCGAGCGCCGCCGAACCCGCCCGCCGCACGCCGTGCGATACCATCGCCGCCTGATAGTAGAAATGCACGTTGACGTTCAGGTGCCGCTTGCGGCTCGGAAAGCCCGTGGCCAGCAGGCTGTCCGCAAGCCGCCCCGTCTCCGAGACGCTGATCCGCCGCCCGTTCAGCCACGCCCCCGACCCCCGCTCGGCTTCGAACAGCTCCTGATGCAGCGGATCGTAAATTACCCCGCACGCCGGCTCCCCATCCTGCGCCAGAGCGATGCTCACGCAAAACGCCGGAAAACCGTGCGCGAAGTTGGTCGTCCCGTCCAGCGGGTCCACATACCAGCAAAACGGCGAACCCGATGACGCCCCGCGCGTTTCCTCCGCCACAATCCCGTGCGAGGGAAAGTGCGATTGCAATCGCTCGACGATCAGCGCCTCGGAGGCATGATCCGCCTCCGTCACCAGGTCGAATTCCCCTTTCAGCTCGAACCCTACTCGCCGGTGAAAGTAACTCAGCAAAAGGCCGCCCGCCTCCTGCGCAATCTCGCGGGCAATTTCAAGATAGGACGCCATGCAGCCCGGACTAACTTTCTTCGTGCAGGTACTTGATGTCGTGCTTGAAGATGAACAGATTGGGAGCGCCCTGGCGGGTCAGACGGATGAACGAAGCGTCGTAATACTCGATCGTCCCGGTTACTTCCTCGTTGTTGCGCAGCCGCACCCGCACCGGGATCTCGTCGTCAATCAGGCGCCGCAGGTAACGCACTTCTTCGAACGTCTGCTCGGGAGCCCGCGACTTGCCCGATTTCTTCTTTTTCTTCTTCTCCGCGCTCAAGCCCGACCTCGTTCTCCCCGCCGCGGCCGCTAGGGCGCCGCTCGCCACCCGCGACCCGCCGGCGCCGACTCATCATAATAGCCGCTCCGCGCCGAAACCTGCAAATCCGGCCGCCGCACCCTCACCTCCAGCCGGTGGTAGCCGTCCTTGCTACGGGGCACGCCCCGCGGGTAAAACCCCAGCAGATATTGCGTCCTCAATTCCCGCAAAATCTCGCCGAATGCCTGATCCAGTGCCGGCCCCACGCTGGGTGCGAACACCCGCCCCCCGGTGCCCAGCGCCAGGCCCGTCAGCGCGTTCTCCCCGCGAATGTTGCGTCCCGGATCGTTCTTGATGGGCATCACCAGAACCGGATAAATCACCGCATCCGCCAGGTGCGCCGACCGCAAGGCATCGTGATAACCTTTCACGCTCGTCGTGTCGCCCCCATCGGTCACCACCACCACCACCCGCCTGCCTTCTCGCCCCTCCAGCTCCTCGCACGCCAGATACAGCGCATCGTAAAGACTCGTGCCTCCCTCCGGCTTCAACCGCTTCAGCGCCGCCTCGATGCTCTCCACCCGTCGGGTGTACCCCGTCCGCCTCGTCACCTCGTAGTTGAACGTGTACAACGCGATCGCATCCCCCGGATGCCCCTCGCTGAAGAATGCCTTCAAAAACTTCCGCACCGACTCCACTTCGTAGCGCAGCTCGATCGCCGTCGAAAGACTCGTATCCAGCAACAGCGCCACCGAAAGCGGCTGCTCCGTCCGCCGTTCGAACACCGCGATCTCCTGCTCCACCCCATCCGCCAGCACCAGGAAATCTTCCTTCTCCAATGCCCCCACCAGTTCCCCCGCTACGTTCCTCGCCGTGGCTACGATCCTCACCAGCTTGACGTCCACCCGATAGACCGGCTCCTGCGACGCCGCCCCCAACGCCGCCAGCCAAACCAGCCATCTCCACCGCGCGAGCTTCGCCACCTGGCCCCATCCTAGCAAAGCCCAAACCCTTCCCATCGCTTCCCCGCTACAATGAGCTTTCCATGCTCACCCGCCGCCAGTGCCTGCTCGCTCCCGCCCTAATGGCCTGCCGCAGGCGACGGCCCTCCGCTTTCCCCGGCTACGCCCTCGTGGCCGGCCCCGAGTCCCGCGCCATCTCCGTCGTAGACTTGCGGACCTTCTCGCTCGCCCGCCAGATCCGCCTTCCCGCGCCTCCCGGACCCTTGCTCGCCCACCCGACCAGGCCCGTCGCCTGGGCTCTGGCCCCGGACTCCGGCCTGCTCTGCGAACTCGATCTCGACCAGCTTCGCCCTGCCCGCCAACTTGCCGTCGCTCGCTCGGCTGTCTCCATGCGCCTCGCCGGTGACACCCTCTGGGTCCTGTGCCGCGATCCCTCGCAACTGGTTGCCGTCAGCCTCGAGCATTTCCGGCGCCTCGCCCGCATCAGCCTTACGCCCGACCCCCTAGACTTCGATCTTGCCCCCTACGTACCGTGGGCCGCCGTCAGCCATGCCTCGACCGGCACCGTCAGCTTCGTGGATCTCGAAGCCCGCCGCAGCCTCCCCCCGGTAGACTTCGGTCGCCGCGCCGCCACCGTCCGCTTCCGCTCCGATGGCCGCCTGCTGCTCGTCGCCAATGCCGATCAGCCCGCTCTGACCATCCTCGAGGTGCCCACAGCAGCCCTCGTCGTCCATCTGCCCCTCGCCATCCACCCCAGGCATTTCTGCTTCAAAGCCGACGGCGGCCAGCTCTTCCTCACCGGCCCGGGCGCTGACGTCGTCGTCATCGTCTACCCCTACCGCACCGAGGTCGCCGAAACCATCCTCGCCGGACGCGCCCCCGCCGCCATGGCCGTCTCCACCAACCCCGAATACCTCTTGGTGGCCAGCCCCCAAAACGGCGACGTCAACATCGTCGAAATCGAAACCCGCCACCTGGTCGCCGCAGCCAACGTCGGCGAGGGCGTGGGAGCTCTCGCCGTCACCCCGGACAACCAGTTTGCCCTTGCCCTCAACCAACGCGCCGGCGCCCTGGCCGTCATCCGCATCCCCACTACCGTTCGCCGCCGCCTCCGCCTCGCCCCGCTCTTTACCGTGGTCCCCGTCGGACCCCGGCCCGCCTCCCTCGCCATCGCCCAGCTCTGAAGTCACATCCCTATAATGGAAATCATCCGCTGGGCATGCTCCCTCTCCGCCGCCGTATGGCTACTGTGAGCCGCCGCTGGCGCGAAGCGCGCCTCTTCGCTCGCGCCATGACTCGTCCCTGCACCCCCATCGTCGCCCATCTCATCCCCACGCGCCGCTGCAACCTCGCCTGCGCCTACTGCAATGAGTTCGATGCGCACTCCCCGCCCGTGCCTTTACCGGTTCTTCAAGCCCGCGTGGATCGCCTCGCCGACCTCGGCGCCGCCGCCATCACCCTCAGCGGAGGCGAACCCCTCCTCCATCCCCACATCCCCGACCTCGTCCGCCATATCCGCCGGCGTGGCTTGCTCGCCGGCCTCATCACCAACGGTTACCTCCTGTCTCCACGGCTCGTCCAGGATCTCAACCACGCCGGTCTCGATTACCTCCAAGTCAGCGTGGACAACCTGGCCCCCGACGAGATCTCCATGAAGTCCTGGCGCCCGCTCATGCCCAAACTCCACTGGCTCGCCCGCCGCGCCTGGTTCGCGGTGAACGTCAACCTCGTCATCGGTACCGGCCTCCCCCGACCCGAAGACGCCATCGCCATCGCCGAGCATGCCCGGAACCTCGGATTTCACGTCACCGTCGGATTGGCCCATGACGGCTGGGGACGCTTGCGACCCTTGAGTGACCGCGAGCGCGCCGTCTATCATCGCCTCACCGCCCTCCGACAGGCTTCCTTCGCAGACTTCGCCCGCTACGGCCAGTTCCAGCAAAACCTCATCGCCGGACGTCCCAATTCCTGGCGCTGCCCCGCCGGCGCCCTCTACCTCTACGTCTGCGAAGACGGCCTCGTCCATTACTGCTCGCAGCAAAGAGGACGCCCCGCCATCCCTCTGGAGCGCTATACGCTCGAAGACTGCCGGCGTGAATACGAGCTTGCCAAGCCCTGCGCCCCCTTCTGCACCATCTCCTGCGTCCACCAGACCGCCATGCTCGACCAGTTGCGCCTCCAACCTTTGCAAATGCTCGAGCAATGGTTCTCCGCCAAAGGCTCGCGCGCCCAACTGCCCCTCGGCGTGCGCCTCCTGAAGGCCGTCTTCCTGCCGCCCTCGCTCGGCGGCAAACGCCCCCGCCTGACCCGCTTCTTCACGCGCCTCGCCCTTCGCGCCCTCGGCCTGCGTTAAACTGCCAACTTATGTCAGCGCCTCTGTCGCCACCAGCCTGGGAAAACCCCGTCCGCCGCTCGCTGCGCGAAGGCCGGCCCGTCATCGGCATCACCATCACCACGCCCTCCGTCGAAATCGCAGCCCGCGCCGCCACCCTCGGCTTCGATTTCCTCTGGATCGAAATGGAACACTCCCCGATCACGCTCGAAACCCTGCGCGCCATGGTCCTGGCTTGCCGCAACCTGCCCGCCGTTCCCTTCGCCCGCATCCCCGTCAACGAACTCTGGACCGCCAAGCGCGTCCTCGACATGGGCGTCCACGGCGTCATCTTCCCCTTCACCGGCACCCCTGAACTCGCCCGCCAGGCCGCCGCCGCCTGCCGCTACCCGCCCCGCGGCCGCCGCGGCTCCGGACCCTCCCTCGCCATGCTCACCTGGCCCGAACCCCAGCGCTACCACGACTCGGCCGACGAGCACGTCATGGTCGTCGCCGTCATCGAAGAACAGCGCGCGGTCGAACAGATTGACGAGATCGCCGCCGTCGAAGGCATTGACGTCCTCTTCATCGGCACCAGCGACCTCTCCTTCTCCCTCGGCCTGCGCGGACGCCAGGACGATCCCCTCCTCCAGGACGCCGTCGCCCGCATCCTCGACGCCGCACGCCGCCACAATAAAATCGCCGGTTGCCCCGCCCGCGACGCCGATCAAATCCGCCGCTTCCTCGACCAGGGTTTCCTGTTTTTCCAGGCCGCCACCGACCTGAATTTCATGGCCGACGGCGTACGCCAGTTACTCGACCCCTTCGGCAAATTTATAAGTTCCCTCCCCGGAAGGACGATCTACGGATGAACCTCATCCAAAGCCCGCGTTATAAGTGGTACATCGTCGGCATGCTCTGGTGGATTTCTTTCTTCAATTACGCCGACCGCCAGGCCATCTTCTCCGTCTTTCCTCTGCTCGAAAAAGAAATGCAACTGGACAGCGTCCAGCTCGGCCTCCTCGGCTCGTCCTTCGCCTGGACCTACGGACT
>Ga0308410_1002023_pt1 | contig 11689 bp, 9 predicted proteins | sample HotsprOSTMatCore_FD_203467 | JGI IMG/M metagenome (GOLD analysis project Ga0308410, IMG submission 203467) | Hot spring phototrophic mat microbial communities from Octopus Spring, Yellowstone National Park, Wyoming, United States -... | ecosystem: Environmental > Aquatic > Thermal springs > Hot... | reverse complement strand
ATCCCTACTCGTTCTACACGAACTACGCGTTGCTCTTGAAGGTCATGCCGACGCTGACACCAGACATCGTGGAGGAGTTCTACAGCAAAACCATCCTCCCTGACAGGATCGTTCTGGCGATCGTGGGCGATTTCGAAACTGAAAAAGTCAAAGAGCTCCTCTTGAAATACTTAGGTGATTGGGAATCGATCAAGATGGAAGGGTTCGAACCTCCCAAGATAGATCACGAACCACCACACGGCAAGATCTTCGTCCTCGACAGACCCACCTCCACACAGGCGTATCTCATGATGGGATACGAGTTTTTCGATCATAGGTTCGCCGAAAGAATTGCTTTCTTGATGGCAAACAGGGTCTACGGTAGCGGCATGTTCAACTGCAGGTTGATGAAATCGCTCAGAACAGAGAAAGGCTACGTGTACGGTGTGAGCTCTTCTATGCAACTCTACGAAGTCGGTGGCGAGTACTATGTCACGACTTCTGTCAGATACGACGCAGTCGGTGACACCATACGTTCGATCATCGAAGAAATGAAAGCGATCAAGAGCGGAGAAAAACCCATCGATGAGGACGAGTTGTTCGAAGTCATAAACCTTTACAACGCCCAGTTCCCTGACGCGTACAAGGACACGATATCTATCTTGGACAGCGTCGTGCTGAACGCGGAGATCAGAGGTAGAAGCCCGAACTACGTCAACGAATTCATTCAAGCCTACAACGCTTTGGATGCACAAACGGTGAACGATGTCTTCTCGAAGTACTCTTATCCCGAGAAGTTCGTCGTCGTCTTGGTGGGGCAGAAGGACAGGATCGTCGAAAACTTGGAAAAACATGGCTACACCAGCTACGAGGTGATCGAGTTCGGGAAGTGAGACTGATTGGCGAAAACAGCGTCTGGTTAAAAGCATCGAATTTCTCTTGTCAATCTCGATGCTATTGCGCCAGAAATTTGTCATTGATGAACGAAGGAGTGAAACATAAAACGGTCCCTCACGGGACCGTTTCCTTTTCAAGATGAATGCCCTACTGTCCTGTCGCTCATCAAAAGCCTACGATTAAAGGACCCGGATACCAAGCCACCTGAGTTCCGCCACCTGTTTCTCTGACGTAAACTGTGAAGAAATAGCCTTTGTTCTCGTTTTCCACAGTTATCATCGGAAAGTTGACCACCGTCGTTGAAGCGTTTCTTGTGCATATGTACGTGACCGAATAGACATCCTTGACGAAGGTTGGTTTTTCATCGATGATCCAAGCTATCAGCTTCGTTTCGATCTTACTCACCCCAGCCACGCTGATCGACGTCGGTGTGGACGGGTTAACGAACATTAGCCCAGAAAGCAGAAACAATGATACGACCTGATACTGTACTTCAAGGTTTGAACGGTCTTCACTCGGCACATAGATGAGTTCAAAAAAGACGTCATCTGTGGGTCCTGATTGGATCAACTCCATGATCTTGTCCGCCAAGTCCTTTGCGAGGTCCTCTGGTTTGGAACCAGTGGGTAAGATTGCGCCACAGCTGGAAAAGAGTACGACCATTACTGCGGTGATGAAAACCAGCATGCCCCTCATCCATTATCCCCCCTCCGCAGTTTTAAAATGTTATAACCCCAAAATTTGTTGGATCAACACGAGCTCTTCGTATGAAATTACCCTCCAGACATCGTATCTGTGAAACGTCACTTTCTCTCTGGAACACCTTCGCAAGAACACTCCGTAATTTTGGATCGTTCTTCAGCCCCTCCTGTGGACAAAGGAGTAGAATTGTATCGACAGGATCGAGGTGATTCCCGAATGTTCAAGACCATCGTCACTATAGCGCTGAGAAATTTCTTGATGCGCTTCAGATCAACTTTCGTGCTGATAGTCGGTATGAGCATCCCGGCGATGTTGTTGGTGGGTGGACTGTCTTTGAACGACACCGTCGCGAATTGGATCAACAGGAGCTTGAAAGAAAATTTCGGACCTGCAGATGTGTACGTGGAAAATCCGAGGAACAACATCTTCGTGAGAATGGCGCTCGATCCAGACGTCGTAGATTCGATCAAAGAAAGAAGGGATGTTTTAGCAATCCTCCCAGTTTCAGAATCGCTCGTCCGGGTGAAACACAACGAAAAAACGATCGACTGTCTCGTCATAGGTGTGAGTTCTGAGGATCTCGGTAATTTCGTGGGGAAAGAGATCAACATTCCTCCACAGAGCGTGATAGTTTCAAAGGACCTCGCTGAAGCTTTGAACATCGAGCAAAATGACACGGTTTCGATCAATATGACGGGTCAAGCCAGAGAGTTCAAAGTAGTTCTGATAGGTGAGGAAGGTTTTCTCAACTTCAGAGGAGATCATCTTCAGCTGCCCGGGGTCATCTTCATGAACTTGAATGAACTGACTGGGGTCGTGGGTTTTCCAACGCGTCTGTACCTTCACATAGGCGGAAAGATTGAAGAGCACGAAGCTTTCGTCAACAATTTGAGACAGCAGGTTGGAGTCTCCGCTGTGGCCATGAAATCCAGGCTTCTGAATTCGCCTGTCAACAAGGCCCTCGGTTATTTGACAATTGCCTTCGGTGGTTTTTCGATACTTGCCTCTCTGATCTTGGTCTATCTCTTCGTGCAGAGCTTTTTGGAAGAACGCAACACGATGCTCGTCACCCTGCGAATCTTAGGCTTCAAGTCGGTCCACGTCTTTGCGCTCTTGGTTTTGGAGGGGGTTGCCTATTTGCTTGTCTCTGGATTGTTCGGCGCGGGCGTCGGGATGTTGTTGGCTCAATTTCTTCTCGAAAGGTTGAAGAGTTTTTCAAGCGTTGTGATGAGTGGTACGCTCTGGCTGTCGAGGCTGGAGCTACGAGTGTCATTCTCGTCGATCTTGGCTGGTGTTCTCGGCGGATTAGCGATGCCCTTGATGATATTTGTTCTGAAGGCCAGAAAGATCGTCTCGGGTCCAGCAGTTCGATTGCTTCGCTTCGAGGAAGAGGGAGAGTTTTCTTTCAAAGGATCGAAACTCAGATACATCGGATTGGTCATGATTGGGCTCGCGATCCTTTTGATGTTCTTTTATCCGAAATTTTCTATCGCACTGCTCTTGCTCGCCGTAGTCGGTGTCATGTTGATCTTTCCATCCTCCTATCTTGCGATCTTACTCGGAATAGGACTTTTCGTCTATCTGTTGTATTTTCGTTCGAACGAGCTCACGAGTTGGGACGTCCTCCAAAGGGGCGCGGCGTTCTTTTCGGCGAGTTGGCTTCTGTTGTTCTCGATCCTAAGGCCCCTTAGGAAGATCTTTTCAAGGTCCATCTCCGAGAACTCTCTCTCGACCTTCATAGCTCTCTCGTATGTGCAAAGGAACAAGAAAAACAGCTTCATCATCGCGCTGATGTTCAGCCTGATCGTCTTCGTGGTGATCCTGACTTTGGTCGTTCCCTACAACGTGCGGCGTTTCGCGAAAGAACAGCTCGAAACGGGCATCTTCGGCTACAACTTCATGGTGATGCAGAATCCCTTGAAGCTGCTCTTCTCGAGAAGCGAGCTCGAAATTGCCGAAGGGATCAAATTCTACGCAAGGATCTACATGGCACAGTTCAACAACGAGCCCATTTTATTTGTTGATGATAACTTCGTCCGAAACGCGGTCGTCAAAGCCCTGAAGAACGATAACTGGAGAAAGGCCCTGTTGGAGCCGGGCACGCTGATCGTTGGTTTTATCGGGAAACAAGCTGTGCCCGAGCAACTGAGCGGTAGGATCAAGCCGCTGTTCGGGCTTGGTGCTTCGGAGGAGATCACCTTTCGTGTGGTCGAGAGCTTCGACGTTCGACAGGTGATGATCCCAGCAAGATACGTGGCATCGATCAACAGTGCTCCCAAAAACGTCAGGCTCGTTCCCGTCCTGCTCGCCAAGATCGACGACAAAGACGTGTCCAGGGTGAAGGATTTCTACAGCGAAAGGTTCGACTTTTCCGTTCACATCATTGAAGAGCTGAACCGTTTGTTCTCGGGCATCGATTTTCTCATAAACACAGGCTTGATCCTGCTCTATTTCGGTTTGTTGAGTGGACTTTGCGGTGTCGTCTTCCACACCATGAGGAGCATAGTGGTGAGAAGGAAACTGACCGCAGTTCTGAAAGCCATTGGAATGACGAACAAAAGTGTTGGACTGGCGTTCATCGTCGAAAATCTCGTGATGGCGTCACTCGGGATCCTCGTGGGCGTCTTCGCCGCAGTGTTTTTCTCGAAAGACGTGATGGATCAGATGTTCTCCCTGATCGGATCTGGACGATTCTCATTTCCGAGTCTGAACGTGCTCGCTTTCATAACGGGTTTGTACGCTATCGTGACACTGACGATAACTTTGCCAGTTTTTCTCAATAAGGCAAATCCAGCCGAGTCTTTGAGAGTCCAAGACTGACGGGAGGTTCAAGACATGATAATCGTCAAAGAACTTTGGAAGATCTACGGAAAAGGAGAAAGAAAGGTGGGAGCGTTGAAGGGTATAAACGTCACCATAAAAGACGGCGAGTTCGTCGCAATCTTTGGGCCTTCTGGGTCCGGAAAAACAACGTTTTTGAATTGTCTCTCTGGAATAGATTCACCAACGAATGGAGAGATCTACTTCGATGATTTACCGTTTCACACTCTGAGCGAAGAGCAAAAGACGCTCTTTCGTGCCCGTCACATGGGTTTTGTCTTTCAGTTCTTCAACCTCATCCCTGTGCTCACCGCACTGGAGAACGTCCTGTTGCCACTCAAGATTCTGGGAATCAACCATGGTGAGGCAAAACGGCGCGCAGTGACCATGCTCGAAAAGGTTGGCTTGCCTGACAAAATCGACAGGTTCCCTTCACAACTTTCCGGTGGAGAACAACAACGGGTCGCCATAGCCAGGGCTCTGGTGCACAACCCGAAGGTGGTCTGGGCAGATGAACCGACTGGGAACTTGGATTCGGAAACAGGAATCAAAGTGATAGAACTCTTGGAGTCCATGAATAGAGAACTCGGCACTACCCTGGTCGTTGTGACGCACGATGAACGCATCGCTCAGAGGGCCGATAGAATCCTGTTCATGCGGGACGGCCGAATAGCAGAAATGCGTGAAAGAGAGAATTTGAATAATGAAAGTTGAACCTTGATCTTCAACCTGGTGATCGTAAAGAGGCCTCTCTATGTAAACAAAAGAGCCGGGAAGACCCCGGCCCTGTTTTTTCAAAACGTCTTCGTGCCGCTCGCCAGCGTTCTGTTCCATTCCCAGAAGGTGTAGTTGACTGAAGGCACATTTCCACACAGCGTTTTCAACCAACCCGCCATCTCCACACCACCTGAAGCTTTCACGCCGCCGCTGATCGTGTAACCCACCTGGTTCGTCCCACCGACCGAAGCGTTGGTCTCTGACTTTATCCACGGTGTCAATCTCAGAAATGGCCCAGCGACGTCGTAGAGGTAGGCACTGAAGGTGATGGGAAGTTCTCCTTTGTTCTCGCTGTTCAGCTTCGCGTTGGCGTCCAAATTTATGTTCGAGTAATTCACGCTGTAACTGGGTGTGAAGCTCCAACCGTTTTGGTATTTCACCGTCACCGAGGCCGTCGCACCGAAAGTCGTGGACGCGTCTATGTTCATCCTTCCGTTCATCTTCGTGTTCGTCTGCACGTTCAACCTGGCTTGGAAGACTATCACGACTGGGATTCCAGAAACTGTGAAGGTCTTGGTTTGACCCGTCGAGAAGAGTTCCTTAGACCAGCTCTTGTCGACGCTCCCGTTGGCGCGCACTTGCAACGAAGGTGTGAACGATGGAGAGAAAGTCAACGTCGTTTCGAACCTCTTGAGCTTGTAGCTCCATTTGAACCTGCCAGTCTTGACCCAGTGATGTTCCCAGAGGATCTTGGTGTTCATGTTCAACGTGACTACGATCTTCGTGGTGATGGACGAATTTTGCTCTGTGAAGGTGGTTGAGAACTCCCTTTGGTTCCACACATCGTAGTTCCAGCTCTTGGAAAAGTCGTCCTTCACAGGGTGTGGGGTGGGTTTGGTGAGCGCAGAAATCCTGTTGCTCGAAAAAACGACTTGGAAAGCGGTGTAATCTCTAAGCTTTTCGAGGACAATCTCGCTCTGTTTTTCGTCCACGAGGTTCGACGGACCTGCCCCACTGGTCACGATGGTTTCTTTGACAACGAAACCATCTGGACGTTTTTCGAAAGTTGCTTTGTAAGAAGTCCCTCCTCCAAAATCAACAGACCAACTACCAGTGAAAGCGCTCTCAAAGACGGGATTTATCTGTTGTATCTGTGAACCAGTGGGTAAAACCACGACCGTCGTTTTTTCTGTGACGATCGTGTCTCGACCCGATCTCAGAAAGATCGATTCGAAGATTCTGGCATCTATCTCGTACTCGAAGTACTTCGGTATGAGTTTTTCCGCCAGCGTTTCATCCCCAAACATCTTCCTCGAGATCGCGAAGTTTCCACCCTTGGACGTCACTAAGCCGTTCGCCTTCAGCTGAAGAACGCAGGTGTAGTTGCCCGCACCGTCGATGGTGACATTCATACCGTTTTGGACGAGCGTGGGAGCGGTGTTGTACAGAAAGTAATAACCTTTGGCGATCTCATCGATGTATTCTTGTTGAAGTTGTGAAATCCTTGCTGCCAAGCTGCTCGGTGCACTCATCTCACAATAGTGTGTGACGTAGATCTTCGAAAGTTCCGAGGCTGGCACGTACTTTTTTCGTGTTATCAGGGCTGAACCATCCTGCTGAACCTCGATTTTCTCTTCGATCGTCCTTCTGTACTCAACTGCACCAACGATGATGGAAAAAACCAAGATCAGTACGAATACGATCCTTCGGGTCACAGAGACCCCTCCTTTTGTGGGATGAACGATTATCGCACGAACTAATTAGAAAATCCTTAGAGGTTTTTTCTTCAACACACCGAGGTCGAACAAAGAGAGACAAGCAAACAGAAAGCGGTCCCACACGGGACCGCTTTCTTTGAACATCAATCTGGACTGTTTTGCGCACTACAGGAATGGTACTAATGTGGGATAATACTTTAGCTCAGTTGCTCCATCTGTCTCTTGGATCCAAGTCGCGGAGTAATAACCCTTGTCTTGCACAATTATCATAGGGAGTTCGACCACCGTCGTTGAAGCGCTTCTTGTGCATATCGTGACCGAATAGACATCCTTGACGAAGGTTGGTTTTTCATCGATGATCCAAGCTATCAGCTTCGTTTCGATCTTACTCACCCCAGCCACGTTGATCGACGTCGGTGTGGATGGTCTACACAAACTGAAGACGATAAAATCAGTTGCTTGGAGAACCAATCCCTCTACGTCGAGCTTCGAAGTATCTTCGCTTGCTACATAGATGATCTCGCGTAGTTCCTGGTAAGTTGGCTATTCACCCGACTGAACCAACTCCATGATCTTGTCCGCCAAGCCCTCGAATTAGACCTATCCCAACATACACTTTTCGTGTGCACACGGACCGCCCAGGCGCTGCTGTCCAATAGGTAATATACGGACAGGAAAGAACAGAAAGTTTTGAAACTCCCCTCCTGAGACCAAGAGCAACTCTTTCTGAAAGTTTTTCACGAATGAGTCTCGATCTTCGCTGTTACACTTTTCGGTAACGCTTCGTTAATCGTACCGACAACCTGCGACCTCGAACTCCGACCGTGAGTTCGAAGATGTTAAGATCTCCTTGGGGGTGAGCGAATGTACATTTCTCATAGTGCCAAGATCGGTTCGAACGTTACACTCGGTCACAACGTAGTTGTTGAAGACAACGTGGTGATAGGTGACAATGTGACGATAGGTCACAACGTGGTCATAAGGAAAGAGACGATCATAGGTGAAGGGTGTGTGATAGCTGACAACAGTGTCTTGGGCAAAGAACCATTCAAAGCGAGTACGTCCGCAACGACTGAAAAGAAGGATTTGCCACCTCTTGTTCTTGGAAAATACGTGACGATAGGTGCCAACTGTGTCATATACCGCGGTGCGGTTTTGAAGGATCACATCTTTGTTGGCGATCTGGCGAGTATAAGAGAGGACGTGACAATTGGCGAGTACACAGTTATAGGCAGGGGCGTCACCGTGGAGAACAAAACGACCATAGGCAAATACGTAAAGATAGAAACCGAAGCTTACATAACTGCGCTTTCCACAATAGAAGATTATTGCTTCATCGCACCGGAGGTCACCTTCACCAACGACAATTTTTTGGGTAGGACCGAGGAAAGGAAGAAGTACTTCAAAGGTCCCACGATCAGAAAAGGCGCCAGGATAGGTGCGAACGCGACCATCTTACCAGGCATAGAAATCGGTGAAGACGCGTTGATAGGTGCGGGTGCGGTGGTCACGAGAAATGTTCCTGCAAGAAAGATCTACGTGGGAATTCCTGCGAAAGAGTTGAAAGATGTGCCAGCAGAGCAACTGTTGGAGAACCAGAGTTTCTACAAGAACTGAAATTTTAGACAGGGGGGATTTAGGTGTTAGCCATGTTCCTGCTTGGAACCCTCATCGGTGTTTTCATTGGTTATTACATGGGGGTTTTAAAGTTACGCGGTGAGCGGAAGGGCTTTGAGGAATCGATCAAGAATTTGAAGGAACAGATCAATTATCTCGTTTCCCAACAAGGGGCTTTGTCCTCTTCACTTGGATCTCTGAGTGGACTGTCGAGCTTGGTGAGTGAACTCAAAGCGAGGTACGAGGAGACCAAGGAAGCAGAGAAGAGATTGAGTGCAGAGAGAGATAAAAGGCTCGAAGAGTTCACAGAGAATATGAAGAGAATGTTCGAAGAGGTTTCCAACAGAACCATAAAACTCGACGAGGAGAAAGAGAAGCGAATCACCGAACTGCTCGAGCAAATGAAGCGTTTTTCGGATGAACAACGAGCCACTATCGAAAGATTTCTTTTGCAACAGGGTCAATCGCGGGAAGAGATCGAAAAGAAAAGAGACGCAGAACTCAAGGATATGAGGAGGATCGTAGAAGAATTCGTGAAAACCGTCTCTGGGACCAAGACGAGAGGTCAAATCGGTGAGATGCTCCTGAGTGAGGCTCTAAGTGAGTCAATCAAGGTTGGTACCGTTGTGAAGAACCTTTCTGTCGGTTCGATGGTTGTCGAGTTCGCTTGGAACCTCGGCGGTGGGAAACACATTCCAATAGATTCTAAGTTGCCGGATCTATCGAACCTGATAGTTGAATTCGAGGACGCGCAAGATCAGAAAGTTCAAGAGGAGATAAAGAAAGAGATAGTGCAAAAGATAAAACGAGAAATAGACAACGTCAGGAAGTATCAGAATCAACCCAACACAGTCGACTGTTCCATCATGGTTGTACCCTCCGCCGTGATAGATATAGCGCCAGAGCTGATTGCAGAAGGAAAGAAGCAAAACGTTTTCCTCTGCACCTACAGAGACATCTTCGCCGTCGCACACTATCTGGAAGCGAGACACGTGATGATGAACCAAGATGAGGCCGGAAGATACAAACAGTTGATCCAGAGTCTTTTGAGCCTTCTTGAACAGGTGGATCAGAAAACCAATTCAGTGGACAGGGCGTTGAAACAGATCACTAACGCGAACAACGAGATCAAACAACTTGTTTCACAAGCTGTCTCCCTCGCAAGTAAACCCACCAAACTTGATCAAAACGCCGATCGAAACTTGTGAGGTCCAGGTCGCATATTTTACGCAAGCGTTACACCTTGTTTCTCTAATGGCACGAGACATAATTTAGAATAAAAACCGAAAGGAGGTTTGACTATGAAAAACATCTTAGTTCTTCTTTCGTTGTCCCTCATTGCGACAATGCTCTTTTCCTTGAACCTCGCTCAATTCAACGTCAAAGATTTCAAAGGTCAGTATCCTTTGATCAGCCTGAGTAGACTTTTGCAAACGGACGAGTTCGTTTCGGTAGAAGGTGTCGTCTACAGGATCAGTGCTCCCAAAAAGTTCTTGACCAGAGCCGAGGTTGATGCAAAGTTTCTGGACGAGTCGAACTTGGTTGGCATCCTGGCGATAAACATCGACGAACTCACCACGTTCACTGGAAAGGGAAAACAGGCGCTCGTTGCAGCGAACGGGATAGTGTACGATGTCACCCCATCCAGACATTGGTCCGGCGGACAACACAAGAACAGGCACACAGCTGGCGAAGAACTCACGCATGAACTGTTGAGAAATTCCCCACACGGTGTCGGGAAGATCGCCAACGTCAAGCCCTTCGGCGTGTTGGTCTTCACAGTTGAGCAACTTGCCAAGTTCAACGGGAAGAATCGTGCAAAGTCTTACATTGCCTTCCAAGGTATCGTTTACGATCTGAGCCACCTAAGACCTGTTCCAAACTATCCATTCGGGACCGAGGCGACTTCTGAACTTCTGAAAATCCCAAACTATGCTGACACACTCTCGAAGTCCTACGCGATAGGACTTTTGGTGTTCGATGAAGAAAACCTTGCCAAGTTCGATGGTCAGCAGTTCGCGAAAGCGTTCATAAAAGTCGGAAACATTGTCTACGACGTCACAGGCGTTCCAGACTGGAGGGAAAAGTTGCGCCTCGAACCGGATGCAGTCGCTGGCAAGGATTACACTTCCCATTTCGAGTGTGAGTTGGGAGAAACTTGCACGCACGATCATCCCGAATCAGATGTTTTGAAACAGTTCAAAATAGTCGGCTTTGAGTTGGTGAAATGATGTACAAGGTTTTCGCTTGGATAAGTGTTGTTTTACTGTTCTACAATTTCTCTCTATTTCCATTGCGCAGGATCTTGAGACGTTATAAAGGTGCACAGAAGTTTCTTGTCTTTGGATCCAAACTACACCGGTTCACTGGCGTTCTACTTCTCATCACAGGTGCCATCCACGGTTATCTCGCACTCGGAGCGATAGCACTGCACACCGGATCGCTGCTCTGGTCCGGTGTGCTTTTGTTGTTTATCTATTATCTTCTCAGAAAACAGCTCAAGCGAAGATGGCTGATCCTTCACAGGTTCACAGATTTCTTCGTCGTCGCGTGGTTCTTTGTGCATTTCTTCTTCCCGTGGTTGTTCTGACACTGTAGGTGAGTCAAGAACGTGCGAGTTCGCCACACTCAATACAAGACACACCTAACCTTTCTTCCATCCACTTCTCTCATCTGGACTGGCTCTTTGCACTCTGCTTTTGCGTACTTACACCTCGGCTCGAATGGACAACCCAAAGGGGGATCGATCAAGCTTGGAGGTTCACCAACGTCTACCAAAGTCGTGGACGAGCTTTTCTCTGGATCCGGCGCGGCCTCTCTGAGCAACATCGTGTAGGGGTGCGCGGGTCTGTTGACGATCTCTTTAGCTTCTCCCTCTTCGACGATCAATCCGGCGTACATGACGACAATTCTGTTTGAGATGTACTTCGCCGCCGCCAAATCGTGTGTGACGTGCAGGAAGGATATTCCGTGTTCCTCTTTCAGTTTGAGCATCAAATTCAAAATACCAGACTTTATCGAAACATCGAGCATGGATGTGGGTTCGTCCGCCAAAATTATCTTTGGTTTCGTTATGATCGCTCTCGCGAAGACGACGCGCTGTCTCTGACCGCCAGAAAGTTCGTGTGGAAACTTCTCCAAGAAGCTCTCAGGTGGGGTGAGTTCGACGTCTTCAAGAACATTCTTCATGATCTGATCCTCGTTCTCTATTCTGTGAATCTTCAGAGGTCTCTTCAGCA
>Ga0308410_1002021_pt1 | contig 11695 bp, 8 predicted proteins | sample HotsprOSTMatCore_FD_203467 | JGI IMG/M metagenome (GOLD analysis project Ga0308410, IMG submission 203467) | Hot spring phototrophic mat microbial communities from Octopus Spring, Yellowstone National Park, Wyoming, United States -... | ecosystem: Environmental > Aquatic > Thermal springs > Hot... | reverse complement strand
CGTACTTCTGCGCCAGTGAGCCACCATTGGGAAATTGTCCCAATCCCCGCTTGACAATGAGAATCGTCCGGGTATCCACCCGAAAGTACTGAAAGCCATTGGCATCGAGGACAAGCTCCAACGCCTTGCCAGCCGTCATATCTTGCTTGATGTCAAGCGTGTAGCGTGTATTGGCCAGTTGCTGCAGCGTCGCGCTTTCAAACACGACGTTCAGGCGCATTTTGTCACAGAGGGTGCGGATAATCGTTTCCAGTGGCTGGTTGATAAATCCTTGCCAACGCCCTATGTAGCGCTGCCGTACAGCCGCTTCGGCTGCCTTCCGGGCTTCGACTTCGCTAGCTTCGGCCGCCGTGCGCTGGTAGGGTGAAGGCTCGCCCTGCGATGTCGCCTCGATACCCTGCTTCTTCAGCATTTCCTTCATCTTGGCGAGGGCGACTTCATTGGTCTGGTCGTAGCGGTAGGCTTCCCGGTAGGCGTGGTAGGCCCCTTCGTAATCCCCTTGCTCTTCCATTTGCCGGGCGCGGGCGGCGCAAAGCACAGAGGCATTGAAGAGCGCCCGTTGGAGATGAAGCTGATATTCGACGTTGCGCGGGTCTTCCTGAAGCGCCTGAGCAAAGAGCTCCGCAGCTTTATCCCACTGCTTGACGGCCTCGTACTTGAGACCTTCCCTGAAATACTTCCGGCCGTTACCAGCCCATGCCGCAGGCGATAGGGAAGCAATAACCAAGGACACCACCAGGCCCAGCCTAATTGCCTGACGCCAGGAAGATAAACAACGAGAAGCCAGCCGTGGTTGAAACATAAAATACACCCCAATCGGCATAGTCATTGTAAGGTCAACGAACCTTTATTCGACAAACGTTACGCGGTTGATTTCACGCAACGTCGAAATTCCAGCAAACACTTTTTTCAGGGCCGATTCACGCAGCGAACCTAACCCTTCCTCCCGTGCTGCCCGGCGAATCTCCGAGCCGGGACGCCGGTCGAGAATGAGCTCCCGAATGCGGTCTGTCACCCCTAGCATTTCGTGAATGGCCGTCCGCCCACGGTAGCCTGTTCCATTACACTCCGGGCAGCCGACGGCTTCATAAAAAACCTGGTCGCGAAACTTGCTTGGATTGAGACCTGACTCCTCGAGTTCCTCGTCACTTGGCTGGTACTGCCGCTTGCAGTAGGGACAAAGCTGCCGAATCAGACGCTGTGCCAGAACGCAGTTGAGGGAACTGACGAAGTTGTAGACCTCAACCCCCATGTTGACGAATCGGCCAATCACGTCAATGACATTGTTGGCGTGAACGGTTGTAAAAACCAGATGCCCTGTCAGCGCCGCATTGATGGCAATCTGCGCCGTCTCTGTATCGCGGATTTCGCCGACCATGATCTTATCTGGGTCATGACGCAGGATGGCACGCAACCCACGGGCAAAAGTTAAGCCCTTCTTTTCGTTGACCGGAATCTGCATGATGCCGCGCAGTTGGTACTCAATAGGGTCTTCAATGGTGATGATTTTGTCTTCGGGATTGGCAATTTCGTTGAGCGCGGCATACAGGGTTGTCGTTTTCCCAGAGCCCGTCGGGCCAGTTACAAGCACCATGCCGTAGGGTTCTCTGATGAAGCGGCGAAAACGTGCAAGGTCGTGGGGGTCAAATCCAACGACATTCAGCGTCAACTCGCGGAAGGCTTCGTTGATTTGCTCTTTGTCCAGAATGCGGATGACACAGTTTTCCCCAAAAGCAGCCGGAATGATCGAGACTCGAAAATCAATGGTCCGCCCCTTGACACGTACGCGAAAACGGCCGTCCTGCGGCGTCCGGCGCTCGGCAATGTCGAGTTCTGACATAACCTTGATGCGCGAGATAAGCATCTGGTGATAACTCGCATCAATCGGGCTCATGGCCGGGTAAAGCGCCCCATCTATGCGGTACTTGACGTGGACTTCCGATTCGTAGGCTTCGATGTGGATGTCAGAGACGCGCCGTTCAAGGGCCGTCAGCACGATGGTGTCCACAAGCTTGATGACCGGGGCGGTTTCGTCGGCCAGGCGGTCAAGATCAAGGTCTTGTTCGCCTTGGTCGGTTTCCTTGACCAGCTTGATACGAAATGACTCGGTTGCATCCTGCAGAACCCGCTGTACAGAGTCACTACGGCGAAGTGCCGTCTCAATGGCCGAGCGGGTAGCAACGACCGGCTTGATGCGGACTTTCAACTGCGCTGAGAGCTCATCTAGCGCGTCTAGATTGGTCGGATCGGCCATAGCCGCTACAAGCCGTCCGTTTTCCCGGCGTAGGGGGACAAACTTGTACCGGGTCATCAGCTCCACTGAATAGCTGTGGATGAGATCGTAATCCAGTTTAGCCGTGGTCAGGTCCACGAATTCAAGCCGGTAGCGCCGCGCCAATTCGCGCGCGGCGGCCAACTCACGGTCAGCCTCTTCAGGTGAAGGTAAGATTGAAGGCAGCTCAGGAGCGGTATCCAACGCCATATCTTGTTCCAGCAGCAACGGGCTGTCAGCGCACTGCCGCTCCTCCCGTCGCAAAATTCAAAATGGGTAAGTAAAGCGCCAAAACAACAATCAGCACAATCGTGCCCATCAAGGTCAGCACTACGGGTTCGACCAGCGCCGTCAGGGAAGCGATTTTCACATCGAGCTCAGCTTCGTAAAACTGGGCTACTTCTTCGAGCATTGTCACAAGCGCGCCGGATTGCTCGCCGACGCCGATCATATCCAGCGCCAAGGGCGGAAGCCACCCGGCGCGTTCGAGCATTTCAGCTAGCGTCTGTCCCTCCTGAATCCCACGCACCACCTCTGGCATGGTCTTGGCAATACGTCGGTTTTCAATCACTTCAGAAGCAATATCAAGCGATTCCAACAGAGGCAAACCGCCGTTGAGCAAGGTGGCGGCACTACGGCAAAACCGAACCGTTGTAGATTGTCGGATGATGTCACCTACAATGGGTAATTTGAGCAGCAAGGTATCGAGCGCCTCGCGCCCCTGCGGGGTACGCCGCCAAAGGAAAAAACCAAGCAATGCTGCCAAAAGCACCGGCCCAGCCCACGACAAGTTATTTTCAACCACCTTTGACAGCGCGACGACATAAACTGTCACCAGCGGCAACTCGCTCTGAGAAGCCTCATACAATGAGGCAAACTTGGGAATGACGTATGTGGTCAGTAAAGCCACTAGCGCTACCGAAGCCACAATGAGAATAACCGGGTAGGTTAGGGTCTTGACGAGCTTGCGCCGCACTTCGGCAGTCGTCTTGGCATACGCAACATAGCGCTCCAAAACCGTGTCCAACTCCCCGGAGCGTTCCCCAGCCAGCACCGACGCAGTCAGCAAACGAGGAAACACGTCGGGATGCGCACTGTAGGCTTCGGAAAGCAGGCCGCCCCGGGTAATGCGCCGCTCGACATCTTCCAACACCGTGCGAAACGGGCCGGGCGGTTGGCGGCGAATCAGAATGCCCAACACCTGTAGTAGGGGCAGCCCGGCGCGGAGCAGCGTAGCCAACTGCTGGTTGTAGAGAAGGAATTCCTGGGACTTGACTTTGACGCCCCCCAACAGGGTGCGGGACAACTGCCGCACCGGACGCTCAATAGCAAAAACGCGAAAGCCCTCGTTTTGCAAGCGGGTGCGCAGTTCTTCAATTCCGTCGGCTTCGATAATCCGGGTTACGACATCGCCGCTGGGTGTCCCCAAGCGGCAGATAAACTCAGGCATGCCTTTCAACCGTTGGCAACAGCAAATCCAAACAAGACCAACCCTGGCGAGTATAGTACGTCTGTCGGAGGAAAAGTTCCAAGTTTTCCCTTAGAAGCCTGCCCAGCTTTTTTGGGCAGAAGAGCTTGTTTCTTCTCCATCTTGCCCCCAAGATGGAAAGTAGGGCCAGTGATGGAGTTTGGTTCTGCCTGCAGGCATTCTCTGTCTACGGCGGAGCAGATTATGAGTTTTCCTATGGCGTCAACGCACCGAGGAACTACCTCTGAGCTTATCCCCTACCAATCTCGGCTTCGCTGGAAACCCTACCTCAAACGGCTGGGACTGGCCCTTGTTGGTGTCGCTGCTGGCTACCTTTTGGCATCAGTAGCCATAGCCATCCCCTTGTCTATGCTGTTGATCTCTCCGCGTCCCAAACGCCGTCGGCATCTGGAGAGCATGCGGCTACGGGATTATCTTTGGGCGCGACGTGTTTCCTACCGTGAAACGCAGTTTACTTCGTATGACGGCACGAAACTCACCGGCTGGTTTCTCGACCGGGGTTGGTGGTGTCCAACAGTGGTGGGCTTGCACGGTGTGACCGGCAACCGGACCAGCCTTATCCGGTTTGGCATCATCCTGTACGACGCTGGCTTCAACGTATTTTTGTTCGACGGCCGCGCCCACGGGCACAGCGGCGGACGCTTTGTCACCTATGGCTACCACGAAGTGCGCGATGTCAGTGCCGCGCTTGACCACATCTCCAGGAAGTTCCGCCTGCGAGACCAGCACTTCGGTCTGGTTGGAATTTCTATGGGCGCCGCCATTGCCCTTCAAACAGCAGCGCGCGACCCCCGTATTGCTGCTGTCTGGGCTGAGAGTCCGTTTTCATCGCTGCAAAAGATTTCACGCGAGTATGTGGCTGACATGCTACGCATGCCTTCCACGGCAGTGGCTCCCACCACCTGGGTCGCTGAACTCATTGCCAACTACCGGGGCAACTTTTCGGTTTCAGATGTCAATCCGCTGGCCGTAGCCGGCAAGATCACCTGTCCGGTGCAGCTTGTACACGGACTGGCCGACGACTTCGTACGTCCCCATCACTCGCAGGCCATTTTCGAGGCGCTGGTCAATGCCAAGGAAAAAGACCTCTGGCTCGTGGAAGGTGCTACGCACGGCCGGTGTTACCGCGCTGCCGTAGAGGAGCATAAGGTACGGCTGCCTGAATTCTTCCGCCGCCACTTGGGGCGCTAGTCGTGTCCCCAGGCAGGCATTTCACGGCATTGGCTGGGGGCTGGCAATGTCCCGGCGGTATTGCTTCCCAGCAAACTCAATCTCGGCGGCAGCAGCGTAGGCGCGTTGCCGGGCTTGTGCCAGGGTGTCGCCCACCCCCGTGACGCCGAGTACCCGTCCGCCGTTTGTCACAATCTGTCCGGCTTCGCGTCGCGTGCCTGCGTGAAAGAGCAGCACCCCTGGATGCAGCTCAGCACGCTCAAGGCCTGTAATCGGGCAACCAGAAGTGAACGTTTCAGGGTAGCCTGCCGAAGCCAGCACCACACAAACCGCCGATTCATCTGACCATTTAAGTTCGAGACCTTCCAGAGTGCCATCAGCAATCGCGTTGAGCACGTCAATAAAGGGCGTCCGCAGACGGGGCAGGATCACTTGGGCTTCCGGGTCGCCTAGTCGCACGTTGTATTCCAGCACTTTGGGCCCTTGTTCTGTCAGCATCAACCCAACGTAGAGGATGCCTTTGAAGGTTGATCCTTCCGACTGTAGTCCCGCCAAGGTGGGTTGTACGATGTGGCGTAGAATTTTTCGTTGCAGACTAGGATCGAGCAAATCCGGGCTGGAATAAGCCCCCATGCCACCCGTGTTGGGACCTATATCACCATCACCAATGCGCTTGTAGTCCCGTGCCGGGACGAGCGGCACTATTGCCTTGCCGTCCGTGAAAACCAGAAAGGAGGCTTCACTTCCAGACAAACACTCCTCGAGAACAATACGTCGTCCGGCCTCACCTAGCTTGCGCTCGACGATCAACCCCCGGACAATCTCCAAAGCCTGCTCACGGTCGTGGGCAATAAAGACACCCTTGCCGGCGGCCAACCCGTCGGCCTTGATCACAACCGGAAAGCCATCAAGCAGATTGGAGTCAAAAATATCCTCTGCTTCCTCTACCGTCTCACAAACGGCAAAGGTCGCAGTTGGAATATGGTGACGGCACATAAATTCCTTGGCAAAGACCTTGCTTCCTTCCAGTAAGGCAGCAGCCCGCGAAGGGCCAACAAACCGCATCCCTAAGCGCGTAAAGGCATCAGCTACTCCCATTACCAGAGGCTGTTCAGGGCCGCAGACCGTCAGATGGACGCCTAAGTCCTTGGCCACGGCAGCCAGTTTGTCTGGCTTCTTTAGGTCAAGCTCAAGACACTCGGCCATGCGGGCAATGCCGGCATTGCCCGGTACGCAATAGACTTTCTCCACGCGCGCCGACTGGAGGATTTTCCACACGATGGCAGCTTCGCGTCCACCGCCGCCCAGCACAAGAACTTTCATACACGCCTCGTCACGAAGCGATACCGTTCACCGTGAGGTTCGGTCGGGCCTGGTGTGAAGCCCTCCTCTGCCTACCTTGCGGTTTGGTTTTTACCCATCCCCATCGATTGCAAACCTCGTGCACCCAACTGCAAGCTAGTTTCAGGCTGAACCAGCTTTCGGGGTAAGCTGCTCAAGCCACCGGTGGATAGCCGCAAACACGTCAGCCGCTTCAGCAGCAACCAATGGCAGCCGCAGCATCTGGCTTCCCGTCAGCCGCGCCCCGGGGGTTTCCGTAACCAACTGCGTCAGCGCTGCAACGTCAATGTGCGGCTTGTCGGCAAATTTGATGCTGAGCGTACTGCCATCCCAGTCCAGTGACAAGATGCCCAGTTTTGAGGCTTGCTGCCGCAACCGCGTATAGCCAAACAGGGCCACAACCTGTGGCGGGCGCGGGCCATAGCGATCATCGAGCTCCTGCCCTAGGGCCTCCAGCGCAGCATCATCGGCTGCTGAGGAAATCCGCTTGTAGGTACGCAGCCGTTGCCCAACGTCGGCAATGTAAGTCTCCGGTATCCGGATATCCATTCGCAGATTGATGTTCGTTTGGACTTCTTCTTCAATCGGTAAGCCGCGCAGCTCGCGGACTGTTTCTTCCAGCAGCCGACAGTACAGATCAAAGCCGATAGTGTCGAGGTGGCCCGACTGCTGTCCGCCAAGCAAGTTACCTGCGCCACGTAGTTCTAGGTCGAGTGCGGCAATACGGAAACCGGAACCCAGGTCAGAAAACTCCCGGATAGCCGCCAGCCGCTGGCGGGCGACGCTGGAAAGTTCCGTCTCCGGTGGAATGAGCAAGTAGGCAAAGGCCCGGCGATTGGAACGCCCAACCCTACCGCGCAACTGGTAAAGCTGCGCTAAGCCGTACTGATCGGCGTGGTTGATGATGATGGTGTTCGCCAACGGGATGTCAATACCGTTTTCAATGATCGTCGTTGAAACCAGCACATCCAGCTCGTGGTTGACGAAGCGCATCATGACGGCTTCGAGTTCCTTTTCACTCATCTGCCCATGTCCGACGCCAATCCGTGCTGTCGGCGCCAGGCGTCGAATCAGCTCGGCGATGGTAAAAATGCTCTCGACTCGGTTGTGGACGAAAAACACCTGACCACCGCGCGCCAGTTCGGTTTCGATGGCGCTGCGGATGACATTTTCGGAAAACTGTGCCACGACGGTATGAATCGGCAGGCGGTCACGGGGCGGGGTTTCAATAACCGACATGTCTCGCAGGCCGGCCAAAGCTAAGTTGAGGGTGCGTGGAATGGGTGTTGCCGAAAGCGTCAGAACGTCCACCTTCCGCCGCAACTGCTTGAGTTTTTCCTTGTGGGCGACGCCAAAGCGTTGTTCTTCATCAATGATGACCAAGCCTAGATTCTTGAACGTCACATCTTTTGACAGTAGACGGTGAGTACCGATGAGAATATCCACCTCACCGCGCGCCGTGCGTGCCAGCACATCGGCAATTTCTTTGGCTGTCCGAAAACGCGACACCATTTCAATCGTGACCGGGAACGGGGCAAACCGCTCGCGGAAGGTTTTGGTGTGCTGAAAGGCTAGGACAGTTGTGGGTGCTAAGACGGCTACCTGCCGGTTTTCCATCACAACTTTGAAGGCAGCCCGCATGGCAACTTCTGTTTTGCCAAAGCCCACATCGCCACAAAGCAGGCGGTCCATGGGCACGGGCGATTCGAGGTCGCGCTTGATTTCAGCCAGAGCTATGGCCTGGTCACGGGTGAGTTCGTAGGGAAAGGCATCCTCAAACTCTTGCTGCCACGGGGTGTCAGGGCCGCATGCTATGCCCTGCACCAGTTGCCGCTCGGCATAGAGCCGCAACAGCTCCTCGGTCATATCACGCATGGCGCGCTTGGCGCGCGCCTTGGCTTTAGCCCAAGCATTGCCGCCTAGCCGGTCAAGCCGGGGCGTGCTGGTTTCTGCGCTCGAAAACTTTTGCACCAGATCAAGCCGCTCAACAGGAACAGAAAGCCGCTGCTGGTCGGCGTATTCGAGCACCATCACTTCACACGGTGGGGTGCGCGGGTCTACCTGTACCTGCTGCAAACCGATAAAGCGCCCGATGCCGTGGTCGACATGAACAACAAAATCTCCCACTTTGAGATCGCGAAAGTCGGAGAGAAAGCTGTTTACCGAAATCTTGCGTTTGGAGGTGCCAACCGGCGTCAGCCACACTTCCTCGACCGGCGGGGCTTCATCAAACAGCTCTCGCTCGACAATAAATGCCCATTGTGCAGCCGGAAAACGGAAACCATTCAGCAACGTCCCGACGGTGACAAAGCAACCTGCGCGCTGAGCGGCGGCCATGGCTTGACCAAGAGCCCGGGGGTCAGGATAACAGCCCACGGCAATGTCGTACTCACGCAGCATGTCGCGCACCCGTTCCGCTACACCTACCGAGGGCATCACAAACAAGCTTGTAATCCCACGTTGGCGCAGCTCACGTAGTTCGGTGACAAGCTGCGGCAACCGGCCATGAAACCGGCGCATCGGCGGAGTAGTCAGTGCTAGCTCTGCAGCCTTCTCTGGTGGAGGAAAAAGAAACCAGGGCACACTGGTGGCGGGCGCGCCGTTGGTAGAAAGATCAGCCGGTGTCAGCTCGCCGGCAAAACTAATGTCCACACGGTCACTTGTGATCCCAAGCGACCGCAACTCGCACCGTGGATACTTTGCCAGTGCTGTCCGCAGCGTTTCGACATCAAGCACGAAATGCTCAGGCGCCAAGACCAGCTCGCCAGCGTCGTTAGCAGCAGTAAATTGATTGTGAAGCTGCCGAAGATACTTCTCCAAGGTTTGCTCGACGGCTGTTGGCTCTTCGACCACCAAGCGTGCTGCACCAAGGTAATCAAACAGACTGCCGGTGAGAGGGTGTGCCAGCGGTAGGAGGGCTTCCCAACCGTCGAAAAGCTCCCCGCGTTCGGCAAGCGCCAGCCGTGGGCGGAGCTCATCTGCAAAACGTGCATCAGCCCAATGTTCGCGGGCGCGGGCAGCCCAAGCACGCAATCCTTCCGGCAAGGTTGCAAACTCGCGTAAGGGAATGACCTGGCAGCTTGTTCGGCGGGCAATGGAACGCTGGCTTTCAATGTCGAATTCCCGAATGGACTCCAGGGTGTCGCCACAAAACTCTAGCCGTACGGGGTTATCTTGGGCCGGCGAGTAAATGTCTAAGATGCCACCTCGCAGACTAAACTCGCCAAGGGCCGTTACCGGCTCGCGTCGTACATACCCCGTTCCACTTAGCAGCTTGAGTAGGTCTTCAAGGGGGTACTCTTCGCCAACTTCGAGGGTCACCCGTCCAATGGTCAATGCCCGTGGCGGAGCCAGTTTTTCCACCAATGCCCGCGCTGAAACCAGCGTGACTCGCCCTTCACCCTGAAGCAAACGGTTCAGACACATAGCACGGGCTTCAAGGACATCAGGGTGCGGCGGCGTAGCACAGTAAGGGCCGCCTTCCACTACCGGGAAAACCAGCACGCCATCCGGGGATTCGGCAGTCAGCCCTTGGGTGAACCGGACAAAGTAGCGCACATCGGGTTCGAGCGCTTCGACATCTTGGGGTGTTGGAACGACAAATACCACCGGCTGCCCGGTCACCGCATGAAGCAGTGCCGGGATCAGCGCGCGGGCGCTTCCCGTCACTCCAGATATGACAGTCACCGGGCGCGGTTCGCGCAAATGGCGGAGCAATGCGCTCCCTTCAGGTGTACAAGCCAAGTCGCTAAGTGGTGCAGGAAGGGCAATTTGGGGCGTCGCAGTGGACACGGCAGTGTTACGTTGCAGTCAACCTGACAAGGTTAGCTTGACGTGAAAGGATACGGTCAATGATGTCTGTGGTGGAAATGCCCGGGACAAAAGGCAAAGAGCAGACGACTCCCCCGTGGGCTTCGACAACTTCCCGTCCGACAATCCGATCTACGGGCCAGTCGCCCCCCTTGACAAGTACATCTGGCACGAGTTGTTCGATGACGGAAAGTGGGGTCAGGGCGTCAAAGACCGTTATGGCGTCTACTGCGGCGAGCGCCGCTATCACCTGGCAGCGCTCGCTGACTGTCAGGATGGGGCGCCCTGGCCCTTTTAGTTCCCGCACAGAACGGTCACTGTTGAGTGCAACGACAAGAACATCCCCCAGGGCACGGGCCTGTTGCAGGTAGGTCACGTGGCCGGGGTGAAGCAAGTCAAAGCAGCCATTGGTCAAGACAACGCGCTGCCCGTTACGCCGCCATTCTGCACGCCGTACCACCAAGTCCGGCAACTCATAGCACTTGTGGTTCACGGCTGCTGTCAGACAATACCGGGGCTGACCATTGTCGTCGTCACTGACCATAGTCGCGCAACATCTTTCTGAGTTCGATGCAGTGCAGTTCTTCTCGTCCAATCATTGTCCGGGCAAATTCTTCAATGTATACGCTCCGGTCAGCTACAAGTGCTAGAAGCTTTTTGTACAGCTCTAGCGCGCGGCGCTCGTGTGCCAGGCTTTCTTCGAGAATATCGCGGACGCTATGGCGGTGAGTTTCCTCAATCGCGGCAATCCGCAGGCTAGGATGTCCGTCCAACCCGGTTAGGATTTCCCCCACCTGCTGGGCGTGGGACAGGGATTCCGTCGCCTGCTGCTTGAAGAAGTTCACGATAGGAATCCGGTTAGGTCCGGTCACCATGAGGGCAAAGTGGGTGTAGTACACGACCCCGGCGAGCTCGCACTCCATGATTTCGGAAAGCAGCGCCGTTGTCTGCGCAACATCAATGTCTTCGAGAATGGGTTTCATAGCTTCAGCCTTTCACACAACAGCTCAACCAGCCCAGGCGATTTGGGGGAATCGCTCACGCTGCGTCCGATGGCAGCGGGTGCGGTGCTGGTACTGCAAGATAGACGACCAAGAACGCCACGCAAAGCAGGGCTACCGAGAGTTTGAGGACGCTCGGCACGTTTGCCGGCGAGAGAAACCCTTCGATGAAACCGGCGACGACAAGTAGCGGAAAGCAGATGGCAAGCAACTTGATAGCGGCAAGGCTGCGCTCCAGCAAGGCCTCGCTGCGTGTTCGGTCGCCAGGTGCAATCAGGGCGCTCCCCATCAGAAAGCCGGCCCCGCCGGCAATGAAAACTGCCGTTAGCTCAAAAACGCCGTGGGCACAGGCAAAGACTAGCAGCGGCGTAAAGCTGTATTTTACAGCCAGCGCTAGGATGCCCCCGATGTGCAAGCCATTAGACGCTAGAACATAAAACGTCCCAAGGCCGGCGAAGATGCCCGAAGCAAACGCGCCCAAGGCAACCCGCAGGTTGTTGGTCATAATGAGCGAAGCCGCAAGCGGATTTTCGCCGTTGATGTTTGCCGTCCAGTTTTGCCCCCGCTTGATTTGCTCTAAAGGGCCAGACAATCCAATCACGGGTGCAAAGG
>Ga0308410_1002018_pt1 | contig 11697 bp, 9 predicted proteins | sample HotsprOSTMatCore_FD_203467 | JGI IMG/M metagenome (GOLD analysis project Ga0308410, IMG submission 203467) | Hot spring phototrophic mat microbial communities from Octopus Spring, Yellowstone National Park, Wyoming, United States -... | ecosystem: Environmental > Aquatic > Thermal springs > Hot... | reverse complement strand
TCGCGGTGCGCCGCTGCGATGATCAGGATCGACACATCAGCGCGACCGCGATTGATCCAGTTTTCCGCCTGAAGGCTCAGGATGGTGGCGCGTTCGGCGGAACGATGACGAGGCAGAAGCTTCATTGCGCGCTTCAACAGAACGGTTGCCGGCGCCGGTTGCACCGTATCGATATATACTTCCGCCTGACCGCGCAACGCGCGCACCTGTCCATCCGTGTCGCCCTGCGCGCGGTACAGTTCTTCCGCCGCGCGATACAACTCCACCGCCTGCGTATAGCGACCGACGCGACGTTCGGCGATGGCGCGCGCCTCGAGCAGCGCGGCGCTGTTGCGATGCGCAGTCGGGATCTGTTCGATCCAGTCCAGGAGCGCCGCAGCCTGCGGACCGGGCATGCCGGAGAGCGCCATCCGGCTCAACGCAGCAGCGACATCGTCCCATTGTTCGGCGACGAAGAAATGGTGCGCTGCGCCGTGATCATCGCCGCGTGCAGCGTAATACCGTCCCAACTGCGTATGGATTGCGCGCCAGTCGAGCAACTCACGCTCCGCCAGGCGCGCAAAACCGGCTGCCTGTAACGGTTGGTAGACGCGTCGTCCATCGGGAAGGACCTCAATGAACAACTTCCATCGCTCCAGCAACTCGACCGTGACGTGGAGGTTTGCCAGTTCGGCGACGGCGGCGCATGCCGATTCGTCAATCCAGCGCATCAATGCCGTGCCAAGCACCCAGGTTCGCACGTCGAACGGCAGATCGCCCAGCACCTCACGCGCCAGATACGTATCGAGTTGAGGGGCGATCATCTCCAGCAAGCGCTCTGGAGGCGGCGGTTGATCGGGCGGCGCTGCGGAGTCAATGCGCGCTGCAGCAAAGAAGCGGAGCGCCAGGGGCCACCCGCGTGCCAGGGTGTTGAGGTCAGCGTCGATTGGATGCGGCGGCAATCCGTATGCCGCAAAGAAGTCGCGCGCCTCGGCATCGGTGAACGCCAGTTGCGCCACGTTTATGCGGTAAAGCTCACCACGCGCTGCAATCGTCGGCAGGGAGGCGAGCGCAGGCATCTCCCGGCTCGCCAGCACCAGATGGAGGCGTGGCGGCAGGCGGTCGATCAGATGCTCGATCAGAACGCGCAATTCAGGGCGTCTGTCGGCGCAGTGGAGGTCATCCAGGATCAGTAAGGTCTCATCACCGAGCGCCGTCAGCGCATTGATCAACCCATCGAGAACATCGACCGGATGGGCGGCTGCGAAGCGAGTGTGATCGAAGCCGGTCATCGGGCGAAACGCGGTCGCCAGGTGCAGCGCCAGCGACATCGGCGTATCTGCGGGATCGAGACGACACCAGGCTGTGGGCCACCCGCCGTGCCGCGCAAAACTGGTAAGCGCAACGGTTTTGCCGCTGCCAGCCGGCGCGAGAACGAGCGTCACCGGATAATCGGCGACTGCGGCGAGCAACCCGTCAATGCGTGGGCGCTCGATAATGCGAGCCGGTTGTGGCGGCGGTTCAAGGCGCGGAAGCAATATCGTCGATACAAGAGACACAGCAGCGCCGAACTCGCCCGTAACTCGTGAAACTAGCATGTGATGCAATATATTGTATTATACTCAATATGAGTGATACTCAATATTACCACTTTTTGACCAGAAGCGCTGTGTTCGGAAAGGAGCAGCCCTGTGACCGTCAAAAACGCTGAAGATACCGTACGCAAGACCTATAGCAGCGCTCAGGAAATGGTCGGCAAATCGGTGAAAGCCTGGACCGAACTGGTTGCCGTCAGCACCGATATGGCATACGAGATGGTGCTAAAAAACTGGAACTACAGCCGCAGCATTCGTGGCTCTGCTGAGCAGGCTATCGAAGACGCCCTCAACACGCAGGCGCGCTTCGCCAAGGAAATGATGGGCGTTTGGAAGGATTACGCCGAGAGCGTCTCCGACATCATCAGCAAGACGGCCAAGAAAGAATGATGTTGGAGATGCGCCGCAGGCGGAGAAGCGCCGCAGATGCCTTTTCCAGGAAAAGATCACCCTGCGGCTTTCTCCGCCGCCGTTCATGCGCAAGACCCCTCGCGCCTCTCGCCTCACACCCTCCCGCCTCTCGCCTCCCGCCTCTCGCCTCCCGCCTCTTGCCTCTCGCCTCTTGCCTCTCGCCTCACACCTCACACCCTCTCGCCTCTTGCCTCTCGCCTCACACCTCACACCCTCGCGCCTCTCGCCCCTCGCGCCTCGCCCCTCGCGCCTTACATGTACGCCCCGCCATTGACATTTATCTGCTGTCCGGTGATGTAATCCCCGTCGGCGGCAAGGAAGACGACCGCCTTCGCCATTTCCTCCGGCAAGCCAAAGCGACCTAACGGGATGCGCGCTTTGATCTGATTCTGCACATCCTCGGGAACTTTCGAGAGCATGTCGGTGAGCGTGAACCCCGGCGCGACGACATTGACCGTGATGCCGTACTTTGCCAGTTCGAGCGCTGCGGTCTTGGTGAAGGCAATGATCCCGCCTTTGCTCGCACCGTAGTTCGCCTGACCGAAGGCGGCGGTCTGACCATTCATCGAGCTGATGTTGATGATTCGACCGTACTGCTGTTCGATCATCGGTTGCATTGCAGCAGTGGTGCAGAAGAAGACGGCGTTGAGGTTCGTTTGAATGACCTGCAGCCAGTCATCGTCGGTCATCTTCCGCAACGATCGGTCCCGTGTGATGCCCGCGTTATTGACCATAATATCGAGTCGCCCGTAGGCGTCGAGGAATCGCTGGACCATAGCGCGCGCTTCGGTCGGGTCGGCAACATTCGCCTGCAATAGCATGCATTCGCGCCCAATCGACTTAATTTCCGCCGCGACCTCTTCCGCCAGCGCCTGGTTACTCTGGTAATTGACGCCGACCGTGCATCCCTCGCGCGCCAGTTCCAGCGCAATGGCGCGCCCAATCCCACGCGAAGCGCCTGTCACAATTGCGTACTTCCCTTCGAGACGACCCATGCCATTACCTCCTTCACTGTATATACCTGTTCAGAAGTCAGGGGTTAGGAGAACCGAGAACCGAGAACCGAGAACCGAGAACTGAGAACCGGATCAGGGGTTAGATCGCTTAATGAAACCTGCAACCCTCGCCCCTCGCCTCTCATCTCTCGCCCCAGGAGAGACGTTGCAATGCAACGTCTCTACGGCAACCCTCGCCTCTCGCCCCTCCCCTCTCGCCTCTTCCCCAAGACCCGTGAGGTCGAGCGGCGTTTCTGGAGCGGGCAGGGACCACGCCGCCAGCGACATGGTGCAGCAGCAACGCATCGCTGGCGAAGGCCGCACGGGTCGGGAACGTCCCTCGTTCCCTCCCACGTGCAACGACCTTCCCCCCTTCAACCTGCAACCCTCGCCTCTCGCCCCTCCCCTCTCGCCTCTTCCCCTCTCGCCTCTCCCCTCTCGCCTCTCCCCTCTCGCCTCTCCCCTCTCGCCTCTCCCCTCTCGCCTCTCCCCTCTCGCCTCACCTATATCCGCTCGAAGATCGCAGCGATGCCCTGTCCGCCGCCGATGCACATGGTGACGCAGGCATAGCGACCGCCAGTGCGATGCAGTTCGTAGAGCGCCTTCACCGTCAGAATCGTGCCGGTTGCACCGATCGGGTGCCCCAGCGAAATGCCGCTGCCATTCGGGTTGACCCTGTCCATCGGCAGTTCGAGGTCGCGGATCACCGCCAGCGCCTGTGCAGCAAACGCCTCGTTCACCTCAAAGACATCGATATCATTGATCGTCAGTCCCGTCCGCTCCAGGACCTTGCGCACTGCCGGCACCGGACCGATGCCCATGTACCTGGGATCGACGCCGACCACGCTGTAGCCGACCAGACGACCCATCGGCTTGTAGCCGCGCTGCTCGGCAACGCTGCGTTCCATCAGCACCACGGCTGCCGCAGCATCGTTGATGCTCGACGCATTCCCCGCCGTGACGGTGCCATCCTTCTGGAACACCGGGCGCAGTTTGGCGAGCTTCTCCATGCTTGTGTCGGGACGAGCGCTCTCATCGGTGTCGAACGGTTGCGTTCCGCCCTTGACCTTGATTTCGATCGGGATGATCTGATCCTTGAAGCGCCCTTCGGCAATGGCGGCTGCTGCGCGTTTGTGACTCTCAACAGCCAGCGCGTCCTGATCCTCGCGAGTAATTTCCCATTTGCGGGCGACGTTCTCGGCAGTCACCCCCATATGCACATCATCGAACGGATCGCTCAGCGCCGCCACCATGACGTCGACCATCGTGACATCATTCATGCGGGCGCCCCAACGCATCGCAGGCGCCCAATACGGGCTGCGGCTCATCGACTCGGCGCCGCCCGCAACCGCAGCGTCGGCATCGCCAAGCATAATCGTCTGCGCCGCCGAGATAATCGCCTGCAATCCGCTGCCGCACAGACGATTCAGCGTCAGCGCCGGAACGTCCACCGGCAGACCACCCTTTACGCTTGCGACTCGCGCCAGATAGTGGTCGTGTCCATCCGTGTGGATGATGTTGCCGAACACCACCTGCCCGATCTCCGCTGGCTCGACGCCTGCGCGCCTGACCGCCTCACGCACGACTTGCGCCGCCAGTTCGCTCGGCGGTTGGTCCTTGAGGCTGCCGCCGAAATTGCCGATAGCGGTGCGCACACCACTCAGCACCACCACGTCGCGTCCATTGGCCGTCATTGCTTCCTCCTTACGTCTGCGATAGCAAGGCTGCGCCATCATACCAGTGATGCCGCCGATCAAGATCTCCGGCTTTGGGGTAGTTCATTGTGAGCGCCTAACCGCCTGCACGCTGGCTGTTATCGCGGAGCGACAGCCGGCATGCAGAGCAGCCCTCAAACGTCCTGAGCAGGTATGCAGGGATGGATTGCAACTCCTATTGTACCATTGTAGTGGCAAGGCTATCAATGTGGTGTTAGGATGTTTTCGTGGCGAGTAACCGTTTCTTCACCAGATGTGGCGAAGACGCTCATGCGCGGGCAGATATGATATAGTAAAGTAATGGTGCTCCACATTCATGCATGCTGCACCATCCGTCGGCGAACGACGATAAACTGGACGACGCCGGAATGCGATAGCGAACTGTAGTATCATCACAGGAGGTGATCGTATGATTGAGCGCGTGGAAGCGCCGATTGCTGCAACGTTGCGCAACGGCCAGACGGTAACGATTCGCCCGCTCGCCGAGCAAGATCGCGAAGCGTTGCTCCAGTTTGGTCGTTCACTACCGGATGATGACTGGCTCTACATCGAGACCGACCTGCACAATCCCGATATCATCAACCGCCTGGTCGATGCGTATGCGGCAGAAAACTGGCGCCAACTCGTGGCAGTGACGGAGAGTGGCGAGATCGTCGGTTACAGTGCCGTGCGGCGGCTGCCGGGATGGTCGAGCCACGTCGGAGATATTCACCTGATTGTGCGCAAGGATTATCGTCGCTGCGGGCTTGGCACCACGCTGGCGCAGGCGATTTTCGATGCGGCTCGCGACCTGGGAGTGGCGAAGGTGATTGTCGAGATTTTACAGGAACAGACGAGCGGCATTGCGATCTTCGAGCGCCTGGGTTTCAAGATCGAGGGTTCGTTCAGCGACCACGCGCGTGATCATGTGGGCAAGCGCCATCATCTGTACATTCTTGCCTACCACATTTTGTGATATCTTAATTCCAGACCTCACAGATCCCGATGCCATTTGTGAGGTCTGGACGTTATGGAGATTGCGCTTGCCGATCTGCAAACGTACCGCAGCGCTGCACCCGATGAGGCGGTCGTTGTCATTGATGTTTTGCGCTCATTTACGACCGCTGCCTACCTGTTCCGCGCTGGCGTTCGCACACTCCTGCTTGCGGCGACTCCCGACGAAGCCCGTGTGGTAGCGCGTCGTTTCCCTTCATCCGTGATGGTTGGCGCAGTTCCTGGCGGTTTTCCGATTGATGGGTTCGACCTTGGCAACTCACCTGCCGCCCTCCGCGATGTCAGCCTGATGGATCGGGATGTCGTGCTCTGTACGGCTGGCGGCGTGCGTGGCGCAACCATCGCCCGGCACGCCGCCGTGCTGCTCGGCGGCGCGCTGGTGTGCGCCGCCGCGACCGCGCGCCTGTTGCGCCATCTTGATCCGCCGCGCGTCACCCTCCTGGTCACCGGTATCTATGCTGAGCGCGATGGTGATGAGGATATCGCCTGCGCTGAATACCTTGCAGCGCATTTGCGAGGTCAGACGCCCGATCCTGCACCCTTCGAGCGGCGGGTGCGCGAATCGACCTTTGGCAGACGCTTCGGCGATCCGGCATACCCCCATCTCTCACCGGCGGACCTGGACTTATGTGCACGTGCGGATGTGTTCGACTTTGCGATGCCAATCGTGCAGTATGAGGAGACGATGGCGGTGGTGCGGAGAGATGCGAGGGGGTCCGGGCGTCGGGATTATATGGTCTTTGAATAAATAATCCGGTAGAGCCCGCGCAGGCGGGCTTTGCCTCGCGTAGCCGAGGGCTTATGGTCTTTGAAGAAATAATCCGCTACAGCCCGCGCAGGCGGGCTTCGCCTCGCGTAGCCGAGGGCTTATGGTCTTTAAGAATTAAGTCCGGTAGAGCCCGCGCAGGCGGGCTTTGCCTCGCGTAGCCGAGGGCTTATGGTCTTTGAAGAAATAATCCGCTACAGCCCGCGCAGGCCGGCTTCGCCTCGCGTAGCCGAGGGCTTGAGCCCGACGGCACGAGGCGCATACCGGATTAAATGCTCAATCTCCATGAGCCCCACGGCTAGTTCGGTAGAGCGGATTTAATGCTCGATCTCCATGACCCCTTCGTTTGCAGGCATACCGAGTTTGAACGCTTGCAGGCGGAATACCCTCACTGGTTCCGGTCCATCTCTTCAGATCGGGAGTTGGCGGAGTATTGATCTGCGTCTGTTCGATCCGGACGAGAAGGTTACGACATCCAGGCTTCGCGCCTATATAATGTTCGACACCCCATCGATCCCCGCATCACTATTACGCTCCGTTGCGCCGAATTTCGATGCCATCATGCGGGAAGCGCGCATCCAGGGAGCAGACGATTTTGTCTTCCGTTTCAATCGCGGCTGCCCAGACGAGCGCGTCTGCGAAAGAAATGCGCCCCGACGGGCGACAGAGCAATAATGCCTGGAGCAGCGTTTCTTTACTGCGGATATCGGCATCTGTCAAGCGAGAATGATCACCGATGCAACACGCAGGTTGCGCCCGGATCGGACTGAAGGAGGGTATAATCTCTCTGCCAGACGCCGTCATTGACGTTTGAACATAAACAGAGCAGAAAGCACCCTTTTATGAAACCACTGCTGGCACTCCTTGTCGCTGTGGCGCTGCTGGTTCCCGATGCGTCGGTCACTGCCGCTTCCCTCCCCGATGGCTTCGCCGATCCTGCGTTTGCCTCATTGTGGGCGCGCGCCGACCGGGCGGTCGCCGCAGGAACGGTGCGTCGCTCGTGGACGTATGGCGCTTCCCCCGGCGAGATGCGATACGAACATTTCCAGGGCGCGCCGGGCGATGCGCGCCTGGTGCAGTATTTCGATAAGGCGCGGATGGAAGTGAACGACCCGAATGGCGATCGTCGGTCTCCCTGGTTCGTCACTGGCGGTCGGTTGGTGGTTGAGTTGATCACCGGCAGAGTGCAGACCGGCTTCGAGACCTTCGAGCAGCGCGCGCCCGCCGCCATCCCGGTCGTCGGCGATCCAGTCGATAATCCAAGCGCGCCAACGTATGCGCAACTTGCCGCGTATGTCTCGTTCGATGGCGGCGGGCGCGCGCCGCAGCGCATCGGTGCGCGGGTGAGCGCGCTGCTCGCTCCCGAAGGTCTCGCCGAACGGCAGGACCTGGCGCTGCCGGCGACGACGATTGTGCGCTATGAACCGGTAACTGGTCATAACGTGCCGCGCGTCTTCCGCGATTTTATGGCGGCTGCGCCGGTTGATACCCTGTTTGCTTTCGGGTATCCGATCAGCGAACCATACTGGGCCATCGTCCGTGTCGGCGGGAAAGAGTTGCCGGTTCTCTTTCAGGCATTTGAGCGCCGCCTGCTGACGTACAACCCTGCCAACCCGCCACGCTGGCAGGTCGAAATGGGGAATGTCGGGCAGCATTACTTTTTCTGGCGCTATGGTCGCCCACTCCGCTATGCGGCGCCGCCGTTCTCCGGCGTGCGCGTCCGCGAAACGACGCTCACGATCCCGACCTACGACTACAATCAGGCGCTTGTATCGACGAACCCTGGCGACCCGATCTACCCCTACCCGCGCCTCGACCCGGCGCGCGTCGGTCCGCCGCAACCACGCACCTACCGCGCCGTCGTTGTCGAGAATCGCTTTCTGGAACTCACGTTCCTGCCCGAACTCGGTGGACGACTGTATCGTGCGATTATCAAATCGACCGGTCGAAATGTTTTCTACCAGAATCCCGTGATCAAGCCCGCTCCATTTGGACAGCGTGGATGGTGGTTGGGCGCTGGCGGATTGGAGTGGGCGGCGCCAACCGAAGAACATGGCTATCTGGAAGCGTTCTCGTGGGACATGACGGTCGAGCGTCGGACCGATGCGGCGACTGTTCGGATGACGACGATCGAACGCCAGCGTGGATTGGATTTGACTGCCATTGTCACCTTGCGCGCCGATGAGGGTCTCTTCAGTGCGCAACTGGCGGCGCGCAACACTTCCACCACCCCTCAACCATTGCAAATGTGGATGAATGCTATGCTTGCTTCCAGCGCCAATCGGGTCGGACCTGCCGCGCGCTTCGTTGTGCCCGTTGATCAGATGATCGTTCACGCAACGGAAGACCGCGACCTGCCGCCGCCGCGCGCCACTGTCAACTGGCCCCGCCACAATCAGCGTGACCTGTCGCGCCCTTCGGCGTGGAATGGGTATGTCGGGTTGTTCACCGTGCGACCGGTGCGCTTTGCGGGTCTGTATGACGCTCAGGCGGATGCGGGGATGGTTGCCGTGCACGGAGCAGGGTTTGATGGAGCGAAGGTGTTCGCGTTTAGCAAGAACTTCGACCGCCGCCTGTTCACCGATGACGGGAGCGATTACGCTGAACTCTGGGTTGGCGCGCAACCGACGTTCTGGGACGATCCGCCGCTGAATATCGGCGATCAGCGCGTGATCCTCGCTGACTGGATGCCGCTTCAGGGGTTGGGCGATCTGGCAGCCGCCAACAGCCTGGGGGCGATTGGCGTGCAGCGCCGGGGTGCTGGCAATATCACCGTTAGTGTGGTTCCGGCGCGCATTCTGGCAGCCGCGCCGGTGCGCATTCTGATCGATGGGCGCGAGGTTTTCCGCAGTGCGCCGATCATGCTGCGTCCCGACCTTCCGCTGACCATCGAGTTGCCGCCACGGACTACAGGGAGTACACTGCGCGTTGAAACAGGCGGATTGACGCTGGAGACAACACTCGGCTCGTGAAGAGAGATTCTATGAGTGCGCCGACTGAGGAACACCGGCGCGTCGTCGATGTTCTCAATCGGCTCCCGGGGCTGTTTGTGCGGGTGTTGCGTCTCGGCATCGTGCGCAGCGCCCCATGTATAATGCGTGCGCTACCGGATGGACCCGGACGTGAACCAGATCTGTTCTTCCTGGCAGAAGAGCACAGAGAGCGATTGACCGGTCAGGAACTCACCAGACCCGCCGATCTGGTGGTCGAAGTGATTTCCGACGACAACGTGGCGCGTGATCGAGACAAAACATTCTACGAGTACCAGGCGGCTGGCGTGCGCGAGTCCTGGATCATCGACCCGCGCCCCGGTCGCTTGCGCGTCTTTTATGTGCTCGACGCACGCGGTAGGTATCGCGCCGTTCCTCCTGACGACGACAACATCTATCGTTCGACGGTCTTGCCCGGTTTCTGGCTTGATGTGGAATGGTTGTGGCGTCCCGATCCAAACCCGCTTGCCGCGCTGGGGCGAATCGCGGGAACGGAACGGGTGATGAGCGTGATGCAGGACGAAGTATGATGCGCATTCGCACAATAACGGTTGGCGCCTGCGAAGCCGATGTGCCGCGCGTAGCGCCGGCGGTGCAGGAGGCGCGGCGGCGGCTCGAGGATGCCGGGTATGTCGTGCAGACGCTGCGCCTGGCGCTCGATACGAGCGGAACGAACCGCTGCGCCGATGTCACGACAGTGTTGCGCGGCGCTGAGGCGCTCGCGCTCGATGCAGGGTTCGATTATGTGTCGGTTGGTCGGGTGGCAGCCGACCGTCTGGCGTCGCTTGCCGAGGCGCTGGCGACGACGGAGACCGTGTTCGCCTCGGCGCGCATTGCCGGGCGCGATGGGAAGGTGGATGCTGCGGCAACCGCCGCCGCAGCGCGTGTCATTGCCACGCTGTCCTCGGCGACGCCAAACGGATTTGGCAACCTGCGTTTTGCGGCGCTGGCAGGCGTCGCACCTGGTTCGCCATTCTTCCCGGCGAGTTACCACAGCGGCGGTGAACCATGGCTTGCCGTCGGTCCAGAAGCGGCGGCGCTGGCAGTGGAAGCGGCTCAAGAAGCGGTGCAGGACGGCGCATCTGCGGAGTTTCCGGTCATTGCCGCTGTAACACAGCGCTTCATCGAAAGCCTGAAAACGCGGATCGAGGAGCACGATACGCGCATCCGGGCGGTGCTCAAGGGGATCGATGAGTCGTATGGCGTCTACGTCGCAGGATGCGATTGGTCGCTTGCGCCGCATCCAGACGCAACATGCAGCATCGGCGCTGCCATTGAGCGCATCAGTGGCGCACTGTTCGGCGGACCCGGCACGCTGGCGGTTGTTCGCGCATGCACCGATGCCATCCGCGCAGCGCGGGTGATCCTCATCGGGTTCAGCGGGGTGATGCTCCCAGTGCTGGAGGATGCGGTTCTGGCGCAGCGTAACGCTGAAGAGCGCTACGGATGGCGCGACCTGCTGGCGTTCAGTGCGGTGTGTGGCACAGGGCTCGACACCATTCCGCTGCCGGGTGATACTTTTACCGAACAGATCGAAGGCATGCTGGCGGAAGTCGCGGCGCTCGCGGGCGCACTGCGCAAACCGCTCACCGCGCGCTTGATGCCCATTCCCGGCTTGCGCGCGGGCGATATGACGGCGTTTGATTTCCCGTACTTCGTCAATACGCGCATCATGGCGCCGTGAGGCGAGAGGCGCGAGGGGTTGAAGGTTGAACGTTGCACGTTGAACGTGGGATGACAACATGTAGGGGCGTAGCGCCGCTGCGCCCAGACCGGCAGCGGTGGCTATGGCGGGGGCGTGCGGCAAGGGGCGTGCGGGAGCAGGGCAGCGGGGCGCTGTAGAGGCGCTGCGGCGCAGCGCCCGGACCGGCAGCCGGAGCGCGCGGCGCGCGGCGTGAGGGGGCATGGTGTATCACATTGATACAATGTTGCCCCTGACACGTGAGCCGTGCTATGATTCGGCGCGGCGAGTCGTTATGCTCTGCCCAGTACAACACCCTCGCGCGTTGCCGTGATCCAATGCGCGCGAGGGTGTTGGACGAACCGTGAAAGGAGGAGGAGAAGGAGATGACCACGACACAGTACGTCCCCACCCGCACTGGTATGACGGTCGATGCGTTCAAACGTGCGTTGCTCGACAACCTTTACTACATTCTGGGCAAAGATGCGAGTTCCGCCACGCCAGCCGATTTCTATATGGCGCTGGCGTACACCGTGCGCGACCGGATGATCCACCGCTGGTTGGCGACCATT
>Ga0308410_1002014_pt1 | contig 11718 bp, 8 predicted proteins | sample HotsprOSTMatCore_FD_203467 | JGI IMG/M metagenome (GOLD analysis project Ga0308410, IMG submission 203467) | Hot spring phototrophic mat microbial communities from Octopus Spring, Yellowstone National Park, Wyoming, United States -... | ecosystem: Environmental > Aquatic > Thermal springs > Hot... | reverse complement strand
CTTGCTCGGCTGGAATAAAGGAGAGAGTTGCATGGCCAGTATTGCAGCACGTGCCCGCCCGTTAGCAATCAGCGCTGATTTAAGCGTCGAGCGCAAACTTGCCGGGATTAACATTTTTATCGCCCTTGCCGCACTGGCAGTAGGCGGATTGATGGGTGTATTGCAAATTTTGCGCTACAACGGGCTTGATCTCTACACACCGGCAAAACCACTCTTGCCCGGGGGCTATTATCAGGGCCTGACCGTGCATGGGGTGCTCAACGTTCTCGTCTTCACCACTTTTTACATTATTGGCTTTCTAACGTACATTTTTGCCAAGGCTCTCAATCGGCCATTGGCCAGTAGTCGGCTGGCGTGGGCCACGCTCTGGGTGATGGTTAGCGGTCTGTTGCTAGCCGCCATCCCGTTGCTCACCAACAACGCTACCGTGATGTTCACCTTTTACCCACCATTGAAAGCCGACTCACTCTTCTACATTGGGTTGACAATGGTGGTCGCCGGGACGTGGCTCTTGTTGGTGAACATGATCCTGACTCGGAATGCCTGGCTGGCCGATAATCCCGGTCAACGCACGCCGCTGCCAGCGTTTATGGCCATCGTCACCATGCTGATGTGGACGATCGCGACCATTGGTGTAGCCAGCGAAATGATCTTCCTGGTTATTCCATGGTCACTGGGCCTGGTAGGAGGGACCGATCCAGTATTAGCCCGTACCCTCTTCTGGTTTACCGGACACCCGATTGTCTACTTTTGGTTACTGCCAGCCTACATCTCGTGGTACACATTGGTTCCGGCCCAAGCTGGAGGTAAGCTGTTCAGCGACCCTATGGCACGGGTTTCGTTCATCCTTTTCCTGATTCTGTCAATCCCGATTGGGATGCACCATCAGGTGACCGACCCCGGTATTTCGGAGATGTGGAAACTAGTACACGCTGTCTTTACCTTCGGGGTCTTCTTCCCCAGTCTGCTGACCTTCTTTAACGTCGTGGCCTCACTCGAGTATGCCGGGCGTCGGAATGGCGGTGAAGGCTGGCTGGCCTGGATTTTCAACCTGCCATGGGGGAAACCGGAAATCTCGGCCCAGCTCGTGGCCATGATGCTCTTTGCCTTTGGGGGAATTAGCGGTCTGGTTAACGCTTCGTACAACGTCAACCTGGTTGTACACAATACTTCATGGATTTCGGGGCACTTCCATCTAACGGTCGGAACAGCAGTTGCACTGAGCTTTATGGGCATCACATACTGGCTGGTCCCCCATCTGACCGGACGTGCGCTCTGGAGTAGGAGCCTTGGCGTAGCGCAAGCCTGGCTATGGTTCGTTGGCATGGGTCTCTTCTCACACTTTATGCACGAGCTAGGATTACGTGGGATGCCGCGTCGCACGGATATTGGTGGTGCGCCTTATGTGCAAGATGAATGGCGCTTCTTCCTCTTCTTCGCTATGATCGGTGGGCTGATCATGTTCGTAAGCGCCATCTTCTACTACCTCAACATGATCATGACCCTGACAAGAGGCAAGAAGCTAGCCGAAGTGCCCGATATTACCTTCGCCCGTGCTCTTTCTGGACCCGAAGACGCACCGAAGGTTCTTGATCGCCTACTGGTCTGGGTGGCAGTCGCCGCTGTCTTGATCTTGATCAACTATTTGCCAACAATTATTGACATCATTAGTACGGCGACCTTTGATATTCCGGGTCGACGAGTCTGGTAATCAGCCCCTCACCTTCCCCCAGCCCCTTCCTTGCCCGCCAGAGGCGAGGAAGGGGCGCTTGAAACGGGAGGAACCTGCCCTTTGCCGCTATCGTCATGCGCAGAACTCGGTGAGGCAACAGGGTTTGGGCTACAAACCATCTTGGGACGGGAACCTATCTTCGCATGCACGGCAAACGGGTTAGGAATCTCTCCGTTCCTCTCTCCTCACTCCGCTCCCCTCTCACCATCATCGCACCGTCGGGTAGGTGAAAACGTTGAAACCCCTTAGAGCATGATCAAAAAAAACTAGGTTTCTGGTTCGGCTCATATTGTGCGTATTATTGCTTGGGTACAGTGCACGAACCGCATCTACGTTATTGTTGTGTAAGAGTTTCGTCTCGTTGTCGTACCGCAGATGGTCATTTCTCATTCGCGGCTCCGTTGAGGCGCCGATGGTTATGGTTATCACGCCGACCACGCAGCGTCGCGCCTTTAATTGTACGGTGGCGATGGTGTCGGGGCAGACGATGGCGGGGCGGACGATAGCGGGGCACCACGTTAGGTCAATGCACGGGATGTTGTTCCGTCACATTGAACTGAAGATAGGTTTCTGATCACACTCTTAGAACGTTGCCCCTTATCTTGACACTAACTGATTTTCTGTGGTACTATCCTCAGTATCCGCGTCATAGCAAGGTAAATCATATTTTCTTGCTGACATCAGCGTAATGTACAGAGTGGTACAGTAAAGGATCGGTCTTATGGCCCCGTTGCTTGAAGTGCGTGATCTGCGCACCTACTTTTATACCCAGGATGGCATCGTCAAAGCGGTTGACGGTGTTTCTTTTTATGTGAATCGTGGTGAAACGCTTGGTATTGTCGGCGAGTCTGGATGTGGCAAATCGGTGACTTCACTCTCGATCATGCGGTTGATCCCGAATCCACCGGGTAAGATCGTCGGCGGGCAAATTTTGTTTGATGGTGAAGACCTGCTCCAGGCCAGTGAAGAAGAGATGCGGCATATTCGCGGGAATCGGATTGCGATGATTTTTCAAGACCCTATGACATCGCTCAATCCGGTTTTGACGATTGGCCGCCAGATTACCGAATCGCTTGAATTACATCTGAAGCTGAGTAAAAAAGAGGCCCGCGATCGCGCCATCGAGCTGCTTGACATGGTTGGGATCCCCTCCCCCAGTAAACGACTTGATAACTATCCTCACCAGTTTTCGGGCGGGATGCGCCAACGAGTCATGATCGCGATGGCCCTTTCGTGTAACCCCGAACTACTGATTGCCGATGAGCCAACGACAGCCCTCGATGTCACCATTCAGGCCCAGATTCTTGAGCTGATCAATCGCTTGCGTGAAGAGCTTGAAACCGCAGTGATCTTGATCACCCACGACCTTGGTGTTGTTGCCGGTATGACTGATCGGGTGACGGTCATGTATGCCGGTAAAGTTGTTGAAGAAGGTCCAACAAGTGAGATTTTCGCCAATCCACGTATGCCGTATACGATTGGATTGCTCCGTTCCATCCCAAGACTCGATGAAGAACGTGGTCGACGCCTGACCCCGATTCGTGGCCTGCCACCGAATTTGATCGATCTGCCGCCGATTTGTCCTTTTAGTCCGCGTTGTGACTACGCTCGCGAAGAATGTCTGAGCAGTGTGCCCGAACTGCGGAGCGTTGGCAACAATCATCGGGCAGCGTGTCATTTCGAGATTACGCTGGATACACCTGTTCCAAGACAAGCGACCACCGATGTTGCAGCTTGAGTAGATGAGGCAAAGCATGACAACAGGAACATCACCATCAGGCGAACATCTCATCGAAGTCAAAAATTTACGGATGTATTTCCCGGTCACCCGCGGAATCATTTTTCAACGGCGGGTTGGTACGGTGAAGGCGGTTGATGGGGTCAGTTTTAGCATTAAACGTGGTGAAACGCTCGGCCTGGTCGGTGAATCTGGTTGTGGGAAGAGCACGACTGGACGAGCAATTCTGCAACTGTACCGACCAACTGACGGTCAGGTGCTATTTGAGGGGATTGACCTCACGAAGCTGAGAGGGAATGCTCTGCGCCAGATGCGGCGGCGAGTGCAGATGATCTTTCAAGACCCGTATGCCTCACTCAACCCGCGAATGACGGTGGGTGATATTATTGCCGAACCAATTCGTGTCCACAAACTGCGTGAGGGGCGGGCAGTCCGTGAACGAGTCGAAGAGCTGCTACACCTAGTTGGTCTTAATCCGGCTTTTGCCAACCGTTACCCACACGAGTTTTCGGGTGGTCAGCGGCAACGCATCGGTATCGCCCGCGCTCTGGCCGTTGAACCAGACTTTGTCGTATGTGATGAGCCGGTATCGGCACTCGATGTATCAATTCAGGCGCAGGTAGTTAACTTGCTTGAAGAATTGCAGGATAAACTTGGCCTAACGTACCTCTTTATTGCCCACGATCTGAGTGTTGTCAACCATATCTCGGATCGGGTTGCAGTAATGTATCTCGGCAAGATTGTCGAGTTGGCCGAAGGGCCAAAGCTCTATTCAATGCCGCTGCACCCTTATACCCAGGCCTTGCTCTCGGCAGTCCCCATTCCTGATCCTAAAGTAGAAAAGCAGCGCCGACGGATCATTCTTGAAGGTGATGTACCGAGTCCACTCAATCCGCCATCAGGTTGCCATTTCCACACCCGATGCCCGATCGCTATTCAGAAGTGCAAGGAAGAAGAGCCGCCATTTGTCGATTATGGCGATGGGCATTTTGCCGCTTGCTGGCGTGCCCGCGAGAGCATCACGTTGATGCCAGAAATAGCCCGCAAGCAGGCAGAGGCAGTAGCAGCACGAATCGCTGCTGAGGCAGAACGGGTGAAGAGTGTTTCACACGAGCACTAAGAGCCTATCCGGAATACCTTGTCGCAGAAGAAGATTCGGTTGGGGCGCAGCGGCGCTGCGCCCGTACACTTATCAGGTTTCATTCGCTGTACGGTGAGACAATTATTCGGATAGGCTCTAAACAGAGCATTCACCGATCAACGTATCGCAATTTCACGATCGGTGAACGCTGACCGCAGCCGCTCAATCTCAGCTAACAACAGGCGACGACCACCGATTTCAGCAATCTCGTGCGCCTCGGCGAGCAGGGTACGCGCTTCCCCTGCTGGTAAGAGAGGCGCAAGCCAGATACGAATCTGGGCCGCCAGATGGCGTGCCCCCAGCGTATCGGCTTGGGCCAGTGCCGAAGAGAGATAGTGAACGGCACAGGTCGTTTCGCCACGGCGCAACGCTACCAGCCCCAAATTCGCGGTGATACCGGCAATCCGCTCGGGAATACCCAACTGCGTGGCAAGCGTTAATCCCTGCTGAAATCGTGCAGCGGCAGTTGTCACATCATCCTGCGCCAGCGCCACTTCACCGGCAGTCGAAAGGAGATAGGGCTGCAACGACAGTGCTCCCCATTCCTCTGCCAACGCTAGCGCCTCGGTAATCATCGCCGCAGCCATCTCAATTTCACCGCGTAACAACCGGTGATACGCCTGATTATTGCGCGATAAGATCCGCCAGGTCATTGCCTGCGTACCAGCTTCATCGGCAATGCGGCAGGCCTGCTCGTAGCGGGCAATCGCCGTGTCGAGATCACCCTGCTGCGCCGCAACGTTCCCCAACTCGAAATTAACGTGGGCCAGTGCCGCCCCATCAGTGACGGCGTGGGTGCGGAGTATCTGTTCGGCCTGAAACAACCGCATAGCAGCCGCAGCCAGATCGGCACCTTCAAGCGAGAGTGCCGTTCCCCAGAGAAAGAGAGCGGTTGCCTGCGCGGACGGATCGGCGGCAGAGTCAAGCTGACTGACCAGTTCGATCACTTCGGCATAGCGACCTTGAGGGATCAGTGCCCGTGCCAGCGCCAGTCGGGCAACGAGCGCATCGTTTGGCATCTGCGCGGCTGCCATTGCATCACGAAAGGCCTCGGCTGCCGCAGCTGCTGCTCCGGATTGCAGCCGTGCATCACCCAGTTTCATCAAAACGGCTGCACGTTGATTCACCGGTACGCCCATCAGGGCCTGATGGTAGAACTCAGCCGCCTCCGACCACGCAGCTACTGATGCGGCACGCTCTGCTGCACGAAGTGCATAACCGGCTGCACGTTCTCGCCAACCGCCTTTGGTAAAATGAAGGGCAATTTGACCAGCGACATCATCAATCTGCTCGCGGTAGAGCACTTCAAGTGCTTCACCGATGCGCCGATGCAACATCTGCCGGCGCAGTCCTCCGCCATCACGACGCACAATCTCCATTGTCAAGCTATGCTCGAAACGGTATCGACCATCTGCAAGCGGAACAATCAGTCGGGCTACCAGCAATTCATCGAGCGCAGCGAGTGCAGCGTCGTCGGACAGAGCGGCTGCCCTGGCAACAACGCCAAATTCAAACTCACGCCCAACCAGGACGGCTGCATCAAGAACACGCCGTGCTGCTTCCGAAAGTCGGCTCAGACGAGTTTCAATCAGGTTAGAGACCGTCTGCGGTACGATCGGTTGCGCCGATAATGTGCTGATGTTGACCATCCCGTTATCGGTGAGCCAACCGGCAGTGCGGGCATGACGAATGAGTTCGACGATAATGTAGGGGTTGCCTTCGGCGCTCTGCTCGAGCCAATCGGCCAACGGGTGCGCGAACGGTTCACTCAGATGACGAGCGATTACCAACACGGCTGTTTGGTCAAGACGATTAATCGGTAAGCGAAACAGCCGTTCTTCGCGTACCAGCGAGCGGATGAGACTAGCGAGCGCGCTCCGTGGTTCAGGTGGACAACTGGTGGACACTACCAAGAGATCAACATCGGCACTCCGTCGCAAGAGATACCCTAACAGACCAAGCGTACTGACATCAGCCCATTGCAGATCGTCGAACAAAAACCTTACAGGAGTATGGCGAGCCAGTTCAAGCAACAGACGGGTCACTGCTTCCCAGAGGCGGGCCTCATCGGGGAAACCAGCCGGTGGTGGGGCCAGATCGGGTAGTAAGCGGCCCAATTCATGCCACCAGATCGGCGCAAGCTGTAATTGCGAACGCAGAAGCGGCCAGTCAGGGCGGCTGATCAGATCGTGTAATGCGTTCCTGATCGGCAAATAGGGCAGATGTTGTTCCAGCTCACGGGCAGCGCCAATCATCACCAAGCCACCCCGTCGTGTGAAAAACTCCTCTGCCAGCCGTGTCTTACCGATCCCGGGGACACCTTCGATGAGCACCAACCGGCCAGGACGTGCTTCTGAGTGCAACGTTGCCAATTCAAGCTCCCGACCGGTGAAAGGGAATGAGCCATTGGTCAAGGACGGACGCAGCCGCATCGGTATCGTCGGCGACGTAGCGAGTGAATCGGTAATAACGGCATCGTACAGAGCCTGGGTTTCGCGCATAGGTGGCACGCCCAACTCTTGATCGAGCAGATCGCGCAAGCGCTCGAAACGACGGATAGCCCCTACGCGATCACCGCTCAGGTACGCCAGACGCATCGCATCGCGCTGCACATCTTCTTGGAGCGGATCGATCTTGAGCACCTGATCGAGCGCGGCCAGTGCTGCCACCATATCACCCTGCTGTTCATACAAGCGAGCCAGCCGCAACCAACCGCGGGCAAGCAACGCTCGTGTTCGTTCACGCTCAGCCTCTAGCCAGAGCTGAAACGGCTCACAATCGGGGAGCGCAAAGCCCGCCAGGAACTCCACATCGCCAGTAGGCAACGCATTCAAGAGCATCGCTGCATCGACCTGTGCAGCGGCGACCAGGGTTTGTAAATGACGCACATCTACCACTGCCTCAAGTGCCAGCCACTCTTCGTCGGTAACTAAACCTTCCCGCAATACCCGCCGGATATCATACAGCGTTGAACGCAACATCTGCTGTGCTGCTCCCCGTTCGTGATCGGGCCAGAGGAGTGACAAAACCTGTTCGCGTGATACCGGACGGGTGTGCGTAGCGAGGTAGTAAAACAATGCCCGACTACGCCGACGTGGCAGCGAGATTGGTTGATCGTTAACGACAATTCGCGGCGAACCAAGTAGACAAACCGTGATCATGCTCCCTCGTGATCGGACACAGCACCTGCCGGTTGCGCAGCTTGTAACAATTCTCGCACCTCATCATCGGTGGTCTGGCGAAAATCGTCGTACCAGTAGCTAAGGGCGTAAAACGGTTCAACCGTCCACACTGCCACTACATCATCGGCCACCGAACGTACCATGCGCACTCCTTCTTTGCTAGCTACAGGCACCGCAACCGTAATCCACCGTGGTTGGTGCAACCGCACACAATCAACTGCTGCGTGCATGGTAGCACCGGTTGCCAGACCATCGTCAATGATAATAACCGTCTTATCGCGCAGTTCAGGTGGTGGACGCTGACCACGGTAGGTTTGAGCACGACGGGCGATCTCCAACTGTTCGCGAGCAGCTACCTCTTCAATCACCTGGGGCGCGATACACAAATCGGCGATAATCTCGTGGTTGAGCACCCGTACCCCACCTTCAGCAATCGCTCCCATCGCTAGCTCAACCTGACCAGGCACACCGAGTTTGCGCACGAGCAAAACATCGAGTGGCGCCGACAACGCCTTCGCCACTTCATAAGCAACTGGCACACCGCCTCGGGGCAAAGCCAAAATCTGCAATCCAGGACGTTCGGCATAGTGGCTCAGACTCCAGGCCAGTGCCTTTCCGGCTGCACGACGGTCGGCAAAGCGACGTAAACCTACCGGTATTGGCATAGCCGCCTCCTGCTGTAACTTCCAGATACAACATCGTGCTATCTCCGCCACGACACACCCGCTCACACCTACGACAATGATAGCACGCCAGTCATTGCCCAACAATACAAAACATTGACGATAACGCCAGCTCTCCGTATAATCTCGGCAGCAACTGCTTGCAGAAGCGAAAGGGTGAGTATGAAGTTGATTATCTTCGTAACCGAGGACGCCTACGCGGATGCCGGGGTCGATGCCCTGGTTACCGCTGGCTTCCGGGTGACACGTCTGGCGACAACCGGTGGTTTTTTGCGCCGTGGCAACACGACTCTGCTGGTTGGAGTGGAAGATTCACAGGTTGAGCGAGCACACGAGATTATGCAGCGGGCAGCACCAGGTACCCTCGCGATTACGATGGATCTCGAACGCTACGAGCGGTTATAGGTTGTTGTGCGCATCCTTTATCTTGCTTCTGGCATTCCAACGCCCGGTACATTAGGCGGTAGCGTCCATACCCTGGAAGTAGCTCGTGGCCTGACCCGTTTGGGACATGAAGTCCACGTGGTTGCCGCCAGTCGCGAGCTACCGCTCTATCAGTTTCATGTGCGGTCACTGATACGGCTGCACGGTCAACCGTATGCTGGGTTTACCCTTTACCATCAAGACATCCCCAAAGCATTAAGCCTGGCAGGTATTGTCGCTGTGGTCCGATTGGCCGACCGGCTTCAGCCCGATCTGATTATGGAACGATATTACAACTTCGCCGGAGCGGGAATGATTGCTGCCCGACGGTTAAGGGTACCAACCATCCTGGAAGTGAATGCCCTGATCGTTGATCCGCCCGGTATCCGTAAACGCCAGATCGACGATACGTTAGGCGGCCCGTGCCGACGTTGGGCCGAGCAGCAGTGCCGTTGGGCCGATCGGATCATTACCCCGTTGCATACTACTGTACCGGCAAGCATTCCACGAAGCAAGATTATCGAACTACCATGGGGAGCCAACGTTGACGCCTTTACCCCGCCTTCCGCTCTACCTCCCGGCCCGCCCAACATTGTCTTTATGGGTTCATTTCGACCGTGGCATGGGGTCACCGACTTCATACGGGCAGCGTGTATCTTACTTGAACGAGGTCGTCCTTACCACTTTACCCTGATCGGTGATGGCCCTGAGCGAACAGTCGCCGAAACGCTGGCAGCACCGTACCGCCAGCACTTCACCTTTACCGGTGCAGTACCTTACAAAGACATCCCTGCCCTCTTAGCGCAGGCCCATCTCGGCGTTGCCCCGTTCAATACCGCCCCGCATCCAGCTCTGCGCGCTGCCGGCTTCTTCTGGTCGCCGTTGAAAATCTACGAATATATGGCTGCCGGTTTACCGGTTGTTACAGCAGCTATTCCGCCGCTCACGTCCATCATTCGCGAAGGGCAAGAGGGGGCTGTCTTTCCTGAAGGTGACGTTGCTGGGCTGGCAGCGGCCATTGAACGAGTCTTGAGTGATCCAGCGGCAGCCTTCGCGATGGGCCAGCGTGCTCGCAAGCGAGTCGTGGCTGAATTTTCCTGGCAACAGCATTGCCGCGAGCTAGAACGCATCGCCAGCGAATTGGTAGCCAGCGATCATAGACGGTGTTAGGTTGTTGACGGTCGGTTTCTGAGGCAGACGCGGGTTCCCAATCCGGCCGCAGTACGTGAAGAAGTTGTCATCGTCTCGTTCCGTCGGTGGCGCCACGCCTCTATTGCCCCGCCGATCATGATCGTCACCGCATCGGTAGGTAGCGGTTCGGAACCCACCCCCATGGCCTAGTTGGGCTACAACTATCCTCACTCCTCCCCCAACCGCCAGCTTGCAATATTCCACGTAAATGGTGCGATCGGGTCCAGTTGCCAGCCCGAAAGACCAGAACGCGCAATCAGCACGTCAATGCGCTGAAAGAGGGGTAACACCGGTAATTCCTGGGTAAAGAGCTGCTGCTGACGGATGTAGGCAGCAACTTGCTCAGACGGATCAAGAGAAGTCGTCGCAGTGTTAATCTGCTCATTAGCCTCGAAAAAGCACCAACCGGCAAAGTTATTCCCCGTCCAATTATTTGCTTCGTCTGGCACACCAGCACAACTCCACAATTCCCAGCCTCGTGGATGAAATCCAGCAATCCAACCAAAAAGGGCTAACTGGAAGGTTCGCTGATAGAGTGGCCCATCGACGCTGTACAATTCGGTCGGCGGTAACGGCGCTACTTCAATCTGTACACCAACCTGAGCTAGATCGGCGACGATCTGTTCGGCAACAGCTTCACGTAACGGCGAATTAGCTGTTGTCACTAACGACAAGAGAAGTGGCAGACCCTCATACTCACGCCAACCGTCACCATCGGTATCGAGCAGATTCGCTTCATCAAGCAAACGACGGGCCTCATCGGGGTTATACGGGTAACGAGTAATCTGATCGAGGGGCGGCTCGCCAAGCTGACCGGGCAGAATCCAGCTCTCTAATACATGACTCTGTCCGCCTAATAATTCTTTCACAATCCTGTCACGATTGATGGCATAGGCAATAGCCCGCCGCACGCGAATATCCTGTAACAATGGAATATCGAGGTTAAAATCAAGATGCTCCCAGATTGCATTGGGAGAAGTACTCATCTGGAGTTCTTGCCGGTCGGCCGCTTGTAAAAGTTCACCCAGCAATGCCGGTGTTGGTTGCTCGATAAATGCCAGATCAATCCCGCCACCACGTACCAGTTCGAGCAACTGCACCGGATCGCTGCGGAACGCAACGATGATTGTGTCGAACGGTGCAGGCTCGCCCCAGTAGTACGGATTGCGCACCAGTTCAAGCGTTCCCCCCTCAAAACTACTCACCATATATGGCCCGTAGCTTAATGGCCGACGCACAAATTCGCTCTTTGTTATCTGTTGCGGATCACGTGTTGCCAGCAGATGGCGCGGCAACGGTACCCAGTAACTGGTGATGAAGGCCGGATCGGTAACATCAGGACGCAAGACGGCACGAGTCGTATACTCATCGACCTGCTCGTAGCGCTCGATCATTGCCAGACGGCTATTTGCCGCTTGACCGAGATCAATGCGTTGTGCCAGTTCGTAGGCAAAGACCGAGTCGGCTGCAGTGACCGGCGTGCCATCCGCCCAGCGTAGCTGAGGATTCCAATGAAATGTCACGCTGACCTGCGTCACTTCATCAGTTGTAGCAGTCGGTGTGTCCGTAATCCGCCCCAGTTCATCGCGAAAAACGGTGACCGTCTTAGTAACGACATCACCGTTGGC